>FTKT01000964.1_pt4 | contig 36277 bp, 33 predicted proteins | sample 1658271 | NCBI WGS metagenome assembly FTKT01 (sample SAMEA3914811, study PRJEB12502) | metagenome | biome: forest; material: soil | place: Canada | collected 2011-08-04 | depth 0.3 m | reverse complement strand
GCGGCCAGCGCCGGGGCGGCGTCCAGCTCGGCCTCGCGGATCGCGACGGCGACCCGGGCCGCCCGGTCGGCGGCCGCCCGCTGGCGCAGCACGGCCTCGGCGCCCTGCCAGGCGGCGTGCAGGGTGCGCGCGTCCAGCAGCTCGCGGCGCAGGCCGGCCGCCTCGGCGGTGGCGGCGGCCAGACCCAGCGTGGCGTGACGGTGGGTCAGCTCGGCGGTGATCAGCGAGTGCCGGGTGCGGTCGGTCTCGGCGGCGGTCACCGCGTCGGCGGCGGCGGCCACCTCGATGGCGAGGTCCTGGGCACGGTCGCGCTCGGCGCCGGCCCGGGCGGTCAGCGCCTGGGCGAGCCGGCGGCTGCGGCGCTCGGCGCCGCGGTGGGTCTCGCGGACCGACTCGCGGGCGGCGGTGGCGTCCACGATGCGCTGCAGCAGGTCGAGGGAGCCTGCCGTGAAGTCGCGCTCGGCGGTGAGTTCGGCACGGCGGCCGAGCTTGGCGGCGAAGCCGTGCACCAGGTCGGCCAGGCCGTCGGTGTCGCGGGTGTCGGTGACCGCGCGCAGCAGCAGGTCGGTGAAGTCGGAGTCGTGCTTGACCGCGAAGAGGCCGGCCGCCTCGCCCTCGTCCGCGTTCATCTCGCGCTGGTAGCGGAAGAGTTCGGGGTCCAGGCCGAGGTCGCCGAGGTGCTCGGTCCAGCGGTCGTGGCCGTCCTCGAAGGTCAGGTCGAGGTGCGGGTATGCCTTGCCGGCCTCGGTGAGCGAGTCGCGGAAGCCCTTCATGGTGCGGCGCCGGCCGCGGGCCCGCTGGTCGCCGGCCAGGCTCGGGCGCTCGGCGACCGGCAGCGCGTCCAGGCTCAGGCCCGGGCCGGGGCGGAAGGAGTACCAGGTCTCGGCGAACTTGCGCGGATCGGAGGAGACCTGGCGGCCCCGCCACTCGCTGACCTTGCCGACCACGATCAGCTCGCCGGTGACGGTGTGCTGCCACTCCAGCGCGACGTGCCCGCAGTCGTCGGCGAGCAGGAACTTGCGCAGCACGCCGGAGCTGGCGCCGCCCAGCGTGTTGCGGTGGCCCGGCAGCATCACCGAGAAGATCAGCTTGAGCAGGACGGACTTGCCGCCGCCGTTCTCCAGGAAGAGCACGCCGGCCGGGGCCGGGCGGCGCTGCGGGCCCTCGGGCTCCTCGCCGAACAGCCCGGGCTGCTGCGGGGCGGGGTCGGCCACCGGCTCACCGACCCCGCGCAGGTCCAGCACCGTGTCGGCGTAGCGGGCGCCGGCCGGTCCGATGGAGTAGAGCCGGACCCGGTTGAGCTCGTACATGACCGTCTTTCAGTGCTTGTCAGAGGGAGTGGAACGGCAGGCCGGCGTCGGCGACCAGCTCTTCGCTGTGGTCGGCGGGCAGCAGGGTGGCGGTGCCGTCGGTGACCGGGACCACGCCGAGGTCGAGCAGTTCGGCCATCGCGGCGCCGGACGCCAGGTCGCGGACCTGGAGCTGGTAGCGGGCGGTGGTGCGATAGGTGCCGCCGGCGTCGTCGGAGGCCTTCTGCAGGAAGCCGGAGTCGACCAGGAAGGCCACCGCCTTGCCGGTGATGCCGATGGTGGAGCCGGCCAGCCGGCGGGCGTCCTTGGTGGCACCGGTGGTGGAGCGCCGGGCCCAGACCCGCCAGGCCGCCTCCAGGCCGGGCGCGTCGCTGGCCGGGTCGGTGTTGTCGCCGGCCGTCTCGGCCTGCTCCTCCAGCCGGCGGCAGGCCTGCCGGACGAAGGCGTCCACGCCGTTGACGGTGATCCGGCCCAGGTACCCCTCGTCGGCCAGGTCCTCCGGGCGCGGGAAGGCCATCGCGGCGACCGCGAGGTGGGCCAGGCCGTGCAGGAAGCGGTCGGTGGTCTCGCTCGCGGCGCGGCGCGAGTAGTCGCCCATCCGGACCGCGAAGACCGAGTCCTCGGCGGCGGCCAGCGCCAGGCCGGCCCGGGGCGAGACCTCCAGGACGATCAGGCCGAGGCCGGTGGCCACCGCGTCGGCCAGCCGGGCGAAGGGGGGGTCCTCGCGGTAGCGGCGGACCAGCTCGGCGTACTCGGCGTCGCGGGCCGGCAGCAGCTTGGCCTGCACGCCGAAGGAGACCAGCCGGGCGGCGTCCGCGACGTCCGCCGCGGTGACCGCCGCGGTGGCGGGCTCCGACTCCTGAGGGATGGTCATACTCGCGGCTCCACGGTCGTACTGAGGGTTCGTCACTGCGCGTCCTTGCGGTCGGCGGCCATCCCGGCGGCGTCCAGCAGGGCGCTGCCGACGATCAGGTCGGCGCCGCCGAACTCCGGGTCGGTCAGCTGGGTGCCGTCGTCCACCGCGAAGAGCAGCCGCTGCTCGCCCTGCCGGTAGGCGGTGCCGACCGGGGGGCTGGCCGCGTGCACGGCGAGCAGGGCCAGCAGGTAGGGCAGCTCGGGGTCCTGGCGGCGGGCCTCGGCGAGCAGGCCGGAGAGCCGGCGGGGCGCGTCGGCGGGCAGGGCGAGCAGCAGCAGCGCCGCCTCCAGCTGGGCCTCGGAGAACCGGCTGTCGTCGGGGGTGGCGACCAGGTCCGGATCGGGCAGCTCGGCGCCCAGGTGCTCGCGCTCGACGGGCGGGGTGAGCAGCAGGTCGACCAGGTCGGCGATCCGGACGGCGGTCGGGGTGCGCAGGCCGGTACCGCGGGCGAAGAACGCGTCGGTGGGCCGGATCGCCTGCTCCATCGGCAGCCGCAGCAGCGGGGCGAGCAGCTGCCCGTACAGGTCGATGCCGATCCGCGAGGCCGGCGCGGCGAAGGCCTGCCGGTCCTGCTCGGCGCGGAACAGCGGGCCGGCCTCCAGCAGCCGGGCCTGCAGCTGGGTGTGCCGGCGGATGCAGTCCTTGACGATGTCGACCAGCTCGGCCGCCTGGCGCTTGTGGGACGGCTCCTCGGCCTCGTCGCGGGCCCGGCGGATGTTGGTGAGGATCGCGTTCTCGTGCCGGTAGCGGTCGGCGATGTGGTCCAGCGCCTCGTCGATCAGGTCGGGGACGGCCTGCATCCAGTCCACCGCGCGCACGTTGCGCCGGGTGGCGTCCAGGGCGCGGCGCAGCGTCTCGGCGTACTGGACGGTGCGGTAGCGGGCCTGTTCGGCGGCGAGCTGGGCGTCGGCGAGCCGGCCGCGCCGGATCAGCACCTCCAGCTTCACCTCGGCGGCGATCTGGGCGGAGGTGACGTCGGTGTCGAGGGCGCCGACCAGCACGTTGACGGCCTCGTCGGTGGTGCGCAGGTAGACCCCGCCGTCGGGGCCGGGGACCTCCTCGATCAGCTTGAAGTCGTAGTCGCGCCGCACGTAGGCGCCGTCCGCGCCGAAGGTCCCGTAGACGGCGCGGAAGCCGCGGTCCACGCTGCCGACGTTGATCAGCGACTCCAGCACCCAGCGGGCGACCCGCTGGTGCTCGGTGCCGGGGCGCGCGGGGCTCTGCGCGGCGACCCGGGGCAGCAGGCGGGCCAGCACTATCTCGCGGTCGGCACCGGTGTCGAAGTCCATGTGCAGGGTGACCAGGTCGATCGCGGCCAGGCCCACCTCGGCCATCGCGTAGCCGCCGTACTCGCCGGCCAGGTTGACCTTGCGGTTGTCCAGGTCGTGCAGCGGGGCGGTGCAGGCGAGCGCCTTGAGGCGGCGGGCCAGCCCCTCGTCGGCCGCCGGGCCGGGCGCGGGGCGCGCGGCGGGCGGCCGGAGCTCACGCTCGGCGGGCTGATCAGCGATGACGGTCACGGAGGACAAGATTAGGGCCCCGGACCGACAAGGTCCGAAACGGGCCTGCTCGTCCCGCTTCGTCCGGGCCCTCCGAGGGCGAGTTGAACGTGTTCAGTTCTAGGTCTAGAGTCCTGAATCACCGGGCACCGGCCCGGATCTGAAGGGGGCTCCGATGACCACCGAGACCGCCGGGACAGCCGGGATGATCGGGACAGCCAGGACAGCCAGGACAGCCGGGAGCGCCGAGGCCGCCGCGCTGCGCACCGTCCGCCGCTGGCTGTGGATCTTCGTCGTCTGCCTGGTGCTGAGCGGCCTGACGGCCTTCCCGCTGCGCGCCGAGACCGGCTGGCTGGCCGGGGCCGCCCACCGGCTGCCCACCCCGGCCGCCCTGCTCTCCTGGATCGACCGGGTCCGCACCGGCGTCGCCGAGACCGACGCCCGCTACCCCTTCCTCGCCTACGGCACCGACTGGCTCGCCTTCGCCCACCTGGTGATCGCCGGCGCCTTCTGGGGCCCGCTCAAGGACCCCGTACGCAACATCTGGGTGATCCACTGGGCCCTCGGCGCCTGCGCGGGGATCCTCCCGCTGGCGCTGATCTGCGGACCCCTGCGCGGGATTCCGCTGTACTGGCGGTTTGTCGACATGTCGTTCGGCATCCTCGGCGCCGTACCCCTGCTGATCGTCCTGCGGGCGATCCACCGGGCGCAGGCGCTGCAGGCGGCGCGCGAGGCGGCCGGCCAGACCCTCCCCGGCAAACCGGCTGAATGACCGTCAGTCTCCCCGGCCCGCGAGACGCGGCGGCCGGGCCGGGCTCAGCCGGCCTCGCCCAGGCGCTGGGCGGCGCGGTCGCCGCGCTTGGCGACCGGCTGGACGCCGGCGGCCGCGCCGAGGCCGAAGGCGGGCATGTCGACGTAGACCGTCTCGTGGCGGCCGGCCGGGACCACGTAGGTCTCGTGCCAGATGCCCACCGCGGAGCGGCCGCCTGCGGCGGCGGCTCTGGCCTGGCGGTTGAACGCCTGCCAGGCGGGCCGGTGCTGCTGGTCGGCGGCGGAGGCGTAGGCGAGCAGGCTCTCCTGGTCACGCCAGTACTGGATGGTGGTGAGTTCGCGAAAGCCGCCGCCGATCACCGTCCGCACCCCGAGCAGCCCGGCGGCCGGGTTCTCGGCCAACTCCTTGAGCATCCGGGGCATCGCCGCGACCACCGGCCACCAGCTGCGCGGGGCGCGCAGTCGGTTGATCCGCATGCCGATCAGGAAGACGACCACCTCGCCCTGGTGGGCGTCCGTCATCCGCCCGTTGAGCAGGTCCACAGCCATGAGTGTCCTCGCATCAGGATCAATGGGATAGTGACACTATCTCCTGACGCGATAGTGTCACTATCCCATCGACCTCGTCCAGTGTGGATTCACCAGGAGTCAGACCGTGCGCCTGTCCGAACTGAGCGCCCTCAGCGGGGTGCCCATCGCGACGATCAAGTACTACCTGCGCGAGGGCCTGCTGCCGCCGCGCCGTCAGATCTCCGCCTCGCAGGCCGAGTACACCGAGGCCCACCTGCGGCGGATCCGGCTGGTACGGGCGCTGATACAGGTCGGCGGCATGTCGGTGGCCCGGACCCGCGAGGTACTGGGCGCCGCCGAGGACGAGTCGCTCGACCAGCACCAGCGGTTCGGCACCGTGCTCGGCGCGCTGGCCGGCGACCAGGGGACCGGGGAGCCGGAGCTGCCGCCCGGCTCGACGGCCCGGGCGACCGTGGACGAACTGCTCGACGAGGTCGGCTGGGAGTGCTGCGAGGACCCGCAGTACTGGGTGCTGGTGCGCGCGGTGGCCGCGCTGGAGCGCCTCGGCTACCCGTGCGATCTGGCCCATCTGCGCCCCTACGCCGCCGCGGTGACTCCGCTGGCCCGCACCGACCTGCGGACGATCGGCGAGTTCCCTCCCGGTGAGGCGCAGTTGGAGGCCGTGGTGGCGCTGACCGTGCTCAACGAACCGGTGCTGCTGGCGCTGCGGCGGATCGCCCACTCCCACGTGTCCGGCCAGGAGTTCGGCGCCCGTCCGGCCCAGTGACCGGCCCGCCGGGTTCGGCCGGACGGGGGAGCGGGCGGCGGGCCCTGCCCGGCGAGGGGGTGGTCCCCGACATCCGGGGGCGGGACGAAGCCCTACGATCCCCTCAGGCACCCGTAGCAGCTCTGGGAGGCAGACGGTCGTGACCGGTGCGGTGATCGATCTCAATGCGGACCTCGGCGAGGGGTTCGGACGCTGGACGCTGACCGATGACGAGGCCCTGCTCTCGGTGGTCACCAGCGCCAACGTGGCCTGCGGCTTCCACGCGGGCGACCCGTCCACCATGCGCCGGGTCTGCGCGCTGGCCGCCGAACGCGGGGTGCGGATCGGGGCGCAGGTCTCGTACCGCGACCTGGCCGGCTTCGGGCGGCGCGCGATGGACGTGCCCTCGGAGGAGCTGGCCGACGAGATCGCCTACCAGATCGGCGCCCTGCAGGTCTTCGCGCGGGCGGCCGGCTCCCGGGTGAGCTACGTCAAACCGCACGGCGCGCTCTACAACCGGGTGGTGGCCGACAGCGAGCAGGCCGAGGCGGTGGTGGCGGGCGTGCTGCGGGCCGGCGCGGTCTGCGACGGGCCGCTGCCGGTGCTCGGACTGCCCGGCTCACGGCTGCTCACCGTCGCGGAGGGGGTCGGACTCCCGGTGGTCACCGAGGCGTTCGCCGACCGGGCGTACACCTGGGCGGGCACCCTGGTCCCGCGCGGCGACCCGGAGGCGGTGGTGCACGACCCGGAGGCGGTGATCGCCCGCGCGGTCGGCATGGCCCGGGACGGGCTGGTCACCGCGATCGGCGGCGAGCCGGTGGCGGTGGACGCCCGCTCGCTCTGCGTGCACGGCGACACGCCCGGCGCGGCCCAGCTCGCCTGGCGGGTGCGCGGGGCGCTGGCCTCGGCCGGGATCCGGGTCGAGGCCTTCACCTGATGACGGATCCGCTGGCGACGCGTCCGGGCGGCGAGCCGTCGTCGACTGCGCGTCCGGGCGGCGAGGCGGAGCTGACGGCGCGTGCGGCCGGTGGGCAGGCGTCGACGGCAGGTCCGGGCGGCGAGCCGGAGCTGACGGGACCTCCGGTCGGCGGGCAGGCGTCGACGGCGCGTCAGGCCGACGGGACGGAGCTGACGGCGCGTCCGGCCCCCGAGCTGCGCCTGACGGTGCGTCCGGTCGGTGAGCGGGCGCTGCTGGTGGAGGCCGGTTCGGCCGGGCAGGTCGCGGAGCTCTACGCCCGGCTGCTGGCCGAACGGGCGGCCGGACGGCTCGGCGAGGTGGCCGAGATCGTGCCCGCCGCCCGCACCGTGCTGCTCGACGGGGTGGCGCACCCGCGCGAGCTGGCCCGGACGGTGGGCGGCTGGACGGTGGCCGGCACCTCGCCGCCGCCAGGCCCGCTGCTGGAGGTGCCGACGGTGTACGACGGCGCCGACCTCGGGCAGGTGGCGGCGCTCTGGGGCGTCGGCGCGGCCGAGGCGGTGGCGATCCACAGCGGCTTCGAGTACCAGGTCGCGTTCTGCGGCTTCGCCCCCGGCTTCGGCTACCTGACGGGCCTTCCGGAGCGCTACCAGGTACCCCGGCTGGCCTCCCCGCGCGCCTCGGTGCCGGCCGGCTCGGTGGCCCTGGCCGGCGGCTACACCGGGGTCTACCCGCGCTCCTCCCCCGGCGGCTGGCAACTGCTGGGCCGCACCGGCCTGGTGCTCTGGGACACCGGCCGCGAGCCGGCCGCGCTGCTGGCGCCCGGCACCCGGGTGCGGTTCGTGCCCGTCGGCGGCCCGGCATGACGCTGCTCGTACTGCGGCCGGGGCCGCTGACGACCGTTCAGGACCTGGGCCGGCGCGGGGTGGCACACCTCGGGGTGCCGCGCGCGGGCGCGCTGGACGAGCCCGCGCACCGGGCGGCCAACCGGCTGGTGGGCAACCGGGCGGACGCCGCGACCCTGGAGACCACGCTGGGCGGGATCGCGGTGCGCGCCGAGGGGGCCGCGGCGCTGGTCGCCGTGACCGGTGCGCCCTGCCCCGTCCGGGTCGACGGCCGGCCGGCCGCCTGGGGCGCCGCGGTGCTTCTCCCGGCGGGCGCGGTGCTGGAGGTCGGCGCGGCGGCCGCCGGGGTGCGCTGCTACCTCGCGGTGCGCGGCGGGTTCGCGGTGGCGCCGGTGCTGGGCAGCCGGTCCGCCGACCTGCTCTCCGGCCTCGGACCGGCACCGCTGCGCGCGGGCGACCGGCTGCCGGTCGGGACGCGGTACGGGCCGCCCGCCGCCGAGCTGGTGCCGCTGCCCGCCCCGCCCCGGGAGCTGGTGCTGCGGCTGCGCCCGGGCCCGCGCGCCGACTGGTTCACGCCGGGCGCGCTGACCACGCTGGCGGCCGGCCGCTACCGGGTGGCGGCCGCCAGCAACCGGGTCGCGCTGCGGACCGAGGGCCCCGCGCTGGCCCGGGCCCGGTCGGGCGAGCTGGAGAGCGAGGCGATGGTGCTGGGCGCCGTCCAGGTCCCCCCGGACGGCCGCCCCGTGATCTTCCTGGCCGACCACCCCACCACCGGCGGCTACCCCGTGATCGGCGTGGTCCCCCCGGCCGACCTGCCCGCCGCCGCACAGGCCGGACCGGGAACGGCGATCCGCTTCACGGTCATGAGCGCCCACCGCTGACCTGCCCCCCGGGGGCGCCGGACGTGGCCGTGGCCGGCGCGGGCGGTGTGCGGCTCCGCGACGGGTCCCGTCGGGGTCGGATCGGCTCGCCGCGTGTGGCCGAACGGGCGACCGAAGCGCCGGCTGGTGCCGAGCCGGACTCGGGCGCGCGTCCGGGCGGGGCACCCCGCGGTCGCGCGCCCCGCAGGACCGGCCTGCCGTGGTCCTAGCGGTCGCGGGAGGTGAGGCGGCCGCGGACGGCGGCGTGGACCTCGGCCTCTTCGGCGGGGTCGGCGGCCAGGCGGCGCAGGCGTTCCAGGACGCGGGCGTCGCCGGTGGTGACCACGTGGCGGGCGGCGAGTTCGCGGGTGGCCTCCTCGCAGTCCCAGAGGCACTCGACGGCCGGGCCGGAGGCGAAGTGGCGGTCGGTGAGGGAGAGGGCTCTGGCGGCTCTGCCGCGCAGCTCCGAGGAGGCGGCCTCGCCGTAGATGTGGCGCAGGGTCGGCACGGCGGCGACGGCGGCCAGCCGTCCCGCGCCGTCGACCAGGCCGCCGAGGCCCTCGCCGCCGACGCCGCGCAGCAGGATCCAGCGGCGCAGGCCGGCGACCACCACGGGGGCGTCGCACGGCACGCCGATGTCGGCGATCAGCAGGACGGCGGCCTCGCCCAGCGCGCTGTCCGCGCCGCCGGTGGCCGGGTCGGCCCAGCGGCGGGCCTGCTCCAGGGCGTGCGGGCCGCGCATCCGGCCGAGCGTCTCCAGTGCGGCCCGGACGATCCGGTCGTCCGCGTCGGCGGCGGCCAGTTCGATCAGTTCGGGTACCGCGGGGTCGTCCTGGTCGACCAGGTGGCGCAGCGCGGCCCGGCGGGCGCCCTGCTCGCCGTGCCGGGCGGCGGCCAGGACCGTCGGGCGGTCCTCGGGGCGGACCACGGCGGCCAGGCAGCGCGCGGCCGCGGCGGCCCGGCGGTCGGTGGCGGCCGGGTCGGGGTGGGCGCCGGCCTCCCGGCCGTCGGCCCAGGCGAGCACGTCGGCCACGCTCCAGCCGGGGGTGACCCCGGCGCGGTTCAACTGGCGCTGCCAGAGGTCGAACGGGGACTGCTCGCCGGCCGCGGCGATCCGCGGGTAGTGGTCGGCCCACAGGCGCCAGGGGCGCGGCTCGTAGGCGGCCCGCAGCGCGGCGCGCAGCGCGGCCTCGCCCTCCGGGTCGGCCGGGAAGCGGCCGAGCACGGCCGGGGCCAGCGCGAGCAGTGCCTGGTCGTCGTCGCGCAGTGCCAGCTCGTCCAGCGCCCAGGCCCAGTTGCCGCCGGTGGCGGCGTACTGGCGCAGCAGCAGCAGGGCGTCCCGGCGGCCGTAGGCGGCGAGGTGGCCGAGTACCGCGAGGGCCAGGCCGGTGCGGGCCTCGTCCTGGTCGAGCAGGTCGTCGGGGTGGGCCAGGTGTCGCTCGATGCCGCCGAGCGGGGCTTCCAGCTCCATGTAGACGCGTGCGTAGTAAAGGGAGCGGTTCTCGACCTGCCAGTCGGCCCGGGGATCGCTGGTGACGCACTCCTCCAGGGCGGCGATCGCCTCGTCGCGGTCGGCCGCGAGCGCATGCAGCTGCCCGTCGCCGCGGCCTCGCTGGAGGAGGCCGAGGAGGCTGGCACTGGGGGCTATCACGGGCTCGAACATGAGGTCAGCATCCGTTGCGGCGGTCGTGGAGGCAACGGGATTTCCGTCGCCGGGGTGTCTGATGGTCACGCTGGGCAGGCGCCCGGGCGCCGGAATCACCGTAGGTTACCGCCTGAGTGAGTCTGACGCACACACTGCGTCCGGAACGGACCGCGGGGCGCTCTGGCATATGCCAACGGAAACTTGCCAGTGATTTCTGTCAATGTCCCCTCACGACGCGTGATGTTGTGCGACAGTCGTCTCACAGCCAGCCACCCACCACCCTCACCCAGTGGGACCACCGATGAGCAGCCCGCAGACCAGCACCCCCACCAGCACGCGCACCGCCCCCGCGGCAGTGGCCGCCGCCGAGTGGGATTTGGCGGCCGACACGGTGTACTGGTCGCCGGACGCCTACCGGATGCTCGCCCGCGACCCACGTCTCGGCCCGCTGAGCCTGGACCAGCTCCCCTCCCAACTCCTCGCGCAGGACCGCCCGGTGCTGTGCCGGATGGTCACCGAGGCCCTGGTGCACGGCCGGCCGCTGGACGGCGTGGTCCGGATCGACGGGCCGGGCGGCGCCGTCCGCGCCGTGCACTGCTCGGGCCGTCCGGTGCTCGGCCCGGACGGCCACGTCGTCTCCCTGCGGGTGCAGCTGCGGGCGGCCTGAGCCCGCCCACCGGCGCACTCCTCCCGCGGCGGACACCCCCTTGCGCACACTTGCCGGGGGGCGCACATATGCTGTGGCCCGCGTCGTCGGCACTGGGCGGACGGGCACGAGGGAGGACCCCTACCCATGGACAGCCAGATCCTGCACAAGGCCGCTTTCCTGCTGCACGAGTGCCACGAGCCCGAGCAGGTCGTCGTGGAGCGTCTCAAGGACTACTTCCCCGACCTGACCCTGACCGAGCGCGAGCGCTTCGTCAGCGAGGCCTGGGACCAGGTGCACACCAAGAACGGCGCGGTCTGACCGCCACCGGTCACTCACGAGGGCGGCGGGCCGGCGGCACCGCCGCCCTGATGTCCGCGCGCAGCTCGGCCACCTGCGGAAGCTGCTGGTAGCGGGTGGTCAGCCGGTACATCTCGCGCAGCCGGTCCCAGGTGCGGTGCGAGGAGGTGTCGCCGATCGCGCCGAGTGCGAGCCTGGCCTGCTGGTGCGCGCGCTCCGGCTCGCCGGCGATCCAGTGGACCGAGGCGAGCGTCACCAGGTCGAGCACCGTCGATCTCTCCCGGCCCTGCCCGGCCCGCAGCCGCATCGCGGCCATCGCGTGCTCCTCGGCCTGCTGGGCGGCGCCCGGGTCGTGCTCCGCCAGGGTGCGGTAGACCAGCGACTGCATGCCGTGCAGCTCGGCCTGGTCGAAGAGCCCCATCCAGCTGGGCAGCGGGTCCGGGACATCCTGGACGAAGAGCTGCTCGGCCTCCCCCAGCAGCCGCCCGACCGCCTGCGAGCGGCCGAGCGAGGCCAGCGCCCAGGCCTCCACCGTGTTGAGCATCGCCCTGGTGCGCGGCAGGCCCTGCTCGCCGCCGCTGGCCCGGGCCAGCCGCATCAGCTCCAGCGCCTCGTCGGCCCGGCCGTGGTGCAGCAGTTGCCGGGCCAGCCGGGAGATCGCCTCGCCGGCCCGCGGCCGGTCGCCGGCCTCCTTGGCCGCCTGCGCGGCGATCACGAAGTACCGCTGCGCTGTGGGCTCCAGGCCCACGTCGTGCGACATCCAGCCGGCCAGCACCGCCAGGTTGGCGGCCACGATCCACAACCGCCGCTCCAGTTCGGGCGGATGGCGGTGCGTCAGCAGGCCGCCGACCTCGTTCAGCTGGCCGATCACCGCCTTGCGCTGCAGGCCGCCGCCGCGGGAGGCGTCCCAGGCCCGCAGCACCTCGACCGAGCGCTCCAGCGCCTCGACCTCCTCGGGCCGGGCCGGGCCGGGCTCGTAGACGTCCAGCACCGGGCGGCCGGCCGAGCCGGTGATCAGCCGGCGGGGGCCGGGCCGGGCGGCCGCCTCGGCGACGCTGTCGCCGGACAGCCAGGTGTAGAGAGAATTGGGGATGGCGGAGACACCGGGCAGCGCGGTGCCCGCGCTGGCCAGTCCGCGTCGGTTGAGCATGAGGTCCATTCCCGTGAACTCGGTGAGGATCTCAGCCGTCCGCTCCGGCTCCAGGGACGCGTCCTGCTCCGCCCTGCCCTTGCTGGGTCGCCGGTGTCGCGCCAGACCGAGGTCCTCGATGGAGACGACACGGCCGAGCCGCTCGGTGAACACGGCTGCCAGCACCCTGGGCACCGGTTCGCGCGGGATCTCCCCCTGCTCGATCCAGCGCCGCACCCGCGAGGTGTCGGTGGACAGCTGCTGCTGTCCGGTGGCCGCACCTCGCCGGTTGACCAGCCTGGCCAGCTCGCCCTTGGACCATCCGGTCAGGGCGAACAGGTCGGCGAGTCTGGTGTTGGGTTCCCTGCTCACGTCAAGCCCCCAGGCTCCTCGGCTGGTTCGAGCCTAATGGGCTGTCATGTGCCACGCGAGCATTCGCCAGGCTTCGCCAGGCCTCGCCAACTGGTCAGCCACCGGCTGGCAGGTGTCAGGTAGAGATGCGCCACCACAACCCCGGACCGAAAGGCCCGGGATTGTGGGCCGGGATCGACTTGCCCGGCCGGCCACCTACCGCTGCGGCGGCCTGGTGGAGGGGGTGGCGCAACCGGGGTGGCGCGAGTGGCGCCGACCCGGCGCTCCGGCGGACCGGCGCATTACCCCAGGGTGTGCGGGTCGGCCGAGCGAGCACCGCAACCCCAGTGCGCCGCAGTACGCCCCCCTTGGCTCCGGCGCACATCTCGAAGCCTGCTCTGTCATATGCCACCGGCAAGGAAGGGATCTCTTCCACCCCATGTACCCCACAGCGACTTCCCCCATCTCGCCCCGCCTCGGCACCGCCCAGCGCCCGCCGACCCTCGCGCCCGGCCGTCCCGGGCCGAAGCCGGCCACGCTGCCGGCCCGTCCGGCGGGACGCGTCGAGGCACCCGGACTGCTCGCCCCGCGCGGCGCCGGCGGCCAGCTGCTGCGACCGCGCGGCCCGCAGGGCGTCCCCGCCACCGAGCGGCCGGATCCGGCGGCCCTCGCCTCCCCCGCCGTCCGCGCCGCGCTCACCGGGGTCACCCGGATATGTCCCGCCTTCTCGCCGCGGCAGGTGCTGCGCGAGGACAGCCGGCACATCCTGATCACCGGCCTGATCGGCCGCACCCCGGTGGTCGCCAAGGTGCTCTCCCCGCTGGTCTTCGCCCCGCAGGCCGGGCAGAACGAGCGGCGGGCGGTACTGGTGGAGCGGTTCCACCGCGAGGTGGCCGTGTACCGGGCGTTCGTCCGGCACCGTCCGCCGGTCCGGATGCCCAAGCTGGTGGCCGCCGACCACGACCGCTGCGTCCTGGTGATGGAGCGGATCCCCGGCCGCCCGGCCGCCATGGAGCGGCATCCGGCCAACTCGCCCACCCCGGGCGAGGTGCGCGCGGTGCTCGGCGCGGTGCGCGCGCTCAACCTGTGGAATCCGCCCACCGACGTCTTCCAGCGCCCGCTGGACTACCAGTTGGAGGTCACCCGCTTCCACACCGTCGGCCAGCTGACCGACCGGGACGCGACCGACCTGCGCCAGCTGCTGCACGGCCTGGCGCACACCGCCCCGCAGCTCTGCCACGGCGACGCGCTGCTCTCGAACATCCTGCTGGCCCCGTCCGGCCCGGTGCTGGTGGACTGGGAGCAGGCTGGCTGGTACCTGCCCGGCTACGACCTGGCGGTGCTCTGGAGCGTGCTCTCCGGGGACACCGCGGCGCGCCGTCAGATCAGCCAGCTCGCCCAGGCCGGGGGCACCCTGGCCCGGGACGCGTTCCTGGTCAACCTGGTGCTGGTGCTGATGCGCGAGCTGCGGCTGTACGACGTCCCCGGGGCTGGGGAGGAGCAGCGGATCATGATCCGCCGGCTCTACGAGGACGCCGCGCTGGCCCGCCGGGCGGTCCGCGCCGCGGTGGGGACGCGCTGAGTGCCGCCCGGGACCGCCGCCACGACCCCCCGAGCCGGCACGACTGCCCGACCCGGACCGACGCTCCGCCAGGCCCCGGCATCCGGCCGGTTCTCGACGTCCTGTCAGTTCTCGACCATCCGTCAGTTCTCGACGCCCTGTCGGCTCCCGGCGTCCCGTCAGGCCCCGGCGTCCCGCTGGCTCCCTGCGTCCCGTCAGGCCTCGGCGTCCTGTCAGGCGCCGCGCGGCCGGAACCTGGCCAGCGCGCGCTGGCCCGCGACCTCCAGTACCGCCTCCTCGGACGGGCAGTGCATCCGCCCGCTCAGCGCGTCCCGCAGGTACCGCTCCAGCGGATGACGCCGGCTCAGTCCGGGGCTGCCGGTGAGCGCCACGGCCTGCTGCACCGAGTCGATGACGGCCCGGGTGGCCAGCAGCTGGACCGCGCCGGTCCGCTCCACCGCGAGTTCGTCCCCAGCGTCGATCCGCGCGGCGAGCCCCGCCAGCAGTTCCTCCGCGCCGATCAGCGCGCTCTCCATCCCGCCCAGCGCACACCGGTAGCGCGGCAGGTCGCCGAGGGTGTCACCGAGGTTGGCGGGCGTGCGCTGGCTCAGGAAGCGCACCAGCCAGTCCTGGGCCGCCCGGCCCACCCCGAGCTGGACCGCGGCCAGCGCCAGATCCCGCCAGGCGGCGGTCAGCGCGGCCGCCTCGGGGTCCTCCTCGCCCTGCAGCCCGAGCGCGGCCTCGGCGGGCACGTACACGTCCCGGAAGAGCACGTCGTGGCCCGCGCTGGCGCGCAGGCCCAGCTGGTCCCAGACCGGGTCGACCTCGACCCCCTCGCTCTCGCCGCGGACCAGGAAGCTGCCGGTACGCGGGCGCGGCTCGTCGGTACGGGCCCGCACCACCATCCAGGCGAGCGCCTCGGCGCCCGTGCAGCAGGTCTTGCGGCCCGTCAGCAGCCAACCGTCGCCGTCCCGCCGGGCCAGCGTGGCCGGGCCCTCGGCCGGCTCCACCCAGAGCGTGTTGACCAGCGCCGGGCCGCGCCGGGACTCGCCGAGCAGGCGCCGGTAGCCGCCCGTGGGCCACAGCGCGGTGCGCGCCTGCTCGGCGTGGAAGAGCAGGGTGAACGCGGTGACCAGCGCCACCGAGGCGTCACCGCGGCCGAGTTCGGCCAGCACCCGGACGGTGTCGGAGAGCGCGCCGCCCGGTCCGCCGTAGCGCCGCCCGACCGTCAGGGTGAGCAGGCCGGCCTCGTGCACCGCCTCGATGCCCTGGTACGGGAAGGCGGCGTCGCGGTCGTGCTCCTCGGCCCGGGCGGCCAGCAGGTCGACCACCCTGGGCAGACCGGCCAGGGCGGCGGCGAGAGGTGATGTTTCGTCAGTGACGGTACTCATGGCGCTGCCTCCGGGCGGCCGGCACAGGACCGACCGGCGAGTGGGGGGGTTGGGTGAAGGAGCGGTGTCCGGACCTGCGTCCGGGCGGCGCCGACGAGGGAGCCCGGGCGGAGCCGAGGGCCTCTGCCGTCCGATGCCGGACCAGGAGGGGAACCCGGGAGGAGTCCGGGCGCCGCGACGCCGCCCCCCGGTTTGCGATCGGTCTCAGCTCGTCGGCCTCGCGTCGGCCGGCTGACTGCGGGGGCGTGCGGGCACGGGCGGCCCGGCCTCACCGGAGCGGTCGCCTGCCGCGGGGCTGTGGGAATCCTCCCCCGGCACCGGGCCGGGGGCGCCCACTCAGCTGCCCGGACAGACCGCGCTGGCGGTGCGCCGCAGATCGAGATAGCTGCGACGGGTCAGCAGCAGGCGGCGCAACGACATGCTGGTGACTGTACGAAGGACCGAACACGGCCGTCAAGCGCCGTCCAGCAGGGCTCCTGCGGGGATCAGCCCTGCTGGAAGAGGTCGGCCGGCAGCGGCTTGAGCAGCTGGTAGAGGTCGTCGGAGATCGGCCGGTCCCAGGAGGCGATGGTGACCTGGACGCCGTCGCTGCGGTCGAACTGGGCGCAGAACACCCGCCCCTCGCTGACCTTGACCTTCTTCACGATCAGCAGGTCGTCGCCGAGCATGACCGGGAAGTCCTCGGCCGAGACCAGCTCCACCGGCTCCTCGTTCTCCAGCGCCACCAGCAGCTGTCTGACCTCGAACGGCACCCCGTCGGCGGTGTCGCGGGCCGGCGAACCGGCGGGGAGGTTGCCGATGAACATCGCGGGACCGCGGCCGCCGAAGAGGTCGTAGCGCAGGAAGATTCCCTGACAGGAACCGTCCGGGCCGGCCATGACCGCGGCGCCGAAGTGCCCGGGCCAGTCGCCCGGGTCCATCGCGAGTACGTCGAAGTCCGGGCCCGCTGGGGTGCCGGAGCGTCGGCGGAGAAAAGACATGCCGCCATCGTACGTGCCCGCCCGCCGCCGACCCGCACCGGGCACCCGATCGCGGGCCGCAAGCTCCACGCTCCGAGACGAATGTTGACGCTGAGCAACCGAGCGGGCTACGGTCGCGATGTACGGCAGCTACGGTGGACGAGATTCCACGTGGGGGTGGTCTGCTGTGGCATGCCCCGGCGTGCCCCTTTCCTCCCGTTGCACATCGTCGTGCAGCCGCAGTGATCTCTCCGCACCTTTTGAGCAGCACCAACCCCTTCACCCAAAGCCTGGCCCGCGGGTTCCCCGACACCCGTCGCACTCGCGGACCAGCCCGGGACACCGACGCGTGGGGGCGTTCGGATCCCGGGCACGGCGGCCTGGGCCTCTGGCCCCGCCGCCACGCCTCCCGGCGACTGGCGGGCCCTCGGGTCCGGCATCGGGGAATCAACTCGGGAGGGGGCCCGGCGTCGCGAGCCGGGTCGAAAACAGCAGGCGCCGTGCACGACCGCGTGGGGGCGGTCGGCACGGCGCCTGACTGTCTTTCCGGACCGCCCGGAGACGGCCCGGCACTTCTGGGCCCCGACACTTCTGGGCCTGAGCCTGGGTCCGGGTCTAGGTGAGGTCGAACTCGCCGTCGCGCGCGCCCAGCACGAAGGCGCGCCACTCGGCCGGCGTGAAGACCAGCACCGGGCCGTCGGGGTAGCGCCCGTCGCGCATCGCGATGTAGCCGTCCACGAAGGCGATCTGCACGTCGCCGGGCTTGCCGTCCTGCTCGCTGGAGAGCCAGGTGGCCCCGGTCGTGTCCAACTTGGGCTTACGGGCCTGCGGGACGGTCTCCGTGCCCTCGGTGCTCTCGCTGGTACCGGTCTCGGTTGCCACTGTTGTTGCTCCTCCCGACGTCGTCCGGAGGCCAGCCTATCCGCCCGCCGCCCGCCGGGCGGATCCTCGGTCAGGACTCCTCCGGTCGGAGGCAGTCCGGCCGCTCGGCCCGCGCCGACGGCGGTGATGTGCTAATGCCGCGTCAGGCAACCTCCCCCGGCACTGGCCTCGCCATCGGCGCGGGCGCGGGACGCGGTGGGGTGCCGTTTGGAAGAGTGGGCGGCACAGCAGCGGGCAGCGCGAGAGCTTGGAGCAGCCGATGAGCCACCGGGACGGCACCGACGCGGAGGTCATCCCCATCCTGGACGCGCCCTCGGCGACCCGGGTGCCCAGCCAGTCGCCCGGCGTGCTGCCCGGCCAGCCGCCGGCCCGCTCACCGGCGTTGGGGCGGGTGGGCGTGGTGCTGGTCTCGCACAGCCGCGACCTCGCCCAGGACGTCGCCGACCTGGCCGCCGCGCTGGCGCAGACCCCGGACCCGGCCCCGGTGGCGGCCACCGGCGGCCACCCCGGCGACGGGCTCGGCAGCAGCGCGCTGCTGATCGCGGCCGCCGCCCGGCGGGTCGACCAGGGCCACGGGGTGGCGGTGCTGGCCGACCTGCCGGCGGCCGTGCACACGGTGCTGGCACTGCTCGCGGCGGCCGACGAGCACGGCCTGCCGTTCCCGGTCCGGTTCGCCGACGCGCCGTTCGTGGAGGGCGCGGTGGCCGCGGTGCTGACCGCCTCGGCGGGCGGCGACCTGGCGGCCGTGCTGGACGCGGCCGAGGAGACCTACCGGCAGCGCAAGCTCTGAATCGGCGGGAAACGGGCCCCGGGCGCGCGAAGCCGCCCACGGACCGTGTCCGGACGGCTACCATCGGCTGCGGAACCGGCTGTCGAGGGGAATGCACTGTCATGCGCGTGGTCGTCACCGGCGGAGCCGGCTTCATCGGAGCCAACCTGGTCCGGGCCCTGGCGGACCGTCAGGAGGTCCGCGAGGTACGGGTGGTGGACGATCTCAGCACCGGCCGCAAGGCGAACCTCGCCGGCCTGCCGGTGACCCTGTACGAGGGTTCGGTCCTGGAGCCCGAGCTGCTGGACGAGGCCCTCGCCGGCGCCGACGCGGTGGTCCACCTGGCCGCGCTGCCCTCGGTGCCGCGCTCGGTGGCCGACCCGCTGGCCAGCCACCACGCCAACGCCACCGGCACCCTGCAGGTGCTGGAGGCGGCCCGCCGGGCCGGCGGCCTGTACGTCGCGGCGGCCTCCTCGTCCTCGGTCTACGGGGCCAACCGGGAGCTGCCCAAGCGCGAGACCATGCGCACCGCGCCGATGAGCCCCTACGCGGTCAGCAAGCTGGCCACCGAGGCGTACCTGGCGGCCTATCACCACTGCTACGGGCTGGGCGTGCTGCCGCTGCGGTTCTTCAACGTCTTCGGCCCGCTCCAGCCGGCCGGGCACGCCTACGCGGCGGTGGTCCCGGCCTTCCTGGAGGCGGCGCTGGCGGGCCGCCCGCTGACGGTGCACGGGGACGGCGGGCAGAGCCGGGACTTCACCTACGTCGGCACGGTCGCCCAGGTGCTGGTGGAGGCGGTGCTCGGCCGGGTGGTGAGCCCGGATCCGGTCAATCTCGCCTTCGGCACCAGGACCACGCTGCTGGAGCTGATCGCCGAGCTGGGCACGGTGCTCGGCCACCCGCTGGAGGTGGCGCACACCGAGCCGCGAGCGGGCGACGTACGGGACTCGCAGGCCGACAACGCGCGGCTGCGGGAGCTGTTCCCGCAGGTGGCGCCGGTGCCGCTGCGCGAGGGGCTGGAGCAGACGGCGGCGTGGTTCCGCGGCCAGTAAGGCCGGTGGGGCTGGTGGGGCTGGTGGGGCGCGACGGTCAGGGCGCGTCCGCGCCGAGCACGGCGCGCAGTCCGGAGAACTCGAAGGCCGCCTCGCCGGTGCACCGCAGGCCCATCAGAAGCCGGCTCCGGTAGCTCTCGTCCAACTCGGGCAGCTCGTCCTGCGCGAACCAGGCGACCTCCAGCGACTCGTCGTCGTTGACCCGGGCCTCGCCACCGACCGCACGGCAGCGGAAGTTGAGCTCCAGGTACTGGACCTGGTCGCCGTTGGCACAGGTCATCGGCGGCGAGACGGTCACGCCCGTGAACAGTTCCGGGACGACCGCCACCCCGGTCTCCTCGAAGCACTCCCGGACGATCGCGTCGGCCGGCTGCTCGGCCGGATCGATGATGCCGCCGATCAGCGCCCAGGCGCCGGTGTCCGTCCGCCGTCCGAGCAGCAGCCGGTCCTGGTCGTCGAGGACGACCGCGGTGACACAGGAGAGCCAGAGCGGCCGCGTGCCGACCACAGCGCGCAGTTCCACCAGGAATTCGGGGATAGCCATACGCCGACCCTACTGGGCGGTGCTCAGAGGGTACGAAGCGGCCGCGCCGGGGCAGCGGTCACCAGGGTCCGCGCGGCCACGTCCCGGGGGACCAGCACGCCGGCCCCGACGAAGGCCCGCGGGCCGCGCGTACGGCGATGAAACGCGAAGGCGCGTCGAAAATCGGCCTAATTGCGAACGGGGACGAACCACCGGTTCGGCGCAGTACAACCAGAGGGGGCGCATGCGAGTCTTGCAGGCATTGAGCGAGATCATGCCGGGTCGACCCGGCCACGCCTGGGGGTCATCGTGCCGCGACCGGACACCACCTCGGATCTGACGACCGCGCCGCGGTCCGGTCCGCCGTCGCGCCGGTCCGCCCCGACCGATTCCCCGTCAACCGACTTCCCGTCACCCGACCTGTCGTCAGCCGATCCGCCGTCAGCCGATCCGCCGTCGGCCGGGCGGCTCAGCCAGTGGCTGCGCTACTCCCCCGCGCAGCCGCTGTTCCGGGCCCGCGCGGCGCGGCGGCTCGCCGTGCTCGCCTACCGCCGGGTGACCGACCGGCGGCGCTTCGGCGCCCAGCTCGACCGGCTCTGCCGCACCGCCGTACCGGTCTCGCTGCGGGCCCTGGAGCAGGCCGTGACCGAGGGCCGCCCGCTGCCGCCGCGCAGCGTGCTGATCACCTTCGACGACGCCGACCGCGGGGTGCTGGAGCACGCGCTGCCCGCGCTGTCGGCGCGCGGCCTGCCGGCGGTCGCCTTCGTGGTCACCGAACTGGTCGGCACCGACCGGCCCTCCTGGCGCCAGGAGGCCGCCTTCCTCGCGGCCCACGGCGGCCGGGCGCGGTCGCTGGCGGCGCGGGAGAGCGGCGGCCTGCTCGCCCAGCTGGCCGCGCTGCCCGACCCGGACCGCCGCCGCAGCCTGCACGAACTGCGGGTCAGCGCGCACGCCCGCCCGCCGGGCCGGCCCCGGCTGACGCCCGAGGACCTGCGGGAGCTGGCGGCCGGCGAGGTCGCGATCGGCAGCCAGACCCTCGGCGACCCCGAGCTGCACCGCTGCGACGACGCCACGGTCCGTACCGAGATCGTCTCCGCGCACCGGGCGCTGACCGACTGGCTGGGCGGCGCGCCGACCGCCTTCGCCTACCCCGGCGGCCAGGACGAGCCGCGCGCCGCCGCCGTGCTGCGCGAACTCGGCTACCGGCTCGGCTTCCTGACGGACCACCGGCTCAGCGGGCTGCTGCCCGAGGAGGCGCTGCGGGTGAGCCGGCTGCGGGTGGACACGGCGGACGGCCGGGACCGCTTCGAGACCGTGCTCTCGGGACTACACCCGGCTCTGCACCACTGGCGCGGCGAGTAGCAGCCGCCCCTCGGCGTAGTGGGCGGCCGCCGCCGGCAGCGCTCCGGGCCGCCCGCTGAGCAGCACGGTCAGCCCGCCGCCGCCGGTCCCGGCCGCCGGGACCCGGCGCAGCGCCTGGGCAGCGACCGCTCCGGCGCTGCCGTGCAGGGTCAGGTGGCGCGCGGCGCGGGGGGCGACCGCCGCGCGGATCCGCTCGGCGACCAGCTCATAGTGGGTGCAGCCCAGCACGATCGCGGCGGTGCCGGGCGGGGTGAGGGCCGCGGCCTCGGCGATCGCCGCCTCGGTCGCCGCCTCGTCGGCCCGCTCCACCGCGTCGGCCAGCCCGGGGCAGGGCACCTCGGTGACCCGCGCACCCGCGGCGAACTCGGCGATCAGCCCGCGCTGGTAGGCGCTGCCGGTGGTCGCGGGGGTGGCCCAGATCGCCACCGGACCGCCGAGCGCGGCGGCCGGCTTGATCGCCGGGACGGTGCCGATCACCGGCAGCCCGGGCTCCAGCTCGGCGCGCAGCGCGGCGAGCGAGTGGACGGAGGCGGTGTTGCAGGCGACCACCAGCGCGTCCGGCTGGTAGGCGGCGGCGGCCCGCGCGCAGGCGAGCACGTGCTCGGTCACGTCCGCCGGGGTGCGCGGGCCCCAGGGCATCCCGTCCGGGTCGTTGGAGATCACCAGATCGGCATCGGGGCGCAGGCCCCGCAGCGCGCCGGCGGCCGCGAGCAGGCCGATTCCAGAGTCCACCAGTGCGATCTTCACAAGGGACGACCTTAGTCGATCCGGGCGTCGGAACCCGTGATCGGTGACCCGGCTGGGGCAGACTGCCGGGGTGACGGTCCTGCTGTGGGTGAGTGTGCTGTCCCTGCTCTGCTGGCTCTGGCTGGTCTGCTGCCACGGCCTGTTCTGGCGTACCGACCTGCGGCTGCCGCCCCGGCGCGAGCCGGCGCACTGGCCGTCGGTGGCGGTGGTGGTGCCGGCCCGCGACGAGGCCGAGGTGCTGCCGCTGAGCCTGCCCGGGCTGCTGGCCCAGCGCTACCCGGGCCGGGCCCGGGTGATCCTGGTCGACGACCACAGCTCGGACGGCACGGGCGAGGTCGCCGAACGGCTGGCCGAGGCCGGCGGCCTGCCGCTGACCGTCTGCACGCCCGAGCCGCTGCCGGCCGGCTGGACCGGCAAGCTCTGGGCGGTGCGACACGGCGTGGAGCTGGCCGGGGAGGTCGAACTGCTCTTCCTCACCGACGCCGACATCGCGCACGGGCCCGACACCCTCGCGGCCCTGGTGGCCGGCGCCGAGAGCGGTCCGCTCGACCTGGTCTCGCAGATGGCCAGGCTGCGCACCGAGACCGGCTGGGAGCGGCTGATCGTGCCGGCCTTCGTCTACTTCTTCGCCCAGCTCTACCCCTTCCGCCGGAGCAACCGCCCCGGAGCCCGGACGGCGGCGGCCGCCGGCGGCTGCTCCCTGGTACGCCGCGAGGCGCTGGAGCGCGCCGGGGGGATCGAGGCGATCCGGGGCGCGGTGATCGACGACGTGTCACTGGCACGCGCCGTCAAGCGCACCGGCGGGCGCACCTGGCTGGGCCTGGCCGAGCGCCCGGCCGCCGTCCGGGTGGCCAGCGTGCGCCCCTACCCGGGCCTGGCGCCGCTCTGGCGGATGGTCTCGCGCAGCGCGTACGCCCAGTTGCGGCACTCGCCGACGCTGCTGCTGGGGACGGTGCTCGGGCTGGCGGTGATCTACCTGGTACCGCCGGTGGCCGCCGCAACCGGCCTGGCCGGCGGCGACGGCCCGCTGCTGGCGGCCGGCGCCGCGGCCTGGGCGCTGATGGCGGGCAGCTACCTGCCGATGACCCGCTACTACGACCGCCCGCCCTGGGCCGCGCTGCTGCTGCCGTTCACCGCGCTGCTCTACCTGCTGATGACCGTCGACTCGGCGGTGCAGCACTGGCGCGGACGCGGCGCCGCCTGGAAGGGGCGGACGTACTGACGCGGGGGCTCGTCGGCTGACGGTGCGTCGGTCGGGTAGCCGCGCGCGCCGGAAGTCGACCCCGTCGACTTCTCCGGGCGCGTCGATGCCGTGGACGTGCAGGCCGAGAGGGGGCGGCTCGACAGGGCCGACCGGGCGTCAGTGTGCCTTCGACTGCCCGTTCTTGACCTCGCGCAGCAGCTGGTCGAGCACCGCCGGCAGCCCGGCGACGCCGCCTGTCAGGGTCGGCGAGGCCAGGTAGGTGCCCTGGACGACGGTGCTGGGCAGTTCGCCGACCTCGTAGCGGGCGAGGTCCTGCGGGGCCTGGTCGACCTGCTGGCGGACCTGGTCGGACTCGTAGGCCGTGCGGAAGCGGGCCGGGTCCAGCTGCTGGTGGCCGGCCCAGCGGGCGGCGGCCTCCTCGGTGGTCAGGTCGAGGTGCTCCTCGCGGACGGCGTGGAAGACGGCCGACTGCAACCGGGCCGCCTCGCCGAGCCGGTCGAGCGTGAAGTACAGCCGGGCGTGCGCGCGTTGGACCGTCTGGTCGGAGGTGCCCGGCCAGACGGCGGGCAGCCGACGGAGCACCACGTCGGCGGGCTGGCGGGCGGCCCACTCCTCCAGCGGGCGCTCCAGCAGCTCGGAGTGCTCGCAGCCGTACCAGAAGACCTCCACCACCTCGCGGACGGCCGGGTCGCGCACCGGCTGCGGGTGCCGCAGCCGGACGTAGCCCTCGCCCTCACGCGCCGGCGCCGCCGTCACCCCCGTGGGAGCCGCGCCGAGTGTGAGCGTGGCGGACAGGAGCAGGACGGCGGCGCGCGGGACGTACTTCATGGCGACAGGGTGTCAGTTCACCTTGTGCCGATACCAGTTGACGCTCCGGCACTCACTCGATCGGCGCAGCGGGCGGCAGCTGGGCGGCCTCGACGGCTGCGGCGACCGCGGCGACCGCGGCGACCGCATTGACCGCAGCGATCTGCGGGGCCGCGGCGACCTCCTCGCGCGGGGCGGGCACCGGCGCCGCCGGGGCGGGCTGAACCTTGTCCGCCGCGCGCTCGAAGAAGCGCAGCAGCTCCACCGGGAACGGCAGCACCAGCGTGGAGTTCTTCTCCGCCGCCACCTCCACCACGGTCTGCAGCAGTCGCAGCTGCATGGCCGAGGGGGTGTCGTCCATGGTGCGGGCGGCCTCGGCGAGCTTGGCCGCGGCCTGGAACTCGCCGTCGGCGGTGATGATCCGGGCCCGCCGCTCGCGGTCCGCCTCGGCCTGCCGGGCCATCGAGCGCTTCATCGAGTCGGGCAGCGCGACGTCCTTGATCTCCACCCGGTCGATGTGCACGCCCCAGCCCGTCGCCGGGCTCTCCAGCATGAGTTCGAGACCGCGGTGCAGGCCCTCGCGGCCGGAGAGCAGGTCGTCCAGCTCGCTCTTGCCGATGATCGAGCGCAGCGAGGTCTGGGCCACCTGGGACATCGCGAAGGTGTAGTTCTGCACGTCCACGGTGGCCCGGACCGGTTCGACCACCCGGAAGTAGACCACCGCGTCGACCCGCACCGAGACGTTGTCGCGGGTGATGCCCTCCTGCGCGGGCACCGGCATGGTGATGACCTGGACGTTGACCTTGCGCATCCGGTCCACGAACGGGATCAGCAGCATCGGTCCGGGCTCGCGGACCTTGCCCCGCACCCGGCCGAGCCGGAAGACCACTCCGCGCTCGTACTGCTGAACCACCTTCACCCCGGTGACCAACCAGAACAGTGCTAGCGCCGCCACAGCGATGACTACTGGCATGTACCTCGACCGACCCCTCGACGGCGCGCCTGGCCGGGCCCCCGTGGGTCCTGCTTCGTGCGGGCGCGAGCCGCGCGGGTCAGTATGCGCCCTACCCCGGCGCCCGCGACAGACCCGGGAGGCTGCCGTCTGCCGACCCGGCGCGAGGCCGCCACCCGGGGAGCTGACGCCGGGTCGGATCCGCCGTCCGGCGGCCCGGACACGGCCAGTGGCGCATTCGTCGCACCGCGCGGCGAATCCCTGGCGGGCCGGGCGCCCGGACTGCGATGCTTGCCCCCGGGCGCGGGCCGGCACGGGAGGCCGGCCACGCCCGGTACGAGGGGGGATTGGGTCGGATGCATGTGCTGTATGTGATCGACGGTCTGAACCGGGTGGGCGGCGCCGAGCAGGGCCTGATGGCGATGGCGGCGCCGCTGGTGCGCTCGGGCATCAAGCTCGACATCGCGTACCTGACGGCCTCCCCCGGGGGGTTCCAGTCCGAGCTGACGGCCGCCGGCGCCACGGTGTTCGGCGTCCACCACTCCGGCCGCGGCCGTACCGCCGGCGCGCTGCGCTCCCTGGTCCGCGAACGCCGGCCCGACCTGGTGCACACCACGCTCTACGAGGCCGACGTGCTGGGCCGCACCGCGGCGCTGGCCGCGCGCACCCCGGTGGTCTCCAGCCTGGTCAACGCCGCCTACGGACCGGAGCATCTGCAGGCGCGCGGGCTGAACCCGTGGAAGGTCCGGGCCGCCCAGGCGGTGGACGCCGCCACCGCCCGCGGCACCCGCCGGTTCCACGCGCTGACCTGGTACGTCGCGGGGGCGATGGCCAGCCGGCTGCGGATCTCGCCGGACCGGATCGACGTGGTGCCGCGCGGCCGCGACCCCGAGCTGCTGGGCACCGCGACCCCCGAGCGACGGGCCGCGGTGCGCGCCGCGCTGGGCCTGGCGGACGAGGTCCCGGTGGTGCTGGCGGCGGCCCGCCAGCAGTACCAGAAGGGGTTGGACGTGCTGATCGCGGCCTGGCCGGCGGTGCTGCGGGCGGTGCCCGGCGCGGTGCTGCTGCTGGCCGGCAGCCCGGGGGCGGAGAGCGGCCGGCTGCGTCAACTGGCCGCCGCCGTACCCGAACCGGGCAGTGTGCGGTTCCTCGGACCGCGCGGCGACGTCTACGACCTGATGGCCGCCGCCGACGTGTTCACCGTGCCCTCGCGCTGGGAAGGGCTGGGCAGCGCGGCGATGGAGGCGATGGGCGTCGGCGTCCCGCTGGTCTGTTCGGACGTGCCGGCGCTGCGCGAGACGGTCCGCTCGGAGGACTACGCGATGCTGGTGCCGCCCGAGCGGCCGGCCGAGCTGGCGGCCGCGCTGGGCGAGACGCTCACCGGCCGGCCGGCCGCGCTCGGCCGGGTGCAGGCCGCCCGGGCGCGCTTCCTGACCAGTTTCACCCTCCATCAGGTCACCGCGCAGATGGTCCAGTTCTACGAGCGCTCGCTGAGCCCGCGCCGGGCCTGAGCCGAGGCCGGCCGGCGCCCGCGCCGACACTCCGAATGGCGGTGCGCCGGATCGACGGGGGCCGCACCGCGGGATCCACCGGCCCGTCCGGCAGGTACGTGCACAGAATACCTGATGGATCGTCAACTCCCGTACAGCCGTTAGCCGAAGAGAGTGATCCCGGTTGGACCGCGGTCCCCTCGCTTGGCCAGGATGGCCGATCGAGGGGGCGAGGCCATCGCCCCCCGTCGATCCATCTGGAGTCAGCGCCGTGTTCAAGGGCTTCCGCAGCTTCCTGCTGCGCGGAAACGTAGTAGACCTGGCCGTCGGTATCGTCATCGGCGCGGCCTTCACCGCCGTCGTCACCGGGTTCGTCACGGCCTTCCTGACGCCGCTGATCGGCGTGGCGACCGGCACCATCGGCGACTTCTCGCAGCAGACCTTCACGGTCGCGAACACGACCTTCCCGTACGGCGCGTTCCTGAACGCGCTGATCAGCTTCGTGCTGGTGGCGGCGGCGATCTACTTCATCGTGGTGCTGCCGGTCGGCAAGCTGCAGGCCCGCTTCGAGCCGGCCAAGGAGACCGGGCCGGCCAAGACCGACTGCCCGCAGTGCCTGAGCCGGATTCCGGCCGCCGCGGTCCGCTGCTCCTTCTGCACCTCCGAGGTGGCAGGCCAGCCCGGATTCCCCGCGCAGGCGCTGCAGCGCGGCTGAACCGCCCCGGTCCGGCGGTGGACCGCCTCCCTTCAGGAGGTCCATCGCCGGACTTCGCCCATGCTTCGCCCCCAGGTACCCCCCGCTTCGCCCCGCGGACGAGATGCGGACGGAGATCAGGTGGCCAAAAAACGGCGGCGAAATGTCCGTTCCAGCCGCCTAAGAGCGATTTGCGCGAGCGAAGACTGCGTAAACACTCGAACTACCCCCCCTCCCGCTCTCCTCAGGGGCACATTCTGGGCTTACGGTATGCCCCATGACCTCGCCCCGCTCCTACGACGGAGTCGGCTACTACCCTCCGTCCTTTTCGTCGGGCACGCCCATCTACGACAGCTTGGTCGCAGAGCGCGGAGTCCCTCAGATCGCGCCGATCAACGTGCCGGCCGCGCTGCCCCCCGCCGCCCCGCTACCTACCGCCGGCTACGGCTCGGCGTTCGAGAGCACCAGCCTGCTGCCGGCCCTGCCGCCCGCACGGCTCGCGCTCGGGCCCGGCACCGGCAGTTCGTACCCGCCCCCGTCGTACGGCGCGCCCCAGCAGCCCGTCCCGGGCTACGGCGGCCAGCCGTACCTGCCGGGCCAGCGGATGCCCGCCCCGCAGGGGCAGCCGGGCTATCCCCAGGCGCCCCAGCCGTGGGACCAGCAGAGCGGCAACTTCCGGCCCGCGCCGCCCGCCCCCGTGGCGCCGGTCCGGCCGGTGCCGCCGCAGCAGTTCTTCCAGCAGCCGGGCCAGCAGTTCCCCCAGCAGCAACAGCAGCAGTACGGGCAGGCGCAGCAGGGTTACGGACAGGCGCAGTTCGGCCAGCAGGGCCAGCAGTCGCAGCCCTACCAGGGGCAGGCGTACTGACCAACGGGACCACGGTCATCGACGGGCCGCCCGACCACCGCAGCCGCGGCGGCCGGGCGGCCCGTGTGCGTACCGGGCCCGGGCCGGCACCCGCCGACGCGGCCGGACCGTGCGTACACCCGCCGACTCCCGTCACCAACAGCCGCGGCGGCCTGGCAGGATAGGTCGCATGCCTCACCTCACCGGCCTGCACCGCTACCCCGTGAAGTCGATGTACCGGCAGAGTCCGGTCAGCGCCGACGTCGAGCCGTGGGGCCTGGCGGGCGACCGGCGCTGGATGCTGGCGGATCCGACCGGGCTGGCCGTCACCCAGCGAGACGAGGCCGCGCTCGGCCAGTTCCGCACCGAACTCGCCGAGGACGGCGCCCTGCTGGTCACCTCACCGGCGGGCGACCAGCTGCGGGTGCCCGCACCACGGGCCGGGGACGGCTCGACACCGGTCGAGGGCAACGTCTTCGGCACCCGGTTCGCCGCTCGCGAGGCCGAGGAGAAGGCCCAACTCTGGTTCGCGGAGCGGCTCGGCGAGGTCCGGCTGCTGCACCTGGACGACCCGCGCGCCCGGCCGGTGAACGCGCGCTTCAGCGACCCCGGGGACACCGTGAGCATGGCCGACGGCTTCCCGCTGCTGGTCACCACCACCGCCTCGCTGGCCGCGCTGAACGAGCTGCTGGCCGCCGAGCGGCACCCCGCGCTGCCGATGGAGCGGTTCCGCCCCAACCTGGTGGTCGAGGGCGCCGCGGCCTGGGAGGAGGACGGCTGGCACCGGATCCGGGTCGGCGAGCTGACCTTCCGGGCCGTCAAGCTCTGCGGCCGCTGCGTCGTCACCACCACCGACCAGGAGACCGGCGAGCGCCGGGGCGCCGAACCGCTGCGCTCGCTGCGCCGCCACCACCGCTTCGACAAGAACGCGATCTTCGGCGTCAACCTGATCCCCGAGCGCCCCACCGGAGTGAACGGCGACCTGCTCGGCACGGTCCGGGTGGGTGACGAGGTCACGGTGCTGGAACGCGGCGAACGCCTGCCCGCGGCCTGAGGCCCGAAGCCTCCTGGAGCGGCCGTCACCGCGGCCGGACGCGCTCGCCCGCCGGCGTGAGCGCGCTACGGTGAACCCGAGCGATCAGCGAAGAGCGGGGACGACAGAGCGTCATGGGAGAGCACAGGGTCCGGGTCACGCAGGACAGCGGCTCGCGCTGGCGGCGGCGCGCCGGGGAGTACGAGACGCTGCGCGAGGCGCTGGCCGCGGCCGAACCCGGCGACACCATCACCGTGCGCCCGGGCGTCTTCCGGGAGAACGTGCTGCTCGACAAGGCCGTCACCGTGGTCCCGGCCGAGGGCCCGGGCACCGTGCGGATCGACCCGCCGTCCGGGGTCGCGCTCACCGTCACCGCCGCCGCCACCGTCCGCGACCTGCTGATCGAGGCGTACGACTCCGCCGCCCCCGCCGTGCTGGTCACCGGCCCGGGCGCCACCGCGCGCCTGATCGGCGTCCGGGTGGACACCCACTCCGCGGTCGGCATCGAGATCGACGACCAGGCCGACCCGGTGCTGACCGGCTGCGTGGTGGCCAACCCCTCCGGCCTTGGCCTGCGGCTGCGCGGCGGGGCCACCGCCACCTTCGAGGAGTGCGAGGTCTCGGCCGCCGGCCAGGCGGGCCTGGCCGTCCTGGAGGGGGCCGGCGCCAAGCTGACCCGCTGCCGGCTGCACCACGCGGCCGGCGCCGGAGTGCTGCTCACCGACGCGGGCAGCCGGGCGGACCTGACGGGCTGTGAGATCTACGAGATCCGCGGCAGCGGCGTCCAGGCCGAGGCCAAGGCCGCCGGCCGGCTCACCGAGTGCGAGATCCACCGGGTCACCGGCAACGGCCTGACCCTGGACACCGAGGCCGAGCTGGCGCTGGTCGGCTGCCGGCTGCACGACCTGCCCGAGAACGCCGCCGACCTGCGCGGCCGCTCGCTGCTGACGCTGGAGCAGACCAACATCCGGGCGTTCGGCCGCGGCGCCCTGTCGGTCTGGGACCCGGGCACCCGGGCCGAGGCGATCGGCTGCGAGATCGAGGACAGCACCGGCGACTACCCGGCGATCTGGGTCAGCGACGGCGCCCAGCTCACCCTCTCCGACTGCTCGCTGCACGACCTGCCCGACGCGCTCTTCGTGCTGGACCGGGACTCCCGGGCCACCGTCACCGACACCTCGTTCAGCCGGATCCGCAGCTCGGCGGTCTCGGTCAGCTCCGGCGCCTCGGTGGCGCTGGACCGCTGCCGGGTGCAGCAGGCCGGCACCGGCATGTGGTTCCGCGACCACGGCAGCGGCGGGATCCTGACGGACTGCGAGATCTCCGAGGTGGCGACCGGGGTGATCGTCACCAAGGGGGCCGACCCGGTGCTGCGCGACTGCGTGGTGCGCGGCAGCGCGGAGGCCGCCGTCTACGTCTCCGCGCAGGGGCGCGGCTCCTTCGAGGACTGCCGGGTCACCCAGGGCAAGGGCTTCGGCTTCCACATCATCGACGGCTGCCGCAGCTCACTCACCCGTTGCCGGGCCGAACGGCACGCCCGCGCGGGCTTCGAGTTCTCCGAGCCCGGCCCGGTGGTGGAGGCCTGCACCTCGGACGACGTCGGCTCCGCGCTGCCGCCCGCCGGCTCCGAACAGCTGCCCGCCCCTCGCACCGCCCAGCTCACCACCGCGCCGCCGCCGCTGGCGCCGCTCGCCCAGATCTCGCCGATCCCCGACTGCCGCCCGGCCGACGAGGCGCTGGCCGAGCTCGACGCGCTGATCGGCCTGGCCACCGTCAAGCAGGAGGTGCGCACCCTGATCGACCTGATCTCGGTCGGCCGCCGCCGCCGGCAGGCCGGGCTGAAGGCTCCCTCGCTTCGCCGGCACCTGGTCTTCACCGGCTCCCCCGGCACCGGCAAGACCACCGTCGCCCGGCTGTACGGCGAGATCCTCGCCTCGCTCGGCGTGCTGCAGCGCGGCCATCTGGTCGAGGTGGCCCGGGTCGACCTGGTCGGCGAGCACATCGGCTCCACCGCGATCCGCACCCAGGCCGCCTTCGACCAGGCCCGCGGCGGCGTGCTCTTCATCGACGAGGCCTACGCGCTGGCCCCCGAGGACGGCGCCCGGGACTTCGGCCGGGAGGCGATCGACACCCTGGTCAAGCTGATGGAGGACCACCGCGACGAGGTGGTGGTGATCGTCGCCGGCTACACCGCCGAGATGGAGCGCTTCCTCGGCGCCAACCCCGGCGTCTCCTCGCGCTTCTCACGGACCGTCGCGTTCCCCGACTACACCGACGCCGAGCTGCTGGAGATCGCCCGCACCCAGTGCCTCGAACACGAGTACGCGCTCGCCGACGCCACCGCCGAACTGCTGCTGGGCCACTTCGCCACCCTGCACCGCGGCCCCAACTTCGGCAACGGACGCACCGCACGGCAGGTCTTCGAGACCATGGTGGAGCGGCACGCCATGCGGGTCGCCCAGCTGCCCGACCCGTCCACCGAGGACCTCCAGCTGCTGGTGCCCGCCGATCTTCCGCTCCCCCGCAACTCCTGAGGGCCGCGCGCGGAGCGGGCATGGCAGGATTGGGCGGAGAAGGTGAATTTTGGACGAGTCGGGGCGGCGAAGTGTCGGACAACAACAATCTGCTCGCTGAACAGCGTCGGGCGCTGATCCTGGACGAGGTGCGCCGCCGAGGCGGAGTGCGGGTCAACGAGCTGACCCGCCGGCTGAACGTCTCGGACATGACGATCCGCCGCGACCTGGACGCGCTGGCCCGGATCGGCGCCATCGAGAAGGTGCACGGCGGAGCGGTCCCGACCGAGGAGACCAGCACCCACGAGCCCGGCTTCGAGGCGAAGTCCGGGCTGGAGCTCTCCGCCAAGGAGGAGATCGCCCGCGCGGCGGCCGCCCTGGTCGCGCCGGGCAGCGCCATCGCGCTCTCCGGCGGCACCACCACCTACGCGCTGGCCCAGCACCTGACGACGGTCGGCCAGTTGACCGTGGTCACCAACTCCGTCCGGGTCGCGGACGTCTTCGACCGGGCCCAGCGGCAGGGCGAGGGCGCGGGCACCACCGTGGTCCTCACCGGCGGCATCCGGACCCCCTCCGACTCCCTGGTGGGTCCGGTGGCGGACCGGGCGATCCGCTCGCTCCACTTCGACCTGCTCTTCCTCGGCACCCACGGCCTCTCCACCGAGGCCGGCCTCTCCACCCCGAACCTCGCCGAGGCCGAGACCAACCGGAGCCTGATCGCCTCCGCCCGCCGCGTCGTGGTGGTCGCCGACCACACCAAGTGGGGCACCATGGGCCTGTCCACCTTCGCCGACCTCACCCAGGTCGACACCTGGGTCACCGACTCCGCCCTGCCGCCGGAGATCGCCCAGACGGCCCGCGAGTACGTCCGTGAACTGGTCCTGGCGGGGCCCGGTCTCTGAACCGCGGGACCGGCTCGCCGACCTGCGCGCCGGTCCGCCGCCCGGACGCGGGTGCGGGTGCCGTGTCCGCCCGCCGGCTGACGGCCCCTACGCCTGCGGGCTGACCCACCAGGTGGCGTGATGACCACTTCTGAGGGGACGTCAGCTACCGTACGCGCCGCCTAGCCTCGGTGCCATGAACAGGATTCGTCGTACCGCCGCGGCCACCGTGCTCGCGCTCCTCCTTCCGCTGCCGCTCGCCGCGGCCGACACCGCCTGGGCGGCGCCGGCCCCCGCCTCGACCTCCGCCTCGGCCTCCGACGCCGCCGCTCCCTCGCCGGCCGGCCAACTGCCCAGCCCCACCGGCCCGCACGCGGTGGGGCGCAGCATCCTGCACCTCGTCGACCAGGACCGCCCGGACCCCTGGGTGCCGGCGGCCGGGCCGCGCCGGCTGATGGTGTCGGTCTACTACCCCGCCCGGCCCGGAACGGGCGGACCCGCCCCCTACATGACCACCGAGGAGGCCCGGCTGCTGCTCGCGCTGAAGGGCGCGAACTTCCCGCCCGAGGCGCTCAGCGGCACCCGCACCTGGGCGCACGAGGACGCCCGGCCCGCCCCCGGCAGGTTCCCGCTGGTACTGCTCTCGCCCGGTTTCGGCCAGCCGCGCGCCATGCTCACCAGCCTCGCGGAGGACCTGGGCAGCCGCGGGTACGTGGTGGCCCTGGTCGACCACACCTACGAGGCGGCCGGCATCACCTTCCCCGACGGGCGGACGCTGGCCTGCGCGATCTGCGACCAGCCGCCGGCCGGCGGGCTGCAGGCGATCGCCGAGAGCCGGGCGAAGGACCTCTCCTTCGTGATCGACCGGCTGACCGGCCGCCATCCGGCCTGGTCCGGCGCCCGCATGATCGACCCGAGGCGGATCGGCGTGGCCGGCCACTCCATCGGCGGCGACGCCGCCGCCGCGACCATGGCCGGCGACCCGCGGGTGCGGGCGGGCGTGAACATGGACGGCACCTTCTTCGCGCCGGTCCCGGCCTCCGGCCTCGGCGGCCGGCCCTTCCTGATGTTCGGCGCGCAGCCCGACGAGAGCCCCGGCCTGGACTCCACCTGGACCGACGCCTGGACCAGCCTGGACGGTTGGAAGCGCTGGCTGACCGTGGCCGGCGCCGACCACGGCAGCTTCACCGACCTGCCCCTGCTCGGGGAGGAGGCCGGCCTGCCCAGGCCCGCCGGGGCGATCGCGGCGGCGCGCGGGCTGGAGCTGACCCGCGCGTACGTCGCGGCCTTCTTCGACCTCCAGCTGAAGGGCGTCCCGCAGCCGCTGCTCGACGGACCGTCGCCGGCCGACCCGGAGATCGCCTTCGCCCGCTCCTGAGGCCCAGGCCGTCAGCCCCTGAGGCCCAGGCCGTCAGCTCCGCCCGGACCGCGGGCGGTGCTGACGGCCGCTCAATGTCACCGATAAACCAACAAAACCGACCATTGCACCGCCCTCATCGGGCAGTTGCGTTGACTCTTGTGTGGTCTTGATAAGTGCAATATCGTATGGCACATTGCATCCCCATCCGGTCCCGGCCTGCCCCGTGGTTCGTCCCCCGCACCTTCGAACCGCGCCCCGTCAGGCGCACCGGCGTTCCGTCAGCTCCACCGCACCCACGGACCGCAGGCAGGGCACCCCCACGCTCAGAAACGGATGTTGACTCGTGATCAGAAACAGATTCGGCCTGTTCGAACGCAGTCGCCGGACCACCTTGGTGGCGCTCTCCGCCGCGCTGCTCGGCGCCGGGCTGGCCAGTCCGCTCGCCGCCATGGCCGACCCGGGCAGCACCAAGGCCACCGTCGTCGCGCAGGTCAAGCCCGGTACGCCGAAGGGCACCACCGCGGCCCCCGCGGGTCCGCACCGGGCGAAGTCCGGCCGCGTCGCGACCACCGGACCGGTCGCCAAGACCGGCGGCAAGGTCACCCCGCAGCTGGCCGACGGCGCCGACCCGGGCAACAGCAAGGGCAGCGACGGCTACGTCGCCAACGAGTACGACGCGCCGCTCACCTACAAGGGCGGCGAGGACTCCTCCGGCGTGGTGATCGGCCCGCCGAAGGTCTACCTCGTGGTGTGGGGCTCGCAGTGGGGCACCCCGTCCACCAACTCCAGTGGCAACACGGTCATGTCGGGTGACGCGGACGGCGCCGTCCCGTACCAGCAGGACTTCTTCAAGGGCCTCGGCAGCGCGGGCGACGGCTGGAGCGGGGTGCTGACCCAGTACTGCGAGGGCATCGCCGCGGGCGGCATGCAGTGCCCGGCCGGCGCCGCGCACATACCGTTCCCGCAGCAGGGCAGCGTGCTGGCCGGCGTCTGGGTGGACAACAGCGCGGCCGCCCCGCAGGCGGCCACCGAGCCGCAGCTGGGCACCGAGGCGCTCGCCGCCGCCAAGCACTTCGGCAACACCACCGAGGCGCAGAACCGCAACGTGCAGTACATCATCGACTCGCCGCAGGGCACCGACCCGGACAAGTGGCGCGAGCTCGGCTACTGCGCCTGGCACGACTTCCAGCGCTCGTCGGCCGGTCAGATCGCCTACACCAACATGCCCTACCTGACGGACGTCGCGGGCTGCGGCGCCAACTGGTTCGGTGAGAACACCGCGCGCGGCAAGCTGGACGGCTACGGCATCATCGGCGGCCACGAGTACGCCGAGGTGCTCACCGACCCGAACACCCCCGGCGGCTGGACCGACTCCACCGGCCAGGAGGTCGCCGACAAGTGCGCCTGGATCCCGTACGGTTCCAACGGCGGGCTCTTCTTCGAGAACCTCTCCACCGGCTCGTTCCCGCTGCAGACCCTGTGGTCCAACACCGACCACCTCTGCATGGCCTCCGACCCGGTGCACGCCAGCCCGGCGGTCTCGCTGAGCACCATGTGTGACCGGGTCGACGCCCCCGGGGCCGTCTCGATCCCCGCGGTCGCGGTCGACAGCGCCGGCTCGACGGTCAGCTACAGCGCGACCGGCCTGCCCGGTGGCCTGAGCATCAACTCCTCGACCGGCGTCATCTCCGGCACCGCCGCCGCCACCAGCGGCTACCAGCGGATCACCGTCAACGCGACCGACACGGCCGGCAAGACGGCCAGTACCGGCTTCTGGGAGAACGTCACCACCTCCGGCCAGACCGGCTGCGGCGGCGTCGAGCAGCTGATCGACCCCGGCTTCGAGAACGGCTCGGCCGACGTCAACCACACCGTGATGACCGACGCGTGGAGCCCCTCCGGCTACAACGTGATCACCCCGTCCAGCGTCTACGCGGCCCACTCGGGCCAGTGGTACGCCTGGCTCGGCCAGGACAGCGGCACCGACTCGATCGCCGCCTCGCTGAACACCTACCCGGGCTACAAGTCGGCCAACTTCTCCTTCTGGCTGAACATCAACACGACCAACACCTCCAGCACCCCCGACACCCTGACGCTGGAGGTGACCGACCAGTACACCGGTCAGACGCTCGGCACGGTAAAGACCTGGAGCAGCCAGAACCCGACCAACGGCTACCAGTTCCAGTCGGTCGACGTGAGCTCGTACATCAACCAGGTCGGCTGGGGCACCACCATCGGCCTGAAGCTCGTCTCGCACGAGCCCGGCAGCACTCCGACCACCGCGTTCCTGGTGGACGACGCCTCGGCGCACGAGAACTGACGGTCCCTTAACAGGGGATGACGCTCCGCATCCCCCCCGAACCGCCGCTCAGGCGAGGCCGGCCCGGACCGCACCACGGTCCGGGCCGGCCTTCCGTTCTCCCCACGCCCCCGGGTTCCGGCGGCGTCAGAACCGGCAGCCCTCGCGCGGCGGCGTCAGCCGGTCAGCTGGTCGGCAGCTCGGCCGCCGGGGCCCGGGATCCGTACCGCGTAGTGCCGCAACGCCTCGTCCTGCGCGACGAGTTCCAGCCCCGCCGCCAGCATCACCCGCTGCGAGGGCAGGTTGTCGAGGTCCGCGTTGCCGATCAGGCGCACCACGCCCCACGCGCCCACGGCGGCGACCAGGGCGCGCAGCGCCTCGGTGGCGTAGCCGTTGCCCTGCGCGGACACGGCCAGGCTGTAGCCGATCTCGGCCGTGCCGTGCTCGTCGGGGGCGCCGTGGAAGCCGATGCCGCCGATGGCGCGGCCGTCGG
>FTKT01104208.1_pt1 | contig 37554 bp, 41 predicted proteins | sample 1658271 | NCBI WGS metagenome assembly FTKT01 (sample SAMEA3914811, study PRJEB12502) | metagenome | biome: forest; material: soil | place: Canada | collected 2011-08-04 | depth 0.3 m | reverse complement strand
GAAGCCAAGGTCAAGTTCGGCTTCCTGCTGGACGCGCTGCAGTACGGCGCCCCGCCGCACGGCGGCCTGGCCTTCGGCCTCGACCGCATCGTCACGATGATGACCGGCGCCGAATCGATCCGCGACGTGATCGCCTTCCCGAAGACGCAACGCGCGCAGGACCTGCTCACGGGCGCGCCGAGCGTGGTCGACGAGAAGCAGCTGCGCGAGCTGCACATCCGCCTGCGCAACCTGGCGGCGACGCCGGCGGCTTGAGCGTCATCCGCTGACCTGGCCGGCTTCGTGCCGGTACGAGGCCCGCAACGATCTCCTTGGCGAGACGTGCGGGCCTTTTTGCTTCTGGTTGCGGTCGCTGGGATGAGATCGGATGTGCGAGCAGGAGACCGGAAACGACCCAAAGCCGAATTCGGACATGCAAGTTTCGTCGCCTACAAGCCGACATTCGATGGGTCTACATCGACGGGGGCGGCAACTCCTGGGCCAGCGCGATTCTGAGGCTATTGGTCACAGCCAAGGCCTCGTCCCTTGCAACGAGCTCCACAGCGATCTCTCCCCAATCGCGGACAAGCTCTCCGATGTGGATTGAAACAACGACGCAAGCGCATCGCGCAACTAGCCCAGACATCAAGCAGCCGCGATGCAAGCGATACTTCGTCTAACCTTCGTCCGCAGCGGGCTGGTGAGCCTCTCCTCCGTCGGGCACAAGCTACAGTTGCGGTGATCTCGAGCAGGCGGAGACGAAGCGCCCGACGCCACCGATCGTTCGGTGCTTGGCGTCAGTCACAGCCAAGCCTACGCCATCACGTCCATGCAGAACACCGTTGACGCCGCCGGCTTCGCGCACAATGAAAAATGCCGCCCGGACATCGATGGCATGCGCGCCATTGCCGTGGGATCGGTCGTCCTGAGCCATGCGTTCCCGAGTCTCCTGCCCGGTGGCTTCATCGGGGTGGACATCTTCTTTGTCATCTCGGGCTATCTGATCTCGTCGATCCTCATCAAGGATCTCGAGCGCGGCGCGTTCTCGATCGTGCAGTTCTACAACCGCCGGATCAAGCGCATCTTCCCTGAACTGATCGCGATGATCGCCTCGGAACCGGCGGAGGACAAGCGGTTGCGACACTGCGCTGCTAGTGCGCTGGAGGTTGCGTTGCCAGCGTGAAAAATCGAGAAAGCATATGGCTGACGTTGAGCCTGCTGCCCTTCATTTGACCGAACGCCTCGGTGGTGTGACAGCTGAAGCAGTTGGGAGCATTGTCATCGCTCTGCGTGAAGGACTCCATCGCTGTGCTTGACAGATGGTCCTCACCGCCAAGCACAGGGAGTCGACCCGGCACGTTCGAGAATGAACGCGCAGGACCGAAGTCTGGTTGAATGGAACCGTCTTCAGATCCGCGAGGCGTATTCAGCCACACAGCCCCAACGAGTTGATAGTTGCTGCGCACATCCGACTCCGAGCCCTTGTGTGACTCGAAGAACTCCCTGACGTGCCGATTGAGCGAACTGATTTCAGGATCCACCACAGGAGTAGCGCCCTTGTCGGTCGCTTGCGACGACGGGAACATGCGATAGACGGGCGTCAAGGGCAAGAACTTCTGCGTCTTTGCGTCTAGCGTCAGGCCACTATCTTTGACTCGCATGTCAGCACCACTCGCGGGCGTTGCCGGCCCGATAGCGCCGTTCTCGTTGGGATAGAGAAGGTACTTTGGAAGCTCCAGATTCACGGAGACAGCCTTTACGTCAGGATTGTCGACCGCTACCGGAGCATTGTCGGGAATCCATTCGGTTGAGCTCTTGTGATGGACATGCTCAAACGTGGCCCATATGAACTCCGGGTGCCCCTCGATTACACCGACCACATGCAGCGCAATCATGGCTACTGTGACGGTACGAGTCCGTTCGCCATCCGGAACAATCTTGCCGTCCTGCACCTTGAAAATCGGCACGACAGCACGCGCAGTGATGTAGTCTTTCCAGTCCTTCGGATTCTCAGCGATGGCCCACGCCGACTTAAACTCGACTGAGCCAGGCCGAAACTCTAGCTGAGCGGCCGCTGCGTTCAGGCCGTCCAGCGTGTTCAGCCCATAGTCTTTTACGAAGTGAACGTATGTGGGGTTCATGTGAAGCGCATAGAACACCGCATTTCCGTGCTGATCGACTAGGAGCGAATTGACATTGGCCTGACGGATGTCCTCAATCGCAGCGACGGCGTCGTGCGGGTGGGTAGAGAAAAATAGTGTCCGCGGCCCCAAGGCCAGCATGCCTGGCTTTCCGTGAGGAAACGTCGCAGCTGGCGTCTTGGCGAAGACGTCCTCGAAGGACGGGTACCCCAAGAAGGCGGCTTTGCTCGCTTGATAGCCGGATTGCCGGCTAGGCGACGTCGAAAACAAGAAGGTCTGCCAAGCCCATCTGTAGAACTCGCAGTCGCGCGGTAGCTGCTGACCCTTCTCCAACGGCGGCAACAAATTGGTCGGCGCAGTTGTGTGCGGGAGAAAAACTACTCCTCGTGTCTGCGGCAAGTCGCAGTCGTCTGCGTCCGCCGCCTCAGCCGCAGGCAGCAAAAATGCAAGGACCGACCAAACGAAGAGGTTCCTGAACAAAGCCATCGCATACTCCCTGCTCGATGAGGACTCAAATACGCGTACTGAACGCGCGACATAGGCGCCTTACTACGTCTCAGGAAGTCCATGCGTCAACCACCATTCGATGTTGGATCGAATCTGTTGACCGGTCATCGTCGCTTTGGTGCCATCCGCTTTTGTGACCTGCACGCTGCAACCGGGGTCGGTGATGAACGCCTGCGGCGGCCCAGTCCTCGGCATTTGCCCCTTGTTGCACCAACCCGTAGGGCCCACGAGTGCTTGATAGAAGGGGCACTGAGCGAGGTTTGCGTTGCCATTGGCGTCGAGTGCACCGACAACGGGTATCGGCTGGCCATTGCAGTTTTCCCCCGGCACCGTCATCGTAAGGAAGGTCTTGTACGGGCTGTTCCAAAACCGCTGATGGTTGGAACTGTCAATGTCTCCGTTGTCAACGGGGTTGTCGGCAATCGCATCCAAATAGGATTGCACGTCTCGGAAAGTGACTTGAGATGGCATGTCCACTCCGCTCGTTGTGTCTGCGAGCGCGCAGCCTATAGCTTCAAACTTACAACGTCAACGCACTTTCCTAACCATGGTTTTAGATGGAAGTCCGTCCACACTCACTCACAACTAAGGGTCGCTAAGGCGGGAAAGCAAGGCAACCACTGCTCGCACTTAAGGGGCGCCCACCGGGCTTGCATCTCATTCTCGCGTTCAAAACTTGTCGTTCCATAGCGTCTAACGTACTAGCCATGTCGATAGCTCCCGCAGGGGATACTTGCCGCGAGCCCAGCGGTGCGGGAGTACTTGGAACCCATGAAACAAGCTTTCAAGCGATTGACGTAGGCGGGGGCACCGTTCGCCGTATGCGACATAGCACTCGCCCAGCAAGCGAAGCAGCCGGTGCATGCGGCTTCTGACGTTGTTTCCAACGCCGGCGTCCAACACGTGGACATCACCGCGCACTACCCAAATGGAGTTGGAACGTCCGCTGCCGCCTAGCAAGGCACTGTGCGCGGAGAACGGCTTATTGACCTGCTGCTGCTAAGACCCGGTGAAGACCTGGAGACCGTTCCAGGCCTGGTCGTGACGCAGCACTCGGCTGATGGCAAGGCGAACCACCCGGGCGAGTCTCAAAAGCTCAGGGTGACGCTGAACTTCAAGCTTCGACCGCTTCCTCCGCTCGTCATCATTCGTGCCTCACGACAGGCAACCAATCCGTCCATTGAGCCGAGCTACTCAGCCGCCACTGAGACACGCCACCGTGGGTGGGCAACCGTAGGTACATGTCTCTGCTTCCGTCATAGAGCAAGAGCGAATCATTGTCGCTGCTTCGCTCCGTGAACGTAAACGATGGCGTCGTCGCACCTTTGGAGCGTTCCTCCCAACGACCGCCCGTACGGATGAACGTGTCTCCGTTCGACGCTTCGAACGATCCGGACGGCTCGGTTGCTTCGGATGGACTCGTTGCTACGACCGCCGGCTCGGCGCTTGCGCTTACGTCAACGGCTTTCGACCGGCCCCAATAAGCGATGAGCAGGAACGACGCGACGGCCAAGACGATACCGACGAGTGCGAGCACAAACAGGCACTTGATAACGAGCTTGAGTACCTCCGCGCCCAGGGCTGCACCAAGGCTCGGGAAAATCTTCTTCGCGAGAATTTGCCGAAATAGCAAGAAGAGTGCAGCGCAAATGAAGCCACTGAGCGCGAGAGGCGTCCCGATGGCGGTAGCTGTCTTAAATATTGACTCCATCTAAGCTCCAGTTGCCATCTTGATGCAAATTCTCAATGCTCGAACCTGAGGGGGCGCAAGTCATTCATCTATTACCAGATGCGGGCGAACTCGGAGCTGTCGGCGAGAACGAAAACGTCACGTGCAGATTCTGTCCCGGAGGGACACCGCTCGCTTCGACAGCGAAGCTAGAGTTGCTAAACGTAGATGCTATGCCGTCTTGGAAATTCAAATCCTTTCGCCGCACTGAGATCTTCGTATCGGGTTTCTGAGAATCTTCCGATTCCACCCAAAATTCGTTCGGCTGCAGAATATCGCCCTGCGAGTCAAAGACCGCTGAGTAGGTGCATAGCTCGTCCTTGCCGCTGGGATAGTGATAGTAGTCTTGATCTGGATTCAGCGACCTGCCGTGGTATTTTACGGGCCCCGCCCTTATGGGTACGCGACTATTTATTCCGGTCACGATAATCATCGGGTCGCCCCACTTAGCGTCGAAATACAAATAATAATCACTACGCTTCTTGTTTAGATTTCCAGATTCATTATAAGGACCACCCCAATCCTGTGATATACCTTCCGTGCCGTAGGATTCATCAAATCCTTGGACGCTAGCGCCCCAGTCTTTCAACGGCAGAATCGTGTACGCAATTCGGTGCTTTATATTTGTTTCCTTAGCGTCCGCACCGAACTCAAAACTGTTGTAGTCAAACAGACTGACTATCAAATAGTTCTGTCTCGCAGCGCGCGCTGCGGCGGTACACCTCCGAAATTTCTTTGTATCTTCGACTGCGGCCATATCCCGCAGAACGGGCTCATCCAGCGTCTCTGACGACAGGAGCGCTTTGGACGGCAACCAATAAATCGTGTCAAGCCCAGCCATACGCGGCAGCACTATTAAAAGCAGCAATATCAGGAAAAATATTGCGGGCGCTCTAGAGCCTGGACTCGGAACCAATATCCATGCAAATATGAGACGCAGTGCGCTGAGGTAGTCGCCTCTTAGCAGCTTCGCCCCTATTTCTGACCAAGTAGTGCCAAGCTGTGTTGGGGGGGAGTTGTTTTGCCCGTTCTGACCGACCATGATTCCTCCGTGCAATCAACGAGTCCTCAGCCTCTGTGGCACCCCAGGCGCAGTACTAGACAGCGGGACACCTATGCCGTCGGCGACACGGCTATCAACATGCAGTCTTGGGCACCGTAGCGCCAGGCGCTGCCGGAATTGGCGGCTTAGCAGGGAAGCCTTTGGTGACTTCCAGTTGCTTGAAGGCCCTAGCCGGCAGCGGAAGTCCGTCCGGCCCATAAATATGGTGCTTTCCGATCGCCGAAGACTGCTGGCTCTTCAGCCAGCTTTTGAATGTCTGAGCCTTGTCGTAGTCATCAAACAGCATCGCTTCGGGGCCCGATGGCGTGTCGACTGCCAACACGCCGTCGCTGTCAGTGAGATACCAAACAGGAATGGTGGTCTCGCTCTCGCCTACGACTACTGCCTTTGTCATGCCGACGCTGCCTGAACGGAAATCAACCGATTGCGCACCTTCATCGCGAGTCGCATCGCCCGCCGTTACTACTCTGTCCACGTAAGACGCGCTGTAGCAGACAGAAATCTCTTGCGGTCGGAGGAAATCTGTCGAACTCCCTGATATGTCAGCATTCGCAGGAGACTTGAACGCGTTCGTCTTGTCGTCGAAGACATCAGGGTCGACGACGAAGTAAGTGTCCAGCAGCGACTTGTCGGCCTGCAAGGAGGCTTGCACAAGCACGTTTCCGACCAGATCCATCCCTTCTCCGCCAAGGCGTTGAACGGCAATCTGTGTCGGATTGACGTTTACGCTCAGCTGAGCTGTCTCGTTGATGCTGTGCGTCGATGCATTCGAGTTCGTGTAGCCGACGGAGGCGTTGAGTTGAGACACTCCAGCTCCAAACGTCGGTGAAATGCCCGCTGTACCGGTGAACTGACGGGAAATCGAAACGGTGCCAATGTTGATTGCAGTGTTCTGCGTGCTCGCACTTTGATAGTCGACGAAGCGGAAGTGCGTGTCGTACGGCACGATCTCAATCCGGATGCTGGTGTACCGGTCCGCAGGACGCACGTCAGTCCGCTGAACATCGATGACGAAGACACGCTGCAACTCTGACGCATCAGCGTCGAGCTTCTTGATTGGCTTTGCGAGTTGCTTCCTGAGCGCGTCCGGCGACGATGCCGCCCTCGACAACGCTTCGATGTACGCCGCGGCCGCACGTTCTGGAAGCGTCTTAACCGACAGAGCGCCCGGAGTGTCAACAGGTTGCGATGTGACGGTGACCTGCGGGGGCTTCACGCCATCGGAGGTCGACATACCGACGACGTTGCCCGGAGACCAGCGATAGAGGCTCTGCTGCGGCACCAAGTTGCAGCCCGCCAAGCCGATGGCAACGCCAATCGAGACGAAAATCTTCGTCGAGCTCATGACTGCGTCTCGAGCGTACAGACGGAAGCGACCTCCTTGTCAGCCGTCCTGGAGTTCGTGACTGCGACCTGCTGCCCCTGCGACCTGAACGTGGCTAATGCGAAGAATGCAACGAGCTCCGGGTCGTAGCTGGGGTCCGAAAGCAGTTCATGCAAGTCCGTGTCGAACTTCAGAACTCTCATCGGGTCGTGCCTCGAAGAGATCTCGCTTGGTGCTATGAAGGCATACAGCTGTGCCACGATTGCTCCCCCTTCGCTAGCCCACGAGTATGGGAGGCGCATTTTTGTGCTGCAAGCAAATGTTAGGAGCTGACGGAGCGAAAACTAGGGGGACCGACGCAAGTCCTGGCGAGGTTCATCACACGTCGTCCCCGCACCGAGCAAGTCGTTGCCCTATCGCCAGCAGCCTTGTTCACATTCTTTCGTGAAGCTGAAGCAGCGCGGCTCACGCAGGCACCTGAATTGGGTTGAGGGCCTTGCCACATAACTCCGAGAAGAGCCCTTAGACACGACGGCCTGCCTGAACGCCATCCTGAGCCCTGCTGCTAGCAGAGCGTGGCCCCACCGTCAAGTCGATGCTAGCAACGCAGACCGAAAATTGCGGCCTCGCGCACTATGGGCACCTCTTCCACAGCGAGGTAACTCATGAGCCACAACCCGTTTGGCCGACCGTCGTTCCGCGAGGTCGAAATCGCCCTCAAGGCGGTCGCCAAAATTCAACGCCCCGAAGGCGACAACGAGCACCTTCCGCTCAATCACCCCGACATCCTGGACCGCCTCTCCAGTCCCAATCGAGAGGCGGTGGAAAGAGCTGACTCGCTCGCCCGCGAATTCGTTCGCGATGGCGCGGGCGAATCGAATCGCCGAGCGGTGAACACGCTCACCAGGAACGGCTTCCCAGCCGACTGTGGGCCCGCCCAAGAAGACCCGAATCGCACCGTCGGTTCCATCAAGCTGCCCAACGGAGACATCGACGTCTCCGACCCCTCCGATGACCAGTCGCCCGACTAGGTCAGACGTCGTCGGGGCGGGCTGCAATGCCTTGGATGTCTAAGCTGAAGCCTTCAGCCTCCAGTTCAAACAGGCGCTTGCTGACACGCAGAACCTTCTCGTACGAGAACGGCCCGCTGTCGGGCGGCTCGCTTAAACCCGAGTCCTCCACTACCGCGTCTTGCATCGAATCGGCCGCGTCCTCAGGCGAATTCCACGGTCGCGGCTTTCCACTAGCGTCTGTCTTTTTCATGGAGTAATAGAGACCCAGCAAGAGCAGAAGGTCAGCGTCTTTCTTACTCCAGCGCTTCATGCTGTTTGCCAGCGAATTTCGCTTCGCAGCCGACTCCGGAAACTCTCTAAGGATGGACCGTGCGCCCGCGGCTATGCCCAAGAGCTGCTGCGCATCGAGTAGGCACGAATAAGCCTCGTCACGTCTGCCAGCCCTGTGGCAGTTCTCAGACTGCAACAGCAAGCCAAAGAGGCCGTAGTACAGCTCAAACGAGTTTGCAGGCGCCAGTCGACGGCGGGCGATAGCCTCGACGACCTGCGCGCTAGGCGGGTTGCTAACGATCTCAGTCACCAGCAGAAAAATCGCGTCACCCGCATCCGGTGTCTCTTGAAGGAGGGGTAACACCAGCGCCCTCGCTTGCTCGACCGCCTGCTTGCCCAAATTCACCTGCACTTCGTGCGATTCCGCAACCAAGTCCTGAAGCTCCTCGGGCAGCGCCGTGGCAAAGAATTTAGCGTACGAGTTCCATGCGAACGTCCATGCACGCTGAATTTCGACTTCCAACGAGCGCCGCGCACGCCCCTCGGTAATGGCAGCAAGCCCTGGCGTGTCCTCCGCGCGCACCTTAGCAAGAAGCTTTCGAATGTTGTCGCGATGGTGGGCCGCGACCTCTTCCTCTCGTCGCTTCGGGTCAAGCGTCCCCTCAGCTTTGAAGCCGGCCAGCTTGACTGCGGCCGCCATGCGCTCAGAGAAGTCCTGTACCTGTGCCTTATCGCTATCGTCCATCTGATACTCCCTGTCTTGTTTGAGGCGATTGCCTACGGCCAGCGGATTCACCACCACGGGCCGGACTGGCCCTGAAAGATGCTATGCAGGACGGCTCGGGACAGCGTCGCGCTCATCGAAGCGGGTATGAACCGTTGGCCCAGAACTCGCCGTCGGACGTCGTGACCGCGACGACTGCCCGGTGCTCACCTCTATTGATCTCAACGTAGCCCGCGGTGACTGCAACCGGCTTGGCCGGAAAGGGGCTTGTGTCAGAAACCGCCAGATCCTTGGCGTCGTAGCGTTGGCGGGTCGCCCCTGGGAGCGCTCGGCAGCGTGATCGAAATGGTTCCCGCTCCTCGGTAGATCGAGAGGGGGTGGCCGCCGACACCCCATGATCCTGTTGGCGCATGCAGCGTGAGCGTGGACGACGCACCTGAACACTCAAGCATCGAAAAGCGCTCAGGCACATTGACACATCCAGCGATGCCGAGCAACGCCACTGCAGATGCAATCGCCAGGATTCGAGTCATTGAGCACCGTCGTCGAAGACGCTAGTCTGCCACGCGTTCGGCGAACTGACGCGTGCGCCCCATAGCAGTCGGGCGCCAGTGACCGGTAGTGGCCGTCAGCGGCGGTCGGTGCCAGTTCCGGCAACCTTGGTCGCTTGCAGAAGCTCCCGAATGCTGTTCAACCCTCGAACGAGCGCTTCGTCTTCGGTGTAGAAAACTTCCGGGCACGGGTTGGTAGGCCGGACAGCGTTCACGATCAACTGACCAAGCCGAAGGTCGGGTGATTCCGCCCATGCAGCGCGTAGCGCAGCCAGAACGTCGTCAATTCGAGCTGGATCTCTCATGACAGGTAGCCTACCCTAAAGCTGTCGTCAGCGACCGGCCGGTAATGGCCGAACTGAGCCTTCGGCACCGGCGACCAACTGACATGGGGTCGTCGCAGTTCGTCCGGCCGCTATGCGCAGCATACCTGCGCCGTCGGCGCCGTCGGCCGAGCCGCGGGGCACGACCCGAAGCCGACATCGGCGGCATCAAATTCATAGTCTGTTAGCAGCCCCTCAGCGCTGAACAGCCGCTGACAGAAATTCGCCGAAAACTCACCTGTCAAACGACCAACTACGTCGCATGCCGCGAGTAGAAGCCGAAGGAGAGCGTGGCGCCAACCTTGGCGAGGATCTCGAGTGTCGGCAAGTCGATGAAGCCGCCCTCTTGTTCTTCCGAGTCTTTGATCCACATGGCAAGGTCAACTTCCAAGAACTCCGGCGCGACTTGCCGCCGAACACGCAGCAAGTTTTCAACGCCACCGACGCGGGAAAGTAGGGCGGGGATCATTTCGTCTATCCGAGTGGATTCTTCGAACTCGACGGACCATTCAGCGACGGATCTCTTCAAAGGTCGAGTTCCCGGCTTGGCAGGTTGCCCTTGCGTCACCATCGACGACGCGCTCATACCGACCAGGCGTTCGACCTCCTCGGGAGCCATCGAGAATCCACGGAAAGTAAGCGACCCAATGAATTTTGGGCGAAGCAATGCACCTGACGCGTTCGACATAATCCCTCTTTGCGGCCCACCGTACAACGAGACGAAAACTGCTGCGCCAGACTACCCCAAAGCCGCCGTTGGCGACCGTCCGGTAGTGGCCGTTCAGAGCCGGTCGTCGACCAGGGCTGCCTGGCGCGTTTGCTTCGTCGGAATAGGCAGGCCACGGATCTTGAGCCAGTACTCTTCGATGACGTCATCGTCGACTGTTGGCTTGAGGTGCGTTGCGTAGAGGCTGTCCTGGCCGTCCCTGTGCGGGCCAGAAATCCAGTACGGCTCGCCTGTCTCAACGTCGAAGTAGTTCGACTTGAAGCCACTACCGCGCAGGCTCTGAAACGCCTTGCCTTGGTAGTAGATGGTCGCGCCCGACTTGGAAAACGTGACCCGCCCGATGCGCGCGGGCCCGGTCAGGCCTCCGGCCTTCGACTCGATGTACATGATGCGAGATTTCATGGTTTCGCCATCTTAGACCGCTATACGGACTGCCGGAACGCGGTCGAGCGCGACGGTCCGGTTGTGGCCGACTTGTGTCCCTGAGGTCAACAGCCTGGTTGGGTGAGGTGCCGGCGGCCGTCCGCCGATCGCTATGCACAGCATACCTGCCCGTCGATGCCCGCGGCCGAGCCGCTGGGGCCGACCCATAGCCGACATCAGTCGTGCCCGTTTGACGACCGTAAGAAGCACTTCTAAGAGCCCGGCCTCGCGCCCTTCGTCGTGTGTGCGACACGTCGTCCTCTTTGGCGCGATAAGATCTGCGCCAGCATGCAAAGAGCCACGAAAGTTCCGTCCCCGTGCGGCTTCCATTCATGCTGACGGATTTGCACTCGGTGCACTTCCCGCGCGAGCATTGACGCAGTTCGCTGCACTCCGTACCAGTGTTGGGCTTCTATGCAGGTGTAACGATATGCGAAGTCGCACTTCTCTCCTTCTAGCCATCTTTTGCGGTACGACACCGGCGGTGTCGGCGACGCCAGTACTCTCCAACATGACCACCGCGCTTTGGAAGCGCACTACAGCGGGTGAAGTCATATACGTTGCTGCCGATGATGTGCACCTTACCGCGCTATGCGTTCAGATCGGCGCGGCCAGCAGTTGGATCCCCGCCGAGCAGCTTGCCAATATCACGCTACCTATTCTCGAAAAGGTGGACCTCGTGCATGGAATGGGGTTGTCTCGCGTGCACGACTTCATCCCAGATTGGGGCCCTTGGGGATTGAGCGTCGAGGTTCAATCATTCGTGGAGTCTGGCGACAATATTAAAGATGGGCCCACGTACTTTTTCGTGCTGAGCAACCAGCAGGTCGTGTATCGCGTTGTCCGACAGTGGCTCCCTGTTCCCGGTAAGCCGGGCATGCTCGAGGCGGACGAACAATGGGCACCCATCAATCCTAGGATGATTGGTCACGCGCCATGCACTCCGCCGGCGTGATTTGAGGACATACCTTCCCCAAGACTTGCCCATGATTGCCAATGGCAGCAAGCGTCTTCGGGCGGTGGCGCCCGGCATTCGAGCACTCGGCGCAGCATAGCTGACCTGGGCCTGCATTCCGGGCGTCGCGGCCATCCCGGAACGGGGATCGCGCTTGGTCGGTTGTCTGGCAGACTGACGAACGTCTTCCACATCGGCAAGCAGCATGAACCCGAAACGGCGCATCGCCATCGGTTCGATGGCTCCTCATCCTCGCGTTGCTGGGTAGCGGCTTCTGTGTCGCACGAGGCGCAATGCTGATCTATTTCAGGCGCCCGACGGCCGACGTCTCCTTGTTTCGATCGGCCTCTGCCCAGGAGGTCGGTCGAAAGGCTGAGCCGTTCCAAAGAGATACCCGCGAAACCAACGGGCTGTTCCGGATCAGCTGATCGTGCATCCGCAAAGCTGTCGTTGGTGACCGGCAGGTTGTGGCCGAACTGCGCCGCCGAGGTGGTTGACTTTGGCCGGCCACCGGCCTGTTGAACCGCTCCCCACCGCTATGCGCAGCATACCCGCCCGTCGAGTCCGCCGGCCGAGCAGCAATGCCCGCCATGTTGCTATCCTCTGCGAAGTCGAATTGACCGCCCAAAACCGGTCGTTAGGGGGAAGAGACCGCGTTCCTTCTTCAATACGCGGGCAGCAGAATCATCGCGGCGAAGCAAGTGAGCATTTCGATGCCGAACTGGATCACTGGCCTCCGCCTGAACCCGGCTATGAGTAGGCCAACCGTCGCAGCGACAAACGCCACGATGAAGAAGCTCGGTATGAAGTGGTAGAGGAGCCAGGCCAGCACCCAAGAGCGCGATCCGAAATCCGGTAGAGCGGGATTCACCCAGCCAGCGCTGATAGGCAACTCCACCAGCGCCACGATCAAAAACACAGTACTGATGCGAACTCGAAACTCAGACGTCATCGATGAAATGTTAAGCCTCGACGAGCACAACCGGCGTCCTGCGACTCGTTGGTCTGCCCGAGACCGGGCACTCGCGAACGCCAGCTGCTGGCCGGTAGCTCACCGCGGGCGAAAGTTCTGAATGAGTGATGCTATCTTCTTGCCGTCGTCATCCGTTCGTCGCGACGCGCGCATTCGTGCGGTGTTCGCCATCCAACCGGTGATGTCCGGATCCGCATCATGCGCGAGCAAGAGCTCGACCATCTCAGGATAGTCCCGCTGCACCGCCAGTGCGAGCGGCGTCTCTCCGATCGTGGCTTCGTCGTTCGCGTTGACCTTCGCGCCCTGCTCAATCAGCCACTTTGCGGCCTTGTAGTGCTCACCTTCGACGGCATAGTGGAGCGGTGCGCGTCCCAGGTCGTCGAAACGGTCAAGCTGGTAGCCGACTTCGAGCAGGCGGCGCATTTCCTGCAAGTCGCCTTCTGCAGCAGCCCGATGGAGACGCTCGTTCTCAAACCAGTTTTCGTCGATTGGCACATCGCAGAGCGTACCTGAAACCAGACACTCGCGAACGGCAGCTGCTGGCCGACATGCGTCTTCAGAGTCCCTGGGCCAAGCGGCGCGGTAACTCCCGGTCGGCTCCCTGCTGCTATGCAGCCGGCGCAGCGGTCGGCTCAACCGGTGCCGCCGCAGCACGCTTCGACGCAGCCGATTTCGGCACGGATTTCTTCGCGGAAGCCTTCTTGGTTGCAGGCTTCTTCTTCGAAGCCACTGGTGCAGCTTCCGCCTTGGACGCCTTCTTGGTGGCCGCAACTGCCGGCTTCGCCGCCTTCTTGGCGACCTTGACTGCCTTCACCGCCTTGGCCAATGCCTTTTTTCCGGCGGCAGGCGCATTGGCTGCGGACTCTGGAGCCACGCTCTTGCCGACAAGGAAGGCGTCGCGATTTTTCGCTCCGGCGATCCAGCCCGGCGCGCGACCGAAACCGGACCAGGTCTTCCCCGTCTTCGGATCGGCGTATTTGGCAACGGATGCGGTCTTCGCCTTCGTCTTCTTCGCAGCGCGTTTGCCGACGACAGCCTGACTCAGGTGCTCGATGGTGAGGTTGAACTCGGCCATGATGTTCTTGACCTTGGCGATCGCCGAAGACATTTCTTCCTTCGCAATGCGTTCGGCTTGAGCCTCGAGTGCGGCGATTTGTTTCTTGAGTGCGGTGAGTTTGGACATAGACTTTGAGGAAAGGGAGAGCCTGAAGTTTAGTCTGCTGCTGCATATTTGGCTTGAATTGCACCGACGCAGCTGATATCCGCAAGCGACGGACGATGACCGTTCGAGGTCACTAGGACGGTACGATGGCTCGTATCGCACCACAAGGAGCACCCTTGACTCTCTCGATCCAACGCGAGATCGCGGCCCAGCTGTACGACGTCTACGAACGCGCCCTACGCGTCCTGGGCGAGGCCGAATCAACGATCTACGACGCGCTTGAGGGCGAAGCTCGCGAACTCTACATCGACGCGCATTCGCAAGTCGTCGTCGACATCCTTTCGAAGCTCCGTGCGCCCTTGGTCATCCAGTATCGCGATCTGGACACCGAAGTACACGAAGGGCCGCCCGACACGCTGCTTGACGCCGATGAACAAGAGGCCGTCGAACGTCTCACGGCGGCGCAGATCCAGCGCATCGATGATGCCCTGCTGTCCGACTGCGCCAAGCGTGCGCACAAGGTCGCTCGAATCGTAGGGAACGCGTGGATGCAACTGCGCGACGAACTCGTGGATGTTCCGGTTGGCTTTTACGCGCAACGTGTCAAGGCGATCGTTGATGCGGGCAAGCTCGAATCGCGAGGCAACCTAGACCACATGCGCTTCAGCGAGGTTCGCCTGTCACGTGATCCGCTCGATGAGGTGGTCGATGCACCCATCATGGTGAGCGCAGGTGTCCTCGACTTGCTTGCAGCCTTCCGCGACGGTCGCAAGCGCACTGATCTGGTCGAAGCGGAACCGGACGATCCTTCGCTTGACCTCTCTCCGAACCTCGACCGCTTGGCCGAGCGCCTGCTGCATGGCATCGAGGCTAACCCGTCCAAGCGCTGGGTCATGGCGCAATTCCAGCAAAGCCTAACGCCGGTCGTACGCATCGACGAAGAAGGCCGCAAGCGCTTCGGCGACGAGTTGAAGAACGTCATGCAGATACTTGGCATCGAAAACGATGACGGCTTGCTTGATTTCTATCTGGACTGGTTCTGACGGCACCCGTTAGCGGACGGTCACGAGGGACTGGTTATGGCCGACACACGAGGTTGTCGTCCGCGGCCAAGACGCCCTCCGAAGCGGGCATCCGGCGAACCGACGCCGGCCGCGTCAGCCGGCGTGACGCCTTCGCGCGAATCCCAGCGTCGCTAGCAACCCGACCAACGCCATCGTCGCTGTCGACGGCTCAGGTACCGAGGACGCCGCAGGCACCGAGGCGTTGTAAGCCACGTTGTCGAACTCGAAGATCGAGTCACCGCCGTTGGCCACGACAGTCGTGAAGGCCAGTGACGAGATGACGTTGACGTAAAAAGTACCATCGGCGTCCCAGCTGCCGTTGGCGTTCGCGCTCACGTCGCTGCCCGTGACGACGCCATCAAGCGTGCCGTCCTGCGCGTAGAAACTCAGTGAGTTGCTCGGATCCACCGATCCCCAAAGGATGCCGAAGTACCGCTCCGGGCCCGGCAGTGCCAGCGTGATGGGTGTGCCGGCGAAAAGGAACTCCGTCGTATCGGGGCCTGAGAAGGTGTCGTCGCCAAAGGGCGCTCCGTTGCCGTTGGACAGATACGGCGCCGCGCCCATGTTGATCCAGCTGTTGGGCGTGAACGTGATGGACACTCCGCCAGATGCGAGATGGTCGGGGCTTACGTCGTTGAAGTTGACGTAGTGCACGCCGGCGGCAGCGGCGTCAGCGGTGGTCGACGCCGTCAATGCCGCGTGCGCCGCAAAGCTGGGTGCGACGGTGCACAGCATGCAGGCCAAATGCAAAATTGACGCGCGAGAGCGGCCCCGAGTCATTGATGTCATGAGATCTCCCTGGTTGGTGTCGTCAGGCATATAGGCCTGCTCGACACAGTCTATCGCGCAGAGGTTGTCTGGGGGGCGCCGAGCCACCGTTTCGGATAGGAGGCGCCCCAGGTCGGTCAGGGTCTGCCTAAGCCTGAGTAGCCGCCCGTTCTCCGAAGTCCGCGCAACCCGAAACCGGTCGGTGGCGACCGACTGCTCATGGCCGAACCGCGTCCTAGGCTAGAGGTGCTTCTGCACCTGGTTGAAGCGGCACAGCAACTCACTGGACCCTCGGGGCAAGACTCGCAGCAGGGCAGACCTACCGCCATACTGTTCACTGGGAGTGGTATCGCTCACCAAAACCATGAAGGCATCGCCTTGTTCCCCGATATCGAATGACGAATCGGCCGAAGGAAAGCCCAGATCGTCACGCGAGATGGCGTACCAACCGCGAGCCTGGGCACGTTCTGGAATTTCGCTCCAGTCATGCTTGCCAACCTCGGACGCAAATTCGTTCAGCGCGAACTCAGACGTTCCGTTAGGCACGAGTATGGCAAAGTCTCGATCGGCTAGATAGCTCCAGGCGCCTCCGCTGCTGATTCTGAAGACCGCTGGTAGTCCGCGCTGCCCGTCGGCATCGAGTCGGCTGAGTCCGATCCCATCTACGGGAACGAGGCTTGTCCATGCCTCGTATGGCAGCACGTTAGCAACGGCGCTCAACGACGGTGGATGCGGACCCGACATGAGGCGCTTGCACATATCGAGATCCCGGCCATCGACAAGTTGAACTGTTCCTGCGCGAGGCGGTGCGTAGCCGTCCGCCGGATATTCAATTGGGTCGCGCTTTCCCGTCAGAGGACGGATTGCATCGCAAACGATCGGTACGTTCGAAGCGCTATTCGGATCATCGGGAAATGCACCGGGGCCGCTCGTATTCAATCGGCAGCTTCGTACGCCTTTTGCATCGACAAAAACTGCCAGCGGCACCGCGTCCGCATCGTCGGCAATCCCGTGTTCGACTCGGATACCTGCAACCCAGACGCTGTACGGTGTGCGGACGCCTCCATAGCCATCTCCGATACGCACTTTGATTTCCGCGCCTGGTCTGTAACGGCAGGAGGACTCCTCACTGCTGGCGTGAGCAGGGTTCTGGGCGGCCAGCCCGTGCAACCACTCCTTTGGCAGACCCCTGAAATAGGCGGTATTGTCGGAATCGGCATAACCAAATCGCACTAGACCGCGACCATGCGCAGGATCGCAGTTGGTGGTGACCCATGGAACTAGGTAGTCAGCGCGCGCAGGCGTCGCGCAGAAGGCGGCAATCAAGATGGTGCAGCGCAATAACATTCCCGTGCGCGCGACAACAGCGGCGCCAAAGGCGTAGAGCGAACGCCAGCTCAGCTTCATGGCCCAACCTACATTTGCACAGAATTTTGGGCGGGCCGGCTTATGGTGCGACTTCACCCCAGCCCCCCCCGGAACGCGGCACGAATCTGGCTCGAACGGGGCAGAGCTCCGGGGCTGTGCTCGGCGGTAGGCGAGTTCATGGCGCTACATTACTCGAAAGGCGACGTCAGCCACGAACAGCTTGTGGCCGCAAAGCTACTTGTTGTCAGGCGCGACTTCCGCCATCAGGTTGCCGGACAGGCGCAACTCGCTGAGACGCTTCAAGGTCAGATCGAGTTTGCAGGAGTCTTGGAGAAATGGATACATGGAGCCGCCTTCGTCAACTCGCGACGACCTGAAGTTGCACTCAAGATCTCGGAATTCCATCCAACCCCGCTGACTCGCTCGCAGCATGTGCGCATCGGGAAGCCGCTTGGCCAAGCGTCTGTACATCGTATTCATTCGAGCATCAGCTTTGGCCAAGGATTCAGACATGCATTGATTTGCTCTCACCTGCCCAGCGTCTTTGAAGCATCTGTCTGCAACAGGATCCGAAAGGTCGATGGCGGCTGCAGGCGCCGCGTGTGGACAGGTTGCCGTCGCGGCAACTGCTGCGACGAGAGCCAGCCGGATCCAAATTCGCCAACGCATGGATTTCGCTCCGCTGTTGATATAAGTAGTCAACAGCCGCGCTGGCAACCATTCTTTCCACGCGGCACGTATCTTCGCCGCGGCTTCCTCGCGACCAATCCGACACTGCAACGATAGTATTTTCACGCCTGAGTGACGTGAGACTACGCTCACACGAGTGTGAAGGTTTGGTAGCTTGGCCGTCCCGAAACCGGACGCCTGCGACTGGCCGGTCATGGCCGGATTCAGTCCTCCAAGCGGTACTGAACAAAACAGGCCTCATTCAATGCCGATTCATCAACTCCCTGACGGTTGGCGCAAGCCTCGCTACCTCTTGGGGGGCACGTGCCCAGTCGAATTCTCCGATGATGAGATCGGGAGGGCCTCCCGCTGCCTGAGCCTGTTTCAGGGTCTCGGCATACTTCTGATGTGCAAGCTTCAGTTGCGCGGCCTTCCCGTACATGGCAGCTGCCAGGATGCTGTGGCCTGCCGGATAGTCCATGACATGCAGAGCCTTTCGGGCGTAGATCGCCGCATCGTCGTAGTCGGCAACGAGTTCGAAATCCTCGGCCAACGACCCTAGCGTCCAGGCGTCCCTGGGATCCATCGCGGCTTCGGCCTGAGCAGCCGACTCGCGCATGCTGCCGACATTCGCTGGTGTAGCAATCGCCCTGACTTCATCCTCCATCGCTGCAACGTACGCCCTGCGTTGGCGCTGCGTCGATCCCGGCCCGGCGCGTGCGGCGATGTTTCTCTGTTCGAACTCCAGGCCGCGATCGCCCAGCCGTGCGTAGCACCTGGAAAGATCGAGGTGAATCCACGGGTCGTTCGGATCAACCTGGACGCCTCGCTGTGCTGCTTCGCAAGCACCCCGAATATCGCCTCCTAAAAGGTCGCTTTCAGACATGAGAGAAAGGGCAGGAACGTATCGAGGATCGAGCGCGAGCGCGCGACCGATCAGTTGGCGATAGAGGTCCTTGGTGCCGGGCCGAAACTCAACCAACTCGATGTGCCCGCTCTTCATGACGATGCGAGCCGCCAGCGTGTAGGCGCGAGCGGACGGTTCCCCGGATAATGTCTTGCTCACGAGATCAGCCGCCACGCGGAGTTGGGCGCTATCTCCGTAGTAGCCGTCGACCAGTTCCTCTGCTCGCCCAAGCGCGTCGTCGGTCGGTGCTGCTGCGGACGCGATATGCGAAAGCGTCAGCGCAATGATGATCAACAAGCTTGCCTGTCCACGCATCCGTCTTCCCCTTTTGGCCGTCAGTCGAAGTCTCACGAATTGACGATGCAAGCTAGATTGAGCCTGCCTCTACCAAGAAAGTCCCGCCAGGGAACGGCCTGCCGTCGCAAGCTTCCCCGTCCTTGCCAGCCACCGAAATGCCCGCTCTTTACCAGAAGCCGCACGGTGTAGGGTCCGTGCGCCCCAGAATACCGTAACCGGCCCGCACGGAAGCTGACGTTCGCGACCGTCTGCTTCTGGCCGACCTCAGACAGCAGAGGACAGTCGGCGCCCTTAGCTCGCGAGCGGAAGGATCGTCATGATGCGGCCGACTCCCACCGCATCACCCTAGGCCATACATCGTCACTATGCCCGGCCAAGGCATAGAGCGTCAGCCCGAGAACCCGGAAAAAGAGTGGGCCGTCGCCCGTGCCACTCACCAGTACAAACGGCCGGCCGTCGTCCTCTTCCAGCGATGTGCTGACATCTTCATGCTCGCTATGAAGAGTGACGCTGTATTCGCGTCCCGTCATGAACTCTTCCCACGAGCGCATCTCTGCCGCCAGGTCGGTCGGGACGGAGAAATATGAGTCGATGTAGACGGCGCGTTTGGGCATGCAGGCATTCTCACCGAATGCGCCGCTGACGGGCTGCAGGGCACTGAACTAGCTTCCCCGAAACCGGCCGTCGGCGAACGACGGCACCTGGCCGCTTCGGCCTGAAGCAATCACCTCGATCCTGGGCCCGCAGACCCGCCGCTAGCCCTTGCCGATTACCTCGTACTTCGTTGTCGCCCACCCGAGCGCCAGCCACATCCCGGCGAAAAAGAGCATGGCGGGAGGGTCGAATGGCCTTCCGAATCCGTGGTCGACGAAGGCGACGAAGATCCCCGCATAGGCGATCGTCGGTGCACACAACAGGATTCTCACGAGGATCGGGCGCTTCCAGCCGAGCATCATCGAGATCGTTGACAGTCCGTAGCCCAAGAAAAAGATGACGAAGGTGCTCATCGGCATTCACCCCGCGGCATCGGGCGCTTTGAGTGCTTCGCGGAAAATGATGGCGAGCATTGCAAGCCCTTCGGCCACGATCGTCGCGAAGAACACCCTGTCCGAGTGCACGGGGCTGCCGACACCCGTAAGGATCCTGAAGACATGGATCTGGAAAATCACTAGCGCGCCCATCGCCGGCACCGCCACGAGGGCGCCGGCGACGCGCACCATGGCATCGGAGCGGTGACGCCGAATGAACCTTATGTAGGCCAAAGCCATGACCGGCAGGAGCGCGCCCAGCAGGACGTTCAGGAGCCGGCCATACAACAGATCGCTCATCGGAAGACGCTCTCCTTTGAAGGCGCTCATTGGCGACGGTTGGCGTCGCCTGCTTGCGCCAGCTTGGAAGCCTACCCGATAGCCGACCGTTCCAGAAGACGGCTCTTGGCCGACACCGACCGAGACTCCATCGAACAATGATCTCAGCGATTCGCCATCGCATTCGTCAAGCCCGGTGCGACCGTGTCCAGGTGTCCGGGTCGTGGCTTCGGCACCGATACCAGATCCTGCACCATGACACGCGCGACGATGTCGCTGCCGGTGACGAACGCTTGGCGCAGGAGCTCGGGATCGCGCAGATAGTCCTCGAGCGCGTGGCCTTCCTGGTTCTCGGCATTCTGGGCGCTCGCGACGTGACTCGCCTGCCAGACCACCGTGCCCTCTGGCGTCTTCATCGTCGCGCTCAGGCTGACGATCGGGTACAGCGTGGAGCCCAGCACATGCGCGTGCGCGATGCCGTATTCATTCACGGTCAGGTCGACCTGCGCGTCGGCTGGTGATGAACCCACCACGAAGGTGATCGGGGAGCCGGAACTGGCTTGCCTAGCGAATTCGACGGCGACGATCTCGCCGAGATCGATGTGGTTCGCGCGCATTTCGGCGACCAGCTGCGTCGTCGTGTCCTTGCCCAAGGCGGAGGCGACTTGCGCTCCAACCAGAGGACCGCTCATCAGCATCGCGACACCCTCTTTCTGGCCGCGGTAAAGCATGTCCGCTGGAAGCTTCACGACCGGGTTGACGCGGACCGTACGGATCGCGGTCCGTGCAGTCGGCGTCATGGCCACCGGAGGAGCAACACACGCCGTTATCAGAGTGGCTGTCGCCAGCAGGCAGGAAGCGCCAGCGGCGCTGCGGGGCGAACGAGAGGGCATATGCATCTTGGAAAGAAAACAGGTATCGTTGCCGCCACGCGGCCGACCGGAAGAACCGATATTGTCCAGTCCGACAGTTGCGGAAGAGTGCCAGCACTTCTCGCAGGCGTGACTTTTTCCCCGGCCGAGCGCCTGTCGAGAGACCGCGGCCGCACTAGCTGACGATGGGCCAAGCGTGAGTTGGGTTGCTCGATTCAGCGTTGGTCCCCCACACCGCACGATGCTGCTCGGAAGCAGTCTCTCGCGACCGCCTGCTCATGGCCGGCACCCGTCCGCGGTGCCGTTCAAAAGATCCCCGCCTCGCCCTTGTCGAACGCTTCGCGCCAGACCTTGTAGCCAGCAAGTTCGGAGTCCAGTACTGGCGCATGCCCCACACGGGTCTGGCCTTCGGCAGCGCCAGGGGCCCGATTTGGCGCATGACCCAACTTGACGGTCCACCGCCCCGCCTGGGCAGCCGACTTGGCAGCGTCGAAGGTATCAAATTCGTCTGCGCCGAATGATTCGCTCACGACCAACAGGAAGTCGCTCTCCGTAGCGACGAACCGCTCGCCTTGGATGTTGATCGCCTTGCCTTGAGGTATCTCGACCCGGTCAACCTTCAGCACCTTGTTCACGGAGAACCTGCCCTTGCTGCCTTTGCTGACCAACAGGTCACCAGGAACGAAGGGGAACTGCTTGTAGTCGGGCGGGAAAAAGTCTCCGGCGTTGGCTGACATAGCGAATGAACCGAGAAGTGCAAAGGAAAGGAAGGGTTGCAAAATCTGCTGAAGCATGTCGACAGCCTACCGCAAAGCGGTCGGTCGTCGATGACGGCTCATGGCCGACATGAGACGGCTACCGTCTGCCGTGGCCGATGAAACTAGGCCGGCTTCATGTTCGATTTGACGAGCCCCAGGCCGCGCCAGAACTCTGGTGGGTAGGACAGCTTGGGTTTACCGACCCATCCCCGAACAACATTGAGTTCGTAGCCGCTCCCAAGCCTTCTGTATTCGACGGAGTTGATCGCAATCGCGTCCCAGTCTCCCGTGAACTGAAGATCCTTCAGTTGCTCGGGATATGCACCGCTGCGCAATTTCTGGAGCTCGACGAGCGCGATGACTGTCTTGAAGTGCTGATCGCCGAACTTCGCGTCGGCCGCGGCTTGGAATTCGCATCCCGCTACGCCTGCCAGTAGCAGGAATGCAAGCAGAAACGCGATTGCCATTTTGATCATCGACGGCCTCCCTGACCAAACGCTGCGTTGCGGCTTCCTGTAGCCCCTCGGGCGGCGAGGGGCGCGGACGAAGAAAGTCTAACCCGCTCGCTCAACAGGCAGTCCAGGACGAGAAGGGCTCGATGACCGTAGCCGCTAGCCGCCCTGCGCGACCGGCAGCAACTGGCCGCGTTCCGTCGGTCGCTCACCATGTCGAGTCCGGTCCGGCATCAATGCGGCATCTTGCAATCGAAGTTATCTGCGACGTCTGGGTTGCCCGAGCCTCTGTATTGGGCAACCAGCGGATATGCGCACAGCGGCCGAGTACGGATGACCTCGCTGGTTCGGTCTCCATCGTCTCGATGTTTGGTGGCAACAATCCGCTCGGGTGAAATGCCTTGCTCGACCCATCGTTGCAATGCAGCCCCCAGGTTCGTGTCCGGATTGCCGCTTCCGGCCGAGAATTGCCCGAAGTCGTTGGGCCCGTCGCCTCCGGTGCAATGGCTCATGCCTGGCGCCATGAAAAGCCGCACGGCGCGGCTCGCCCGCTGCGTCCCCATGGCCGCCTGGACTTGATCGAAGTAGGCAATCGTTCCAAATGGCGGCACACCCGGGTCTGCCCAGCCGTGGTACAGGATCAACTTCCCTCCGCGCGCCGAGAATCTGCTCAGATTAGCGTCGGTGGCATCGAGGATGGAGGCGAGCTTGCGGCGCGCCAGGGCGCCATCCCGCTCGACATCGTAGGTACGGAAGTCCCATGTGGCATCTTCAAAGACCAAGCCGCTCCAAAATGAATAGACATCGGCGAACAGGCCATCCGTCGCTGGACCGGCTCTGAAATACCAATCGTCCAGTCCCGTCTCCGCTCCCTTGGCGTATGGCGGAAAACGATGCTTGCCCGACGAGAGCACCTTGCCGGCATAGAGCGCACGCAATGTGTCGACCTGTGAGGGTGCAAGGCATTGCTCGCTCTCGGCACCATTGCAGGCGAGCACTTGAGGATCGAACTTGCATGTGCGGGGGTCTTCGATCACGCCATCCTTGACGCCATCGATCTCGTCGCAGGCGGCTTCGACCGCGGAGCGAATGGCGGGTAGCTTGCTCGCAGGAATGAGGTGATCCTTGTCGGCAAACCACTTGAATTGCCAATCCCCTCCACCGACGTAGATGCTGGTCCAGTCGAACAACGCTGCCCCAGCGATGATGCCGTCGTAGTCTTCTGGGTACCGCTGCGCCTCCATCATGGCTTGACGTCCACCGCTGGAACAGGCTCCGAAGTAAGCATGCTTGGCGGGACGATCGTAGAACGCCGCGACGATGCGCTTGGCGTTGACTGCAGCCAAGTGGATTCCGCGATGGCCGAAGTCGAGCACCTTCTGCGGATGACCGATCGCCCAATGCGTATCTTCGGAATCTTCAGTCTGGTGTCCGGTGTCGGTACCCACCGCAGCATAGTTCTCGGCCATGCGGCCAGCGAGCGCCTGGGCAGAGATAGCTCCGGCGAAATCTCCATTGCCCACGCCCCAGAGGCGCCCGTTCCAACCCTCCTCGGGCAGCCACACCTCGAAGCGGATGTCGGAATCGCTCGACGGCGTCGCGCGCCCGAGCACCCGGCAAAAGGCCTTCTGATTCGGTAACGGCTTTCCATCCGAAGTCTTAAAGCGGCCGGCTTCAATGAGTTCTGCGCTCAGTACCCGTGCTCCTGGCAGGCGAATCAAAGCAAGCTTGGCGCAGGCGCCCGCTCGATCTGCTGTGGAAGGGGCCGCTGCCACCATTGTCGAGCCGCAAGCAAGGGCTGCGCAAAGCAGCGGACAACCAATGTCGTGGAGGGCTCTCATGGCTTATCCATTTCCCTTGCGAGGACGGGGCGCAGCCAAGATGTTCGACAGGAGCGCCCAAACACTGACCTACCTTAGTACCCAAGAGATCGCCACACCTGTCAGGAAGCTTTCGCCAAACACGGACGCAGTACCCAGCCAGGCCTTCTTTTCTACCTGGAAGCCGTCGTGCGCAAGTGACCGCACTTGGCCGGTATGCGTCTCTGACGTCGATCGCCAGGCGGCAGTATGCCGGCCCGAACGGCGTACGTCCGCTGCGCGCAGCATACCTGCCCGTCGACGCCGGCGGCCGCGGAGCGAGGCCCGACCTTTCGCGGACATTCGGAGAGGCAAAGGGTACTGAATCAGAGCCGACGTCCGCCGAGTCCATGGGGCACGCGCACCATCCACCTGGAGAAGGAAGGGACTCGTCACTCCCCAGCCGACCGAATCTACCGCCGGCGCCGGCAATACCTCATTCTCTACAGCCCGGACTCCTGAATCGTGATTAGACGCTTGCACATTCCTTGACGCCCGCCACTAGTGCGCGGATAGTGTGGTTGGTCGTCCCGGTGCTGTCGGACAAGATCTTGCTGCAGGCAACGAGCACCTTGCGGATGCCATCACCATCTCCGGGAGATCTATGTTCGACGGACGACGTCTACATCTCGCTAAAGTCCTGTCTCTGGGACTTTTGTTGCTCTCGGCGACCGTTTCGGCTCAGCCAGGCTGGCAAACATTCAAGGATAAGACCGGCGACTGCCAACTTTCAGTGCCGGCGAATTGGTCTGTTCAGTCCGAGCCTGGGCGTGCCGCGTCGCCCGAGCATATGGGCACGACGCTGGTCGAAGGGCGAGTAGCCTTTAGGCAGTTCAACCTCAGCGAGGGGATGAAGAAGGCGCTCAATATTGACAAGGTCTACGAAAACTCCGCCCAACGCGTTTTTTACTCCGGTCCAAGCGGCGGAGCACCACCTGCTGTGATCTATCACGTGGAGGTGGCTGGACGTACGAAGGTATGCATCGCCGAAATCACTAGCACACCGTCTTATTCGTTGGACGAAGTCAAGAAGGTCGCCGCGACTTTGTCAGCTGCGCACTGACGAGTTTGGAGTCCTCGCAATCATCAAAACTTCCATGCGAGTCGTTCAGAAATCCTCGCCGAGGCGCAAAGTTGGTTAATGCTGAAAGCGCACGGCCGCGGCAGGCAGCAGGGGGCCGGCTACGGTCTGGCCTCTTAGACCAATTGGGTCGCCACCGCGCGTTGTACCTGTGCCGGCAAGGCCAAGCGCAGCTCGGGCAGAAGTCGATCGTACCGATCCCGCCACGAACTTGCGGAGCCACGTCGATGAACCAACCTCGTGCCTTCGACCACTATTCGAGACGGGTATCGAAGTGCAAGCCTGAGTGTGCGACTCGAAGAACTCGCAGCATTAGAGAAAACGAGAAAGCAACAACGCGGTGCGCTCGGAGTAGGTTGTCCCGTCCGCATGCCTGTTCTTCTTGACCATGCCCAAATACTGCTCCGGCGGCGGGCTCCTCCGAAGCTGACATTCGCGAACGACTGCACCTGGCCGGGTGCCGCCCGAAAGCTGCCGGATCTATCGTAACGCTGCCGACCCGTTGCGGACTTCAGGGCAGTCGGTTCGGTCGCTCAAAACCGGTCGTCAGCATAGGCTCGCCTCGTTCTAGCGGATGGCCTCACGCCCAGACCTCGACATTGCTGACCTCCGATGCTGGAGCAAGGCTCGATCCCAAGTGGGCGGCTGCGCGTGACCGGGCAGCCTGTGAGAGGTTCTGCACCGAGAGGTGTTCCGGTCGAAACTCCAGGATCCTCAACGCAAGTCGTATTCCAATTTCACCAGCGGCGCTTTGTAGTACTCGCTGACGCCAGGCTGTGCGTCGAACGTCTTCCTTGCAAGCGCGCCCAGATGTTGCGCAAGACTTCGATCGCCGGTTTGGAGGGCGCACGCACCAGTCACCGCACGCAAGCGCGCAAGCCATGGGGCATCGGGCGACATTTCCGACCTCTCGTCTTCCGACAGCCACCTCTGTAGCATCGGCAAGCCTTTTTCGGGTTGGCCATTCGCGCACAGGAGCTCGCCGAGCAGCATGCGTGTCCGATCGAATCCGTCGTCACCTGCCGGAACGTCCGTTTGAGGAGGATCCCCCTCGACGAGGGCAAGTGCCCCGCGCGCGTCGCCCTTGGCCAGAAGAATCTGCGCTCGCGTCTCGGTCAGGAATCGGTTGTATCGCTGGTTGTCGTCACCGTACCCACGAATGGGATCGAAATGTGGGGCGCCGTCCAAAACTTGCTCCGCCTGGGCGAAGCGCCCCTGCATCATCAGATTTTCTGCGATGTGATGGTATGTCGTGGCGGTATACGGATGCTGGAGTGCGCGCATCTGGACGACCATCTGCAGTTCTTCGCGATACCAGCGGTCCGCCTGCGCGTGATCTCCCGCATACATGAGTGCATTTCCCAACGAACCCGCCAAGACGTAGCGATCAGCCGGGCCCTTCAGGACGACATCCAGAACCTTGCCTGCGGCGATCAGGTCAGGCAATGCTCGCGAGATTTCGCCCGACTCGATCTTCATCGAACTCAACATGAAGTCATCCTGAGCCAGGAACCATGTTGGCACCGCGAGCTGAGTCTTCTCGACCACGCTTCGACTGCGCGAGATGGTGTCCATCGCCTCTACAAGCGTGCCGTTCCCCCCGCTCCAGTACCGACGCCATGCGAAGTAGGCCTTCGCTTGCGCGGCTCGGATTGCGTGCGCACTACCGAGACTGCGAAGCACGGCGATCGCAGGTTCGAAAAAACGTCGCGCTTCCGCGTCACGACTCGTCTGGGCGAGGTAGTTGCCGAATTCGAGCCGCATGTCGACTGCGCTCATCGACAGCGGGCCTTCGCTCTGTTCGGCCATCTCGACCGCCTTCTCTTCCAGCGGGATCGCCTCGTCGAGGTGGTTGTCGTTCACAAGCATGCGGCCTCTCAAGAAGATCACCCAGGCACGTTCGATCGAACGCACGGACGGATCACCCCCCAGCCTCTTGTCGATGTCGGCGAGCACGCTGACCAGGTCCGCCGGCCTGCGTTGCGCGTAAAGAACCCGAGCGAGGAGGACACGGGCGCCGATCCCGGGGCCAGTGTCATCGACCGAGAGCGCCAGCGCTCGTCGGGCCTCGCTCTCGGCAGCATCGAGCGAACTGTCTTCCAGGAGCGCTCGTGCCAACTGAAGTGCCGCCCTGGCATCGTCGGCTCGCCCCACACCGACCGATTTCAGTGCCGCAATCTGCTTCGACCAATACTGGATCGCCAATGGATAGGCGCCCATGTCGAAGAAGACGCCGCCCACGACCTCGTAGAGCTCGGCCTGCATGTCGGGCTGTCCCGTGAATCGGGTTTCGATCAGTCGGGCGCTACCTTCGACGAAATCTTCCGGTGCTCCCGGTCGCTGGACGCCTTCACCACTGGCACCGCGCCCATTGGCACGAAACACCTCCGTGACGAACTCCCGCACGACTCGCTCGCGATCGGCGGCACGCGCCGCGCGGTGCAATTGCCATGTCGAGACGACGCTGCCGACCAGCACCGCCAGGCAGACGGCGCTGACGGCGGAGAGGCCGGTCCGATGTCGCCGCGCCAGCTTGCTCCATCGATAGGCCACACTGTCCGGCCGCGCCTGCACCAGCTCGCCCACCAGGTGGCGCTCGACGTCTTGCGCGAAAGCATCCGCGGTCGGATAACGCTGCGCCGGATCGAGCCGCAGCGCCTTGGCCAGGATCGCATCGAGCTCCCCTCGCAGCTTGCGGGCGGCGGTCTTGTCGGCAACCCGACTGCTTGCAAACGGCGGGTCGCCACGCAGCACCGCCTCTTCCAACGCCGCGACACTGCGACCGCTGCCCTCGAAGGGCCGCACGCCGGTAAGCAGTTCGTACAGCAGCACGCCCAGCGAGTACACGTCGGAGGCCACCGTGACGAGACCGCTCGTCAGTTGTTCCGGCGACGCGTAGTGAGGCGTCAGCATCCGCCCGCGCTCCTGCGTGAGCGGGCTGTCGCCGACCGCATCCTCAGCCAGCAGCTTGGAGATGCCGAAGTCCAGCAGATGGGCCACCCCGTCCTCGGACACCAGCACGTTCGACGGCTTCAGGTCTCGATGCACCACAAGGCGCCCGTGAGCGTAGGCGACCGCACCCGCGACCTGCAGGAAGAGCTGCAGCCGATCGCGGATCGGAAGCGTTCGCGCCGTGCTCCAGGCGTCCAGCGCTTGCCCGGCGACGTACTCGAAGGCGAGGTAAGGCCGGCCCTTGTCATCGACGCCGGCGTCGTAGAGCCGGGCGATGTTCGGATGTTCCAGCAGCGCGCCGATGTCGCGCTCGCGCCGCATCCGGTCGGCCAGCCCGTCGTCCCAGGCCAAGCGCGGCAGCTTGAGCGCCACCTGCCGGCGCACGCCATCTTCGGCGCGATCCGCCAGCCAGACCTTGCCCATACCGCCTCGACCGAGTTCGCGGATCAGGCGATACGGCCCCACCCGGTCGCCGGCCACGACGTCGATCTCGTCCAGATCCATGCCGGCCAAGCGCGGACCGCGCGCCAGCATGTCCTGGCTCTGCGCCGGCCCGGAAAGAATCATCTCGCGCAGTTGATCGCGCAGGTGCGCGTGCTCGGCCGGCAGCGCGGCTAGCCAGGCCTCCAGTTCAGCCGCGGGCACGTCCCACCCCTCGTCGATGAGACGACTGAGCGTTGCGAGATCGCATGGATTAAGCGGCATGGGGCGGCACTGAATCGGAAGGCTACCCGGTCGGACGCATTGCGGCAACGAAACCGGACGCCTCGCCTTCAGTCCGCCGGTTTGTCCGCCTCTTGATCGGTCGTGCCTAGTCGCTGACCCACACTTTCACGATGCTGACGGTCAAGTGACGCACGACCTGGCCCAGGTAGGCCGAGGCCAGCTCGTAGTAGGCCTGCAATCGAGTGTCTGCAGGTCTCGCGATCATGTGCTCGGCAGCACGAGCCACGAAGACAGGCACCGCCTTCCAGTTTTCGCTGACGAACAAGGCCGTGACATTGTTGATGTAGCAAACCAGCGGGTATTCGCCGCTATTGCGGCAAAGCGAACGCTCCAGAAGAATCTCCGCACTAGCGAGCTTGGCCTGGAACCTCCGGACTACGGCTTCGCTTGCCTCGGCATCACTCAGTGTCATCTCGCGCTTCCCTGCGCAGGCTACCCGATACCAGCCGTTCCAGACCGACTGCTTGTGGCCGGCTACGGCCGCTCCGCACCGTCTTGCCGCGACGTAGCAGCACGTCGCGCTTTTGCTGTCAGTGCTGAGCCGCAATTTGGGCAGTAATGGATCGCGACCCCGCCGCCGCCAGCTTGTGGAGCGACAGCGACGAACCAACCGCGTGCCTTCGGCCACCATTCAAATCGCAAATCGAAGTAGCAAGCCAGTGTGTGTGCCTCGAAAAAATCGCAGCAGGCCCGGAAGCGGGACGGCAACAACGCCGTGCCCTCCGGGCATAGCGTCCCATCCGTATGCTTGTTCGTTCGCGCCATCGCTCGATTGTGCCTGCCCCAAAGCCGACCTTCGTGACCGACGGCTCATGGCCGACTACAGGCCTCGAACGTTCCAACAAGTGGCTCTCGACGGGCGCATGCTCAGAGCCCAGTGTAGAAGATGACACCTGTTGTCCAGATGATCTTGCCGTCCCCATCGACCTTCCAGTAGACCGAGGCGTTCACGTCGTAGGCAAACAAGCCGCCGCCCTTCTGAAAGAACGCGGCGCCCATGATTGTCGGATCTGCTTCGCACGCCGAAGGCGGTTCAAATCCGTCGATCGACAGCTCGTCCTTCAATGCAGATGCCGGTGAGCCCGGAGGAAACTGCCGGCTGAGGCGATCAGATAGTTCGGGCGATACCGCGAGCTTGCGCTCTGCCATCATCGCTCGCTCGTCTTCATTTCTGCCAGGACAAGCAGTAGCCCACCCGCTTCCTGCTGTTGCGTGTGCTAACAGAGCGGGAAGTTCTTTGGTCGACGCGCAGCCGGTGGATGCGGCCGCGACTGCGGCGGCAATGACGTAGCCAAGTCGGGAAAATCGCCGAGTCGCGTTGGACTCGAACTCATTTGGTGGATGCACGCGCGCTCCTGAGCGGTTTTGCAAAATGTAGCCCACTCGATATCGACCGTTTGTGACAGACAGCTTGTGGCCGACAAAAGCCCTTTGACGTCGCCGTTCGCCACGCACTCAACAGAGCCTTCGGCGCAGGGCAGGACAGCGGTGGCGCGTCCTTGGTCTGTTCGGCAGCGTACAGACGCTCGCAGACCGTCAAGGCAAGGTGCGCCGGAAGTGACGCGCGGGCTGTTCCAAGCAGCGAATCCACCGTGACGCGCGAGCGGCCGATCCGGCCCGTCAAACCACAGGGGCACCCATGGACGAACACCGGCTTCGCGAATTGGTCGAGCAGGTGCGCAACGGCGTACTGTTTCGCTCGGAAGCGTACCTCCACTGTCGAGAACCGATGTTGGCTTCCGCCCGCGCAGGCTACGCTCAAGACATCAGAGCGATAACCTGCAACCAACATCCGGCTCCGCGGATGAGCGCTTCGCTAAAAATAGATGTGGGACGACAGAACTTTTACCGCAACAATGCAAAGCGCCTGCTTCGCAATACATTCATGTTGCATGTCAGTCCGATAGAAGCGCTTGGCTACCTAGTTCATTTTCTGAATGCGTTTCAAGGACGAAGCATGCTTCCGAAACTCACGCAATTGCGATTGGCTCTTCTGGCGTTCGCAAGCGCGCTTTTGCCCACATGCGCTGCCGCAGCCCCGTGCAGAGATATTGAAAGTCAATTTGCCGGCAAATCTGTGGCCACGCCTGGCGTGATCGAACTGCTCAAGAACGTACCCGACGATGCGAAGTGGATCGACCTTCCCAAGGCCATACAAGAAGGGCTTGAGCACGCGGCCGAAGTCCGCCTTGCGAACTATCGCAGCCACTGGGGCCGTGACGCGCTCCAGGCGAAGGAGGAGGCGTTGCTCGAGTGCAGGACAGCGGCCATGTCGGCCTCTGTCGGCCGCTTGCTCAGCCTGAAGCTGCGCGCCGAAGGTCCGCCGGTCAATCTTGATGACGTGCAAGATCGACAGCTGAAAGATGCTCTTGTGCGTTTCTACCTTGTCGACATAGCCAGCGAGCGCGCAGGGTTGATGTATCCCGGCCATGCTTATCCCAACCTCGACTGGGACGGAAAGTCGCCGTTCGACTCCGTCTGGCTGCCCGACGACCACGCGAGCCGCGACATCGCTCGCTACGCTGCCTCTGTCGTGGTGGCATTGCGAGCCATACCTGGTGCCGAGTTGTCCGCCAGCGACAGGGCATTGAAGGAACGCGCGCTTTACTTCGCGCGCGGGTCAGCATCTTTCGTCAATACGCCCTGCGCGTTGAGTGGCAATGCCAACGACGTGATCGCCGGGTACCGGCCGGAGCATGCGCGTCCTGTCACGTACCTGGACGACGAGGACGTCGCCGCCGAGGTCAACGCAATCTATCTCCCAGGCATGTTGCCCCGATGGCTCGACGTCGGCACGATGAATTCGGCGATAGATTACGAGCTGTGCAACTGGGACGTGGCGCCCGATTCGCATGATGCGGTTGCCCCAACCGGTGCACACGAGGTGGCGCGCATCATTCCCATGCTGCAGCGTTGGTGGGAGCAGCGCACGCAGCAGCAAGATCATGCCGCCTTCACCTTCTACACGCCTGCCGAGCGAGCACTCGTCTGGGACAACTTCACTGCCCGACAGCTTACCAACAACGACGGCTCAGTCACATTGGAGTCGTTCTCTGCGGAAGTGGAAACTGTCAGGATCAACAAGGTGGCGCACTACAGCGCGTTGGCAAAGCAGGCGGTCAATGCCGTCTTCGTCGACGACAGCATTCTTACCCCTTCGCAGCGTGCTCAGGTTCTCGCAGCACTCGAGCTCAACACAAACATTGCCCACCTGCCCGAGATCATCGGCTCGACGCTCAATACGGCGCAGGGCACCACTACGGGGCCAGCTGCAAAACTCTGGAACGCGACCTATTCCGCCCGCGTGTTGAAGATTGGCGGCCTGGAAGGTGGGCACTTCCGGGAGCTTGACGCACAGCAGGCGAGCGTGATGTTAAAGCAAGTGCACGCATGGCTCGCTGCGCGCTACCGCGACTACCCTGTCGATTTGACATCAATCTTTGCGGGCGTGCCATTGGTCGCCACTGACAGCGCTTCGCCCGAGACAAATGCCGTGGGTGAGATCAGGTTTGGACTAGGCGTCCGGCGCCCACTTTACGAGCAGTACAGTCAGATGATCCACGAGAGCCGACATGCCGTGATGGCCTACAGTCGGTTTCACGCCTTGGACGCATCCAAGCTTATGCCTGACTTCGGGATCGCCCTCGAAGGCAGTGCGGTAGCCGCGGAAGACCTGTTGCTACCGGAGTTCTTCGCATCCATCGAGCCCGACGCTACTACCAGAGCTTTATATGAACTGTCGATGGGCATTCGCGACGCGCGAATCCTAGCCACGACCGAGGCGACCCTCAAGCGATATACGCGAACAAAGGCGTCAGTTGTTCGCGATGAAGGTTCCCCGGTCGATACGCGAGAGGCGGCACGTCGAATCGCCAACCGTTACGGCCTGGATGGTGCGCTTGCCGAAACGCTTGATCTGCGATCGCACGCGGATACGCAATATCTGCAGTATCTTTTCGGTGGCGCAATGATCAAGGACGATCTGAAGTTCCTGGAAGTCGCGATCGATCCAGTGGGCAAGACCAGACTGGATCCCTACATCCTGTTCGAATGCAACTTGAATTCACCAAGTCGCGACCTTCAGTACGTCAATGCGCTCAGGAGTTGCGTGGCGGAAGCGCGCGCCCACAAGGCCATGGCTTCGCAATAGATCTCACGCACCGCATGAGACGCACAAAGTCGGGACGTTTGGGCTACAGGCCTGCCTGGAAGCTGACGCTCGCGACTGACCGCAGTTGGTCGCGAGCCGTGATTCGTAGATCAGCCGTGCCGACGCACGCCGATAAACTGACCAGCAATCAGCACCGCCAAATACACCAGAATGCCGACGACGACGAACCACCGACGTGTCGGCTTCTTCGACTGGCGTTCCGCGCGGAGAACGAGCGGCCAGACAAGAAGGTAGTCCATGAGTGTGGTGGACCGATCCTCGGTCGATTGGCGCCACAGCCGCCAGAATGCGAACAAGCAGGCCGCTCCCATGGTCAGGGCAAGCAGCAGGTATCCGTATCGGAACATGGCGTCTCGCTTTCTGAAGGGCGGCGTCGCGACGTGTGAGGTGCCATCGTAGCGGCACAGCGGACAACCCGAAACCTGTCGCTCGCGATCGACCGCTTCTGGCCGATCACAGTCATTGACGCCCATGGATGCGAATGGGGTCGAGCGACTGGGTCGGGAGGCCGAGTCGAACAAGCTCTCTCGCCCAAAATGTGCCTCGTTGCACGAGGTCCGGGTTAAAACTCTTGGCCCAGGAAACAAAGGACTCCAGGTGCATTGGGGGGATGCGCGCCTGAACGAATGCCTGGGAGTCAGCTGCAATGGCGGAATCGATGCAAGTCTGAAACTCGTGCAATGACAAGGACAGCTCGTGAACATCCGCTGCAAAGTAAACAGGGGAGCCTTGCGCTGAAAGCACCCAGATGTCGCAGGCGCCAAGTGCAAGCGCGATCAGATTGTCATCTCGGTCTTCGCCGAGCCCGAGGTATTGCACTGCCCCAATCCGTTGCAATGGCAGTTCGGTCGCGGGATCACCGGCCGGTCCGAAGCGTGTATTCGGAGCGCACCATTCCGGAAGGCCCGTCGTCGCCAGGAACGCCGCGATGTCGCGTGGAGTGCCTAGAGCCCTTAGCCGTTCTTCCGAGAAGTGGACGTAGTTGTCGAAGAGATGCTCAGCCACGTTTTGCGCCTGACGATTCCGACGGGCTCCATGCCGGTGGGGCAGTCACTCATGTTAGTACCAGATTGGGGGGACGGCCGGCGTCAGCGCGCGCGAGCACTCGTTGACGAACTTCCGCTCCTGGCCGTCGTCAGTCCCTCAGCGCACTTCCTTGTCGATCGCGAACCGCACATCGTTGGCCCACGGCTGCACCACCGCCGACTGCCCGACGAGATCGCCCGGCTTCACCTGCCCGCTGCCGCTCTTCGAGATGCGCGCGGAAACGATCACCTTGTCCGCATGCATGAAGCGCTCCGGCGAGCCGATCATCTCGCGCGTGCCGACGTTGAAGTCGAACGGCAGGTTGCTGACCTCCACGCGGATCTGCGCGAGCGGCAGGCCGGTCGGATCGTCGGGCGTGCGCACGGTGACGAAGACGGTGTCGTCGGAGGCGACCCGGCCTTCGAACTTCGGATCGAGCACGATCCGGCCGGACAGCAGCGGCGCGATGGCCTCGGCGGCGGCGCTGGCCGACGATGCGGTCGCCGCCGAACCGGAGACTGCAGCCGACGCCGGCACCGCGCCGGAGGCGGCGGAAGACGCCGGCGCGAAGCGGCCGAACTGGTCGGGCGCCAGCGACTCGCCGCGGCGGATGCGCTCCATCCGCTCCTTGCGGGCGATGGCGTCCTGCGCCGCGGCGATCCTGCCCTGTTCGAGGATCAGCTCGCTGCGCGCGCGCAGGCCGGCGTGGCCCGAGATCAGGTAGGCCGTGAAGCCGCCCACCAGCACCAGCATCGCCACCGCGCCCCAGGCGCGCACGCGCAGCGGCAGCTTGGGCGCCGGCGTGTCGGGCACGAGCAGCTCCATGAGCTTGCGCCTCAGCGCGGTGCGCTGGGCCTCGGCCTCGTCGGCCCGCAACAGGCCCTTGCTCTGGTAGTCGTCGACTTGACGCAGTTTGGCCTGGACGGCTTCGACTTGAGGATTCATGAGGCACGGGAGCGGTGAATCCGCCATTTTCGCAGGTCGGCGGGCGAGGGCGGCGGGTGCCGGTGCGGCGGCGCTGAGGACAATGGCTGACAGCGCTGGCGGATTTACGTGGGATGCGTGTCGCGGTGCCTCGGAGTTGCGTAGAATCTCAAATGAGAATGAATCGCATCCGCAGTCACAAGAACACGTTCGGGATCTCCATGCACCACCCCAGCTTGCGCCGCAGCGCACTATCCGCGGCCATCGCGCTGTTCGCCGGCGCCCAGGCCCACGCCCAGGCCGCGCCGGCGCCGGCCGCGGCCGCGAGCGCCGGCGAAACGCAGGAGGTGGTCATCCGCGCCAGCGCCGACGCCTCGGCCGGCGGCCTGCAGGCGCCGTACGCCGGCGGCCAGGTCGCGCGCGGCGGCCGCGTCGGCCTGCTGGGCAGCCAGGACGTGATGGACACGCCGTTCACGATCACGAACTACACCTCCAAGCTGATCCAGGACCAGCAGGCCGCAAGCATCGCCGACGTGCTGCAGAACGACCCCGCCGTGCGCGTCGTGCGCGGCTTCGGCAACTACCAGCAGGCCTACATGGTGCGCGGGCTGGTGATCTTTTCGGACGACATCTCGTACAACGGCCTCTACGGCCTGCTGCCGCGGCAGTACCTGGCCTCCGAGCTGGTCGAGCGCGTCGAGGTGCTGCGCGGCGCCAGCGCCTTCCTCAACGGCGCCGCGCCGGGCGGCAGCGGCCTGGGCGGCGCGGTCAACATCGCGCCCAAGCGCGCCGCCAATGCGCCGCAGACCGACTTCACGCTCGGGGTCGAGGCGGGGCAGGTCTCGGAGGCGGTCGACATCGGGCGCCGCTTCGGCGCGGACAAGAGCCTTGGCCTGCGCGTCAACGCCGTTCACCGCGACGGCGACACCGCGGTCGAAGGCGAGAACGGCAACCTCGACGCCGCGCTGGTGGGCGCCGACTTCCACGTGGGCGGCCTGCGCCTGTCGGCCGACGTCGGCTCGCAGGATCACCACATGAACGCGGCCACGCCGAACATCAACGTGTTCGGCGCCGTGCCGCGCGCGCCGAACCCCGTGCACCAGATCGCGCAGGACTGGACGTATTCGCACGAGCGCGACACCTTCGGCACGCTGCGGGCCGAGCTCGACCTGCTGCCGCGGCTCACGGCCTGGGCCGCCGCCGGCTTCCGCGACGCCCACGAGGACAGCCAGCTGAGCGGCGTGACGGTCAACGGCCTCACGGCCGCGGAGACCACGTACGCGCAGCTGAACATCCGCAAGGACTCGATCAGGACCGGCGAGCTGGGCCTGCGCGGCACGTTCGACACGGGCCCGGTCAGGCACACGCTGGTCGGATCGGCGGGCTGGTTCCAGTCGATCTCGAAGGACGCGTTCGTGTTCTCCGACTTCGGCGGCGCCGACGTGGGCACGCTGTACGACACGCTGCAGGTGCCGCTGCCGGTGGAGAACGTGTTCCCGGGCGGCGATCCGGCCGCGCCCACGACCACCGCGCGCGTCATCACCTCCAGCGTCGCGCTCGCCGACACGCTCGCGTTCTGGAACGACGACGTGCGGCTGACGCTGGGCGGCCGCCGCCAGAAGATCGAGGACACGAGTTTCGATCCGACCTCGGGCGCCGTGACGTCCGCGCCGGACGCGCAGTCGCGCATCACGCCGGTGGCCGGGCTCGTGTTCAAGGCCAGCAAGCAGGTGTCGCTGTACGCCACCTACATCGAAGGCCTGGTCGCCGGCGACACCGCGCCGCTGACGACGACCATCACCGATCCGGTCACCGGCAAGCCCGTGACCGTCGACGTGACCAACGGCGGCAAGGCGTTCAAGCCGTACGCGACGAAGCAGGGCGAGGTCGGCGTCAAGGTCGACGCCGGGACGGTCGGCGGCAGCGTCAGCGTGTTCGAGTCGCGCAAGCCGACGTACGCGCTGGTGGGCACCACCTTCGGCGAATCGGCGCGGCAGACCAACCGGGGCGCCGAGCTGTCCGTCTACGGCGAGGCGATGCGCGGCGTGCGCGTGCTGGGCGGCGCCAGCTTCCTCAAGACCGACCTGCAGGGCAAGGACGCCATCGGCTCGCCGAAGTCGCAGGTCAACCTGACGCTGGACTTCGACGTGCCGGCCGTCTCCGGCATGGCGGCCTACGTGCGCGGCGTGCGCACCGCGCGCCAGTTCGCCGACGCCGACAACACGCTGGTGGTGCCGTCGTGGACGCGCTTCGATCTCGGCACGCGCTACGCCACGGAGATCTCCGGCAAGGAGGTCACGCTGCGCGCGTCGGTCGACAACGCGGCGGGCCACAAGTACTGGGCCTCGTCGGGCGGCTATCCGGGCCAGGGCTACTTGGTGCTGGGCGCGCCGCGCACGTTCACGTTCTCGGGCACGGTGGAGTTCTGATGTCCGTGGGCCGCCCGGCATGACGCCGCGCACGCTGCGCGCCTGGTCGTGGCTGCACAA
>FTKT01454705.1_pt1 | contig 37858 bp, 29 predicted proteins | sample 1658271 | NCBI WGS metagenome assembly FTKT01 (sample SAMEA3914811, study PRJEB12502) | metagenome | biome: forest; material: soil | place: Canada | collected 2011-08-04 | depth 0.3 m | reverse complement strand
CTGGCCCTCGGTGAACTGGCCCTCGGTGAACTGAACGAAGTCCCCTTGCCCGGCAGCCTTCCCCCCGAGCGTCCGCACTGCGGCCGACCGCTCGACGACAGGCGCCCGACGGACCGGCTTCTCGGCCGCCGACTCCGGACGGGCCTGCGGACGAGTCGGCTCGGGACGGACCTCCGGACGAGCCTGCGATCGGACCGGCTCCGGACGCACCTCCGGGCGAGCCGGCTCCGGAGCGGTCACCGCGCGAGCAGCCTCCGCAGAGCGCCCCCCAGCCCCCGCCACATCCACCACACCCTCCGCGACCGACCCGGCCGCCGACGCCGACGCGACCACCGGCGCCACCGGAACGGCCCGCACCACCGACAGCGCCGGTGCCGCAGCCGGCACCGCCGCCGGTGCGGCCGGGCTGAGTGCCGGGTCCTGCACCAGGATCGCGCGCTCCAGCGCCTGCAGGTCGCGGCTCGGGTCCAGACCGTAGGCGCCCACCAGCGACTCGCGGGTGCGCCGGTAGGCCGCCAGGGCCTCGGACTGCCGGCTGCACCGGTAGAGCGCGACCATCAGCTGCCCGCAGAGCCGCTCACGGGCCGGCTCCGCCTCGGCCAGCGCAGCCAGCTCGCCCACCACCTCGTGGTGCCGGCCGAGCGCCAACTCGGCCTCCACCAGGTCCTCCTGAGCGGCCTTCCGCTCATCGTGCAGCATCGCCAGCTCCGGCCAGTCGACCCCGCACTCCGCCAGATCGGCCAGCGCCGATCCGCGCCACAGACCGAGCGCGGCCCGCAGCGCCTCGGCGGCCGACGCGCTCGCACCGGCGGCCGAGTCGGCCCGTCCACGCGCCACCAGGCGACGGAACCGGGTCAGGTCGACCGCCTCCGGGTCCACCCGCAACAGGTAGCCGGGCGGGCAGGTGACGATCTCGGCCGGACATCCCGCCCCGGCCTCGTCGGCACCGCCGGCACCGCCGGCGCCCTCGGCCGCGAGCATCCGCCGCAGCCCCGACACCGCGTTCTGCACCATCTTGCGCGAGGTGGCCGGAACGTTCTCGCCCCACAGGGCCCAGACGATCCGACTGGTCGGCACGACCTTGTTGGCGTGCAGCAGCAGATATCCGAGGACGGCCCGCTGATTCATTCCATTGAGCTGCGGCGAAGGACCATCCTTCTCCATCGCTTCGATGGAGCCCAGCACATTGAATTCCACTCTCTTCACCCACCCATGAAAGGAGAAAGGCCATTCGGCGGACCACACCGGCGACGACTGCGTAGCGACACCTGTAGGGGTGCCCCTACAGGAAACAAACCGCACAGCCCGTTTGTCAAGCGCTGACGCCCCTCCCGTGGCACTATCAACCGATCTCGCCCGATTCATCCCGCGCGTCACCCTCGCCAGGCGGCCGCACCGACCACGGACAGTCGACGGACCGCCACCGCCCTCCCCTCACATCAGACCGTCTGCGCGGTACGATTACCAGCCTGGCAATTCCCGGCCAATGGGCCGGGACCCGAGCCCTCCAGAGCCTCCTGAACTAGCATCTCGATCCGTCAGAAACGGCTGTTCCCAGGCTCTGAAAGAGTCTCGATAAACGGGGTACCGAGTGGAACTGATCGAACGTGATGAACACACCAGGAAACTTCGGAATCTACTTCTGTCAACCATGGAGAGAAAGGGACAAGTCGCCCTGCTCGACGGTCCGGGGGCCAGCGGCAAGACGGTGCTGCTGCACCTGGCCGCCGAGCAGGCGGCCGAAGCGGGCCTGCTCGTCCTGCGAGCCGCCTGCGCGCCCGCCGAACGCGCCCTGCCGTTCGGCGTGCTCAGCCAGCTCTTCCACAGCACCGTGCTGCCCGAGGAGGCGGCCCGCCGGGCCGCCGAGCTGTTGGAGAGCGCCGTCGAGGCGGCGCCGGGCACGGAGTCCGGTCCGGCCAGGCCGGGACTGGTCCAGGTCTTCCAGCGGCTCTGCCTCCTGCTGCTCGAACTGGCCGCCGGGCAACCGGTGATGATCGCCATCGACGACGTGCAGCACGCCGACGCGGCCTCGCTCTACTGGCTCCTGCACCTGGTCCGCCGGCTCGGCTCCTCCGCGATCCTGCTGGCCCTGACCGACAACGCGGACCTGCCGACCCAGGCGCCGTCCTTCCGTGCGGAACTGCGCCGTCAGCCCTACCTGCACCAGCTCCGGCTGGCCCCGCTCTCCCCGGCCGGCGTCACCGAACTGGCCGCCCAGAGCCTGGGCCGGGAGACGGCGGTCCGCCTCGGCCCGGAGTTCTACGCGACCAGCGGTGGAAACCTTCCGCTGCTGCACGCGCTGATCGAGGACCACCAACTGTCCGGGGCCATCCGACCGCAGGGGTACGGGCTCACCCTGGTCGGGCAGTTGGAGTGCGGCGAGGCCGACGCCCTCGCGGTGGCCCGCTCGCTCGCGGTGCTGGGTCCCGAGGCGACCGTCGAGGAGGTCGGGCAACTCGCCGGCACCGGGGCCGAGAAGGCCGTTCTGGCACTCAACTCCCTCACCGCCTCGGGGGTGTTGGACAACGGGGCGTTCCGCCACCCGGTCGGCCCGGTCGCCCTGGTCGACAACCTGCCCCGGCAGCAGCGCTCCGACCTGCACCTGAGCGCCGCCCGGATGCTGCACACCGGGGGCGGGGCGGCGGTCCGGGTCGCCCGGCATCTGGTCGAGGCCGACCAGGCGCCCGATCCGTGGGCGCTGCAGGCCCTGCGCGAGGCCGCCGAGCACGAGTTGCTCGCCGAGCGGCACCTCGCGGCGAGCGCCTGTCTGGAGCTCGCCCATCGCTGCTGCCCGCCCGGCGAGGACCGCTCGGCGGTGCAGGCCCGGCTGCTCCAGGTCGAGTGGCGCAGCAACCCGGCGGCGGCCGACCGTCACCTGGCCGCGCTCACCGCCGCGATCGGCGCCGGACACCTCGACCACCGTGACCGCGGCGCGCTGGTCCGCCAGTTGCTCTGGCACGGCCGGGCCAAGGACGCCAGGAACGTCCTTGAACGGATGCGGTCGGCCGTCAAGGACCCGCACTCCGAGGCCGGGGCCGAGCTTCGCGACGTCGAGCTCTGGGTCGCCTGGACCCATCCTCCGCTCGCCTCGAACCGTCGGCTGCGGGTGACCGCCGAGCAGGGCGCCGGTGTGACCGCCCCCGAGTCCGGACCGTGGCTCCAGTCGATGGCCCTGCTGGCCGACGCGCTGGTCCGCGGCCGCGCCCACGAGGTCGCCGACCGCGCCGAGCGGGTGCTCGGCGACCTGGCCACCTTCCGTACGACGTTCTGGGCCGAGGAGGCGGCCCTGGTCGCGCTCTCCGTGCTCACCGCGATCGGCCGGCTGGACGAGGCCGACGCCTGGTGCGACCGGGTGCTGACCGAGGCGCCGCCCCGCCGACCGCCGACGCTGCGCGCGCTGCTCTCCGCGGCCAAGGCCGATGTGGCGCTGCACAAGGGAGAGTTGACCTCCGCCATCGAGCACGCCGAGGTGGCGCTGACCCACATCACGCCGAGGTCCTGGGGGGTGGCCGTCGGCCTGCCGCTGGGCACCATGATCCTCGCCTGCACCCGGACCGGACGCCTCGACGAGGCCTCCCGGCGGCTCGCCCAGTCCGTGCCGGAGTCGATGTTCCAGAGCCGCTACGGGCTGCACTACCTGTTCGCCCGCGGGCACTACTACCTGGCGACCAACCACTGCCACGCGGCGCTCGCGGACTTCCTGTCCGGCGGCGAGCTGATGCAGGCCTGGGGACTGGACGTACCCGGTCTCGCGCCGTGGCGCACCGGTGCCGCCGAGGCCTGGCTGCGTCTGGGCAACCCCGACCAGGCACGGAAGCTGATCCATGATCAGCTCGCCCGCCCCGGCGCGACCGGCCCGCACACCCGGGGCCTGTCACTGCGCCTGCTCGCCGAGGCCGGCCCGGCCGCCCGCCGGCCGCAGCTGCTCGCCGAGGCCCTGGAGCTCTTCGAGGAGTGCGGCGACCGCTACGAGCAGGCGAGGGTCCTGGCCGACACCAGCCAGGCGCACTACGTGCTCGGCGACAGCCGGCGGGCCCGGATGCTCTCCCGCCGGGCCCGGCACATGGCGAACCAGTGCGACGCGGTCCCGCTCTCCCAGGAACTGCTCTCCGCCTCGGCCGAACTCCAGTCCGGCCCGGCCGTGGAGGAGTCCGACGAGACGGCGGCCCTGACCGAGTCCGAGCGCCGGGTCGCCTCACTGGCCGTTCGCGGCTACACCAACCGGGAGATCGCGGCCAAGCTCTACGTCACCCCGAGCACCGTGGAGCAGCACCTCACCCGGGTCTACCGCAAGCAGGGCGTCAAGCACCGCCGGGACCTGCCGGTCAGCCTCGGTGCGAGCACCGACCGGCCGGCCGGCCGGGGCGCCCAGCAGCGGCTGGCCGCCTCGTGAGGACGAGGCCACCGTCCGGCGGTCCTGCCGCCGGACGGTGGCCTCACCGTCCTCACTGTTCCTCCCGTCGCACCGGACCGTGTCCGGCCGATCCGGCCGATACGGCTGATCCGACCGATCCGACCGGGCGCGGGCTAGCCGACCGGGCTGTGCTCGGCCACCGGGCTGTGCTCGACCGCCACGGCCTGCGCCGGGACGGCGGCGTCGGCCGCCACCCGGGTCGCCGCCCGGTCCGCCGGCTTCCGGTCCGCCTTGGAGCGGCTCCAGAGCCGCATCGCCGGCATCTCCACGCAGGAATGCAGCAGCCAGCCGCTGAGCAGCGTCGCGCAGAACATCCCGATCATCACCAGCACGGCCACCGGGGTGCTGAACGTTCCGGTGCCCAGGATCGCCGGGCGCCCGTAGAAGAGCACCACACCCTGGCAGAGGTAGAACCCGAAGGAGATCTCGCCCAGCCAGATCATCGGCCGGCTGGTGAGGAACGACCGGGCCCCCCGCACGTCCGCCGAGGCCGCCGCGCAGATCGCCACGCTGAACGGAACCAGCATCACCAGCGAGATGTTGAATGGCGCCTGCACCTCCATCGCGATCCAGTAGCCCACCCCCAGCAGGACGAGCACCGGCGCGACGCCGATCCGCGGCCAGCGGCCCGCCATCACGATCCGGGCCAGCACCATGCCGAGCACGAACTCGAACAACCGCATCGGCGGGAACGTGTAGTTGAACCACATCTGGGTCGGCGAGATCGGAATGTACGGGTTCTTGGGAGTGTCCGGAATGAGGTACGTGGTCACCAGCGTCACCGCTCCGACACACGCGACCAGAACGCCGGCCCAGAGCCACAGCCGGTTCACCGGAATGCGTCGGATCGGCCGGATCAGCGCCGGGAACAGCAGATAGAAGAGCAGTTCCGAACAGAGCGACCAGGCAGGCGCGTTGACGCTCATCTGAACGTCGAACTTCGGCACGTAGGAATTCACCAGGAAGAGATTGGTCAGCCAGGTGAACATCGGCGTGTACGCGCCCGCGAAGAAGAACATGGCGAGCGCCCACATCACGATGTGGTTGGGGAAGATCTTCACCAGCCGGCGCCGCCAGAAGGCCCGCACCCGCTCCCCGGGCCGCGCCGACCAGGTGATGACGAAGCCGCTCAGCAGGAAGAAGAACGACACCCCCAGGTAGCCGGCCGGACCGAAGAGCTTCAGCATCCCGCTGGCGATGCCCTTGTCGGCGAACGGGTTGAGCGGCCCGGTCGGATCCACCGGACCGATCGGCTGGAGGGAGTGGATGAAGAAGACCAGGAGTGCGGCGAAGAATCTCATTCCGGTCAGCGAGGGCAGATTGCTCCTGCGCTCGCCCCGCACTCCGGAATCGCCGACTGACAGGCTCGCGGACAATTGAGTGACCCTTTCGCTGATCGATGCGACGAAGATCAGCCGCGATGCCTCCGGGTCAGTCCCAAAGACACACCACCACACGGCCGTTCGGGCTCAGCATAGGGATTTCCGGCCTTTCCGAAACCCAGCACCGCCCCCCTGACCTCACCCCCGGGAATTCCCCCCTCTCCCCCTAACACCCCGGATATCCCCGGGCCCAACACCCCTGCCGCACCCCGCATCCGGGCCGGGCCGCGGGCCCGCCAGGTGCCCGCCAGCCGGAGCATTGAAGATCAGGCCAGCTGACGGACAGTCAGTCAAGACGGTGGGTGATGCGGCCGTTGGACATCGCCAGGGCCACCGGGGACTGGGCGAGTTCGTCCGCGGGCGCGGCGAGCGGGTCGAGGGTGAAGGCGGTCAGGTCCGCGCGCAGGCCGGGGGCGATGCGGCCGGTGTGCTCGGCCTCGCCGGCGGCCAGCGCGGCGTGGGTGGTGTAGCCCTCCAGGGCCATCAGCGCGGTCAGGGCCTGCCCGGGGGCCACCGGTGCGAGGTCGGTGCCGGCGGGTCGGCGCAGCTGGGCGTAGGCGAGGACCTCTCGGGCGTCGAAGTGGGCGATCGGCCAGTCGGAGCCGAGGGCCAGCACCGCGCCGGTGTCGCGCAGCGTGCGGCAGATCCAGGCCCGCTCCGCGCGCTCGGCCCCCAGCCGGGTGGACCACTCGTCGGTGTGGTCGGCGCGGGTGTAGGCGGAGTGGGTGGGCTGCATGGAGGCGATGACACCCAGCTCGGCGAAGCGCACCGCCTGCTCGTACGGCAGGGTCTCGATGTGCTCGACGCGGTGGCGCATCCGTCCACCGGGGCCGAGGGCGGCGACGGTGTCGAGGACGTGGCGCACCCCCGCGTCGCCGATGGCGTGGGTGGCGGTGCGCACTCCGGCGTCGTGGAGGTGGTGCACGGCGCGGGTGAAGTCCTCGGGGTCGCGCCAGAGCGCGCCGTTGCTCTGGCCGTGGCAGTCGGGGTGTTCGAGCCAGGCGGAGCCGCCTTCGACGGTGCCGTCCATGAAGAACTTGACGCCGCCGACCAGCCAGTTGCGGCCCGAAGTGCCCTGCAGGGCGGCGAGTTCGCGCAGACCGTCGGTGTCGATGCCGGGTTGGCACCAGGGGGCCAGGCGCAGCCGCAGCGGCAGGTCGTGCTCCTCCTCGACGGCGCGCAGCAGGTCGAGCACGTCGCCTCCGGCGTCCATCACGTGAGCGCCGGTCAGCCCGGTCGCGGCCATCGAGGTGAGCAGCGAGAAGAGCGCGTCGCGGCGTTCGGCGAAGGGCCGTCGCGGCATGACCTCGGTGACCAGGTCCATGGCGGCGGGCTCGATGAGGTGGCCGGTGGGTGTGCCGTCGCCGTCGCAGACGATGGTGGCGCGCTGGGCGAAGGTGCGCGGCCCGGTGATGTCCGCGGCGCGCAGGGCGGCCGCGCTGGCCAGCGCGGAGTGGCCGTCGTAGAGGCGGATGAACACGGGGGTGTCGGGGCCGAGGACGGCCTCCAGCTGCTCACGGTGGATCGGGCGGCCGCCGAAGACGTTGTGGTCCAGGCCCCAGCCGACGAACCAGCCGTCGGTGCGCCCGCCCGCGCCGAGCGCGGCGCGCAGGCCGTCGAGGTCGCGGACCGCGGAGAGGTCGGTGCCCGCGGTGAACTCCAGCCCGAGGGCGGGGTGGCTGTGGCCGTCGACGAGGCCGGGGACGAGGGTGGCGTCCCCGAGGTCGATCAGTTCGGTGCCCGGCCCGCGCCAGTCGCGGGCGTCGGCGGCGTCACCGACGGCGGTGATCACCCCCTGCCGGACGGCCACGGCGGTGGCGTGCGGTCGGCGCGGGTCGAGGGTGTGGACCCGGGCGGCGACGACGACGGCGTCTGGGGCGAGGGGCACGGGTGTCTCCTGGAGCAGGTGCGGGTGGGGGTGTCGGGGGTTGCCGGTCAGGACATTGTCGGCAGCGTGGCCGTCGCTCCGGGCGCGACGGGCCCGGCGTCGTCGCTCTCACCTTCAACGTCCTCGGCGGGCTCGGCGTCCTCGGCAGGCTCGGCAGGCTCGGCGGCGAAGTCCGCGTAGACCTGCGGCCGGGAGGAGCGCAGCCTCAGCGCGTAGCCGAGACCGATCAGGAAGACCGAGGGGACGAGCAGGATCAGCACCGTGTTGACGGTGGAGGAGGCGCTGGTGAGCAGCTCGATGTGCGAGATGACCAGATACAGGGCGGCGCTCAGCAGAACCGTGGCGAGCCCCGGGGCGACGACCGTACGCAGCACGCCCTCGCGGTGGGTGGCGCGGCGGAAGTAGCACGGCACCGCGAGCGCGGCCAGCAGTTGGAGCGTCACCAGGGCCAGCAGGCCGGGCGTGTTCACCCAGAGCAGCAGTTGCGTGTACGGGTCCGCGCCGGCCGCGGCGAAGGCGACGACCACGGCCGGCACGCCCGCCATCCCGCCGCCGGTCACGTTGCCCGGGGCGAAGGAGCTGAGCGTGAGCCCGTGCGCACCGCCCTTGACCGAGACCGCTTCCGCGAGCAGGACCAGGGTGGCGATCTCGGCGATCAGCAGGACGCTCAGCACCTTGGCGCCTGACTCGATCGAGCGGAAGCCGCCGTACCAGATGATCACGAGCCCGACGATCGAGATCACCGGCCAGGGACCGTCCCAGCCGAAGAGCGTGCGCAGCGTGTCGGCCCCCGGTGCTCTTCACCGACGAACAGGCCGGCCCTCGCCCTGAGCGCCGCCACGAATTCCATTTCACCCCAGAGGGATTGACTATTCGTCAGACCTGCGAGGAAATGGATCCCTTCTGGTTGGGGGAGACACCGTGGCCGATGGAACAGACCGCTCGAGCGAGCGGACCCGACGGATCTGGGAAGTCGCGGTCCCGGTCGGCCTGGGGGCGGTACTGACGGTGTGCGACGCGCTCGGCGTGATGCAGACGAACTACGCGTCAGCCGCCGTCCTCGGAGTGCTGGGCATCATCGGGTACGGCCAGATCGGGCGGGACCGACAGTCTGCGGACCAGGTCGCCCGGCTACGGGCCGAGCTGGGGCAACAACTGTCCGCAGTGCAACAGGCCGTCGACGGCGTCAGCGATCTCCGGTTCTACAGCCACCACGACCCCTTCTACGAAGCACTGGCCCAGCAGGTCGGCCAGGCCAAGGAGGAGGTTCTTACCAGCTACCTGCGCCGCTACCCGCCGGAAGCGCTGAACAGCCCAGCCGTCCTCGCCTACTTCAACGCCTGCACGGACTGGGTCAAAGCCGCCCCCACCCACCAGCTGCGCCGAGTGGTCACCTCGGAGAACACACCGGAAATGACCACGTGGACGGACACGCAGCGCCAACTGGCGATCGAACACCGCGCCCGGTACCTGGTGAAGGTGGTGGACGTTCAGGGTGATGCGATGAGTGTCGCGATCATCGACAGGGAACAGGTCTTCTTCGCGTTCGGATCCGATCCGTACATCGTCACCGGCTTCAGCCTGCGCAGCTCGAAGCTGGGCGCATACCTACGCGAGTACCACCAATCACTGTGGGAAAACGGCCGCGACATCACCACCCCCACCCCCTGAACCACCCGACCGACGTCAACGCCACGGCCGACACCCCGGCGATCACCGCGGCTTGGTCTGGGTGACGCGCCACAGGCGGCGCGGGAGGCCGCCTTCCTCGAAGGCGTGGACTTCGGTGAGGTTCCAGCCCTCGGCGAGGTCGTCGACCAGGTGGCGGGGGAAGAAGTGCACGGCGAAGCCGCCGTGCTCCCAGATGTCGTCGCCGTGCCCGGTGCCGGTCCCGTAGTGGGCGTCGCCGGTGTGCCGGACGGTGTAGACGAACGTGCCGCCCGGCCGCAGGACCCGGCGGACCTCGGCCGCCAGGGCGAAGATCTCCTCGGTGGACAGGGCCATGCACAGCAGCATGTGGGCGAAGACGCCGTCCACGCTGGCATCGGCGAGCGGCAGCGGCTCGCGCACGTCGTGCACCGCGGTGGTGATCTGCGAGCCGAGGCCCCGGACCGTCGCCGTCTCGCGCAGCTGCTCCAGGCCGACGGGGCTGAAGTCGGTGGCGAGGACGGTGAATCCCGAGGACGCGAAGTACAGCGCGTCGCGGCCGTGCCCGGCACCGAGCTCCAGCACGTCCTTCGCCCCGGCGGTGTGCAACGCCTCGGCGGCGTGGACGGCCGGGTCGGAGGGCTGCTCGCCGTACATGCCGGGGTGGGCGTCGTAGGTCTGCTGCCAGTGCTCGCGCTGGGCCCGGGCCAGCTGCTGGTTGACGCCGTCGCTCATGTCCCGCTCCCGGTTCCTCCGCCCGGGCCGTGCCGGGCTGCTGCCAGCCTAGGCGGCCCCGCGGTACCCCGTTGGACAGGCCGTCAGCTGTTCAGCCGCTGCCGGTAGGGTCACCGCGCCAGGCGGGACCGGTGACGTGAGAGACGAGTGGGCTGTGGCGGCGGACGACGACCGGGACCGGGACCAGGACCGGGACCGGGACCAGGACCAGGACCGGGAGCCGGGCGCGGTCCGGGTGGGGCTGGGGACGATCGCGCGGGAGTGGGGCCGGATCGGCTGCCTCGGGTTCGGCGGCCCGCCCACCCACATCGCGCTGCTGCGGCAATTGTGTGTGGATCGGCGTGGGTGGATCGCGGCGGCGGAGTTCGAGGACTCGGTCACCGCGACGAACCTGCTGCCGGGCCCGGCCTCCACCCAACTGGCGATCCTCACCGCCTGGCGCCTGCGGGGCGTGCCCGGTGCGCTGGTCGGCGGCGCCTGCTTCATCGTGCCGGGCCTGGTGCTGATCCTGGCCCTGGCCGCGCTGTTCCTGTCCGGGAACCCGCCGACGTGGGTGCGGGGGGCTGCCGCGGGTGCGGGTTCGGCGGTTGCGGCCGTCGCCCTGCAGGCCGCCCGGTCGCTCGTCCCGGCCGGCTGGAAGCGCGCCGGGACGGCCCGCCCCGCCCGGGCGCGCTGGGCCGCCTACGCGGTTGCGGGCGGTGCGGCCGCGGCGCTGACCGGTCCGTGGCTGGTGCTGGTGCTGCTGGCCGCCGGCCTCGTCGAGGTCGCCGTCCGCACCCGTGGGCACCGGCGGCCCGGCCACCGGGCCAGGTCCTGGCCGCTGCTCGCCGCCGCCCCGGCGCTGGGCGGCGGCACCCTGGCGCTGGCCTGGGTGGCGCTGAAGGTCGGCGCCCTGTCCTACGGCGGCGGGTTCGTCATCATCCCGCTGATGCAGGCCGACGCCGTCGATCACTACCACTGGATGAGCGACGGCCAGTTCCTCAACGCCGTCGCGCTCGGGCAGATCACGCCGGGCCCGGTCGTGCAGACCGTCGCCGTGGTCGGCTACGCGGCTGCCGGAGTGTGGGGCGGCCTGCTCGCGGCCGCGGTGGCGTTTGCCCCGTCCTTCCTGTTCGTGATCTTCGGCGGCCGGCACTTCGACGGCCTGCGGGCCAGCGAGCGGGTGCAGGCGTTCTTCACCGGCGCCGGCCCCGCGGTGATCGGCGCCATCGCCGGCTCCGCGATCCCGCTCGCCCTGGCCCTGCACCACGGCTGGCAGTACGCGGTGCTGGGCGCCGCGGCCCTGTGGCTGCTGGCCGCCCGCAAGGGCGTGGTCGGCGCCCTGCTGGGAGCGGGAGCGCTCGGTGTCACAGCGGCGTTGACCGGCTGGCCCCTCGGCTGACGCCGGGCCCCGCTGGGCGGTGGAGCTCCAGGATCAACCGTGCGGGCAACCTTCTCCCCAAGGCCCGGGAGGCGCCCCCGGCCAACCGGCCAAGGGTGGGGAATCAGGGTGAGCGGGTCCGGCCGACCGCGAGTACCGGGTGACCGTTTTCAGGGACCGCCATCACCGATCGTTGTACAGACCCGGCAAAGGCAGTGTCGCCGCTCGCATACTGTGTGTCGGCGCTCGAAGCGCTGATCAGCGCTCGGCGGTGGCGTTGGGCGACCGAGGGGGTTCCCAGGAGCAGGGCAGCCGGCGTGAAGTCGGGATGCCCCAGGTGACGTTCCAAGGGGAGCAGGTAGTTCCAGCGCACGGCAGGGTGCGCTGAGTGGGCGTAATGGTGCAGGTCTCCGTAGGGCAGCCAGGTGGCTGAGGCCACAGCCGACAGCACGCGGTTGTGCGGGTAGAGGCGGAGGCAGCGGCCGGCTTCCACTCGTGCGGGTGTGCCGGTGCGGGGCTGGGGATCGAACCAGGTGTGTTCGACCAGCAGACTCAGCCAGGCGAGTTGGGGGTAGAGCAGGATCCGCGGAACCAACACACCGAACAGGACGGCGCTCCAGCCGCCGGCCAGGTAGGCCGCGACCGGAACGGCTGCGACCGCCGCGGTGGCGGTGCTCCGGCTGCGGGGGGAAGGCGCTGTCACCACTGCGGCGGCCATGGTCTTGACGGTGGCCCGTACACCGCGCCCCGTCAGTGGGTACAGCAGTGAAGCGCGGAAGCGCCAGCGGCTGGTGCCAGGGCGCAGGCCAGCTTCCTGGAGGTCGGTGAGGTTCGGGTCAGCACCCGCCACGGTGGCGTTGGGGTGGTGGTCGCGCACGTGGCGTGAGCGGCGTACCGAGATCGGCGCGAGAGCGAGGGGCCGGTGGACGACGTAGTCGGCCAGCACGTCGCCGAAGCGGTGTGAGCGCGTCAATACGCCGTGGACCGCGAAGTGCGAGATCTCCTGTAAGTGCCGCAGGTGCACGGCCACGGCGAGAGAAGCCGGCACGGCAGCCAGCGGCCCTCCCGTCGCGGCGACACCCCACCACCCGACGATCTGCGTCCACTGGCCTACCAGGAGCAGCGCGGGCGTCCAGTTGTTGGCCCGACTGCGCTGAAGAGTCATCAGCTGGTGGAGAGCGGCGTTGCGGGGGCGCGCGCGGGCGAAGTGCCAGCGATCGGGAAGGCGCAGGGCGAGACCGAGGAGGAGGAGAGCCAACGAGAATGCCACGAGACTCCTGCTGAGCATGCCCCGCGTCCGGGCGGCCAGGGCAGAGGCACCGGCCGCGGCGCAGGGACGCCGGAACATGACAGAAGGTAATTCTAGTGGACTAGGTCCTGTTGACGGAAGAGCGGGTGCGCGGCGTCGCCGGCGGCGGGCATGCGAAGGGCCCGCCACCGCGTGGCGGTGGCGGGCCCGGATGCCGGCCGGTCAGAGGTTGATGATGGTGGCCTGGGCCTTGGCAGCGTCCCATGAACCGGCGTCAAGCATCGGTCGGGCCACGGCCTCGAAGGTCCGCAATGTCCCGGGCGCCGTGTCGGTGCCGTGGCCCCACACCGACTCGAAGCGGCTGATCCACCGTTCAACGCCCTTGAAGTACACGCTGCTGCGGCCGGTGCTGTAGTCGGCGTCGCCCTGCTCCTCTTCGACCAGTGCAGCCGCAGCGGCGAAGACGACGACATCCACTGCCTGGTCGGCGCGCAGCCGGTCCCGCACTGCCAGGCCACAGGTGACGCCGAGCTGACGGTGCTGGTCGACGAGTTGGAGCAGGGAGCGTGCGAAGTCCTCGCGGCCGAGGTCGGCACTGAAGGCGATGAACAGTCGGTCGATGATCCCGCCGGCGTCGATCAGGCGGCGGTTTGCGGCCAGGTACTCGCGGCGATGGGTGAGCAGAGTCGGATTGGTGGTGAGGTCGGCGGCCAGGATCCGCTTGGGCTGCGACTGCGACCGGGTCAGGGTCTTGACCAGGAGGACGGACAGGCGCGGGACCTCGCTGGCATAGACCTGCAGATGTCCGTCGGCGATCTCGCCGTAGTCGGAGACGAGTTCGCTCTCCAGGTGCGCACGGACCAGCTCGTAGAAGTGCGCATCGTCCATCGTCTTCAGGTTGTTGGCCCGCCGCAAAGTGATGAAGGTCTTGCGGAGCCACAGGTGGCTGGCCGCCAGGAAGACGACGATGACGCTCTCGGCGACGAGGAGTCCGTTCTTCATGCTGGCTTGCGTGCTGATCCAGGCGATGATCGGCAGGGCGACCCCGGCGATGCCCACGATGGCATTCAGAACGGGCGAGGCAAGTGCGGAGACGGCCAGGTCGACCGGATCGCGGCGCGGCGCGGGCATCGGGTATTCCCCCCTCATCGGCCGTGTGGCCTGGAAGCATTCGGTGGTGTGGACGTACCTCGTGCGTTTGGCGGAGCGGGGTGCGAGCATCGCAGCCCCTCCCAGCTGGATGCGACGTCACCCCGATGGACGCGTGGTCAACCGCCGGGCGGGCTGGGAGGGCTGTGTGTGACGCTCTCGTACGCGACGTCCCAGCGCTCGGCGGGCAGCAGGATGTCCGCGGTCTCCACCGGGCGCCCGCGGTTGTCGTAGTAGATCCGTTCGATCAAGGTGGCCTGGGAGCCGACTGCGATCCCCAGCAGGTGCGCCTGGTGACGGTCGATCAGGACCGGCCGGGGAGTCTCCCTGACGCGCGTGACCGCGATACCGATTTCGGCCATCCGAGCGACCACACCTCGCCCGGCCAGCGGGCCGCCCTCGGGCAGGACCACGGCGGTTCCACCGGTGACGGCCATCGGCTCCCAGCTGATGGCAAGCATGACCGGCAGCCCGGCGGCGAGGAACTCGTACTCGGTGCGGACGCAGGCGCTGCCCGGCTCGACGGCGAGGCGAGTTGCGACGGCGGGCGGGGCGGGAACCTTGGCGGCACTGTCCGCCTCCCAGCTGCCGCCGGCGCCGATCGCGGCCACTGCGGAGCGGTAGAGATCGAAGCCCGCGAGCGAGCCCGACAAGACGCGCACTATCGTGCACCGCTCGTGCGGAACTCGCACATAGGTACCCGATCCGGCGCGGCCCTCCAGAACTCCCTCGCCGACGAGGAGCTCCTGGGCGCGGCGGATGACGTTCTCACCCACGCCGTACTCGCGCCCCAGATCGGGACGTGAAGGAAGCCTGAGGCCAACCGGCCAGGTGCCGTCCGCCACCCGATCCCTCATCACAGCTGCCACTCGCAGATACGGAGCCCGAGTGGCGTTGTCGTCAGCCATACCTCTCCTCGCCAGCGCTGCCGACCTCAACGAATTGACAACTTAGTCCACTAGCTAGAAGCTAGTTAACTAGAAGTACTCCATGTCATCGCGGCGGTGAATCCAGTGGGACCCGACACCCGAGACGCCGCGATCCAGTCAGCCACAGAGCAGTTGACTGCCCTGGCCGGCACACGGCCTCGCGTCATCCGACAGTCCGGAGCGGTGCGCATCGAGGTGGACGTGACAGCAGCCGTCACCGAGCAGTGGGCCGACCTGCTCGAAATCCTCAACCTGGGAACCGCCTTCGGCCTGACCGGCACCCCCTGCGGCCGCCAGGTCGCCTGGCTGAGCTTCGACCAGCCACAGGCCCCCAGTCGGTGATACCACCGACCACACCCGACCGGCTCCTGCGCTTCGCCAAAGGCCACGGGACCGAGAACGACTTCATCGTCCTGCCCGATCCCGAGGGACAGCTCGCCCTTTCCGCGCACGACGTCATGCGTCTGTGCGACCGGCGCACGGGGATCGGAGCCGACGGTGTCCTGCGCGCGGTACGCTGCGCCGCCGAGCCGCAGGCGGCCGCGATGGCGGATGCGGCCGAGTGGTTCATGGACTTCCGCAACGCCGATGGCAGCGAGGGCGCGATGTGCGGCAATGGGATCCGGGTCCTGGCCCGCCACCTCGTGGACACCGGCCTCGCACGCCCCGGCCCCTTCAACATCGCAACCCGCGCCGGCGTGCGCGAGGTCCGCGTACCGCCTGGCACCGCAGGATCGCGCGGGGCGGTGGGAGTGCTGATGGGCCACGCGCAGTTGCCCGGCCCCGAGGGTGTCACTGTCCGAGCCGCGAGCGGACACTGGCCCGCCCTCCACGTCGATATGGGCAACCCGCACGCCGTCGTCCTCGTGGACGACCTCACCAAGGCCGGCGACCTCCGCACCTCGCCCGTCGTCGATCCTCCAGACGCTTTCCCTTTCGGAGTCAGCGTCGAGTTCGTCACCGTCCGCGGGCCAGAGCATCTCGCCATGCGCGTCTATGAACGAGGAGTCGGCGAGACCCGCTCGTGCGGCACTGGCGCGTGCGCGGCTGTCGCAGCGGTCATGCAGGCAGGCCATCGTCATTCGCACTACGCCGTCGACATCCCTGGCGGCCGACTGGACGTCACCATCCTGCCCGACGGGGGCATGGAACTCCTCGGCGCCGCGATCGTCGTCGCCGCTGGCACCGTGCGCCTGCCTGCGAGATAGATCGCGAGCCGGTCGGTGAGCCGGCGGGCGTCCGCTGTGTCCGCGGCCGCCGCAGGACCCGGCAGCGGACACAGCGGAGTGCGCCCCCGGCGAGCACTCAGCCACACACCTCCCGGACAGAGGTCGCCGTGGGCGGCCCCACCGTCACCCCGGTGCCCGCCACTCACTCCCTGCGGGCCGTCCACGCCGTCGAGTCGCATTCGCCAACGCACTCCGAACTCGACAGAGCTGGATGCCATGCGATCCTCACCGCTCCCCCAATGGATGTTCCCGTCCCAGTCATCCATCATGGCACGGAGATACCTTAATGCTGGCAACAAGTTGCCAATAGCCTGGCACTGGGATACCTTCCTTTCGTCGGCGTGGTGGCCACGCCGCGCGTATTGCGTTTCTCGTTCACTCCACTCGGACAGTCCGCGTCGCCGGGAACCGCGGTCGGACTGTCCGCCACTCACACTTGGGGTCTCGTCTATGAAGCTCGCCTATCGCATCGCCGCGGCCGTCACGATCGCGGCCGCCTCGCTCGTCGTCGCGACGGCAAGCGCGACCGCGCTGCCGGCCCCCGGGCACGTGAGCGCCACGAGTGTCGTGCCTGCGGAGATCACCTGGCCCTAACTGAGCAAAGGCACAAAAAATGGGCTCTCACCAGCCAGCCGCCGCCCACGAGCGTGGGGATCCGCTCCATCCTCGTTATGCTTCCGCGCATGGACGATTCACTGGGGCAGCCCGCGTTCGGGCGTCGGTTGCGCCAGCTCCGGCGCTCCCGAGGGATGTCCCAGGCGCAGTTGGCAGGAGAAGGCATCTCCAAGCCCTACATGTCACGCCTGGAGTCGGGAACGCGCCCGCCCACGGAGCGCGTCGTGACGTACCTGGCTGAGCGCCTCAATGTAGCCAAGTCCGAGTTGTTGCACAGTGAGGTCCTCACCCTCCCCGAGGCACTGGCCGCCGTCGTCTCCGCCGCCGACGCCGAACAGGCTTTTGAGCGACTGCGCGCGACCCTCAGAGGCGAGCCGGACGCCGACCCGGCGCTGCGCTGGCAGGCGCTGTGGCTACTGGCCGAGCAGCAGGACGGTAACGAACTCGCCTTGCTCCAGGAACTGACATCGCTGGCCGATGAGATCGACCAACCCGCCCTGCGGGCACAGGCGCGTGCTCGCCTCGCACGCCACCTGAGGGCGCAGGGCGAGCTGGAACAGGCCCACGCCGCTGCCCAGCAGGCTCTCGAAGCGGTCGTGGGAAGCCTGATCGACCCTGCTGACACAGCCTTGATCCTGCTGGCCCTGGTCTCCATCGAAACGGAGACGGGCAGAACGCGCGAAGCCGAGAAGCACGCCGACCAACTTGAGAGCCTCCTACCGGACCTTCCCCGCAGGATCGGTATTGAAGCGCTGTGGACCGTCGCAGCCCAGCGCATCTACCAGGGCCGCTACCCCGACGGCCGGGTCGCGCTGGAGCAAGCGATGCACGGGCTTCGCAGCAACGAGGACCTGGTGCTGTGGATGAGGCTGCGCCTTGCCGCCGCCCGCCTCCACCTCATGATCGAGCCGCAGGACCTTCAAGCCGCGGCCCAGCGCCTGGGGGAGGCCGAGCCGGCGGTGCGGCTCATCGGCCGTGCACGCCACCACCAGGAGTTCCAAACCATGCGCGCGCGGCTGGCTTTTCTCCGCGGGGACTACGCGGAGTGCCAGCGGCTGTGTGAGGGCATCGACCCTCGGGCGAAGCACCTTGACTACCGCGACCGACTGCGCCACCAGGCACTCATCGCGCAGCTGCGGATCGCCACCGGCGACTCCACCGCGGCGGCCGACCTCGAACGTCTGGCCCAGCAGGCCCGCGAGCGCGGAAACTTCGAACTCGCCAGCGAGATCTGGCGGGCACTGGCAAAGTCACTGGAGGCCACGGTCGCACCTTCTGCCGGACAACGCCCGGATTCCGCAGCAGAGTTGCCCTGAAAAACCGGTCCGAATGGCCCGGTTCACGCTCGTAGAAGATCTTCGTAGGCTTTCGCCGCCGAGGGTCGCCGCTCATCTCGACAATGGCGTGACTGAGGCTGAACCGGGCAACGAGGAGGGTGCAGGGGCTCGAAGACCCGCAACCTCTACCTGTCGGCCGGCGCCCGCGAGTGCCCCCCTCCCCCACGATCGGACACCCGCCGGTCACAACCGTGGCCAACGGCGTGACGGACGGCGGCGGCCGTGGTGGGCGATGCAACGGTTTGCGGGGACAGCCATCCGAATCGGCTCGCGTCACCCAGGCCGCCGGTTGCACGGGTACGGGGGCGCGGAAGAGCAGTTCCCCCCGGCAGCCGACAGCCGGAGCCGGGCCTGTGCCGTGAACGGTGGGAAGTCACGTGAAGCAATCAGGCTGTGAGGATTACCGGCTACCCATGGGGCACCCTCGCGAAACGGCCAGCGCAGGAAGCAGGAGCTCGATCCCGGCCCCGTGAATCCAGGTTCGGCGCCGTAGGCGTGGCAGGAGGTCAGCGGCGACGGCTTCACGAACGGCTCCCCTGGGCACCTGCAGGACCTCCGGCGCGGCCATCCGTCCACGCCAGAAGCTCCAAGCTGTCCGTCCAGATGTCGCCGATCGGGGTGCCGGCCAGGTCGGTGCGGTCGTAGCCGATGTCGGCGGAGAGCAGTTCCGTGGTGAACAGCAAGTCCTGGGCGCTCTCCTGGGCGGTGCGCCACAGGGCCTGGAACTGGGCGCGCTGGGCGGGGGCGATGGCCGGCAGCGGGTCCTGGACGCTCTGTCCGTTGTTCAGGCGCAGGTGCACCTCGCCGCAGCGGCCCGCGAGCCGGTCGAGCGCTCGGGTCCACTCGGTGGGCCAGGGCGCGCGCAGTTCGGCCATGACGGTGTAGTGGCTGAAGTCTCCGCACAGCAGCAGGTCCGGATGCCGGTCCAGCAGCGCGAGGGTGCGCCGGGGGTCCTGGGTGAGCCGGTGGCGGTGGGTTTCCAGGTGGAACGGCAGGCCGTACTGCTCGCTGAGGGCCAGGAGTTCGCGGACCCGGTCGTCCTGCCAGGAGTCGTCGCGCCAGTAGCCGTCCACCTGGGCGTTGAGGCTGACCATGCCGGCGGCTGCGGCGCGTTCGAAGAGCGGCTCGGCGGAGGCGTCCTGCGGTAGGTGGGCGCAGCCGGAGGCGGCCAGGCCGGTTTCCGCCAACGCCGCTGCGAAGCGCGGCAGTTCGGCGTTGGCAGGCGGGGTGGTCTGCACCCCGTCGAAACCGGCTGCGGCGATGCGGGACAGGCGCTCGGGCAGCGGCAGTTCGGCGGGCAGGGTGAGCAGGCTGCAGTGGACCCGGGCCATCACAGGCCGTCCTGGTCGTGCCAGTGGTTCTGCCAGCGTGCGTCGAGCGGGTCGGAGGCGGCCTGGTACCGGATGTCGGTGGAGAGGCGGAAGACGCCGGCCGGGTCCTGGTTGTCCAGGGACGCGTGGATGACGTAGGGGTTGTGCACCATGAGGTCGCCGGCGGCGAAGTCGGTGACCAGCCAGCGCGAGTCGTACTCCTCGGCCAGCGCCGGCAGGTCCGCGGTCATGGAGGCGGCGGGGCGGCGCAGCCGGCCGGCCGCCTCGTCGGCCAGGACCCGGTGGTGGCTGCCCTCGAGGTAGATCAGGGGCCCACGGGAGATCGGGCAGTCGCCCAGCGGGATCCAGGAGGAGATCACCCGGTCGGTGCCCTCGCGCAGGTAGACCAGGTCGTAGTGGGCCTGGGTGGCGGTGCCGATGCCCGATTCACCCGGAGCGACATGGCGGATGATCTTGCGGCGGTGCAGGTGAACCGTGTCGGTGCCGAGGAACCACTGGTAGAAGGCGACCAGGGCGGGGTTCCGGCACAGCTCCTCGTACTGCGGGCCGGGGACGATCTGCTGGAACAGCAGGGAGCGCAGGCGCGCCCGGTCCAGGCCCTCGGCGGACGCGGCCAGGCCCTCGGCCGGGTCGGAGTCCGGCCGGATCAGGCCGCAGTCCGCCAGCGTGGCGAAGTAGTAGGCGCGGAAGGCCTCGATCGTCCCGCGCTCGAAGAAGCCCGGCAGGTAGAGGTAGCCGTCGCGGTCCAGACGGGCGCGCAGGACGTCGCGGTCCTGGCGTTCCGCGTCCGGAACGGGCTCCAGCCGGCCGAGCCGGTGCTCCCCGCGGTCCAGTCGGTGGCCGTTGGAGGTGAGGTCGCCCGGCAGGGTCCGGGTGGGGTGTCCGATGCTCATGCCGCCATGCTCCACGGGTGGCAGGGGGCGGGAGAATGCACGCGTTCCGCAAGGTCTTGGACGATTGTCGACGGGAGTGTCCGGGTGGAGGCCGTGGCGCACTACCGCACGCCGCCGGAGGGTGTTGACGACCAAGTACATGATCAGGAACGGCCTGCCCAACACCGCGGCGATCGCCAAAGCCCGGGTTGCGCTGCCCTGTACGAGGCCGGACCGCAAGGGCCTGATCGGGCCGGCCGGTCAGTACGCGGCCGTGGATCCCAGAGAATCCCAGCCAGGTCGACGGACCCTCTCGCGGTCCCGGGCGCGGGCTGGTAGGACGGGGTCATGAGCGATCACCGGGCCGCCGCCCCCGCCCGTACCCGATACGACGCGGTCGTCGTCGGAGGCGGGCACAACGGACTCGTCGCCGCCGCCTACCTGGCGCGGGCCGGACGCAGCGTGCTGCTGCTGGAACGGCTCGGGCACACCGGTGGCGCGGCCGTCTCCGCCCGGGCGTTCACCGGCGTGGACGCCCGGCTGTCGCGGTACTCCTACCTGGTCAGCCTGCTGCCCCGGAAGATCATGGCCGAGCTGGGGCTCGGGGTGGAGCTGCGCCGGCGCCGGATCTCCTCCTACACCCCCACCCTGCGAGACGGTCGGCCGACCGGACTGCTGGTCGACAACGGCGACGAAGCGGCCACCGCTGCCGCCTTCCGTCAGCTGACCGGCTCGGAGCGGGAGTTCAACGCCTGGCGGGAGTTCTACGGACGCACCGCCGGCGTGGCCGAGGCGGTCTTCCCGACCCTGACCGAGCCGCTGCCCACCCGAGCCGAACTGCGCCGGCGGGTTGCCGACGACGCGACCTGGGAGGCCCTGTTCGAACGTCCGCTCGGCGAGGCGGTCGAGGCCGCCTTCGCGGACGACCTGGTGCGGGGCGTGGTGCTGACCGACGCCCTGATCGGGACCTTCACCCACGCCCACGACCCCTCGCTGCGCCAGAACCGCTGTTTCCTCTACCACGTCATCGGCAACGGCACCGGCGACTGGGACGTCCCGGTCGGCGGGATGGGCGCGCTCACCGACGCCCTGGCCGCGACTGCGCGGGCCTCAGGCGTCGAGATGCTGACACGGTGCGAGGTGACGTCCATTCAGTCGGACGGGGCCCAGGCCGAAGTGGTGTTCCAGAGCGCGGGCGGAACGGAGTACACCGTCGCCGCCGACCTGATCCTGTGCAATGCCGCGCCGACCACCCTGGCCCGGCTGCTCGGCGACGCACCGTCCGGACCGGCGCCGGAGGGCTCGCAGCTCAAGGTGAACATGCTGCTCACCCGGCTGCCCCGGCTCCGCGACCGTGCGGTCGACCCGCGCTCCGCCTTCGCGGGGACCTTCCATATCGCCGAGTCCTACCGGGAGTTGGAGACCGCCTATCGGGAGGCGGCGAACGGTTCGGTGCCCTCGGCCGCGCCCTCGGAGATCTACTGCCACTCGCTCACCGATCCGTCGATCCTCGGCCCCGAGTTGCGCGAGCAGGGGTACCAGACCCTGACCCTCTTCGGACTTCACCTGCCGGCCCGGCTGTTCACCGGCTCGGACCACGACGCGGTGCGGGCCACGGCACTCGCCGCCGTCATCGCCCAGCTCGACGGCGTCCTGGACGAGCCGCTGGCGGACTGCCTGGCACTGGACGCCGAGGGTCGGCCCTGCATCGAGGCCCGCAGCCCACTCGACCTGGAGCAGGACCTGGGCCTTCCCGGCGGCAACATCTTCCACCGCGACCTGGCCTTCCCCTTCGCCGAGGAGGCCGCGGCGGACGACGGCCCGGGCGCACGCTGGGGCGTGGCCACCACCCGCGCCAACGTCCTGCTCTGCGGGGCGGGAGCGGTGCGCGGCGGCGGCGTCAGCGGCATCCCCGGACACAACGCCGCGATGGCGGCGCTCGGCCGGTGAGGCGGCCCCTGGGGCCTCGCGCGGACGGGTTTCGAGACCCCGGCGGCGGCCGTCGCCGGGTGGGACGGCACGAAGGACGAGGGCATCTGTCCACAGAACGCGGACAGATGCCCTTCCCGGGCGCCGGCGGACGGTGCGACAGGAAACGAGTCCGGCAAGGCGTCTGTCCTATTGCCCCAAGCTGATGACGAAGTAGCTGGTGAAGGTCAGCAACAGGTAGAGCCCCGGGGCGACGGGTGACCAGCGGGGAGCCCTCTTCCGCCAGAACTGCCAGCCGGCGAGGGCGGGCAGCGCGAGGGGAAGGACCGCCAGTGGCACGAGCACGGGTGTCATCCGCGCCCCGATGACCAGGAGCACGGTGGAGAGAACCGGCGCGACCATGGCGATGCCTGTCGTGCCGGAGAGGCCGAAGACGTCGACATAGCTGCGCTCACCGGGTCGACGGCGCCGAGTGATCTTCTTCGCCAGCTCCAGGTGGACCGAGGCAAGCACGATGATCACGACCGCGAGCACCCCGTGCCAACCCGGATCGAGCGAGGTGGTGTTCAGGTAGCGGGCGTAGAGGTAGAGGTGCAGCAGCAACGGCGCCGGGTAGCTGACCGCCAGACTGAGCAGGAGCTTGTCCCCGGAGGGCCAGCGCAACCAGTGGTCGACGGAGAGCACGAGCGCGCAGTAGGCGAGCTGCCCGGCGATCATGACCAGCGCGATGGGGTTGCCCGCGTTGAGTGCCAGCACCAGCACGTACCCCACCGCGCACAGCACGAGCAGGTCGCGGACGCTCACCGCGCCGCTCGCCAACGGCCGGTTCGGGTTGTGCCGACGGTCGTACTCGAGGTCCCGGATGTCGTCCATGACACGCATCATCAGCAGCGTGACCGTGAGTGTCACCGCGGCGTCGAGAGTGCCGAGACCGGGTCGCCAGGGCGGACTGTGCGGCTGGACCACGGCGAACAGCCCGGTGACGCCATAGGCCCAGGCCCAGGCGAACAGTACGGAAGTCAGCGGAGGATAGCTGCCGGCCACGTAGCGGAGCCAACGGCGGATCACCTCGCGTCCCCTGACGCCCGCCACCGCACCGGCAGTGTCCACACCCCTCGCATGAACATCTTGCTGCGCCAGTCGAGTCCCGTCTCGTCCACCGCGAGTTCGAGGCGGTCGAGACGGCGCAGGATCGCGGCCAGGCCTTCCTGGAGCTCCACTCGGGCGTGGGCGACACCGAGGCACATGTGCCGGCCGTGCCCGAAGCCCAGGTGGGGATTGGGCGTGCGGTCGGGGCGGAACTCGTCAGCATCGGCGAACACCCCGTCGTCCCGGTTCGCCGCGTCGGTGAGCGGAATGACGACCTGTCCGGATTCGATGACGGTCCCGGCCAGCTCCACCGGCTCGAGCGTCACATGCGGCTGGCCGCCGGTGCCGGCGAACCACACCCAGCGCAGCAACTCCTCGACCACGGTGGGGATCCCCGACGGGTCATGGCGCAGCGAGTCGGCCAGTCCTGGTGTGCGCAGCACCTGCAGCACGCACATCGCGAGGTGTGAGGCGGTGGTCTCGCCGCCCGCCATCAGGAGGCCGAAGCCGAAGACGACGATCTCCTCGTCGCTGAGCCGGCCCTCCTCGGGCGCGGTCAGCAACGAGGTCAGCAGGTCGTCGCCGGGCACACCGGCCTCGATCGCCTGCCGCCGCCGCGCCACCTGCTCGAAGAAGTAGGCGTACATGGCCTCGTGGGCGGCACTGACCTCGTCGGCCGAGAACCGGCCGGCGGACATCATGACGGTCACCCACGGCAGCAGTCGATCGAGGTCGGCGATCGGGACGCCGAGCAGGTCGCAGATCACCCGGTAGGGGAAGGGGGTGGTGAACTCGGCGATCAGGTCGACCGGTTGGCCGACGGACTCGAGCCGGTCGAGCAACTCCTCGGCGATTTCGACGATGCGGGGCCGGTCCTGCTCCCCTCGGCGGTGGGTGAACCGGAACTGGACCTCGCTGCGACGTCGTGTGTGGGTGGGCGCGTCGCTGGTGACCAGGGCGAGCGAAGTCGACTTCCGGGCGAACAGGGTGCCGTTGACCCAGGCCTCCCGGCTGAACCGGGGGTCGGCCAGCACCGTCTTGACGTCGGCGTACCGGGTGACCAGCAGCGCCTTGCGACCGCCGGCCATCTGGACCGGAACCAGCGGCTCGTCGCGGAAGCGGTCCAGGTACTCGGGGTGCAGGCTGATGCCGGGCCGGTCGGCGAGTGGGAAGCGCGGGCATTCGGCCGCGGGCGTTTCGGCCGCGGGGGCCGCGGGGGCATCGGCGGCTCCGGCTCCGGCTCCGACGGGGCAGCGGCTGGTCTCGTCGGTCACGCGAACCATCCTTCGGCGGGCTCACGCGCGATGTCCGCAGCGCTGTGCCAGTACTCGTGGAAGCTCGTGCAGCGTCCGTCCACGGCGAAGCGCAGCGCGAGGCAGCCCGCGGCGGTCCGGGGCGTGCCGGTGGCGGGGTCGTGCAGGATGGTCCACCATTCGACGAAGGCGCGGTCACCGGAGGCGATCGGCGTGCCGAGCCAGACGATCGGGTCCCGCTGGTTCGACAAGGTCGTCGTCCAGTGCTCGGCGATCGCCTGTTGACCGACCCGGGCCGCGCCGTAAGGGCCTTGGTGGTACGAGGCATCCTCGGTGAACAGCTCGGCGATCCCCTGCGGATCGCGGCCCTTCCACCTCTCCTCGAGCAGGCCGACCCACTGATGGACGTTCACTTCATCTCCTCGTACGGTTGCGGGCTCCCGGTGACCCGGGAGGGAATACAGGTGGCCCAAGGGGGAGGACAGGTGATCTCGATGACCGCGGCGAGGACGGATACGCCCCGGTCTCGTCGTAGCGGCCCCATGGCGACCGCGCGGCCCGCGGAAAGCGGCCCGGGCGGAGCGCTGCCGAGCCCGGCTGTGTGCGGATTGCCCACGCGCACGACTACCCCGCAGCCGCCTCGACTTCGGCTTCGGACAGCAGACGCACCGTTCCGGCGTCGCCGTCCAGCTCCACCCACGCGCCGTCCGGGATCTCCGTGAGGGCCCGGGATACGGCGACCACGGTCGGGATTCCCAGCAGTCGACCGCTGATCGCGGTGTGCGAGATGAGGCTGCCGCGCTCGACGACGATGCCCTTGGCCGCCATCATCAGGGCCAGCCAACCGGGATCGGTCTCCTTGGCCACGAGGATGCGATCCGTGCAGGACTGCGGCGGGATCGAGGCGTCCCGCACGATCTTGGCGCGGGCGCGTACCCGGCCGCTGCTGGACGCCAGACCGCGCAGCACGCCGTCCTCGGTCATGTTCGCGGCATGGGCGAAGTCCTGACGCAACGTCAGGGCCATGGGTACCGGAACGTCGGCGGGGATGGTGAAGTACGCGGGCGGCTCGGCCTTCTCGGCGGACCGGTCCAGCTCCGCCTTGCGCCGGAGCGCGACGGCGCGAAGGTCGGTCTCGGTCAGGGTGCCGTCGAACGCGCCCAGAACCTCCTCCACGTGCAGGTGCACCAGGTCGGCCGCCTCGTCGAGCATCCCCGCGGCGACCAGTCGGTCGCCCAACCGCCACAGCACCTCCCGGGAGATGCCGTACAGCTGGCTGCGGCAGAACCGGGTGTCCTCGCGCGCCTTGACCGAGAGCCGCAAGGACGCCAGCGCGGCGCCAAGCGCCACCCGCAGCAGCGGGTTGGGGCACGCCTCGCGCAGCGCCTTGCGCGCCTCGGCGCTGGTGCGCGCCTCGTCGGCCAGGTTGGCCTCGACGGTCAGGCCCTGGGTGATGAACGGCCGCAAGGTGGGCAGGATCATCCACGGCTCCTGGCGGGGCGTGAGCGCTTCCAGCTTCAGATCGTGCAGCGCACGGTCGCCATAGGTCGCCAGGTGCCGCCCGAAGGCGGCTGCGATGTCGGAGCCGTACCGGCCGCCCGCGATCTCGGCCCAGACCTCGCGTTCCGGGCGCTCCAGCACGGCGTCGCGCAACTCGGGCCGGGCGCCGACCAGTTCGGCCAGAGCGATGGCCGAACGGACCGACGCGAGCGTACGGTTGGGCTTGCCGCCGGCCAGCAGCCGCGGCAGTAGCGAGGCACCGTCGGGGACCCAGCGGTTCAGCAGCGCGTTGGTGGACCCGAGGGCGGCCAACGCGAAGTAGGTCGTCACCATGGTGATGCCCCACCGCTGTTCGGCCTCGGCCCACATGTGCCGGTAACGGGCGATCAGTTCGTCGGCCGAGCAGTGCTCCAGCGAGGCGCAGTCGGCCGCCAGGGCGTCCCACCAGCGCAGGAAGCGGCGCAGTTGCCGGGGCTGCCGAGCGTACATCCAGACCAGCCGCGGCAGGGCGGGTACTACTGTCGCCCACGGCCTGCGGTGCACCGGGCGGGGAACGCCGGTGCGCTCGGTCAGCCCGAGCGAGCGTTCCCACAGCGGTTGCATCATCGCGAAGCCGGGGACCTGGCCGTGCAGCGCGTACCACGCGTCCAGTCGGTAGAACACCCGGCCGTCCAGATAGCCGATCATGCGACTGAGGTGGTACTGGTTCTGCCGCAAGGAGCGCCCGCTCACGCCGAAGCGCCGGTAGAAGTCGGTGAACCCCATCCGGTAGAAGACGCGGGCCTGGGAGTAGGTCAAGGCGCTGGTCAGGCCGGGAAAGCTCTCGGTGAGGTTGTGGTTGGTCCACGGTGTCTGCGCGCCGGTGTCCAGGGTGCCGGTGTCCTGGGTGCCGGTGTCCTGCGCACCGCCGTCCAGGGTCCCGGCCAGGGTGCCGGCCACCACCACGGGCCTGGACTGCACCAGGTGGATCCCACCGTCTGCGGTGATGACGCCCTCGACGTCCTGCGGCCCGCCGAAGAGCTCCGCCGCCTCGGCGGCAAGGACGCAGATCCGCTTCACCTCCGCGTCCGTGAGCACCGGCGCGTCCGCGAGTTCGGCGGGAACCGCAAGCGCGACCGGTCCGTCGCCGGGCCGGGCCGGATCCAGGCCGACCATAACGGACTTGGAGACGGAGTCGAGCTCGATCGCGCCGGTCGGACCGTCCACGAAGAAGTGGTCGATGTCCGCCTTCTCCTGCACGATGCCTTCGCCGATGCCGTGCGCGGCGGCGATCACCCGCCGGTCGGCACCGCTGCGCGGGTCGCGGGTGAACACCACGAACGACCGCACGCCCGGCACCATCCGCTGCACGCCGACCGCGACCCGGACCGCCGTCGGATCGACTCCCCGGCGCACCCGGTAGAGCACGGCCTCGGGGTTGTACGCGGAGACCCAGCAGTCCACGATCCGGGCGAGCACGGCGTCGCGGCCCACGTACAGGAAGCTGTCGGACAGGCCGGCGAACGGGTCATCGGCGCCGTCCTCACCGCTGCCGTCCGCTGCCGCCGCCACGCATGCCCGGACGGCGACCAGGCCGTCGCCGCCCGCCAGTTCGTCGATTCCGGAGAGTATCCGCTCCTCCAGTACGGGCGGCACACCGCCGGCGCGGATCCGTTCGCGCGCCGCCGCCGCCCAGTCGACCAGCTCCTCACTGGTCGCCCCGGGTCCTGGGAAGGCTGCAACGGTCTGCTCCGACGCCGGGAACGCCTCCGCGCTCACGCAGAAGAACCCGGGCACGGGCAGTCCGGCCCGGCTCATCACGTACTGCCGGGCGAACTTGTGTCCCACCGTTGCCGGATCGCCCAGGGCGGCTCCGTGCAGAACGAGTTCCACGGCTACCACACTCCCGGGATGAGGCGTGCCCGCCCGCTCGCGTAGTCGGGGTAGCCGGGGACGGCCCACAGCACCTGTTCCTCGACGAGGATCCGCCAGGTGACGCACCCGCACAGCGCGAGGAACAGCACCACGCTCAGCGGGTTGAGGAAGAACGCGACGAACCCGGCGTTGGCCAGCAGCATCCCGGTGTAGGCGGGGTGTCGCATGTACCGGTACGGGCCGGTGCTCACGATCGTGTGGTCCGAGTAGCGGACCACATGGTGCGAATAGAAACGGCCCAGGGTGCGGATGGCCACCAGCCGGAGCGCGACCGCGCCGGCGGACACCGCGATCGGCACGATCAGCCACATCGACCACCGGTCCCACGGCAGCGGCCACAGCACCGCGGCCACGGCGGTGCCGGTACGGCTGAGCGCGTACGGCAGGAGGGTGTTGTTCTCGGCGGCCTTCTGCGAGGGATGCCGCACGCTGATCCGGGCCTCGGTCAGAATCCACAGGAGGTAGGTGAAGGCGAAGACCGCCGCCACCAGGTGCGGCGACCCGCCGCCCTCGAAGAGCAGCAGTCCGATCGCGACGACGAACGCACTGACCGCGACCGGCAGCAGGGCGCGCAGGCAGAGCACCACGACACGTTGGTTCATCCCGCGCTCCGATGCGCCCGGAAGCGTGCGTACACCTCGGGCCGCATCACCTTGCCCGTGTAGACCAGCGAGCCGACCGTCGAGCCCTCGTCACCATCGCCGTCACCACCGGTGATCAGGTCGTACTGGAACCTGACCCGGCTGGCCGAAATGGGCACCGTCTGCCAGCGCAACGCCAGCGGGAGCGAGCTCGGCATCCCGACCGGCAGGTCGATGGTGAACCCGTGCAACAGGATCTGCGCCTCCAGCGACCAGCCGCCCATGCGGTGCAGCAGCCAGGTGGACAGCTGTCGGCCGGCTTCGACGACGGCTTCCGTCCGGCGGATGCCAGGACGTCGACCACTCAACGCGTGGCCCTCGGACGGGGACACCACGGCAGCGGTGACCCGGTCGTCCACCACGGACGGATCGCCGATCATCACGTTCTCCGGGCGCACGCGGTGCACCAGCGACGCCTCTGCGGGCGGACGCCCGCTTCCTTCGAGGCGGTTCGGCCAGGCGTGCGTGTCCGCCGACAGGAACTTGACCCAGCCGTCGGCGACGAGCGTCGACTCCTGAGCTATTCGAACAGCACGACAGAATTCGTCATCGAACTGGTCTACCTGCAGCTCCAGTTCCGGGCCGAGTTCAGCCATGGAATGGAATGTCATCGCCGCCGTGACCCGGCCCGCCGCCGGTACATCGGCACCGACCACCACCAGGTCCGCCATGGCACAGACCAGCAGTATGCCGGGAACATGGTCGAGCGGGTGGTCGAAGAAGAACGGATCGGTCTGGTCGACACTCAGGTCGGCCATCCATCCGCCCTTGTCGTGCAGCGGCCTGACGGGGCCGAGCAGATTACCTCTGTCCACATCCAGGATCCTGGACGTCAGTGCCGCACGTGTCATTGTTACGGATACCTCGATTTCCTCGCGTGTCGATTCGATGGACCGCAAAGCCCTTTCAACGCAGGCCGGGGAGCCGGATGGACAGACCGCAACCGAGCTGCGCGGACCCGGCCGCGATACCGGCAGGGCATGGCATCGGCGACCTGGACGGCAGACATCCGCGCAGTTCAACCGCCGGGGTCGAGGCGGAATCGGGCGTGTTCGATCACCTCTCCCACGCGTGTCGATAGTCGCGACCCCTGCTTGCGGGTGGTCGCAACTCCCGTGCCCCTGGTGATCTACGAGTGATCCGGTCTGCTTGGCCGCGACATTACCACCGGATAGCCGGATCCAAATGGCTTGCCGGTGCAGGTATCTGATGCAGACTCGGATTCAACTCGCGCCTGCCCTGGGCGAATACGTGACCGCCCCGGCCAAACCGTCCGCAGAGGCAGATCGGTCTGCGTATATGGGCAGAAAGGCCTGCCCCTAAGTGCACCGAATAACGCACCGTCAATCATTCTCTTGAGAACAGACGTTACTGTACTGTCTCCCCCCAGTCCCGCGACCGCTCCATCGAAATACCCGATCTCGTCGGCGTGACGCCGGATTCGCTTCGACGACGGAAATATCCGAGGCGACTCCTCCGACCGGCGCCACCGGGACGGTGCGCCGCGAGGTCGCTCGGCTGCCGGCGTCGATGACGTGCACCTCATGGACCGCGCCCTGTACGCGCGTTGGACCCTGCGCGCGGTCGACTACGGCAAGCTCCACCCCGGGCAGCCCATTCCGGGCACGCGAGCTGCACGAACTCACATTTCTGCACCTCGCCGAGAACGTGGCCACCACCGCCCCGCGCCTCACCGAGGACGACCTGACCCGCCTGGACGCCCTGCACCACGGCGCACCGTGAACAGAAGAGGCAGCAGAGGCAGGAGGGGCGGAGCCGCTCCCCAGCACACCTCTGTACACCCACCACCCGCAAGCGGAGGGCGGACTGCCACCTTGCGACACCCTCTGGCATTACTGCTGTCATGCACATAGCGTGTGCGTCAACTCGCCGTACGGGGCGGCGAGTTTACGCTCCGAGCCAGGCTCGGAGCGAGAGGAGTGAACCATGCGTACTCGCAAGAGTTCGGCGCTGCTCGCCGTCGCGGTAACCGTCGGCATGGCGGCCCTGGGGCTGGCCCAGACCGCGAGCGCCGCCACCGCCGGGGCACCGAAGGTGATCGATGTGACCTCCGTCGCGCAGATCCCCACGGTGCACAGCCACCTCAAGGGCCAGGTGACGCCGAACGTGGTCTACCGCCTCACCATGACCAACAACCACGGCGGCAAGTGTCTGGACGGGGACCTGAACACCATCGGCAACAACGGTGGCGTGGTCCAGCTGTGGGACTGCAATGGCTGGAACAACCAGGTCTGGGACTGGGTGCCCTCGACCACGAACGGCGCCGGCTGGTACACCATTCAGAACGACCACGGTGGCCAGTGCCTGGACGGGGACCTCAACGGCATCCCGAACAACGGCGCCAAGGTGCAGCTGTGGGGCTGCAACGGCTGGAACAACCAGCAGTGGGCCTGGGGCGGCAGCACCCTGGTGAACGGCACCGGCGGGCAGTGCCTGGACGGGGACCTGAACACCATCGGCAACAACGGCGGCGTGGTCCAGCTGTGGGCCTGCAACGGCTGGGACAACCAGGCCTGGACGACGCACTGACGAACTGACCGGTAGTCCGCAGCCAGGGGTCGGGGCGCTCTCGCCCCGACCCCTGGCTGCCGCTGCGCCGCGCGACTTTATGATCAGTGGCTGCCCGCCGAGGCCCGCGTCACCACTCGCCGGGCTACTGGGAGTGGACCAGGTGGCGCCGCCTTCGCTGGAGCGGCTGACGGTGACGCCTGCGCCGTTGACGCTGGCATCGATGACCAGGCCGGTGATCATCCAGGTGCCGTGCTTGGCGTCGTAGGCGACCGAGGGGTCCGAGACGCGGGCCCAACTTCCGCCGCCCTGGTAGGTGGTGATGCCGGGCAGCATGCCGGCACCCGCCCGAACAGTGGACAGAGCCGGACCACCGCAGAGCCAAGGCAGGCTCACTGGCCTTGGGCGATCTCCCACATGTAGCCGTCAAGGTCTCGGAAGCTGGCGGTGCGCGGACCCCAGCGCCGATCCATCGGCCCGTTGACGAGCTCGACACCGGCTGCGGTGAGCTCCTCGCACTTCGCGTCGACGTCGTCCACCTCCACGGTGAAGACCAGGCGCACGCCGGCCTCGCGCGGGGCCGCGGTCGCCGGCTCGATGAGTTCCGGGACGTGCGTCGTCTGCAGTAGGTTGATGATCGTCCCGCCGAACCTGAACGCGACGGACTGCTCGTCCTCGAAGAGGATCGGGGCGTCAAAGACGTCCAGATAGAACTTCTTCGAGGCGGCCAGGTCTTGGACGAAGACAGTATTGGCGGCGATGCCGTTGGCCCATGCGCTCATGACGGCTCCTTGCTCGTTGGCGACGGAGGACCGAGCCTACGACCGTCCACTGACACGCCACGGCGGGCCCTGGCGGCCGGACCGTCCCGGGATGATGCTGCGCGGGTTTCGTCGCAAGGTCGCGCCGAGTTCAACGGCTGTGCCACCCGCGGCCCTCGTCCAGCGGCACAAGGCCGGGTGGGTGAGTCACGGTCAAGTTCCCAGCAGCGCTCGGATCGTGATCGTGCATCAGAAATCGTGGGGACCGATCGGACATCAGGGCCACCCTCGCCACCTCCGAAGACGAGAGCGGAGACGCCGCCCGGGGCCTTGTCCGGACGGCGCGTCAGCTCCTGGCGGGGGGAATCCCTGCCTGGTGATGGTTCAGCTTCCGGCTACGTTGATTTCGGCGATGGCGGTCCAGGGGTTGCCGTTGACCTCGCTCAGGGCAACCAGACGGACGTAGCGAGCGCTGGTCGGCGGCAGGTGGACGTCCTGTTCGGCGGTGCTGTTGGGGAAGGTGCCGGCGGCGACCGGGCTGCCCCAGTTGGTGCCGTCGCTGGAGGTGTAGAGCTGGTAGTTCGCGATGCGCCCGTTCACGTTGTCCTGTCTGGGTAGGTAGTACAGGTCCGTGACCGAGTAGCTCCTGCCCAGGTCCAGCTGGATCTCGTGAGGCTGCGGCGCGGTGGCCGTGGACCACTGAGTGACCCAGTTGCTGGCCGTGTTGCCGTCCAGCACGTTGGCTCCGACCCCGTTCTCGGCAGTCGTCTCAGCGCTGTCCACATGGGTGACGGACATCGAGCTCTGCGGAATGCGCGTGGGCACTCCCCCGACGGCAGACCCGTTCACGGTCAGTGCCAGTTGCTGTTCGGCCGCGCTGCGCGTTCCGCCGACCGGATTGCCCGTGTTGTTGGTCCAGGAACGAGTCGGTGTGGTCTCGGCGAGGCGCGCAGTGTCCGATCCGAGGGCCAGCGCCAGGCCGCTGTAGCGGTTGACCAGTCGGTGGGTGCCATCGGGCGCACCGGAGGCCGTGGTGCCTGCGATGAGGAACCATTGCTGCCCGATTGAAGGGCCGCCCGGGCCGAGCGTGGTGGCGGTGGGCCTGGTGCCCCAGGCCCGGGTGGCGGTCGCACCGGTGCCGACGCCGAGGATCTGACCAGTGGCCGCGTTGGTGATCCGGTACGCGCCGTCACCGGTGGCGGTGAACGTCCATGCCTCCCAGGGAGATCCGGTGGCTGAGGCGACCGATGTGGTCGCCGAGCCGGTGGCTGCCTGGGCCAGGACCCGGCCGGAGCCTGTGCCGATCGCGTAGGTCTTCGTCGGGTCGACGGGCGGGGGTGCGGGCGAGGTCGAATCGATGGTGACGTTGGCGAACTCGCCGTCGGAGTTCGCGCAGGCGATGGAGCAGTAGGAACGGAAGCTCTTACCGACGATGGTGGAGTTGGTGTTGTTGGCGCTGTCGAGGAACCACCGGTACCAGGATCCTGAGGTGTAGCTGCCGGAGTCGCCGATCAGGTGCCACTTCTGCGTCGCCAGGTTGTTGGTCGCGAAGAACTTCTGCGGTCCGGTGGCGGCGGTGACCGCGGGTTCGCCGATGTACAGGCCGAGGTAGGCGTCGTAGGCGATGTTCATGACGAACAGATCTGATGTCGCCGGGAGTTGGCCGGCCGCGATCTGCTGGTCGGCATTGCCGGTATTGGCCGGGTTGTAGTCACTCGCCGGTGGCGTGTACCCGTTGGGGTTGGCGGACGTGGCCGGGACCATATCGCTCTCCATGCCTCCCACGCCGGGTTGGGACCAGGAGCCGTTGTACCACTTCTGCCAGGAGCCGGCCGCCATCTTCGACGAGATGGGGGCGCGTGCGACGTGCTGCAACCCGGCCATGTTCCCACCGGCGCCGGCCTTGGGGACGATGCGCGAGCCGTAGTAGACGTAGAAGTAGCCCGATGCGGTGTCGACGAACAGGCGCTGGTCGCCGTCCCCGTAGTCGAAGGTCTGCTGGGGGAAGGCGACTGTGTCACCGCGGGAGGTGCTGTACGGGGAGGTGATCGCGTGACCTGCGATGGTCCACGTCATGCCCTGGTCCTTCGACACGGCGTAGTCGATGGCGTCGAAGTGCGAGAAGGAGTAGGCGCCGAACGGCTCCGGGGTGAATTCGTTGTGGACCAGGCCGTACCAGTCGCCGGTGTCCGGGTCGACCCAGACCCCGAGCAGGTCACAGTAGTTCTTCTGCGCGTAGCCCGAACCCGTCGGCGCGTATGTCGCGTTCAGACCGGTCGGGCTGTTGTTGCACCGCCAGGTCGTGTCATTGTTCCGGTCATTGCTGTTGGCCGGGTTGACCGCGTTGCTGATCTTGATCGACTTCACGGCGGTATCGAAGTTGCCGCCGGTGTAGAACTCCCACTCGCGCACGTCGGTTGCCCCGTAGAGCGAGGCGGACTGCTGGAAGTAGAAGGTGCCGTCCTTGTCCACGAATCCGCTGGCCGGTGTGTCGGTCGGGTGCGCGTAGGCACCTGTCGTTCCTATCGAAATCGTGTACGGGGCTCCAGGTTGCGTCGCGGACGACGCCGCCGTGGGGACCGCTGTGAGCGCGACTGCGGCGAAGATCGCTGTCAGGGCTCTCCGGATGTGCGACACAGGTGATCCGTTCTCTGCGAGGGGCTTCACTCTTGGACGGGGGTGCGGTGATGCTCTTCCGTGCGATCCATGCTGCTGCCGATCTCGATTCGGCGACCATGCAGGGATTCCGCCGGTACTTGGACGGATTCCGCACCTGCGAACTGGCCTCGCGTGCAGGTCGTGGGCCGAGGGGGTGAACCGCCGAGCCGCTCCGGGGTGTCTTCCAAGCGGTATCCGTTGGAGGTGAGTCTCGGCGTCGGGTGAGGACTGCTGTCGACTCGGATCCGGGGCTGTGGACAATGGTCATGAAGGCAGCCTGTGCAGCCAGAGGCCCCGAGTAGTGCAGTGATTCCGCTTGGAGAACCATGCCAGAGGTCATCTCCCGCTACCGAACGCCACCGGACGAGGTGCGGGCCCTGGGTATCGCTGTCACCGGAGCCGGACGTATTCGTGGACAGACCAGGGAGCGGGCCTGGCGCACGCTCGCAGGCTACGCCGGGGTTCTCGTCACAGCGGGCTCCGGACACCTGTCACTGAGCGGGCGTCCCGACCGTCACAGCGTCGGGCCGGGATCGTTCTTCTGGCTGCCGCCCGGCATCCCGCACGCCTACGGCCCGGGGCCGGGGGCCTGGGACGAGTACTGGGTGCTCTTCGAGGGACCGGCGACCGCCCACTACGAGAACCTCGGCTACCTCGGCACGGCACCGGCCACTCTCACACCTGACGACCCCGCCGGCGCGCGCGACCTGCTCGCGCGCATCGTCGAACTCCTCACCCTGCCCGAATCCCTACCCCACCACCTCGCCGCCTCAGCCGCCCTGCACACCCTGGTCGGTTCCGTGGGCACCGGGCTCGGAGCCCGGACGGACCCCGCGCCGATGCAGCGCGACGTCGGCCACCGGGCCCTCGACCTGCTGGACCGGCCCGGTGCGTCCGTGCGGATCGGTGCCGTCGCCAGAGAGCTCGCAGTCTCCCGCGACACACTGGCAGCGGCCGTACGACGCGTCACCGGCTCCACACCAACCGACTATGTGATGCGCCGTCGACTGGACCGTGCGAAGGTCCTGCTCATCGAAACCGACCAGCCCGTGGCCCGGATCGCCAGAGAAGTGGGATACGCCGATCCCGCCTATTTCACCCGAGTGTTCACCCGCCACGTCGGAGTGGCACCCACCGTCTTCCGCCGTCAGCAGAAGACCTGACCGAGCTTCGACAAGCGCCCGCCGGACCGGACGGAGAGTCAGCTTGAGCACCGTCAACTGTCACGCGGGGCAAGGAAAGCGGTCCTTCAGCTGCTCCCGCCAGGGTCGCCTCGCCGCCCATTGGTCGCTCCCCAGCAGCGCTCACTGTCCGAGCGGCAGATCAGGGACGGCTACCCGCTGGTCACCGCAGTGATCTTCCGCGCGGTGTGTCTCCTTGAGCGTGAGCGGTACGCCTGGGACTGGGCCCTGCGGCTGCGCCTCCAGTGGCCGGACACGATCGACGCACCGCTCGAGGAGCTCCTCGGCGTGGTGAGGGACTCGATGCTCGCCCACCGCACAGGCCCGGAGCCGGCCTTCGACGTGCTGCGGGCGCTGCGCGAGTACGGCCTCCCCGTCGATCCCTACCAGTACACGCTGGAGCTGCGCACCGAGCTACCCAGACTGAGTAACGGCAAGCCAGACCTCCGTCGGCTGCCGGTGGGTGACGCCGAGCCAGCTGATGCATAATAATGTTGCAGAACGTATTTAAATGCAATGTGACACTAACATCGGACTGGAGGCGGAGATGGGGATCTCGACACTCAAGGGGCGCAGTCTGCTCTCGCTGCGGGACTTCGACGCGGCTGAGATCACCGAGTTGCTGGATCGCGCGGCCGACCTCAAGACGCGTGCGCGGCAGGGCGAGTACGTGCAGACGCTGGCCGGCAGGAACATCGCACTGATCTTCCTGAAACCGTCCTGCCGGACCAGGGTCTCCTTCGTGGTCGCGGCCACCCAGTCCGGCGCGCATCCCGAGATATTCGGGCGGGAGGACATCCGATTCGGCATCAAGGAGTCGGTGCGCGACATCGCCCGGGTATTCGGTCGGGTCTTCGACGGTGTGATGTTCCGCGGGTTCGAGCACTCCACCGTGGTCGAGTTCGCCGAGTACGCCGGCGTCCCGGTGTGGAACGGTCTGTGCGACAGCTATCACCCCACCCAGGTGCTCGCGGACCTGCTGACGCTGCGGGAGAACTTCGGCAGCCTGGTGGGCCTGCCGGTCACCTACGTCGGCGACGGCCGCAACAACATGGCGATCACGCTGGCCGTCGCCGCCGCCAAGCTCGGCCTGGACCTGCGCATCCTCGCCCCCGAACAGCTCCAGCCGGCGCCTGAGCAGATCGCCGAGCTACTGGCGCAGGCCGAGTCGGACCAGGCGAGGATCACCGTCACCGCTGACACGGAGCTGGCGGTGGCGGGTTCGGCTGCCGTCTACGGCGACGTCTGGGTGTCGATGGGCGAGGAGGAGCAGACCCGAGAGCGGATCGACCTGCTGCGCGAACTGAAGGTCACCACCGAGCTGATGGCCTCCACAGGCCGCACCGACACCATCTACCTGCACTGCCTCCCTGCCTTCCACGGCCAGGACACCGAAACCGCGATCGCCCACCCGGACATCTGCGAGGTGGACGACGACGTCTTCGAGGGCGAGCAGAGCCGGGTCTTCGACCAGTCGGAGAACCGGATGCACACCGCGAAGGCCCTGATGCAGCTCACCATCGCGGGGTGAGGAACTGCCGTCGGAACGACCCGTTCCCGCAGTTCGCAGGCCGCTCCCGCACTCGACGGGAGCGGCCTCCCGCTTGACGGACCACAATACGACGCCGCCACAACACCTCCACGCCGTGGCTCACCGAAGCTTCCCACGACCACCAACTGCCTTCCAGGACCGCCTCGACCACCAAGGCATCCGGCGCCTGCATTCCCGGCGAGCCGTCAGCTGAAGTTCCCCCGCTGAACTGGACAGCTCTTGGGCTGTCCTGGTCGGCGGCGCGGATCCAGCTCCGCAACGCCTCGGCATGGACACCCAGGTCAGCGGCGACCGACACGACCGCAGCGCCGGGCCGCGAGCGGTACAGCGCAATCGCGGGCCTCCACGGGGGGACCTGGTCCCCAGCTGGTCCCCAGCAAGATCGTTCAGGGGGCTCGCGGGTAGCCTGTTTTGCTGACGATTCGTCACGCAAAAGGCCGCTGACCTGGGATCTCTCCCGGCCAACGGCCTTCCGACTCACGTCGGGACGACAGGATTTGAACCTGCGACCCCCTGACCCCCAGTCAGGTGCGCTACCAAGCTGCGCTACGTCCCGTGGTCTCGGTGCCGCGTTAGCGGCTTCTCGACCTTGTCTCCGGTGTCCCGGCGACGTGCAAAACAATACAGCACCGGGGAGGGTGCTCGCTGCCAGGTTTTGCCGCAGGTCACAGGCGGGGCGCGGCCGGGGTCGGGGCGGGCGGCACGGGCGGGGGC
>FTKT01000470.1_pt2 | contig 38152 bp, 29 predicted proteins | sample 1658271 | NCBI WGS metagenome assembly FTKT01 (sample SAMEA3914811, study PRJEB12502) | metagenome | biome: forest; material: soil | place: Canada | collected 2011-08-04 | depth 0.3 m | reverse complement strand
AGGTCGGCGAGCAGGGCCTGAGCCTGTCCGGCGGCCAGCGCCAGCGCCTGGCGCTGGCCCGCGCGGTGGTCGGCGACCCGCGCTTCCTGGTGCTGGACGACCCGCTCTCCGCGCTGGACGTGCACACCGAGGCGCTGGTCGAGCGGGCGCTGCGCGAGGTGCTGGGCGCCACCACCGCCCTGGTGGTGGCGCACCGCCCGAGCACGGTGCTGCTCGCCGACCGGGTGGCGGTCCTCGCCGAGGGCCGGATCCTGGCCGTCGGCACCCATCAGGAACTGCTGGAGTCCTGCCCGCACTACCGCGAACTGATGTCCGGCCAGAGCGAACTGTCCGGCCACGGCGCCCTGGAAGAGAGTGTGGCGCGATGAGCACCGCCGTCGCCGAAGAGGCGATCACCGCCGCGGACACCGAGGACATCCCCGTCCCGCCCGGCGCGCCCGCCGCGCTGCTGCGCTCACTGCTCGGCCCGCACCGGCGCCGGGTGGTCACCGCGATGCTGATGATCATGCTCCAGCAGGCCGCCCTGCAGTCCGGCCCGCTGCTGGTCGCCCTCGCCATCGACCAGGGCATCCCCGCGCTGCGCCGCCACGACAGCGGCCCGCTGGTCGCCGTCACCGCCGCCTACCTGGGCTGCGCGGCCCTGAGCACGCTGCTGCAACGGGCCTTCATCCGGCTGTCCGGGGTGATCAACCAGGACATCCTGCTGGACCTGCGCGGGCGGATCTTCCGTCATGCCCAGCTGCTCGGGCTCGACTTCCACGAGCGCTACACCTCCGGGCGGATCATCTCGCGCGCCACCAGCGACGTGGACGCGCTGCGCGAGCTGCTCTCCGAGGGCCTGCAGGAGCTGCTCGCGGTCCTGCTCTCGGTCTTCTACATCGCGCTCGTCCTGCTGGTGATGGACTGGCGGCTCGGCCTGCTCTCGCTCCTCTCCTTCCTGCCGATGTACCTGCTGGTGCGGATGTTCCGGCGCCGCAGCACCCGGGTCTACCGGCGCTCGCGCACCGCCGTCGCCTCGGTGATCGTGCGCTTCACCGAGACCATGAACGGCATCCGCCCGGTGCAGGCCTTCCGCCGCGAGGCCGCCAACGACGCGGTCTTCGGCGAGGCCAACCGCCAGTACGCCACCGCCAACGCCAACGGCCTGCTGGAGATGGCCCGTTACGTGGCCTCCTCGCGGGCCACCGCCAACCTGTGGATCACCGGCGTGGTGGTGGCCGGCGCGTACCTGGTGACGAACGGCTCGCTGGAGCTGGGCGTGCTCACCGGCTTCGTGCTCTACCTGCGCCGCCTGTACGACCCGATCGACCAGCTGGCGATGTTCCTGAACAGCTACCAGTCCGCCTCGGCCGCCCTGGAGAAGATCGCCGGACTGCTCGCCCACCAGCCCTCGGTGGCCGAGCCGGCCACCCCCGTCGCGCTGCCCGCCACCGCGGCCAAGGGCCGCGAGGTGGTCTTCGACGACGTCCGCTTCACCTACCGCACCGGCAAGGAGGTGCTGCCCGCCTTCGACCTGGTGCTGGCCGGCGGGCAGACCACCGCCGTGGTCGGCGCCACCGGCGCCGGCAAGTCCACCCTGGCCAAGCTGCTCGCCCGCTTCTACGACCCGACCTCGGGCCGGATCACCCTGGACGGCGTCGACCTGCGCGAGCTGACCACCGCCGACCTGCGGCGCGGGGTGGTGATGGTCACTCAGGAGTCCTTCCTCTTCTCCGGCACGGTGGCCGAGAACATCTCCATCGGCCGGCCCGGCGCCTCGCGCGCCGAGGTGGCGGAGGCGGCCCGGGCGATCGGCGCCCACGAGTTCATCGACGCCCTGCCGGAGGGCTACGACACCGACGTCCGCAAGCGCGGCGGGCGCATCTCGGCCGGCCAGCGCCAACTGGTCGCCTTCGCCCGCGCCCTGCTGGCCGACCCGGCCGTGCTGATCCTGGACGAGGCCACCTCCTCCCTCGACGTCCCCGGCGAGCAGGCCGTCCAGCGCGCCATGCGCACCGTCCTCGCCGGCCGCACCGCGGTGATCATCGCCCACCGCCTCTCCACCGTGGAGATCGCCGACCGCGTCCTGGTCATGGACCAGGGCCGGATCGTCGAGGACGGCACCCCCGCCGACCTGATCGCCACCACCGGCCGCTTCGCCAACCTCCACACGGCCTGGCGGGAAAGCCTGGTCTGACCCGGCCACGGAAAAGGTGCCTGGGACGTCGACGGGGTCGACTTCCCAGGCACCTACGTATATATGAGGAATGGTAGCCTCCTGACGATTCACCAGGAGCTGTGCACGTCAAGGGGGAGCACTGTGGCCGGGCTTCTGTTCGACTTCGAGCACATGGAAGAGCACCGGCGGACCGTCCTGGAGGTCGGCGCCTCGCTGGCGCGGCACCTGGACGAGCTGGACACGATGGTCGGCAAGATCGCCCAGAGCTGGAGCGGCGAGGCCCACCAGAACTTCCAACTCACCTACGCCGCCTGGCGCCAGGTCGCGGCCAACATCCACGCGGACCTCGGGTACCTGCACCAGATCGTCTGCGTCAGCCAGGGGAACTACGCCAACGCGGACACCGCTGTGCAGGCGATCTGGGGCGGCGGCGCGGCGTGAGCACCCCAGCACCGGCTCCCAGCCCGGGCGGCGGCGACAACCTCCCCGCCCCGCGCCCCTCGCAGCCGCCGGCCACCCAGGACCCGACCGGCGGCACCGGCGGCGGCGGCAATCTCCCCGCGCCCCGGCCGAGCAACCCGCCCGCCACCAACCCGCCCGGCCAGCCCCCGGCCACCAACCCGCCCGGCCAGCCGCCCGCGACCCCGCAGACCGACCCGACCACCAAGTGGACCCCGCCCGACGCGACGGGCGTCGTCGAGGTCAACCCGGACAACCTCTGGGACGCCGCCAAGAAGATGACGGGCCTGCGCACCGACTTCATCAGCAACTGCGGCAAGTACGCCACCTCCCTGGCCGGCACCGGCAACATGTCGGGCGAGGACTACGTCGGCATCTACTTCGCCGGCCTCTACGACCCGCTCGCCCAGGACGTGATGACGGCCATCGGCGATCTGATGGACTCCGTCGGCGGGGCCATCGAGGGCCTGATCACCTCGGCCAACACCTACGCGGCGGCCGACTACGCCTCCACCCACGGCACCGGCGGCGGCGCCCCGTCCGTCCAGGTCCCCAGCTACGGCCCGGAGCGCTTCGCCCGCCCGGCGCCGGCCACCCTCTACGGCTACCAGGACCTGGAGTCCTGGGCGGACAACCCGGTGCTGACCGCGGAGTTGCTGCCGATCGACGACCCGATCGGCGTGCTGACCGCCTGGTTCCCCAAGGGCCACCAGGACAAGCTGATCACCGCGGCGGCCGCCTGGCGCGGGATCGAGACCGAGATCAACACCCTGTGCCAGGGGCTCGACACCATCCTCACCGGACTCACCGTCGACAAGTCCGTGCTGCGGACCCCGCGCGGCGGCCGGTACGCGGGGCTGCTCACCGACCGGCAGGTGAGCCAGTGGCGCTCGGGGATGCAGAAGTTCTGCGACAAGATCTGGGGCAAGCCGCAGTGGGGCGGCAAGGGGCTGCCGGCCCACCCGCTGGGTCTGGCCGGCGGGTGCGCCGAGCAGCTGGCGAAGATGTGCGACGAGCAGCGCCACGCGATCGACGCGGCGCGCAGTGCGCTGGAGACCCGGGTCACCGACGCGGCGGTGGCCACCATTATCGGCGCGCTGCTCACCGAGGTGACGCTCGGACTGAGCGACCTGCTGGCCGAGTTCATCGACGAGCAGCTGATCCGCGACTGCATCTCGATCCTCATCGAGACCTACTACCGGCCGCTCGAACAGATCCAGCTGACCTGGGATCTGCTCACCGCGCGCAGCTCCCTGGAGCAGGCCGTCAAGGCCGCTCCGACGATCCAGTACATGGAGGCCCAGGCCGAGTCGGTGGGCGCCCGCAGCCTGCACGACTTCGGCTACCCGGGCCTGGGGGCCGTCGCCCCCACCCAGACCGATCCCAACCGGAAGTGGTACTCCACCAAGCAGTACAGCAACTGGGGCGATCCCGCCACGATGCCGATGTACCCGATCGACCTGACGGGCCAGGAGGGCACCGGGCAGTCGCACGTGCTGGACAAGCACGTCGGCCTCTCCGACCCCCAACTGCTGGGCCGGGTGGCCGGCAAGGACCTCACCGATCCCGAGAACGGCTCCAGCGGGTTCAGCAGCACCTCGGCCGCGCAGGGCTACGTCCAGGGCGACATCAACGCCCCGGCCAACCAGCAGGCGATCACCGCCTGGCTGAACGGGCCGCACACCGGCAACCCCGCCCAGGACCAGCTGACCGTCAACGCGCCGACGGGCGCCGCCACCGACCCCGCCACGGGCCGGGTGGTGATCGACCAGAATGGACAGCACCAGGTGGTCGACGCGCACGGCGTGCGGGCGGTCCTCAAGTACAACAAGGACCTCGTGCCGCCGTTCTACGTCTACACCGCGTTTCCGACCCAGTGAACGGCAGGCAGGCAGCGATGAGCGAGGACAAGCGGGCCGCCTTCCTGGCGGCCTTGGGCCCGGACGGCGCCCCGGACCTGGCCGGCGCCGCCTCGCTCGACTCCCTGCTGCTCCAGGAGCTGGACGAACTCGCCCACCCGCGGGCCCGGGCCGCCGCACGCGGGCAGCAGCCGGTGGACACCCTCGTCCAGTTCCTCGTATCCGCCGGCCGGATCTCCCAACGGATCTACCGGCTGGGGGAGTTGAGCACCTGGCTGGTCCGGTTCCCCACGTCACCGGGAACCGGGCAGTCACCCCGAACGGCGGTGGTCCAGCAGATCGAAACCGTGCTGGGCCGCCCGGCGCAGGAGCTGGCCGGTCTCCTCGGCCAGCTGATCGAGGAGGCCGTCCACAGCACCCGCGCGATCGACTACGCGGCGACGAAGTCCCTCTACTTCGAGACACACCAGCTCGCCGGCCTCTGGGATCTCGCGCTGGACGAGGAGATGAGCCACTCCCCCAGCCGGCCGCGCTCGGGCCAGGCCGACGAGCTCTACGCCGTGGAGGCGGCCACCTGGACCCTGACGGACGCCTCCGAGCCCTTCGCGGAACGGCTCGACACGGCCGAACGGATCCGCGAGCTGGCGGAGTTGCTCTCCCTGGACCGGTGGGGACTCGTCGACTGGCGGCACTGGGGCAACCGACTGCCCTCGCTGGGCTGGCCGGCAACGCTCGCCCAGGCCCTCTACCGGCTGCGCCGGCTCACCCCGCCGACCGGCGAGGGCGAGAGCCTGCTCACCCCGGTGGCCGCCCCTCCGATGGAACACGGCGACCGCTTCGGTCGGGCGCTGCACCTGCTGGACGCCTACCAGGGCGACCTGAGCAGCCTGACGGCCGATCAGCCTGGGGTGGGACTCACCCGCATGCGCCGCTCGGGGAACGCTGGAATGTATCTGACGACGCTTCAGATCCTGGATCTCCTTCATGAGTTGGACACGCACCCGGCGGCGGACCTCCCGGCCGACCGGCACCGGGAGGCGCTCGTCCTGCTGCGCGATCACCTCGTGCCGCTGTTCGACACTGCCGCCCAGCGCCCCGCCTGGCTGTCCACGCCGACCCCGGACGCCGCCGAACTCCCGTTGAACTCCTGGGAGATGCGCGAACGCTTCCCCGAGACCCTGGAGCTGCTCCGGCTCCACCACGAGGCCGTGGCCCGGGGCGAGTACGGCGGGAACCGCGACCAGTACGAGCTGATCGGCAAGGTCTGCGAGACCTACGTCGAGCTGCGCGGGCGGTCGGGCCGCCACCTCTCCGCGCTGGTCGCCGAGATCGCGGCCGCCGGCGCCCTCTTCCCCACCGACGAGCAGCTGGACCGGGCGCTCGGACACCTCGGCGCGAGCCCGCGCGACGAGGACCCCGCGCTCCCCTGGTGGGACGAACTGACCTGGGGCTCCTGGCTGCGCGAGGTCTCCGCCGACCTGATGCACCGGGCCGGCCGATGACGGCATCCCGACGACCCGAGACAGGTGGAGCCAGATGACGCTACTGCGGTCCTCGACCTTCGAAACCCCGGCGGCGGCACAGGAGTACGTGCAGCGCACCGTCGACCGCAACCGCGACCGGATCGCCCGCTGGCTCGCGGGCGGCGAGGGCGACCGGCTCGTCCTGCAGGCCGGCTTCGCCGGCGAGGTGACGGGGCGGCTGCTCCCGCTCGGCATGGTGCTGGCCGGGCGCGGTCCGATCCCCGTCCGCGCGGTGCGCGTGGTCCTGCAACGGGACGACGCGGCCGCCAACCGCTTCGTGGTCTTCTCGGCCTATCCGACCGAGGACTGAGGGAGAGTTCGATGACCGAGTCCCCCGGGTACGTCCCGCCCGCGCCGATCCCGCCGCTGCACTGGCAGCAGAAGTACGCGGCGCTGCGCGACCTGTTCGAGGCGTACGCCGGCCTGCCCGCCGACGACGCCCCGGGCCGGCCGAGCGCCGCGCTCACCGAGTACCTCGCCGTGACGGCCTTCGCGAGCCCCGAGGCGCCCGCCCTGGCGGCGGCGCAACTGCGTGCACTCCTCGAACGCGGCCGCCCGGCCGTCGCGCTCTCCGCCCCCGGGGACGAGGACCGCCTCGCCTTCGCCCTGCTGCCCTGGCCCGCCTCGGACGAGGCCACCGAGCGCTGGCCGTGGATGGCCGTGGTGGCGGACCTGCTGGCCCAGGCCGTCGACTCCGCCGCCCCGGCCCGCACCGGCCCGCCGCGGACACCCTGGGGCTGGCGGCGCAGCTTCCCGCGCCTGCACCAGCTCTTCGCGGGCTACTTCGGCCAGGACTTCCCCACCGAGCACCCGGACCCGGAGCCCGCCGCGGCCGAACGCGCGGCGGTCCAGGCCTGGCGGCGCGGCGCCAGCCCGGCCGTCCAGGCGCGCGCCAACGGCGAGCTGCGCGAACTGCGCGACCTCCGCCTCGACCGCGCCGAACTGGAGCTCGCACTGGGCGCGTTGGGGCGTGACGTGGAACTCCTGCTGGACCCGCACCTGTGGCTGCGCCGGCTGAGCTCGGTGCTGCGCGGCTGAGCTCCGTGCCGCACAGCTGAGTACCGTGCCGCGCAGCTGAGCTGTCCCGGGGGCCCGTACGGCCTCCCGGGACAGCTCAGCCTGCTACCGGCTACTACCAGCGGTCAGCGCAGCAGCCCCGCGTCCATCCCCGCCGACTCCTGCGGCAGCGCCACCAGCCCGAGTTCGGCCGGCGAGGCGAGCAGCGGGTGGGTGGGCAGGATCCGGACGGTGTAGCCGAAGGGGCCGGTGCGGGTCAGCTCCAGGGTGCCCTCGTAGCGCTGGCGGCCGTCCAGGTCCGGGCCGCCGACCGGCTTGAGGGTCTGTACCTCGGCCTCGCCGATCCGGTCCCGCTCGTCCACCGCGCCGGAGACCACCTGGACGTCCACGTCGGTGGCCTCCAGGGTGCCGAGCGCGACCAGGACCCGCAGGGTCAGCGCGCTGCCCAGTTCCTGGGCCTCGGCCGGACAGGCGGCGTCGGCGTGCTCGACCCGGACGGCCGGCCAGGCCTCGCGGACCCTGGCCTTCCAGCGCGCCAGTTCCCGGGCCCCGTCGCCGGCCAGCTCGCGCTGGGCCAGGGCCGCGGGGGCGTAGAGCCGCTCCACGTACTCGCGGACCATCCGGCCCGCCAGCACCTTGGGGCCGAGGGTGACCAGGGTGTGCCGGACCATGGCGATCCAGCGGTGCGGCAGGCCGTCGGCGCCCCGGTCGTAGTACCGGGCCGCGACCTGATGCTCGATCAGGTCGTAGAGTGCGGCGGCCTCGATGTCGTCGCGGTGGTCCTCCTCGAAGCCGGGGCTGTCGGCGGTCGGGATCGCCCAGCCGTTGCGGCCGTCGTACCACTCGTCCCACCAGCCGTCGAGCACCGAGAGGTTGAGGCAGCCGTTCAGGGCGGCCTTCATCCCCGAGGTGCCGCAGGCCTCCAGCGGGCGCAGCGGGTTGTTCAGCCAGACGTCGCAGCCCGGGTAGAGGTGCTTGGCCATCGCCATGTCGTAGTCCGGCAGGAAGACGATCCGGTGGCGCACCGCCGGGTCGTCCGCGAAGGCCACCAGCTGCTGGATCAGCCGCTTGCCGCCGTCGTCCGCCGGGTGGGCCTTGCCGGCCACCACGATCTGGATCGGCCGGGTCGGGTGCAGCAGCAGCGCGCGCAGCCGCTCCTGGTCGCGCAGCATCAGGGTGAGCCGCTTGTAGGACGGCACCCGGCGGGCGAAGCCGATGGTCAGCACGTCCGGGTCGAGCACCGAGGACGTCCAGCCGAGTTCGGCGTCGCCGGCGCCGCGCTGGCGCCAGGAGGCGCGGACCCGGCGGCGGGCCTCCTCGACCAGCTGGGCCCGCAGCTCGCGGCGGACCTCCCAGATCTCGGCCGCGCCGATCGCCTCGACACCGCTCCAGCGCCGGGCGCTGCCGGTGACCATGGCGTCCTCGGCCTGCTCGTCGCCGACCTCGGCGGCGCCCAGGCGCAGGACGGCCGGGTCGATCCAGGTCGGCGCGTGCACGCCGTTGGTGATCGAGGTGATCGGCACCTCGGTGGCGTCGAAGCCCGGCCAGAGCGCGCCGAACATCGACCGGCTGACCTCACCGTGCAGGGTGCTGACGCCGTTGGCCCGCTGCGCCAGGCGCAGGCCCATGGCGGCCATGTTGAAGAGCTTGGGGTCGCCGCCCGGCCAGTTCTCCACGCCGAGCGCGAGCACCTGGTCGACCGGGACGCCGGACAGCGCCGCGTCCCCGGTGAAGTGACGGGCCACCAGCTCCCGGTCGAAGCGGTCGATGCCGGCCGGCACCGGGGTGTGGGTGGTGAACAGGGTGCCGGCCCGGACGGACTCCAGGGCGGTGGCGAAGTCGGGCGCCGGCTCGCCGCCCTCGGCGACCAGCTCGCGGATCCGCTCCACCCCGAGGAAGCCGGCGTGGCCCTCGTTGGTATGGAAGACCTCGGGCGCGGCGTGACCGGTGAGCCGGCAGAAGGTCCGCACGGCCCGGACCCCGCCGATGCCCAGCAGCATCTCCTGCAGCAGCCGGTGCTCGCTCCCGCCGCCGTACAGGCGGTCGGTGACGTCGCGTTCGGCGGCGGAGTTGGCGTCGATGTCGGAGTCGAGCAGCAGCAGCGGCACCCGCCCGACCTGGGCCTTCCAGACCTGGGCGGCCAGCGTGCGGCCGGCCGGCAGCGCGAGGTCGACCCGGCAGGCCGAACCATCCGGCTCGCGCAGCAGGCTGACGGCGAGTTCGTCGGGGTCGAGCAGCGGGTAGCGCTCCTGCTGCCAGCCGTCGCGGCTGAGCGACTGGCGGAAGTAGCCGTGCCGGTAGAAGAGCCCGACGCCGATGATCGGCACGCCGAGGTCGCTGGCCGCCTTGAGGTGGTCGCCGGCCAGGATGCCCAGGCCCCCCGAGTACTGCGGCAGGGCGGCCGCGATGCCGTACTCGGGCGAGAAGTAGGCGATGGCGGCGGGCAGCGGGCCCCGGCCGTCTCCCGGCGGCTGCGCGCTCTGGTACCAGCGCGGGGCGCTCAGGTAGTCGTGCAGGTCGTCGCCGAGGTCGCCGAGCCGGCGCAGGAAGCGCCGGTCGGCGGCGAGCTGGGCGAGCCGGGCCGCGGGCACCTCCCCCAGCAGCCGGACCGGGTCCTCGCCGACGGCCTCCCAGACACCGGGATCCACTGAGCGGAACAGCTCCCGGGTCTCGGGATGCCAGGACCAGCGCAGGTTGAGCGCGAGTTCGTGCAGCGGCTGGAGTTGTTCGGGCAGGACGGTGCGGACGGTGAATCTGCGGATGGCCTTCACGGCCCGAAGCGTAGACCGCCGAAGTGCCGTGATGGGGCGTCAACTCTCTTACGACAGCTCCATTCGGGCGACGGACGAGATCGCAAACGGCGCGAGTGGGTGCACGGGGGGCGCGCGAGGCGCACACGCTCCCAGCAGCGCACGCCGGGCACGCGAGAGCCCTCTCCTTTCACGGCCTCTGATGGCCGATCTGCTCCCCTGCTCCGTCCGGAACTGCCTGCGAACCGAGTGGTAAGAGCTACGAACAGTGCGAGGATGGGCACAGGCCGTTGTCGCAGCGGGTCCGGCATGGGTGGCGTACTCCGCGCGGCGCGGCCGGTCCTCCGCGCTCCGAACCTTCCCCCCAACCCTCCATTAGCCCACTCGGCCGACGTGGTGTCCTCCTGCGTGTGCCGACGCGTGTCCTCAAACCTGTCCCGCTCGTTTCCGGGGTGGGTCGGATCGCCCTTCGGGCGTGCCGCGGGGCCGCGCGCCGGGACGCGCGCCGCCTCGCATGCTCCGGACCACCGCGTGCGCCGGAGTCAGGCTCCCGGGCGCGGTGGGACAGGCAGGCTCCGGTCGCTCGTCAGTCCCCCACCCAGTAGTCCTCCCGGTACTCCCCGGCCCCGGAACCGTCCCGGAAACCGCCCGCGGGAGCTGCCGCCGATCTCGGGCAGGAGTTTGGCATGCACGGCGACACACGGGATCAGTCCGCACTGGTGACCGAGGAGTTGGCGCCGCGCGCCACGCCGCCGACGGCACCCGTGACGAGCCGTCGGGCGGCCGCGCCGGCCGCGGATCCGGCCATAACGGGAGCACCGGCGCCGCGCGCCCCCCGGACGGCCCAATCCGCGACGGAGAAAACCGCCGCCCGCGCGACCCGCGCGACCAAGAGCGCCACTCCGCGCACCACCGCGAGCACCACCCCCCGCACCACCGCGAGCACCTCCGCCGCCCCCCGCAAGGCCGCCCCCGCGCGCCGGACGAAAGAGAGCGACACGATGATCGGCCGCATCCCCGTCCTGGACGTCACCCCGGTGGTGGACGCCGGACGCCGCCCGGCCCGCGCCGTGGTCGGCGAGACCTTCCAGGTCGCCGCGACGGTCTTCCGCGAGGGCCACGACGCCGTCAGCGCCAACGTGGTGCTGCGCGACCCCAAGGGCCGCAGCGGCCCGTGGACCCCGATGCGCGAACTGGCCCGGGGCACCGACCGCTGGGGCGCCGACGTCACCCCGACCGCCACCGGCCGCTGGACGTACACCGTCGAGGCCTGGAGCGACCCGGTCGCCACCTGGCGGCGCACCGCCGCCGTCAAGCTCCCGGCCGGCCAGGACGTCGACCTGACCCTGGAGGAGGGCGCCCTGCTGCTGGAGCGCGCCGCCGCCGGAGTGCCCAAGAAGGAGGGCCGGGCGCACGTGCTGGCCGCCGTCGACGCGCTGCGCGACCCCGCGCTACCGCCGCTCTCCCGGCTCGCCGCCACCCTGACCCCCGAGGTCGGCGCCCTGCTCGGCCGCTACCCGCTGCGCGAACTGGTCACCGCCTCCCGGCCGCTGGTCCTGCAGGTGGAACGGCAACGGGCGCTCTTCGGCTCCTGGTACGAGTTCTTCCCCCGCTCCGAGGGCGCCACCCTGGACCCGCCGCGCTCGGGCACCCTGGCCACCGCCGCGCTGCGGCTGCCCGCCGTCGCCGCGATGGGCTTCGACGTGGTCTACCTGCCGCCCGTTCACCCGATCGGCCGCGCCTACCGCAAGGGCCCGGACAACACCCTGACGGCCGGTCCGCAGGACGTCGGCTCCCCCTGGGCGATCGGCTCCCCCGAAGGCGGCCACGACGCGATCCACCCCGACCTCGGCACCCTCGACGACTTCGACGCCTTCGTCGCCCGGGCCACCGACCTGCGCCTCGAGGTCGCCCTGGACTTCGCGCTGCAGTGCTCCCCCGACCACCCCTGGGTCAACAAGCACCCCGAGTGGTTCAGCCACCGCGCCGACGGCTCCATCGCCTACGCGGAGAACCCGCCGAAGAAGTACCAGGACATCTACCCGGTCGACTTCGACCAGGACTTCGACGGCATCGTCAAGGAGACCCTGCGCCTGCTGCGGTTCTGGATGGACCACGGCGTACGGATCTTCCGGGTCGACAACCCGCACACCAAGCCGGTCGTCTTCTGGGAGAAGGTGATCGCCGACATCAACCGCACCGACCCCGACGTGGTCTTCCTCGCCGAGGCCTTCACCCGCCCCGCGATGATGCACACCCTGGCCAAGGTCGGCTTCCAGCAGTCCTACACCTACTTCACCTGGCGCACCGGCAAGCAGGAACTGACGGAGTATCTGACCGAGCTGTCCGGCGAGGCGGCCGCCTACATGCGCCCGAACTTCTTCGCCAACACCCCCGACATCCTGCCGCGCCACCTCCAGCACGCCGCCCCCGCCGCCTTCGCGCTGCGCGCCGTCCTGGCCGCCACCCTCTCCCCCAGCTACGGCGTCTACGCGGGCTTCGAACTCTGCGAGAACGCGCCGGCCGGCGACGGCTCGGAGGAGTACGCCGGCTCCGAGAAGTACGAGCTGCGCCCGCGCGACTGGACCCGCACCGACACCCTGGCCCCGCTGCTCACCACCCTCAACCGGCTGCGCCGGCGCCACCCGGCCCTGCAGGAGCTGCGCAACCTGCGCTTCCTGGGGACCGACAACGACCAGGTCATCGCCTACGCCAAGCGCACCGGCGACGACCACGTGATCACCGTCGTGAACCTCGACCCGCACCACCCCCAGGAGGCCACCGTCACCCTCGACTCCGACGAGCCCCTGCGCGTCCACGACGAACTGACCGGCGCCACCTACACCTGGCACCGCCACAACTACGTCCGGCTCGACCCCTCGCTCGCGCCGGCCCACCTCCTCACGGTTCGGAGGAACCCTCAGTCGATCACTCCCGGGCCCGAGGGCCCGGACGTGCCGGTCGGCAGTTGACCGGCACGTCCGCGATCGACCAGCCCCAGTCATCACCCCGAGGAGGTGCCAACCTGATGACTACGTTCAGTTCGAGTGAGAAGACCCACCGCACCGTGCTTCCTCAGCGGCGCGCTCTGGAATCCGCGGGAGTAGACAACCCCGGGAGTAGGGACGAAACAGCCCGCGGACTCCCGGCCACCGAGCCGGGCACTGGTTCTGGACATGGGCGAGGGGAGATCCGGCGGGCAGGCACCCGACCCGCCGGGCGTCACCCCGACCGCGCTCCGGCGTGGAAGGGAGCGGCCCGTGAGGGCCACCCAATGGTGTTCGTCCTGGACAGGCACCACTCACCCCTGATGCCGTGCACACCCGCCCGGGCTCGGGGGCTCCTGCGGCAGGGCCGCGCGGTCGTGCACCGGCACACCCCCTTCGTCATCCGGCTCAGGGACCGCACGGCCGCCGACAGCGAAGTGCCCGGTGTCGAGATCGGCATCGACCCGGGCAGCCGGCACACCGGCCTCGCCCTCTTCCGCACGGCCGAGGAGAAGAACGGAACCACCCGCCACGGCCTGTTCGCCCTGGAACTCGCGCACCGGGGCGGCCAGATCCGCGACAGGCTCACCGCACGTGCCGCACTGCGCCGAGGGCGGCGCTCGCGCAACACGCGCCACCGCGCACCGCGCTTCCTCAACCGCACCCGCCCCACCGGCTGGCTCGCACCCTCACTGAGGCACCGGGTGGACACCACCACCTCGTGGACCACCCGGCTCGCCCGCTGGGCACCCGTCAGCGCCGTGCACGTGGAGCGGACCGCGTTCGACACCCACGCCATCTCGGCAGGCAGGCCCCTGCACGCGGTGGAGTACCAGCAGGGCACTCTCCAGGGCGCGGAGGTCCGCGAGTACCTCCTCGCACAGTGGAACCCCACCTGCGCCTACTGCGGAGCGACCGGCCTCCCCCTCAACATCGACCACATCCACCCCCGCAGCCGGGGCGGCTCCGACCGTCTCTCCAACCTCACCCTCGCCTGCATTCCCTGCAACGAGGGGAAGAGCAACCGGCCGGTGGAGGACTTCCTCGCGCAGCGGCCCGAGCTGCTCGCCAGGATGCTGGGGCCCGCCAAAGCCCCGCTCCGGGACGCGGCCGCGATGAACGCCACCCGACACGCCCTCGCCGGCGCCCTCGAAGGCGAGCACCGGGACGTCAGGTCGTCCTCCGGTGGCCGCACCAAGTGGAACCGCCGGCGCACCGCGATGCCCAAGTCGCACACCTTGGACGCCCTGTGCGTAGGCGTCATGGCAGCCGTCCTGCGATACCCGTCGACCGTCCTCGCGGTCACCGCGACCGGGCGCGGCACCTACCGCCGCACCAGTCCCGACCGGTACGGATTCCCCCGTCTCACCAGGCCGCGCGGCAAACGGCAGCACGGCTACGCCACAGGTGACCTCGTGCAGGCCACCGTCCCCACCGGCCGGAAACAGGGCGTTCATCGTGGCCGGGTCGCCGTTCGTGCGACCGGCAGCTTCAACATCCGAACCCCCGCCGGACTCGTTCAGGGCATCCACCACCGACACGTCCGGCTCCTTCAGCGAGCCGACGGCTACGCCTACGCCAGCAGACCGGAGGCCGCACATGCCTGATCTCGTCGAGCAGCGCGCTGCAGCGTCCCGTGCACCACACCCTCACACCCGATCCCTCCCCGACGTGAACGTCGGCGCTTCCTCGGGAGACCCTCAGTGATTGTGAATGAGCCCGTCCACGACACCTTCGCGGAGACCGAGAAGAAGGACCTTGACCCCGAGTGGTTCAAGCGTGCGGTCTTCTACGAGGTCCTGGTGCGGTCCTTCCAGGACAGCAACGGCGACGGTGTGGGCGACCTCAAGGGGCTCACCTCGAAACTCGACTATCTGCAGTGGCTGGGCGTCGACTGCCTCTGGCTGCCGCCGTTCTTCGCCTCTCCGCTGCGTGACGGCGGGTACGACGTGGCCGACTACAAGTCGGTGCTGCCGGAGTTCGGCGATCTGGCCGACTTCGTGGAGTTCGTCGACGCCGCGCACAAGCGGGGCATGCGCGTGATCATCGACTTCGTGATGAACCACACCAGCGACCAGCACCCGTGGTTCCAGGCCTCGCGCAACGACCCGGACGGGCCGTACGGCGACTTCTACATGTGGGCCGACGACGACAAGCAGTATCCGGACGCGCGGATCATCTTCGTCGACACCGAGACCTCGAACTGGACCTACGACCCGGTCCGCAAGCAGTACTTCTGGCACCGGTTCTTCTCCCACCAGCCGGACCTGAACTACGACAACCCCCGGGTCCAGGAGGAGATGATCGCGGGCCTGCGGTTCTGGCTGGACCTGGGCATCGACGGGTTCCGGCTGGACGCGGTGCCGTACCTGTACGCGCGCGAGGGCACCAACTGCGAGAACCTGCCCGAGACGCACGAGTTCATGAAGCGGGTCCGCAAGGAGATCGACGCGGACTACCCGGACACCGTGCTGCTGGCCGAGGCCAACCAGTGGCCGGAGGACGTGGTCGACTACTTCGGCGACTTCGCCTCGGGCGGCGACGAGTGCCACATGGCGTTCCACTTCCCGGTGATGCCGCGGATCTTCATGGCGGTGCGCCGCGAGAGCCGGTACCCGGTCTCGGAAATCCTCGCCAAGACGCCGACCATCCCGAGCGGCTGCCAGTGGGGTGTCTTCCTGCGCAACCACGACGAGCTGACCCTGGAGATGGTCACCGACGAGGAGCGCGACTACATGTACGCGGAGTACGCGAAGGACCCGCGGATGCGGGCCAACGTGGGCATCCGCCGCCGGCTCGCGCCGCTGCTGGAGAACGACCGCAACCAGATCGAGCTCTTCACGGCCCTGCTGCTCTCGCTGCCGGGCTCCCCGGTGCTGTACTACGGCGACGAGATCGGGATGGGCGACAACATCTGGCTGGGGGATCGCGACGGCGTGCGCACGCCGATGCAGTGGACACCCGACCGCAACGCGGGTTTCTCCTCGGCGGACCCGGGCAGGCTCAGTCTGCCGCCCATCATGGATCCGGTGTACGGCTATCAGGTGACCAACGTCGAAGCGCAGCAGAGCAGTTCTTCCTCGCTGCTGCACTGGACGCGTCGCATGATCGAGATCCGCAAGCTCAACCCGGCCTTCGGTCTGGGGAGTTACACGGAACTCCCCTCCAGTAACCCCGCTGTACTGGCCTTCGTGCGCGAGTACGAGGGCGACCTGGTCATGTGCGTGAACAACTTCTCCCGGTTCGCCCAGCCGACCGAGCTGGACCTGCGGCGGTACGGGGGACGCTACCCGGTCGAGCTGATCGGCGGGGTGCGGTTCCCGTCGATCGGTGAGTGGCCGTACCTGCTCACCCTCGCGGGCCACGGCTTCTACTGGTTCCAGCTGCGCAAGCCCGGAGCGCAGTAACGATCCATCAACTCCGCCAGCTCCTGTCGGTGTCCGGCCCCCCGGGGGCGCGTGGGTCAGGTCTCGCGCCCCCGGCGGACCGCGCGCCACCAGGTACGGAGAACAGCCCAACGAGTACCCACCCTCAGGCGTGACACACGGGTTTCCCTCGCGTGCCGCCGCAGCAGCGCCGCCGAAATCCGGAAGACTGGCGGGCCCGGCCAGACTCGTCGGGTCGTCAGCCCGCTTCCGGGGAAAGGGAGTCATGTCGGAAATCTCCCGTTCTCAAGCCCACGCCCACCGCGACGCGGGTACCGCGCCCCGCGGTCCGGGCGGGCCGCACGGCGCCGCCCGTGCCACCGCCGGGGCACATGCCCCTGGCACCTATGGCGCAAGACCGGGGGCCAGCGGCTCGCTCGCGGTCGGAGAACTGGTCCAGGCCGCTCTGCCGCTGATCGCCGACTGGCTGCCGGGCCGGCGCTGGTACGCGGGCAAGGGCCAGGCCATCACCGGGCTGCGCCCGCTCACCGCGACCCCGCTGCTGACCGGCGACCCGGCCATGGTGCACCTGCTGCTGCGGGTCGAGCACGGCCAGCACGCGGACATCTACCAGCTGCTGCTGGGCCTGCGCAGCGAGGCGCCGCCGGGGATCGGCCCAGAGGCCGTCCTCGGCAGTCTCACCCACGGCCCGTACGACGGCGCCGCGCTGTACGACGCGGTGCACGACCCGGAGCTGACCGGACGGCTGCTCGGCCACCTGGCCACCGCCGACCGGTTCGGCCCGCTCTCCTTCCGCCGCACCCCCGGCCCCGGCCTGCCCGGCGACCTGCCCGGCCGGGCCGGCACCGCCGAGCAGAGCAACACCTCGGTGATCTACGGCACCGCGTTCATCCTCAAGCTGTTCCGCCGGATCAGCCCCGGCACCAACCCGGACCTGGAGCTCTCGCTCGCCCTCTCGCGGGCCGGCAGCACCCGGATCCCGCGGGTGGCGGCCTGGTTCGAGAGCCGGATGGAGGGCGCCGAGCCCGCCACCCTGGGCCTGCTGCAACGCTTCCTGCCCGACGCCGAGGACGGCTGGGAGCTGGCGCTGGACCAGGTGGCCCGGCTCAAGGGAGACCCGAGCCCGGGCAACTTCGCGGTCGAGGCGCACCGGCTGGGCCGGGCCACCGCCGAGGTGCACCGGGTGCTGGCGCGGGCGCTGCCGGTGGCCAAGCTGGACCGCGAGCAGACCGGCCGGCTGGCCACCGCGATGGCCGAGCGCCTCGACGTCGCGGCCGCCGCCGTCCCGGCGCTGCGCCGCTACCGGCCCGCGCTGCACGCCGCGTTCCGGCAGCTGACGGCCGATCACCTGACCGGGCTCGCCGTCCAGCGGATCCACGGCGACCTGCACCTGGGCCAGGCGATGCGCACCCCGCACGGCTGGGTGCTGCTCGACTTCGAGGGCGAGCCGGCCAAACCGGTGGCCGAGCGGCGGCTGCCGCAGCCGGCGCTGCGGGACGTGGCGGCGATGCTGCGCTCCTTCGACTACGCGGCGGCGCACCTGCTGGCCGGTGCCGAGCCCGACCCGGAGCTGGCCCATCTCGCGGCCAGCTGGGCGGCCCGCAACCGGACGGCCTACTGCGCGGGCTACACCGCCGCGGGGGGCGCCGACCCGGCGAGCTCCCCGGAGCTGCTGCGAGCGCTGGAGATCGACAAGGCGGTGTACGAGGTGGTGTACGAGGCGCGGCACCGGCCGGGCTGGCTGCCGATCCCGCTCACCGCCATCCACCGGCTCGCAACCGCGCCCTGACGCCTTCCCCGACCGACCCCTGCCAGGAGGACCCCGCCGTGGCCCCGCTCGACCGAACCGACCCGACCGTGCCCGCCACCTTCCTTCCGGGGGGCGGTCCGCGGCCGCGGACCGAGGCGCCCCGGCGGGCCGAGACCAGGCCGACCCGACCGTCCGAACCGGCAGCACCGGCCGGGCCGGCCCAACCGATCCAGCCGACCCAGCCGACCGAACTGACAGAACCGGCAGAACCGACCCGGCCCGCCCCGCCCGTCGAGGCCGTCCACAGCTCCGGCCTGCCCGCCCCCACCCCCGTCGCCGGCCTCGCGCTGCGGCTGGCCGAGGCCCCGCTGCCGCCCGCCGAGATCGAGCGGCTGGTCAGCGGCGCGCACCACGACCCGCACGCCCTGCTCGGCGCCCACCCCACCACCGGCGGCACCGCGATCCGGGTACTGCGCCCGCTCGCCGACCGCGTCACCATCGAAACCGCCTACGGCCCGGCCGAGTTGACGCACCAACACGGCGGGCTCTTCACCGGTCTGCTGCCCGGTTCGGCGATCCCGGCGTATCGGCTGCGGGTGGGCTATCCGGGTTGTGAGCCAAAGCTGCAGGACGACGGGTACCGGATGGCGCCCACCCTGGGCGAGTTGGACCTGCACTTGATCCGGGAGGGTCGGCACGAGCAGCTCTGGCAGGCGCTGGGCTCGCATGTGCGAACGGTGGACGGGGTGCGGGGTACGGCGTTCGCGGTGTGGGCGCCGAACGCGGTGGGGGTGCGGCTGGCGGGCGACTTCAACCACTGGGACGGCACCGGGTTCCCGATGCGCTCGCTGGGCTCCTCGGGTGTCTGGGAGCTCTTCGTGCCGGGCCTGGGCGACGGGGCCCTCTACAAGTACGAGATCCGCACCCGCGAGGGCCGGCTGATCCAGAAGGCCGACCCGCTGGCCCGGGCCGCCCAGTGCCCGCCCGGTACCGCCTCGGTGGTGCACACCTCCGTCTACGAGTGGGGCGACCGGGACTGGCTGGCCCGCCGGGCCCGGGCGGCCCACCACCGCGCGCCGATGTCGGTCTACGAGCTGCACCTGGCCTCCTGGCGGCCGGGCCTGGGCTACCGCGAGCTGGCCGAGGAACTGCCGCGCTACCTGAAGGAGTTGAGCTTCACCCACGTGGAGTTCATGCCGGTGATGGAGCACCCGTTCGGCGGCTCCTGGGGCTACCAGGTCTCCGGCTTCTACGCTCCCACCGCCCGGCTCGGCACCCCGGACGACTTCCGGTACCTGGTGGACAGCCTGCACCGGCACGGGATCGGCGTGATCGTCGACTGGGTGCCCGCGCACTTCCCCAAGGACGACTTCGCGCTCGCCCGCTTCGACGGCGAGCCGCTCTACGAACCCGCCGACCCGAACCGCGCCGAGCACCCCGACTGGGGCACCCTGGAGTTCGACTACGGCCGCACCGAGGTCCGCAACTTCCTGGTGGCGAACGCCGTCTACTGGTGCGAGGAGTTCCACATCGACGGCCTGCGGGTCGACGCGGTGGCCTCGATGCTCTACCTCGACTACTCGCGCGAGGGCGGCGAGTGGACCCCCAACCAGTACGGCGGCCGGGAGAACCTGGACGCCGCCGCCTTCCTCCAGGAGATGAACGCCACCGTCTACCGGCGCTGCCCCGGCGTGGTCACCATCGCCGAGGAGTCCACCGCCTGGGAAGGCGTGACCCGCCCCACCGACTCCGGCGGACTCGGCTTCGGCCTCAAATGGAACATGGGCTGGATGCACGACTCGCTGGTCTACATCGCCAAGGAGCCGGTGCACCGCAAGTACCACCACAACGAGATCACCTTCTCGATGGTGTACGCCTACTCGGAGAACTACGTACTGCCGATCTCGCACGACGAGGTGGTCCACGGCAAGCAGTCACTGGTCTCCAAGATGCCCGGCGACTGGTGGCAGCAACGCGCCAACCAACGCGCCTACCTGGGCTTCATGTGGGCCCACCCCGGCAAGCAACTGCTCTTCATGGGACAGGAGTTCGCCCAGGGATCCGAGTGGAACCACGAGGAGGGACCGCAGTGGTGGGTGCTGGACGAGGCCTGGCCGGGCGCCGCCGACCACCGCGGCGTGCAGCGGCTGACCGGTGAGCTCAACCGGGTCTACCTTCAGACCCCGGCGCTCTGGGAGCTGGACACCACCCCGGACGGCTTCCGCTGGCTGGACGGCGGCGCGGCCGAGGACAACCTGCTCTCCTTCGTCCGCTACGCCGCCGACGGCTCGCCGCTGGTCGCGGTCTGCAACTTCTCCCCGGTGGTCCGGCACGGCTACCGGGTCGGCCTGCCCTCGCTCGGCACCGCGGACCAGCTCTGGGCCGAGGTGCTGAACACCGACGCCGAGGTTTACGGCGGCGGCGGCGTCACCAACGCCCAGCCGGTCAAGGCCGAGGCCACCGCCTGGAACGGCCAGCCCCGCAGCGCCGAACTGATCCTCCCCCCGCTCGCCACCCTCTGGCTCCGCCCGGCCTGAGCCCGGACGGACACCCCCGGCGGCCGGGTCCCGGTGACCTTCGTCCCTTGCTTCCCCCGGCCGCATCCGCATGCGAACGCCCGGGCGCGATGCGAAGGTATGGTCGAAGCGAGTTCCGGCCCGGACCGCGCCGGAGAGGTCTTGGACCGAACGGAGAGAGCCGCGTGGCGCGCAGCGTGTACGTGACCGGGATCGACCGGGGCGACGGCCGGCAGGCCGTCGAGCTGGGGGTCATGGAACTGCTCACCCGTCAGGTGGACCGGGTCGGGGTGTTCCGGCCGCTGGTGCACGCGCACGCGCCGGGCGAGCCGGGATCGGACCACGTGGTGGAGCTGCTGCGGGCGCGCTACCGGCTCGACCTGCCGGCCGGCAGCCTGTACGGGCTGACCTACGAGGAGGCCGCCGCGCTGCAGGCCGGGCAGGGGCAGGACGAACTGGTCTCGGCGCTGGTGGACCGCTTCCACGCGATGGAGCGCCAGTGCCAGGCGGTGCTGGTGCTGGGCACCGACTTCGCGGACACCAACATCCCCGACGAACTGGCCTTCAACGCCCGGCTGGCCAACGAGTTCGGCGCCTGGGTGCTGCCGGTGGTCGGCGGTCAGGGCGGCGAGCCGCAGGCCGTGGTCGCCGAGGTGCGCAACGCCCACCGCGCCTACCGTGACCTCGGCTGCTCGACGCTGGCGATGATCGCCAACCGGGTGGCCCCCGGGGCGAAGCAGCAGGTGCTGCGCGGGCTGGCCGGCAAGCTGCCGGTCCCGGCCTACGTCCTGCCGGAGGACCTGGCGCTGGCCGCGCCGACGGTCGGGCAGCTGGTCGAGGCGACCGGCGCCGAGGTGCTGCTGGGCGACGCGGCGGGGCTGGCCCGGGACGTGCGGGGGTTCGTCTTCGGCGGCGCGATGCTGCCGACCTTCCTGGACGCGCTGACCGAGGGCGCGCTGGTGGTCACCCCCGGGGACCGGGCCGACCTGGTGATCGGCTCGCTCGCCGCGCACGCGGCCGGTGCGCCGCCGATCGCCGGCGTACTGCTGACGCTCGGTCAGCACCCGGGTCCGAACGTGATGGCGCTGGCCGACCGGCTCGCGCCCGGCACGCCGGTGGCCGTGGTGCCGGAGGGCAGCTGGCCGACCGCCGCAGCCCTGACCCATCTGGAGGGCAAGCTCGGCCCGGCCAGCCCGCGGAAGGCCGAGATCGCCCTGGGCCTGTTCGAACTGCACGTCGACACCGCCGAGTTGACCAGCCGGATCGAGCTGAGCCGGTCCGAGCGGGTGACCCCGATGATGTTCGAGCACGAGCTGCTGGAGCGGGCCCGCTCGGGGGCCCGGCGCGGCGGGTCCCCGGGGACGCAGAGCACGGCGGGCGGTGGCGGCCGGCAGCACGTGGTGCTGCCGGAGGGCACCGAGGAGCGGGTGCTGCGGGCCGCCGAGGTGCTGCTGCGCCGCAACGTCTGCGACCTGACCCTGCTCGGCGAGGTGGCGGCGGTCCGCCGCAAGGCCGCGAGCCTGGGCATCGAGCTGACCCGCGAGGAGAGCCCGGACCGCGCCCAGCTGCGGATCGTCGACCCGGCCACCAGCCCGCTGCGCCAGCAGTTCGCCGAGCTCTACGCCAAGCTGCGCGCGCACAAGGGCATGACGGTGGAGCTGGCCCTGGACGTGGTCACCGACGTGAGCTACTTCGGCACCCTGATGGTCCAGGAGGGCATCGCGGACGGCATGGTCTCGGGCGCCGCGCACTCCACCGCCGCGACCATCCGGCCGGCCTTCGAGGTGATCAAGACCTCGCCGGGCGCGGCGATCGTCTCCAGCGTCTTCTTCATGTGCCTGGCCGACCGGGTGCTGGTCTACGGCGACTGCGCGGTCAACCCCGACCCGGACGCCCAGCAGCTGGCCGACATCGCCATCCAGTCGGCCGAGACGGCCGCCCAGTTCGGCGTCGAGCCGCGGGTCGCGATGCTCTCGTACTCCACCGGCACCTCCGGTTCGGGGGCGGATGTGGACAAGGTCCGCAAGGCCACCGAGCTGGTCCGCGCGCTGCGGCCGGACCTGCTGGTGGAGGGCCCGATCCAGTACGACGCGGCGGTGGACGAGCGGGTGGCGCAGGCCAAGCTGCCGGGCTCGGCGGTGGCCGGGCGGGCGACCGTGCTGATCTTCCCGGACCTGAACACCGGCAACAACACCTACAAGGCCGTGCAGCGCTCGGCCGGCGCGGTGGCGGTCGGCCCGGTGCTGCAGGGGCTGCGCAAGCCCGTCAACGACCTGTCCCGCGGGGCGCTGGTGCAGGACATCGTCAACACGGTGGCGATCACCGCCGTCCAGGCGCAGACGTCGAAGGAGGCAGGCGCGTGAGCGAGGCGACCCGGGTGCTGGTGCTCAACGCCGGCTCCTCCTCGGTGAAGTACCAGCTGATCGACATGCTGGACGGCGCGCGGCTGGCGTCCGGCCTGGTCGAGCGGATCGGCGAGCGCGGCGGGCGGCTGCGGCACACCCCGCGCTCCGGGCCGGCCCGGGAGAGCGCGTCGGCCTGCGCGGACCACGCGGCGGCCCTCAAGGCGGTCGCCGAGGAGCTGGCCGCGGACGGCCTCGGCCTCGACTCCCCGGAGCTGGCCGCGATCGGCCACCGGGTGGTGCACGGCGGCCGGCGGTTCACCGCGCCGACCGTGATCACCGACGAGGTGCTGCGGGAGATCCGCCGGCTGGTCCCGGTCGCCCCGCTGCACAACCCGGCCAATATCGTCGGCATCGAGGTGGCCCGCGCGCTGCGCCCCGACCTGCCGCAGGTGGCCGTCTTCGACACCGCCTTCCACACCACGATCCCGGAGTACGCGGCCCGCTACGCGATCGACCGCAAGATCGCCGACGAGCACCGGGTGCGCCGCTACGGCTTCCACGGCACCTCGCACCAGTACGTCTCGCGGGCCACCGCCCGGCTGCTCGGCCGGGACCCCGCTGAGGTCAACGTGATCGTGCTGCACCTGGGCAACGGCGGCTCGGCCTCGGCCGTGGCCGGCGGGGTCTGCGTGGAGACCTCGATGGGCCTGACCCCGCTGGAGGGCCTGGTGATGGGCACCCGCTCGGGTGACGTGGACCCGGGCGTGATCTTCCACCTGCACCGGGTCGGCGGGCTGGGCATCGACGAGATCGACGACCTGCTCAACCGCCGCAGCGGCCTGCTGGGCCTGTGCGGCGACAACGACATGCGCGAGGTGGAGCGCCGGATGGCGCAGGGCGACGCCGAGGCCGAGCTGGCCTTCCGCGCCTACGTCCACCGGCTGCGAAAGTACCTGGGCGGCTACTACGCCGTACTGGGCCATCTGGACGCGATCGCCTTCACCGCCGGGATCGGCGAGAACTCGGCCGGGGTCCGGGCGGCCGCCACGGCGGGCCTGGAGGAGCTGGGGATCGTGGTGGACGGGGAGCTGAACTCGGTCCACTCCGACGCCGCCCGGGTGATCTCCTCCCCCTATTCCAAGGTCGCGGTCGCGGTGGTCCCCACCGACGAGGAACTGGAGATCGCCCAGCAGGCTTTCGCCCTGGTGCACGACACGCGATGAACTCCCGTCAAAGATCCGTCCCAGCAGCTGGAATGGTTCGTTGACGATTTCTCACTATTAGCGACGAATGCACCGATAGCACGAACGGATAGAATGATCCATATGCGCCGAGCGAAAATTGTCTGCACCCTGGGTCCTGCGACGGACTCCTACGAACAGCTGAAGGCCATCGTCGAAGCGGGCATGAACGTCGCCCGACTCAACATGAGCCACGGCTCCCACCCGGAGCACGAGGAGCGGTACCGCAAGGTCCGCCAGGTCTCCGAGGACACCGGCCGCGCCATTGGCGTGCTGGCCGACCTGCAGGGCCCCAAGATCCGTCTGGCGACTTTCGCCAGCGGCCCGGTGACCGTTGACAACGGCGACACGTTCACCATCACCACCGAGGACGTCCCCGGTGACCAGCACATCTGCGGTACCACCTACAAGGGCCTGCCCGGTGACGTGAAGCCCGGCGACCCGATCCTGATCAACGACGGCGTCATCGCCCTGGAGGTCGTCAGCGTCGACGGCCCGCGGGTGAAGACCGTGGTGGTCGAGGGCGGGGTGCTCTCCAACAACAAGGGCATCAACCTCCCCGGCGCCGCCGTCAACGTGCCGGCCCTCTCCGAGAAGGACAAGGACGACCTGCGGTTCGCCCTTCGCCTGGGCGTCGACATGGTCGCGCTCTCCTTCGTCCGCAACGCCGCCGACATCGACGACGTGCACGCGGTGATGGACGAGGTCGGCATCCGGGTCCCGGTGATCGCCAAGATCGAGAAGCCGCAGGCCGTCGAGGCGATGGAGGAGATCGTCCTCGCCTTCGACGCCATCATGGTGGCCCGCGGCGACCTCGCCGTGGAGTACCCGCTGGAGCGGGTGCCGCTGGTCCAGAAGCAGCTGATCACGCTGGCCCGCCGCAACGCCAAGCCGGTCATCGTCGCCACCCAGATGATGGAGTCGATGATCCACGCCTCGCGGCCCACCCGCGCCGAGGCCTCCGACGTCGCCAACGCCATCCTGGACGGTGCGGACGCGGTGATGCTCTCCGCGGAGTCCAGCGTCGGCAAGTATCCGATCGAGACCGTCAAGACGATGAGCCGGATCGCCGAGGTCGCCGAGGAGGAGCTGGTCCGCCAGGGCCTGCAGCCGCTCAACCCGGGTCGCAAGCCGCGCACCCAGGGCGGCTCGGTGGCCCGCGCCGCGTGCGAGCTGGGCGACTTCCTGAACGCCGAGGCGCTGGTGGCCTTCACCAAGTCCGGTGACACCGCCCGCCGGCTCTCCCGCTACCGCTCGCCGATCCCGGTGATCGCCTTCACCGCGGACGCCGCCACCCGCAACCAGCTCACCCTGAGCTGGGGCGTCGAGGCGTACGTGACCGAGCAGGTCGCCACCACCGACGAGATGGTGCTCCAGGTCGACCAGGAGCTGCTGGCCATGAAGCGGCTGAACGAGGGCGACACGCTCATCGTCACGGCCGGTTCGCCCCCCGGCATCCCCGGCAGCACCAACATGGTCCAGGTGCACCACCTGGGCCGGCGCGTCGGCCTCTGACCGACGGGCGACCGAACCGAGAGAGCCCCACCCCCGCCTCGGCGGGGGTGGGGCTCTCTCGGCGTTCCGTCAGCTGCCGTACGGGGTGTCGTCGTTGAACAGGCGCATCCCCGGGATGGTCAGCGTGCCGCCGAACTGGCCGGCCTGCACGGCGGTGACCTTGGTCAGCGCCATGTCGATCGGGATCGGGATGGCGCCGATCAGGTTGTAGAGCCACTGCGGCAGGGTGTCCGGGGTCAGCGTGATCGCCCCGAGGTCGGGCAGCGGGATGCCATAGAGCGAGGCGAGGTCGCCGGTCAGGCTCTCCACGTACATCGTGATCGGGCCCTGGCGCATCGTCGAGGTGCTGCCGGCGGCGCTCTTCACGTGGAAGGTCTTGGCCGGGTTGTTGCCCGCCGCGGTGTCCTGGATGGTCGACATGTCGAGGTTCTCGATGTCCACCGAGCTGACGGTGAACTTCAGCACCCGCTTGGTGCTGGTCGGCGTGTGCACCTCGTAGACCCCGCCGAAGACCGCGCCGTACAGGGAGAGCCGGCTGGTCTTCAGCGTCCAGTTCTGGTCCGGCACGACCTGCCCGGGCTGCACCGCGGCGGCCGACACCGAGCGGGTGTCCACCGCACAGAGCGAGCGCGTGTCGCCGGCCGCCAGCGACTTGGCGACGGCCGAGGGCGCGGTGGCCACCGGGGACGGCGTGGCGCTCTTCGCGGCCCCCGGGGAGGCCGTGGCGGAGGCGCCGGGCGCCGGGCTCGCGGAGCCGGCGGCCGGGGCGGGCGCAGGGGTCGCACCGGGGCTCTGGCCCGCGCTGGGCGAGGCGGCCGGGGCCGTGGTCGGCGCGGCGGCCGGGGTGCTCGCGGTGATCGGGCCCGGCACCGTCGCGGCCTTGCCCTGGGCGGCGGTGGCCGGCGTCGGCGCGGGGGCCGGGGTGGCGGTCTGGGTGTTCTGGTGGGTCGGGTCGAAGATGCCCGAGATCCCGTTGATGATGTCGCCGATCAGGTCCTGGCGCTGCGCCGCACCGGGCTGGACGGCGGCGGCCTGGACGACCTGGGTCGCGGCGGCCGTCCGGTCCGCGCTGCTGGCGTTCGCCGGCAGCTTCGGCGTGAGGAAGGTGGCGCTGACCGCCTGGCCGGCGCCGGTGGCCGACGACTTGGTGGCGTCCGGAACCGGCTTCAACTGGCTCTTGGGGACCGGGGTGACCGTCACCGCGGTGTCCGGGCTGCTCGCGCAGCTGCCGGCCTGCGGGGTGGCGGCGGAGGCGAGACCGGGGACCGCGCTGGTGCCCATCAGCAGCGCGGTCGGGACCGCGGCGAAGGCGAGCAGCCGGACGCGGCCGGGCCCGCGCCGGCGTGGGGCCGCGTGCCGCGGGCCGTCCGAGCGGCGCTGGGCGGGCAGGGCCGCGCTGGGTGTCTCGTCCTGGCCGGTCACCTGGTGGCTCCCAACTCCTGGGTGGGGTCGTCGCTCTTGGGGGTCTGGTCCGCTTCGGGTGCCTCGGGGGTCTCCTCGACCGTCTCGGGGACCTCAGCGGCCTCAGCGGCCTCAGGGACCTCGGTGGTCTCAGCCGTCTCCTCAACAACCGGCTGGGCCACCGACTGCGCGACCAGCGCTCCGGTCGCCTCGGCCGCCACCTGCGCCGTCCGCGCATGGGCCGGCGGCGTCTTCAGCGGCGCCCAGGAGCAGAGCAGGCCGCCCGCGACCAGACCCAGCAGCAGGCCCATCAGGAAGCCGCCCAGGTTGGAGATCGGGATCGAGATCAGCGAAAGGATCGTGACGCCCACCCCGCAGAACACCCGGATCAGCGGCTGGAACCACGCGGAGATGCCGAGCACGATCATCAGCAGGCCGATGATCAGCGAGCCGGCGCCGGCCGTGGTCGCCATCGCCACCGTCAGGCCGCCGAGCGTCAGGTGCGCGTACGGGAAGTAGAGGATCGGCAGGCCCGCGACCATGGCCAGCAGGCCACCCCAGAACGGCCGGGTGCGGCGCCAGGCGCGGAACCCCAGCCGCAGTCGGGTGAAGACGCCTGCGCCGTCAGGCCAAACGTGGGCGGTTGCGCTGGTCACGATCGAACTCCTCGATGATGTGGCCGAGGGAAAAGTCTGAGGTGCGGCCGGGGACGGCTCGTACGCGCCGCCCCCGACCGCCGGGGCCGGCTCTCGCCGGCCTCGCTCCGCGCTGCTGTGCACCGGGCCCGGAAGGCACCCTGACGCACCGTCAGTGGCGGATCAGTAGCACTCGCCGCCGGCCTTGCCGTCGCCCCGGTTGATGTTCAGCTTCAGGCCCGGGAGCTTGAAGGTGCCCGCCGAGGTGGCGTAGGCGGTCTGCTGGACGTTCTTCAGGTCGGCCTTGTCGGCCGCCTGGGCGAAGCCCTTGGCGCCGGTCGGCTTCGGGTGCTGCTGGATGTCCTTCCAGCCCGAGGTGGCGGAGCCCTTGAGGGTCGCCGCGTCCTGGCCGATGTTGATGTTCGTGAACGTCGCGTCGGCGTTGAGCTGGTTCAGGTCGATCAGCAGGTTGGTGGCCTGGACCTGGCCCGGGTCGGCCGCGGGGTCGCCCGCCGCCTCCGGCGCGGTGCCGGCGTTCAGCACCAGGGTCCACTTGCCGAGCCCGAAGTCGCTCAGGTCGGTGACGACCGACTGGCACAGGTTGTGGATCGTCGCCGTGTCGAACGCGGAGACCGCGACCGGGTGCAGGGTGCCGTTGGTCTCGGCGTCGACCGAGCCGAACTGGGCGAAGTTGATGCCCGTCAGGTGGTCGGTGGTGACCTTGAAGCTCTGCCCGGAAACGCTGAACGAAGCGGCCAGCGCGCTGTCCGCGATGCTGACGCCGATCGCGGCGGTGGCCGCGATACCGGGCAGCATCACCAGGGCGAAGCGCTTCCAGCGGGTCTTGCCATAAGTCTGGGACATGCGAGTCCTCCTTCTCGGACGTACATCTCCGGCCGGTCCCGCGGCGGATGCGCGGATTCCCGCCCTTGGATGGGAGAAGAGCTACGTCCTCGGTAGCGGAGAGCGCCGTCGTCGGCTCCGGGCGCGCGCCGCCACAGCGGCACGCTCCCATCGACGGGCGATCACCCCCGAGCGACAACCAACGGACGCGCGGGGTCGCGCGGCCGGAGAAAGGACAGGATCCGCCGTGGGCAGCGGATACCCCCCTGTCCTCTCAACCGCCGGACGGAGCCGGCGGCTACCCGGTGGGGATCCCACGCTCCATGTGTCCGGCAGGCTGCCGGGGAGTGAAGTGAGGGACCAGGCGAGGCCGATCGTGCTGGAATCCGGGGCTGAGCACAAGAGGTTCATTACTGACGGGTAATCCAACAGTCGGAGCCCTCGCCCATGACGAGGCCACGACATCGACGCAGAGTGACGACATCCGGTATTCGCACCGGAGAAATCTCCTGGAAACAGGAAGGAAACGCCTGCGGACGGTCACCTGAGGTGACCGCCCGCAGGCGTTGTCAAGATTTGGTAAACACGGCCGCATTCATCTGATTGTCGTCAAATCGCCGACGACACCGCAGGTCACCCACCGTGCCAGCCGGCCGGCTCCGACCCCTCGGACCCGACGGGTCAGAAGAGCACCCGGGCCAGCGCCGTACGCGCGGCCGACACCCGCGGGTCCTCCGGGCCGATCACCTCGAAGAGCTCCAGCAGCCGCAGCCGCGCGGTGTCCCGGTCGGCACCGAAGGTCCGGCCGACGGTGGACACCAGCCGCCCGAAGGCGTCCTCCACATGACCGCCGACCAGGTCCAGGTCGGCGGCGTCCAACTGCGCCTGGACCGAGGCCGGATCGGCCGCCGCGGCCGCCCGCACGGCCTGCGGGTCGAAGCCCTCCACCCGGCGCAGCAGCCGCGCCTGGGCCAGGCCCAGCTGCGCCTCGGTGTTGCCCGGCTGGTCCGCCAGCACGTTCTCGTACGCCTGGACGGCGCCGCCCAGGTCGCCGCGGTCCAGCGCCTCGTGCGCGGCCAGCAGCGCCGGGTCCTGCGGCGGCAGCGACGGGGCCGCCCCCTCGGCGGCCGGGACCCCGCTGCCGCCGACGATGCCGAAGCGCTGCTCGGCCACCGCGATCAGCTGGTCCAGGATCTTGCGGATGTTGGGCTCGCTCTCGGCGCCCTGGAAGAGCGGCACCAACTGGCCGGCCACCACGGCCATCACGGCCGGGATGCCCTGGATGCCGAACTGCTCGGCGATCAGCTGGTTGGCGTCCACGTCGATCTTGGCGAGCACGATCCGGCCGGCGTACTCCTCGGCCAGGCGCTCCAGGATCGGACTGAGCTGCTTGCACGGGCCGCACCACTCGGCCCAGAAGTCGACGACCACCGGGACCTCGGCGGACCGCTGGACGACCTCGTCCTCGAAGGTCGCCTCGGAGACGTCGATGACGAGCGGGTATCCGGCGCCCGGCGCCTCGATCCCGGACTCCCCTGCGGTGGCCGCCTGGCGGGCCCGCTCGGCCCTGGCCTGCTCGGCCTTCTGCGCGGCCTCGCCGGCCGCCTTCACCGCGGCGAGGTCGACCGCACCGCGCAGGGCGGCGCTGTTCAGATGCGTGTTCCGTGGCTGCATGTCACCATCCTCCCCCGTCCGCGGGGGTGCCGGGTGCCAACCGCCGGGAAATCGGGTCACGGGCTGGATTGCCCGTTACCCTCACTCCGTTCGGCGGGAGCCCGTCCCCCCGGTAGCCGATTTTCGCCGCGGCGCGGATCCCCACCCGCGCCCCGCGCCTCGCCCCTCCCACAGGGCCGGCACGTGGTTGCCGCTCTATTCGCTACTGGTCGTAGCGTATCTGGCCACCAGCCCCCCGCCGCAAGCCCCACCGGGCGCGCGGGGACGTGACGTGCCCCACTTTCGCTGCCACGGATCTGCGGATACGGTTACCAGCCCGAGCCAAGCTACTCACCAGTAGATGTCGCAGCCCAGTAGTTGTCGCAGCAGAGAGCAGAGGATCCCTGGTGGCCACCCTCCCACCGCCCGCCCCGCGCACCAAGGGCCGGCCGCGCAGCGCGGCCGCCGACCGCGCGATCCTCGACGCCGCCCGCGCCACGCTGGCCGAACTGGGCTGGGGCGGGCTCACCATGGGCCATGTCGCCGCCCGGGCCGGCGTCGCCAAGACCACCCTCTACCGCCGCTGGCCGTCCAAGAACGAGCTGGTGGTGGACGCGGTCGCCAGCCTCTTCGACGAGTTGGAGGTGGCCGACCTCGGCAGCCTGCGCGCCGACATCGAGGCCGTCGTCCAGCAGTTCGGCGCCCTGCTGATCCGCCCGGAGACCCAGGCGGCGCTGCTCGCCCTGTTCGCCGAGGGTACCCGCGACCCGCAGCTGCGCCGGCGGATCCGGGAGTCCATCGTCGACCCGCAGAAGCGCCTGGTCCGCCAGGGCCGGGCGAACGCCCAGGCCCGCGGCGAACTCGACCCCGACCAGGACGAGGCCACCGCCTGCCAGGAGATCGACATCATCTACGACACCATCGCCGGCGCCGTCGAACACCGGGTGCTGGTCAGCGGCGAACCGCTCACCCGGGAGTGGGTCGACCGCTTCACCGGCCTCCTGATGGGCCCGCTGCCGGGGCTGACCAAAGGCTGAGAGGGCCCGCCCTCGGCGGACCCTCCCACCAGCGGTGCCGGGCCCCTCAGCCGGACGTCAGAACCCGGCCGGCTCGCGGTAGACGCCCCACTCGGCGCGCAGCGCGTGGCAGATCTCGCCGAGCGTCGCCTCCGCCCGGACCGCGTCCAGCATCGGCGGGATCATGTTGGCGCCCGAACGCGCCGCCGCCAGCATGCCGTCCAGCCCGGCCCGCACCGCCGCCTCGTCCCGGGCCGCCTTCCGGGCCGCCAGCGCGCGGACCTGCTCGCGCTCCACCTCGTGGCTGACCCGCAGGATCTCCAGCTCCTTGGTGACCGTGCCCGGGTGGCAGTTGACGCCGACCACCCGCTTCTCGCCCTTCTCCAGCGCCTGCTGGTAGGCGAAGGCCGCCTCGGCGGTCCGGCTCATGAACCAGCCCTCCTCGATGCCGCGCAGGATGCCGGAGGTCATCGGGCCGATCGGGTGGTCCTCGGTGACCTTGGCCGCCTTGGCCAGGATCTGCGCGAAGATCTCCTCGGCCTGCGCCTCGATCCGGTCGGTCAGCGCCTCCACGTACCAGGAACCGCCCAGCGGGTCGGCCACGTTGGCCACCCCGGTCTCCTCCATCAGCACCTGCTGGGTGCGCAGGGCGATCTCGGCGGCCTGCTCGGAGGGCAGCGCCAGGGTCTCGTCCAGGGCGTTGGTGTGCAGCGAGTTGGTGCCGCCGAGCACCGCGGAGAGCGCCTCCACCGCGGTGCGGACCACGTTGTTGTAGGGCTGCTGGGCGGTCAGCGAGACGCCGGCCGTCTGGGTGTGGAAGCGCAGCCACTGCGCCTTCTCGGTCTTGGCGCCGTACGCCTCGCGCAGCCAGCGGGCCCAGATCCGGCGCGCGGCGCGGAACTTGGCGATCTCCTCGAAGAAGTCGAGGTGCGCGTCGAAGAAGAAGGACAGGCCCGGCGCGAAGACGTCCACGTCCAGCCCGCGGGAGAGGCCGAGCTCGACGTAGGCGAAGCCGTCGGCGAGCGTGTAGGCGAGCTCCTGCGCGGCCGTGGAGCCGGCCTCGCGGATGTGGTAGCCGGAGACCGAGAGCGGCTTGTAGGCGGGGATGCCCTCGGCGCAGTACTCCATCAGGTCGCCGATCAGGCGCAGGTGCGGCTCGGGCGAGAAGAGCCACTCCTTCTGCGCGATGTACTCCTTGAAGATGTCGGTCTGCAGCGTGCCGTTGAGCACGGCCGGGTCCACGCCCTGCCGCTCGGCGGCCACCAGGTACATGCAGAAGATCGGCACGGCCGGACCGCTGATCGTCATCGAGGTGGTCACCTCGCCGAGCGGGATGCTGTCGAAGAGCACCTCCATGTCGGTGGCCGAGTCGATCGCCACCCCGCAGTGGCCGACCTCGCCGAGCGCCTTGGCGTCGTCGGAGTCGTAGCCCATCAGGGTCGGCATGTCGAAGGCGACCGAGAGCCCGCCGCCGCCGGCGGCCAGGATCATCTTGTAGCGCTCGTTGGTCTGCTCGGCGTTGCCGAAGCCGGCGAACTGCCGGATGGTCCAGGTGCGACCGCGGTAGCCGGTGGCGTGCAGGCCCCGGGTGTAGGGGTACTCCCCCGGCCACCCGATCCGCTCGAAACCCTCGTACGGCTGCCCGGCGGGCGGACCGTAGACCGGGTCCACCTCGTCGCCGGAGAGGGTGGTGAAGTCGGCATCACGCTTGCGGGCCGTGTCGTACCGCTGCTGCCAGCGCTGCCGGCCGCGCTCGATCTCGTCGGCGTTCATCTCACCGCTCCTGCCAGGAAGTAGGGCCTGCTGGAAATTTACTCGGACGTCCTACTATTTGTCGATGGTGACAGGCCACGGGGAACGGGAACAGCGGGGAAACACGAGGGCCCCCTCCGGGGAGGGGGCCCTTCGGAGACGAGCGTGTCAGACGCTGACCGGCTCCTTGACGGGCGCGACGGCGGCGGCCTCGCGGACCACCCGGCGCTCGGCGTAGAAGGAGGCGAACGGGATGCAGCCGGCGGCCAGGGTGAAGACCAGGCGGCCCATCGGCCACTTGAGCTTCTGGCCGAGCAGGAAGGTCACCACGAAGTAGGTGACGTAGAGCCAGCCGTGCACCACCGCGATGGCCGTGGTGCTGCCCTTGTCGAAGCCGTACTTCGCGATCAGGAAACCGCAGAAGATCAGCAGGGCGGAGCCGGTCGCGATGGCGAGGACCCGGTACCAGGCCAGCAGGGGGTTGGACTTCATTGTTCGGCTGCCTTCGCGCTCGACGGGGGGATTACGGCTCATCCGAGGGTAACCGCCCCGCGCCGGCGTCCTACCCGGGGCCCTCGGCGAAGTCTCCGGCCGCCACCCGGAGCGGCCTGAGCAGGTCGAACACCTGCCGGCACTGCTCGGCGTCGTAGGCCTCCAGGCCGAACTCGACGGCCATCAGGTCCCGAGTCGCCTCCTCCACCGCCTTGCGGCCGCGCTCGGTGATCGCCGCCAGCACCCCCCGGCCGTCCAGCGGGTTGGGCCGGCGGGCGACCAGGCCGGCCTTCTCCAGCCGGTCCACCGTGTTGGTGACGCTGGTCGGGTGCACCATCAGGCGCTCGCCGATCTTGGAGAGCGACAGTTCGCCGGTCCGGCTGAAGGTCAGCAGCACCAGCGCCTCGTACCGCGCGAAGGTCAGCCCGTAGGGCTTGACCACCGCGTCGACCCGGCCGAGCAGGATCTGCTGGGCGCGCATCACCGAGGTGATCGCCGCCATCGCCGGAACGGCCCCCCAGCGGCGGGTCCACAGTTCGTCGGCACGGGCGATCGGGTCGAAGTCGAGTGCAAGCGGTTTGGCCACGTCCCTCACCGTACCGGCGGGCCCGGATCCGGCCGCCGATCGGCCGGATGCTGGGACTGGAGACCGGGGCTCAGGCGGTGGCGGGCGCGGCCGTCACCAGTTCGCCGCGCTCCTCGCGGGCGAGCGTCCGCTCGGCGAAGAAGCCGCCGGTCGGCAGCACCGAGAGGACGAAGAGCAGCGCCGCCCGCTTGCGGTCCCAGCCCTGCTTCTGCCAGGCCAGGCCCCAGAACGCGACGTAGGAGATGAAGAGGATGCCGTGGATCGTGCCCATCACCGGCACCGCGTCGAAGCTGGTGGTGCGCTTGAGCACCGAGCAGACCAGCAGCAGCAGGAAGGACAGGCCCTCGGGACCGGAGACGAGGCGCAGGCGGTGGACGGCACTGTTCTTCATGGCGGGTTACCTCACGGGTGGCGGCTTCACTTGTGAACGGGCGCACAAGCCGCTGCCCATTATGAGCAGGCTCCCCGTCGCGAACGGGCCCGGGGGGCCCTGAGTGCCGCAGCTCACAGACCGGCCGCGCCCCACCGAGCCGGTGACCGCGTCAGGCCGCGCCGCTATCCTGCTGCCGCAAGGCCCGGCCCCGGGCCGGCGATCCGCACACGGGGGAGCACGCGTCATGTTCAAGCGGGACTGGGACCGGCGGACCTGCGCCAAGCGCGGCCACATCACCTACGCCCCCGACGAAGCGGCGCTGCGTCAGCGCCTGCACGCCGCGACCGCGTTGGGCGACGCCTGGCGCTGCCTGCGCTGCGGCGACTTCGCGCTCGGCGAGCCGCACGGCGCGGGCCCGGCCGACCGGGCCCCGCTGGTGCCGCGCGGCAAGGCGCTGCGCGACCTGTTCATCCTGCGCTTCCTCGCGGTGGAGCGCGGCCTGCGCGGTGTGCTCGGCATCCTGATCGCCTGGGCGGTCTGGAAGTTCTCCAACAGCCAGGACGCGGTGCACGAGCTCTTCGACCGGAACCTGACGGTCTTCCGGCCGGTCACCGACCACTTCCACTGGGACCTGGAGCACTCCTCGGTCATCGACACCATCCGCAAGACCTTCGAGTACAAGCACAGCACCCTGACCCTGGTCGCCGCCGGCGTGCTGGCCTACTCGCTGATCGAGCTGGTCGAGGGCGTCGGGCTCTGGCTCGGCCGGCGCTGGGCGGAGTACCTCGCGGTGGTGGCCACGGCCGCCTTCCTCCCGCTGGAGGGCATCGAACTGACCCACCACGTCAGCGCGGTGAAGATCGTCACGATCAGCGTCAACGTGCTGGCCGTGCTCTGGATCCTGATCTCCAAGCGGCTCTTCGGCATCCTCGGCGGCGTCCACGCCTTCGAGGCCGCCCGGCACTCGGCCTCGCTGCTGGAGGTCGAGCAGTCGGCGGGGACGGTGACGGCGGCGGCCTGAGGCAGGCCGGACCGATTGTCGCGGGTCGGTACCAGTACCGCCGGGCCCCTCGCTGCGGGTCCGGCGGTACCGCTATGTTCGCCCGGTGGCACAGTTCCGACTTCAAGGCTCCCGGGTGCTCGCCGTCGATCTCGCCGGCGACTCGGTGAAGGCCCGCAACGGCTCGATGGTGGCGTACACCGGCCAGATGAGCTTCAAGAAACTCAGCGGCGGCGGCGACGGCCTGCGCGGCATGGTGACGCGCCGGCTGACCGGCGAGCAGATGTCCGTGATGGAGGTCCAGGGGAAGGGCACCTGCTTCTTCGCCGACAAGGCCACCGAGGTCAACCTGGTGCGGCTGAACGGCGAGACGCTCTACGTCGAGGCGGACAACCTGCTCTGCACCGAGGCGACCCTGCGCACCGGCACCTCCTTCACCGGCCTGAACGGGATGGCCTCCGGCGACGGCCTGTTCACCACCAAGGTGGAGGGCGCCGGCTGGGCCGCGCTGATCTCCAACGGCCCGGCGATCGTGCTGCGGGTCTCCCAGGGCACGCCGCTGCGGGTGGACCCGGGGGCGTACGTCGCGCACACCGGCAACCTGCACCGGGCGATCAGATCCGGCGCGGGCTGGACCACGCTGATCGGCGAGGGCGGCGGCGAGGCGGTGCAGGTGGAGTTCACCGGCGAGGGCCTGGTCTACGTGCAGCCCTCCGAGAAGATCACCTTCGGGGGCGACGTCTGATGCCGTTTCACCAGATCAACGGCAAGCTGGTCGAGGCGCCGATCCAGCCCGGCCAGCGGATGTTCAGCCAGCGCGGGGCGATGCTGGCCTACCGGGGCGAGGTGAGCTTCACCCCGAACCTGATGGGCGGTCAGGGCGGGGTGATGTCGATGATCGGGCGCCGGGTGGCGAACGAGGACACCCCCCTGATGACGGTCGAGGGCCGCGGCACCGTGATGTTCGGCCACGGCGGCCACCACGTGCACGTGGTCGACCTGACCGGCGACACCCTGTACGTGGAGGCGGACCGACTGCTCGCCTTCGACGGGACGCTGCGGCAGTCCACCATGTTCATGGGCGCCCAGGGCGGCGTGATGGGCATCGTGCGCGGCCAGGTGACCGGGCAGGGGCTCTTCACCACCCAGCTCTCCGGCCACGGCTCGGTGGCGATGATGGCGCACGGCGGCGTCTTCGAGCTGCCCCTCACCCCGGGCCAGCCGGTCCACGTGGACCCGCAGGCGTACGTGGCGCACCGCGGCGAGGTCCGCAACAAGCTCTCCAGCGCGCTGGGTTGGCGCGAGATGATCGGGCGGGGTTCGGGCGAGGCGTTCCAGCTGGAACTCTCCGGCAGCGGGACCGTGTACGTGCAGGCCAGCGAGGAGAAGCTCTGATGTCCGACTCCCCCGTCGCGTACGACCCGTACAGCCTGCCGGTCAACGACAACGTCAACCCGTACTGCTTCTCGGTGGAGCTGAACGGCAGCTACTTCCTGCAGAAGGGCAAGATGATCGCCTACTACGGCGACGTCTCCTTCAAGGGCGTCGGGCACGGCTCGCTCGACCGGCTGATCGGGCAGAACTTCAACTCGCCGCTGCACGCCGCTGACTGGGTGGTGGCCGAGGGGCGCGGCAAGATGCTGCTGGCCGACCGGGCCTTCGACCTCAACTCCTACGACCTGGAGCAGGGCAACCTCACGGTGCGCTCCGGCAACCTGCTGGCCTTCGAGCCGACCCTGGCGCTGAAGCAGTCGATCATCCCCGGGTTCCTCACCCTGATCGGCACCGGAAAGTTCGTGGCGGCCTCGAACGGACCGGTCCACTTCGTCGAGCCACCCATTCGGGTGGACCCGCAGGCGCTGGTCGGCTGGGCGGACTGCCCCGCGCCGTGCCACCACTACGACCACCACTACCTGCAGGGCTTCCTCGGCGGGATGCGCCGGCTGACCGGGCTGGGCGGCGCCTCCGGCGAGGAGCACCAGTTCGAGTTCATCGGCGCCGGGCAGGTGCTGCTGCAGTCGACCGAGGCGATGCTGGCCGAGCGCTCGGTGGGCGTGGTCGAGGCCGAGCAGGGCGTGCCGGGCGCCGGGGTGCCGCACCAGGCAAGCGGGCAGCAGCTGCCCAACGTGAACGTGCCGGGCCTGGGGAATCTCGGCGACCTCGGGCGGCGCTTCGGACTGTGAGGGCCGCCGGTCGGCCGGCAGGCTGTGAGGGGCGGCACAGCGGGACGTAAGCCAGATTGTAGAAAGTTGAACAATCTTGGGTATCATGGTCGGTATGGATACGCACGCCACCGAGCCGACCGAGGCCGAGGCCTCCCCGGTCGCCCCCGCCGTCGACGACACCCCCTGGCTGACCGCCCGGGAGCAGCGGCTCTGGCGCGCCCACCTGGAGGTCAGCAAGCTGCTCGACTACCAGCTCGGCCGTGAACTGCAGCCGCACAACCTGGCGGGCAACGACTACGAGATCCTGGTCGTGCTCTCCGAGGCGCCGCAGCGGCGGATGCGGATGACCGACCTGGCCACCGCCACGTTGCAGTCCAAGAGCCGGCTCTCGCACCAGATCACCCGGATGGAGTGCGCCGGCCTGGTGCTGCGCCAGGAGTGTCCGGGCGACCGCCGCGGCCTCTTCGCCCACCTCACCGAGGCGGGCTGGGAGACCATGCAGAAGGTCGCGCCGGACCACGTCCGCAGCGTCCGGGCGCACTTCATCGACCGCTTCGACAGCGACCAGCTCGACGCCATGTACGAGGCGCTGGCACCGATCGCCGAACACCTGCGCGCCCTGCGCGGGCGGGCCTGACGGCTACGAGGCCGTCAGCCCCGCCACCAGCTCGTCCGCGGCGCCGTACGGGTCCAGCCGGCCGCGCGCCACCCGCTCGGCCAGCGCGTCCAG
>FTKT01457732.1_pt1 | contig 38311 bp, 27 predicted proteins | sample 1658271 | NCBI WGS metagenome assembly FTKT01 (sample SAMEA3914811, study PRJEB12502) | metagenome | biome: forest; material: soil | place: Canada | collected 2011-08-04 | depth 0.3 m | reverse complement strand
ACCCCGGCGGCGTGCGCGGCGGAGATCTCCCCGATCGAGTGCCCGGCGAGGAAGTCCGGCCGCACACCCAGGTGCGCGAGCAGGCGGAACAGGGCGGTGTGGAAGGCGAACAGCGCGGTCTGCGTGTACAGCGTACGGCTGAGGAGTTCGGCGTCCTCGCCGAACATCACCTCCTTGAGCGGCAGGTCCAGCTGCGGGTCGAGCAGCGCGCAGACCTCGTCCAGCGCCTCGGCGAAGACCGGATATGTCTCGTACAACTCCCTTCCCATGCCGGGCCGTTGTGAGCCCTGGCCGGAGAAGAGGAAGGCCGTCCGCGCGGTGGCGTCCACCGTGCCTCGGAGCAGCAGCGGGCTCTCGCGCTCCTCCGCCAGCGCGGCCAGCCCCTCCAGCAGCTCGTCACGGGTGGACCCGACGACTGCCGCCCGGTGCTCGAACGCCGTCCGGGCCGTGGCCAGGGTGTACGCCAGGTCGGCGGGGTCGGGATCGGCGCCGCCCGTCAGGTGCTCCGCCAGCCGGTCGGCCTGTGCGCGCAAGGCGGGCCCGCTGCGGGCGGAGAGCAGCCAGGAGAGCCGGTCGGCGGACGCCGCCGCCCGCTTCGGGCGCCGCCCGGAGCGTGAGCGCTTCGCCCGTACCCCGGCGGGTTCGGGGGCCTCGGTGAGGACGACATGGCAGTTGGTCCCGCCCATGCCGAACGAGCTGACGCCTGCCGCCAGCGGGCGGTCCGGGCGCGGCCACGGCGTCAACTCCCGCTGCACCCGCAGCCGTAGCTCCTCGAAGGGGATCGCCGGGTTGGGGGAGTCGAAGTTGAGGCTGGGCGGCAGCTCCCGGTGCCGGATGCTCAGTGCGGCCTTCAGGAAGCCGACGATGCCCGCCGCGCCCTCCAGGTGGCCGACGTTGGTCTTCGCCGAGCCGACCGCCAGCGGTTCCCGCGGATCCCGCGCGGAGCCGATCGCCGCGCCCAGCGCGGCCGCCTCGATCGGGTCGCCCACCGGCGTTCCGGTGCCGTGCAGTTCGACGTACTGGACGTCCTCGGGGGCGAGCCTGGCCTGCTCGTGTGCGGCGCGGACGACCTCCGCCTGGGCGGTGGCGCTGGGCACGGTCAGGCCGTCGGTGGAGCCGTCGTTGTTGACCGCGCTGCCGCGGATCACGCAGACGATGTCGTCGCCGTCCCGCAACGCGTGCGCGAGCGGCTTGAGGACGACGACGCCACCGCCCTCGCCGCGGACGTAGCCGTTGGCGCGGGCGTCGAAGGTGAAGCAGCGACCGTCGGGGGAGAGACCGCCGAACCGGGCCGCACCCAGCGCGCTTTCGGGGATCAGGTTGAGGTTGATGCCGCCGGCGATGGCCAGCTCGCTGGCTCCGCTGCGCAGGCTCTCCACCGCCAGGTGCACCGAGACCAGCGCGGAGGACTGGGCGGTGTCCACGGCCATGCTCGGCCCGCGCAGCCCCAGGGTGTAGGAGACGCGGTTGGCGATGATGCTGCGGTGCAGGCCGGTCACCGAGTGCTGGCCGATGGCCTGGAAGCCGTACTGGTGCAGGAGTTTGGCGTAGTCGTCCCAGATCGCCCCGATGAACACGCCGGTCCGGGTGCCGTGCAGGCGGTCCGGGACGATGCCGGCGTTCTCCAGTGCCTCCCAGCTCAGTTCGAGCACCAGGCGCTGCTGCGGGTCCATGGCGGCCGCCTCGCGCGGCGAGATGCCGAAGAACGACGGGTCGAACTCGTCCACCCGGTCCAGGAATCCGCCCCGCCGGGTACGGGCCCAGTCGCCGGCCGGGTCGTCCTCGCCGTCGGGCGCCTCGGTGCCCCAGCGGTCGGCGGGCGCCTCGGTGATCGCGTCGGTGCCGTCCCTCAGCAGCCTCCAGAAGGCCTCGGGGTGCGGCGCGCCGGGCAGTCGGCAGGCGAGCCCGATGACGGCGATCGGCTGCTCACGCCCCGCCTCGCCCGGGTCGTCCGCCTGCTTCCGCTTTGCCGGCTGGTGGAGCGGGGAATCGGACCTACGCTTCATTGTGCTTGACCACCCCTCATCGTCACTGCGCACGCCGAGAACGGCCGAGCCGAGCGGCTGGATGCGCCGCACCGATGATCAGGCTCACCGCGCCGGCTAACGGGGCCCTTGCCTCGCCCTAAAGCTGGCGAACCGTCAACTCCCGCATCCCGAACCGTCACCCGTCGCACCCTCGCGGCGCCGCGGGCAGCCGTCCGTAGGCCGGACGGCGGGGTGCACGCGTTTTAGCGCGGCGTAGGGGCGGCGTAAGACCGGTCCCCTAGCGTCGGGGGCCCTACCAAGGTGTGGCGACGACGTTTGAGGATGGACATGGCCGACTTCACGATGACCATCGGCGGCGAGAGCGTGCCGGCGACGCGGACGTTCGGCGTCGTCAACCCGGCGACCGGCGAGGTCTGGGCCGAGGCGCCGGACTGCTCGCTCGAGCAGCTGGACCAGGCCCTGCTCTCCGCGCAGGCCGCACAGGTCGCCTGGCGCGGTGACCTCGCGGCGCGCCGGGCGGCCCTGCACGCGGCGGGCGACCTGCTCATGGCGCGGGTCGGCGAGATCGCGCCGGTGCTCACCGCCGAGCAGGGCAAGCCGCTGTCGGAGGCCGCCCAGGAGGTCTACGGGTTCGCCTACTGGTTGAAGTACTACGCCGATCTGGACCTGCCGCGCGAGATCCTGCAGGACGACGAGGCCGCCCTGGTGGAGGTGGTGCGCAGGCCGCTCGGGGTGGTCGCGGCGATCACGCCGTGGAACTTCCCGCTGGTGCTGGCCGCGTGGAAGCTCGCTCCGGCGCTGCTGGCCGGCAATACCGTGGTCCTCAAGCCGTCCCCCTACACCCCGCTGGCCACGCTCAAGGTGGGCGAGCTGCTGGCGCGGGTGCTGCCGCCCGGCGTGCTGAACGTGGTCAGCGGCGGCGACGAGCTCGGCGCCCGGCTGACCGCGCACGAGATCCCGCGCAAGATCAGCTTCACCGGGTCGGTGGCGACCGGCAAGCTCATCGCGGCGGCCGCCGCGCCGGACCTCAAGCGCCTCACGCTGGAGCTGGGCGGCAACGACCCGGCGATCCTGCTGGACGACGTGGACCCGGCGGCGGTCGCGGACCGGATCTTCACCGCCGCCTTCGCCAACAACGGCCAGGTCTGCTCGGCGATCAAGCGGGTCTACGTGCCGCGGCCGCTGTACGGCGACGTGCTGGAGGCGCTCGCCGCGCGGGCCCGCCGGACCACGGTGGGCGACGGCACCCAGGAGGGCGTCGAGCTCGGACCGGTCAACAACCGGCGCCAGCTGGACCGGGTGGCCGGCCTGGTGGCGGAGGCGGTGGCGGGCGGCGCCCGGGCGCTGGCCGGGGTGGCGCCCACCGGGGGCGCCGGACTGTTCTTCCCGCCGACGATCATCGACGGAGCGGTGGACGGCGACCGGATCGTGGACGAGGAGCAGTTCGGCCCGGTGCTGCCGGTCATCCCGTACTCCGACGTCGAGGAGGCGCTGGCCCGGGCCAACGGCACGCACTTCGGCCTGTCGGGGTCGGTCTGGAGTGCGGACCCGGACCGGGCCGCCGAGCTGGCCGCGCGCTTGGAGTGCGGCACCGCCTGGGTCAACACGCACTACGCGCTCGCCCCCTTCCAGCCGTTCGGCGGCCACAAGTGGAGCGGGCTGGGCGTCGAGAACGGCGTGTGGGGCTACCACGGCTTCACCGACCTGCAGGTGCTGCACCGCTCCCGGGCCTGACGGACGCGCCGCCGACCGCGCCGACCGGGTGGGCCGGGCGGGTCAGGTGGCGCGGACGGCTCAGGAGTGCATGCCGTCCGTCAGCAGCCTGAGGATCCGGGTGGCCCGCTCGCCGTCGGAGTACTGGGCCGCCCAGCCGATCGCCGCGGCGGCGGTGAACAGGTCCTCCGCGTCCACGTCGGCCCGTACCTCGCCGGCCTGCTGCGCCCGCTCCAGCAGCCGGGAGGCGGATTCGTGCATCGCCACGCAGGAGCCGTGCAGCTCCGACTGGTCGTCGTGCAGGGCCGCGAGGACCGAGCCGGGCAGGCCGTGGAAGGTGCCCGAGCCGGCGGCGAACCGTTGCAGCCAGGCGGCCAGCGCCTCGCCCGGCGAGGGCGCGGAGAGCGATTCGTCCGCCGCGCCGGCCAGCGCGGTCAGCCGGTCGCTCAGCACGGCCTGGACCAGGGCCTCGCGGGTCGGGAAGTGCCGGTAGAGGGTGCCGATGCCGACCCCGGCCCGCCGGGCGACATCGCGCAGCGAGGCGTCGATGCCCTCCTCGGCCAGCACGGTACGGGCCACCGCGACGAGGTTCTCCCGGTTGCGGCGGGCATCGACGCGCATCCCCTGACCTGGACCGGTTGCGTGTTCAGTCATGGCACCCTCCATCGGTTGAGATTCGGAGCTGTGCTCCGTATAGTCTTAGCGGAGCGGTGCTCCGGCTATGCGGAGCAATGCTCCACATATTACACATTCGCATGTCCCAGACAGGGAGACCCACCCATGGCAGCGGAGAGCAAGACCAGCCCGCCGGGCGCGCCGACCACCGGACGGGAGCCCTTCTCGCCCGTACTCCGCAAAGTGATCGCGGTGACCACGCTCGGCACGTTCATGACGTTCCTGGACTCCACCATCGTCAACGTCGCGCTGAACACGCTGACGGAGAAGATGCACTCCCCGCTGACCACCATCCAGTGGCTGGTCACCGCCTATCTGCTGGCCATGGCCGCCGTCATCCCGATCAGCGGCTGGCTCGCCGCCCGGCTCGGCGCCAAGCGGGTCTTCCTGGCCGCGATCGCCCTGTTCACCCTCGCCTCACTGGCCTGTGGACTGGCCACCTCGATCGACCAGTTGATCGTCTTCCGGACGATCCAGGGTATCGGCGGCATCGCCGTCCCGGTCAGCCAGGCGATCATGGTGCGCACCGCCGGCCCCAAGCTGATGGCCCGGGTGCTGAGCGTCAGCGGCATCCCGGTCATCATGGCCCCGGTCATCGGCCCGACGATCGGCGGCCTGCTGGTCGAGCACGTCGGCTGGCGCTGGATCTTCCTGGTCAACATCCCGATCGGCATCATCACCGTGCTGCTCGGGATGCGGCTGCTGCCCGCCGACACCCCCGGGCAGGCCGGCAAGCTCGACATCCCCGGCCTGGTCACCATCGTCGCGGCCAGCGTCGGCCTCACCTACGGGCTCGCCGAGATCGGCAGCACCGGTGACGCCGGCTCCCCGAAGGTCGTCGTCTCCCTGGCGGCGGGCGTGCTGCTGCTGGCGGCCTTCGTGGTCCTCGCGCTGCGCCGCGAGAAGCCGCTGCTGGACATCCGCCTCTTCAAGGGGCACCTGTACGCGGCGGCCTCGCTCACCAACTTCTTCATGGGCGCGGTGAGCCTGGGCGCGGTCATCCTGATGCCGCTCTACTTCCAGACCGTCCGCGGCCAGGACGCCGTCTCCACCGGCCTGCTGCTCATTCCGCAGGGCGTCGGCGTGGCGATCGCCATCTGGCGGGTGGCCCGCTTCGTGGACAAGTTCGGCAGCGGTCCGGTCGCGCTGGCGGGCGGCGTGATCAGCGTCGCCTCCACCATCCCCTTCGTCGTCATCGGCGCCCACACCTCCTACTGGTGGATCGGCGTGGCGATGGTGGCCCGCGGCTTCGGCATCGGCGCCTGCGCGGTGCCGGCGGTCACCGCGGCCTACCGGGCGGTCTCCATGATGAAGATCCCCGACGCCACCGTGCAGCTCAACATGGGCCAGCGGATCGGTGGTTCGCTCAGCGCGGCGATCCTCGCCGTCGTTCTGCAGCGCCAGCTGCAGCACGCGGCCAGCCTCGACCAGGCGGCGGACGGCTTCGGCGTGGCGTTCTGGTGGGTGCTGGGGATGGGCGTCGCCGCGACCCTGCCGGCGCTGTACCTGGCCGTCGTGGAGAAGCGGTCCGCGGCCGCCGCGGTCCCGCCCGCCGCTGCCCCGCAGCCGGCGGCTCCGGTCCAGCCCCTCAAGGGGGCCGAGCAGTCCTGAGCGGCGCGGGCCGGATCGTCCCGGCCGCCTTCTCCCGGCCCGCCCGGCGGGTAGGGTCCCCACGTCCCGGCGGTTCATCCGCCGGGACGTGGCTACGCGGCGGGTCCGGAGCCGCTCGTCGGGTCAGCAGGGCGAGGCCGGACCGACGGAGGCTGCGGCCCGCTGAGGACGGGGGCCGCACGGCCGGGCCCGCCGCCTGTCCGTCCACCGCTGAGACAAGGGAGAAAGCGTGTCCACCACGACCCCTCGTTCCGCCGCCGCGCCTGGTTCCGCGCTCTCCTCGGGTCTCGCCGGGACCGCGGGCGGGCCGCCGCTCGCCGACCGGTTCAAGTCGGCCTTCCGCGGCCACCCGGCGGGCGTGGTCGTGATCACGGTTCCCGGCCGCACGGGACCGGTCGGCTTCACCGCGACCTCGCTCTCCTCGCTCTCGCTGGACCCCCCGCTGGTCTCCTTCGCCATCGCCACGACGGCCTCCAGCCGGCCGCACCTGCGGGAGGGCGGTGCCGCGGTGGTCCACTTCCTCGCCGCCGAACACGAGGAGCTGGCCCGGCGGTTCGCCACCAGCGGGATCGACCGCTTCGCCGAGCCCACCCGCCACAGCCGCCTGCCCGGCGGGGAACCCCTGCTCGACGGCGTGTCCAACTGGCTGCTGATCTCACTGCGGAACCTGATACCCGCCGGTGACCACCACCTCGTCATCGGCCGCGTCACCCAGGTCTCCAGCACCCCCGGCCACCGTCCCCTCCTGTACCACGACGGCGCCTACCACGACATGGGCCGCCCGTCCGCGACGGCGTGACCGCGTTCCGATCGCCCCGGTCGCCTGACGGCGCCGCCACGTTGTATGACGGTGCGTCGGTTACCTGGCGGCTACAGCTGTGGCGGCCCGCCCCGCCGTATGACAGTGCATCAGTCACCTTTGTGGCTACCGCGGTCCCACCGCCCCGCTACCGCGCCCCGCCGTATGACGGCACATCAGTCACCACCGCACCGCCCCCGCGAGAGTACGGCTCCGCAGGGGCACTGCGCCCCGCCCCGCGAGAGCCGGGACTTCCGCGGGCGCAGGGCGGGTCGCCGGTCCCGCCGTGCATAGGGCGGCGTTAAGTGCGGCCTAAGGGCGGCGGCCGAGGATGAGGCCAATGACGGACGTCCCGCAGCCCCGGCGCGGCCGGCGCGCTGCCCGGGGCGGCCGGCGGCGACCGTGCCGTGGCCGCCGTCGTCGAGTCCAGCAAGTGGATCAGGGCGGGTTTCGCTCTGGAAAGGGTCTGACCACGATGCCTTCCGAAAGTCCCGCGCCGCCCGCCCCGGCCGTCGAGCGGATCCACGCCCTGGCCCGGACCGGCGAACTCGCCGCCCACTACCACGAGGTGCCCGCGCTGCTGCGCGAGGCCGGCGACGCCGAACTCGGCCGGGCCGGGCTGGTGCTGTCCCGGCTGGACCGCGGCGCGGTGCTGCGCGCCCGCCCGGACACCCCGGTGGTCCGGGTGGCCGTCACCGGCCACGGCACGCTGGCCCAGGCGGTGCCGGCGCTCACCGTGGAACTCGCCCGGCACGGCCTGCTGCTGCACCCGTACACCGCCGACTTCGACAGCTACGTCTTCGACCTGTCCGACCCGGACAGCGAGCTGCACGCCTTCGACGCCGACGTGGTGCTCTGCCTGCTCGACCCGCGGGTCTTCCTCGACGACCTGCCGCGCCCCTGGCGGGTCACCGACCTGGCCGCCGCGCTCGACCGCCGACTGGACCTGCTGGAGAAGCTCGCCACCCAGTTCCGGGCGACCGGACGCGGCACCCTGGTCCTCAACACCGTGCCGCTGCCCCGCGAGGCCACCGCCCAACTCCTCGACTACCCCTCGCGCGCCCGGCTCGGCGCGCTGTGGCGCGAGGCCAACGCCCGGCTGCTGCGGCTGCCGGAGAGCCTGCCCGGCGTGGTGGTGCTCGACCTGGACCCGCTGCTCGCCGAGGGCGCCGCCGCCACCGATCCGCGGATGAGCGTCTACGTCAAGGCCCACCTCTCCGCCGACCTGCTGGCCGGCTACGCCCGCGAGGTCGGCCACCTGGTCCGCGCGCTCACCGGACGCACCAAGAAGTGCCTGGTCGTGGACCTGGACGAGACGCTGTGGGGCGGCGTGCTGGGCGACGACGGGATCGAGGGCATCGAGGTCGGCGGCTCCTACCGGGGCGAGGCGTTCGCCGAGTTCCAGCGGGTGGTCTCGCAGCTCTCGGCCCAGGGCGTGCTGCTCGCCGCCGCCAGCAAGAACGACCTGGAACCGGTGCGGCAGGCGCTGCGCGAGCACTCCGGCATGGTGCTGCGCGAGGAGGACTTCGTCCGCATCCACGCGGACTGGGGCGCCAAGCCCGACAGCCTGAGCGCGCTGGCCGAGGACCTCAACCTCGGCATCGACAGCTTCGTCTTCGTCGACGACAACCCCTACGAACGCGGCCTCGTCCACCTGCGGCTGCCCGAGGTCACCGTGGTGCCCGTCGGCACCGAGCCGGCGCTGCACGTCGCGGCGCTGCTGCGGGACGGCTGGTTCGACACCGTCGAGCTCACCGCCGAGGACCGGGCCCGTCCCGCCCGCTACCGCGAGGAGTTGACCCGCAAGGACTTCGTGCAGGGCTTCAGCTCCGTCGCCGACTACCTCGCCGAACTGGGCGTGCGGGTCCGCCTCGCGCCGGCGACCAGTGCCGAGATCCCGCGGATGTCCCAGATCACCCTGCGCACCAACCAGTTCAACCTGACCACCGAGCGGCTCCAGCAGCCCGAGGTCCGGGCGCTGGCCGAGGACCCGGACGCGGCCGTGCTGGCCATCCACTCCGTCGACCGGTTCGGTGACAACGGCCTGGTCGGGGCGGTGTTCACCCGCCGCGACGGCGCCACCGTGACGGTCGACAACTTCCTGCTCAGCTGCCGGGTCTTCTCCCGGGGGATCGAGCAGGCCTGCCTGTCCGCGGTGCTGCGCCACGCCCGCGACACCGGGGCCGGCGAGGTGGTCGGCCGCTACCGGCCGAGTGCGAGGAACGGCAAGGTCCGCGACCTCTACATCCGCCACGGCTTCCGCCCGGCCGGGACCGCCGGGGACGGTACGGAGGTCTTCCGGCACGACCTCGCCGCGATCCCGCCCACCCCGGAACACCTCGACCTCACCGCGGCCCTCGACCCCACCACCACCCCCGGAGGCGAACCCTCGTGACCGACGTCGACGACTTCATCCGGCTGCTCCACAGCGAACTGGGCCTGGTCCTGACCGCCGAGGACCTGGAGAACGGCTTCGACCAGGTGCCCGGCTGGGACTCGATGCACCTGCTGACCCTGCTGGTCGCCCTGGAACGGGAGACCGGACAGCGCATCTCGCTGCCCGACGTCCTGGAGGCACCCAGCCTCGCGCACATCTACCAGGTCGCGGTGGCGTCGTGATCATTCGGCCGATCGCCCGCGAGCGCCGCCACACCGTGCACTTCCTCCAGGAGATCCGCGGGTTCTCCCCGGTCTTCCTCGACACCTCGGTGGACATGACCCGGATCACCGGGCACCGCGCCGCCGCCCGCGCGCAGGACCGCCGCTACTCGGTCGTCAGCTACGTGCTGCACGCGGCCGGCCGGGTCCTCGCCAAGCATCCGGAGGCCAACGCGGCGCTCGGCGGCCGGCTGCGGCCCAAGGTCGCGCGCTACGGCGAGGTCAACGCCAAACTGGCGCTCGACAAGCGCTTCGGCGACCAGCGCGTGGTGCTCTCCTCGGTGCTGCCGGACGTTAATCTCGCCGAACTGGACGACATCCAGCGCCAGGTGGACCGGCTGCGCGACGGCGACGCGCAGAGCCTGCCCGAGTTCGACGGCCTGCGTCGGCTCCAGCAGCTGCCGGGACCGCTCGCCCGGGCCGTCTTCCGACGGGCCGTCAGGCCGCTGCGCTCCCGCCCGGCACGGTTCGGCACCTTCGCGGTCACCTCGCTCGGGCACCGGCCGGTCGACGGCTTTCACTCGGTCGGCGGCACCACTGTCACCCTGGGCCTGGGCCGGATCGCGGAGCAGCCTGTGGTGCGCGGCGGCGAGCTGGCCATCGCCCCGGTGATGCGGCTCAACCTGTCCTTCGACCACCGGGTGATCGACGGCGCCGAGGCCGCCGACGTGCTGGCCGATCTCAAGGACGCCCTGGAGGATTACGACCGGGCATGAACGCGCGCCCGAACGTCACCGGCCCCGACGGTAGCCCGGACCCGCGGTCGATACCGGCCGACGACGGACCTCGGCGGGCCGGTCGTCTCACGGAGACGGCCGGCCCGCCGAGGGCGTGGCTCACGCGGTGCGGGGGACTACCGGACGTTGAGGGCGGTGTCGTCGAGGACGAAGTTGGTGGTGCCGCCGTTGGCGTCGGTCTCGGTGCCGGTGAACTTCAGGGTGACGGTCTGTCCGGCGTAGCCGCTCAGGTCGGAGGTGTGCTGGGCGTAGCCGGTGTTGTGGCTGAGGTTGGAGTAGGTGGCGAGGGTGGCCAGCACGGTGCCGCCGCTGTTGAGGAGCTGGACCTTGAGGGTGTCGGGGGTGGCGCTGGTGGTGTTCTCGGTGGTGTCGGTGTGCAGCCAGTAGGAGAGGCTCGCGGTGCAGCCGGTGGGGATGGTGACGCTCTGGGCGACGGTGTCGGTGTCGGCCTTGCCGTTGCCGTCGAACCAGGCGGTCCAGCTGCCGGAGTGGGCGGGCTGGTCCACGGTGTCGTTGTTGACCGGGTTCTGGCCCAGCGTCGAGGTGGTGGTCCAAGGCGCGGTGGTGGCGCCGTTCTCGAACCCGGGGTTGCCCAGCAGCTGGGCCGCGGTGCAGGTGGAGGCGGAGGTGGTGACGGTGAGGGTGTACGTCGCGGTGTGGCTGCCGGTCGCGGCGGTGCCCGTGACGGTGATCGGGTAGCTGCCGGCCGGGGTGGTGGCGGCGGTGCCGACGGTGAGCGTGGCGGAGCCGCCGCTGGTCACCGAGGCCGGGCTGAAGGAGGCCGTCGCACCGGCGGGCAGGCCCGAGGCGGAGAGCGCGACGGACTCGGCGGTCCCGGCGGTCACCGCGGTGGAGACGGTGGCGGTGGCCGCGGAGCCGGCCTGTACGGAGCCGGTGGCCGGAGCCGCAGTGAGCGAGAAGTCGCTGGTCGGCGGGGGCGTCGTACCCCCGGCGAGCGCGGCCTGGAGCGAGCCGGCCAGCACCGCGCTGCCGGTCATGTCGAGCGCGGGCTCGCTGGTCTGCCAGGAGCGGACGTCGTCGACGTACTCGCTGCCGTGCCCGGTGAACGTGGTGAAGGAGTCCTTCTCACACTTCGTCATGCCGGTCTGCAGGCTGCCGAGGCCCCCGCTGAAGTTGCTGGTGCCGTTGGGGCCGTTGACCACCGCTCCGGTGTCGATCGGGTTGGCCCCGGTGGTGGAGCCGACGAGGTTGGGGACCTGCGAGCCCATGCAGTTCGGGAAGGTGGTGCCCTCGCCGATCATGAAGCTGGTGCCCCAGGCGTTCGCGCCGAGCAGCCAGTCCCGCTGCTCTCCCGCGAAGGCCGCGTACTGGCTGTCGCCGCTGGCCTTGCGGTACAGCGCCTCGGTCGAGATGAACCCGAAGGTGTGCGCGTTCACGTCGAAGTTGGTGTAGTCGCCGCCGGCCCGGAACGGGTCCGCCGCCGAGACCGTGGCCGCCGAGGTGACCTGGGCCTTGAGGTTGGCGATCAGGCTCGCCGGGGTGACCGCCAGGCCCGCGGGGCTGCCCGCGTTGGCGATGGCGGTGAGCAGGTCCGCGTGGGCCAGGGCGCTGCTGTCGTAGAGGTTCAGGGTGTCCTTGCCGGCGTCCCCGGAGAGGTATGCCGAGGCCCAACTGGCGGCCTGGGTCAGGTAGGGCTGGTAGCTGGAGCTCGGCTGCCCGAGCGCCTGCTGGGCCAGCACGATCTCGCCGGCGCCCAGCTCCATCGCGTCGTGCCAGATGGACTCCGGGTAGTACGCGTTGGGGGCCGCCGTCTGCAGGGTGCCGGACGGGCTGGTGTTGGCGAGCGCGTACAGCGAGGTGGCGCTGGCCAGTTCGGTGGTGGCCCGGGCGGGGTTCGCGGCCGCGTCGGCCTGGGCGGCCAGCGCGAAGGAGGCGGCGAGCCGGCCCGCGAGGTTCGGGGAGATCAGCGCGCCGGGGGCGACGGCCTGGAAGACCGGGCGGTGGGCGGCGGCGTAGACGTCGCTGCTCGCGGTGTCGGAGTCGTCGCCCTCCGGCAGCCGCCACAGGTCGTGGTCGCCGAGGAAGCTGCCCGAGGCGTTGCCGCTGCCGATCCCGACCTGGAGGTAGAGGGTCTTGGTGGCGGGGTTCCACATCTTGTTCAGCCAGTTGGTGCCGTACTGGGCCTCGGCGAGCAGGGAGGCGGGTGCGTTGGTGCCCAGCGCGCGGGCGGAGGCGTAGAGCAGGTTGTCGGCGTTGGCGGCGGTGAAGGTGAACTTCAGGTAGTCGCCCGCGTCGAACCAGCCGCCGGAGACGTCCACCGGCCCGCCGGTCTTCGTCAGCGTGGAGTCGCTGATGACGTCGCCGTTGCCCCCGGACTGGAACGTCGGGATCTTGTAGACGGACGCGCTGGTGTCGTTGAGGTGCGCCGGCTTGCGGTTCAGCGCGCCGGGGATGATGTTGGAGCCGTCGCGCTGGTTCTGGTAGAAGGTCACGCCGTCGGCGACCAGCTTGGTGTAGAGCGAGGCGGCGTCCTGGACCTGGAAGGTCGGCGAGGTCGCCGTGGTGCCACCGCTGATGACGAGGTGGTAGCTGCCGGTGGTGGTGACGCCGGAGAAGTCGATCGGGTAGACGTCCGGGTAGGCGGTGTTCCACGAGCCGCGGCTGGTGGAGCCGACGCTCCCGGTGGCGACCACCGTGCCCGCCGCGTTGACCACCTGGTAGCTCGCCCCGGAGACGGCGGCCGAGGTCATCAGGTAGGCGATCTTGGTGTCACCCGACGCGTAGCCGACCTGGTCGACCCGGATCTGACCGGTCGTCGCGGCCTGGGCGCTGGGCAGGGGCAGGACCGCGCCGACCAGACCGGCGCCGATCGCCAGACCGGTCAGCACCCGTCGGTCCGCGAAGCGGCGGTGCCGCCGGCGGTCGGGGCGAGCTGAGGATGCCATGCGGAGACTCCTTGGGGGCTGTGAGAGGAGGGGGTGCGGAGAATCGTTAGTAAAGCTTCCTGACTTACCTGGCTGGGTCGGCAACGTAGTGCCGTTCGCCGCGGCTCGTCAAGGCCCCTCACGGCATGGCCCGGGTGGTTGGCGTCCTGGCTGACGCCGGGTCAGGGCGGCAGGTCCGGCGGGTCCGGGGCGGGGTGCGGTGGCCCCGGTGGCCGTGGCGCCTGGCCGCGGGTCTCCCATCAGCGGCTCAGCTGGTCGGTCTCGTGCCCGGCCGCGCCGGCTACCTCCCGATATCCGATGGCCGGGGCCGTGCCGAGTGTGCGACGGTGAGGCCGTCGCGCGTCCGGTAGTCGAGGGGGAGTCTTGCCTGCACCGTCAGGGTTTGGTTACGAGGAACGGCCCGACGGGACCGTGGTCGTCACCCACGGCTCGCGGGTGGCCGCCCGGCTGCGCGGAGTGCGGGCACAGGAGTTCCTGGCGGAGGCCAGGAGCGGCGACCCCCAGCTCGTGATGGCCCGCTGGACCGGCAACTACAAGCGCGGGAACGAACGAACGGCCAAACGCCACCCCCGCAACAGCTGATCCTCCCGCTGCCCGGGACCGCACTTGGGCCCGCGCCTGGTGGACCGAGGGCGGGCGCAGCGGGGGAGCGGCGTCGACGCGGGAGCGCGACGGTGTGCCGGGGGATCAGACGAACTGACGGCGGATCTCCGAGCCGAGGTGCTTCCCGACCGCCGCCAGCACCGCCTCGCGCGCCGGCTCGTGGGTGCCCTCGGTCCGGGGTGGGGCGAAGACGGTGTCGATCTCGGCCAGGGTGGCGAACGGGGTGAGTGAGCGGGCTCCGAAGACGGCCGACTCGGCGAGCAGTGTCCGTCGTCCGGCTGAGCGCAGCAGGCAGGCGCGCAGTTCGGCGTCGGCGAGGTCGCCGACGGTCAGGCCGCCGGTGAGGTCGGCGCCGGCGCAGTCGACGAAGGTGGTGTCCACCCGCATCGTGCGCAGGGCTGCCACCGCGAGCGGCCCGACCAGCAGACCACCGGGGCCCCGGTGGCCGCCCGTCAGGATGACGGTCGGCCACCTGTGCGGCGTGCCAAGGCCGTTCCGGTTCAGGATGTCGGCCACGCGCAGCGAGTTGGTCACCACCGTGAGGTCCCCGTGCGCGGTCAGCTCCTCGGCCAGCGCCTCCACCGCCCGGCCGCCGGACAGGCCGATCGCCGTCCCGGGCCGGACGGTGCGGGCCGCCGCGGCGGCGATCGCGTGCAGTTCGGCGTCCGAACGGGAGGTCGGGACGGGTGGCCGCTCCTCGTTCGGCGTCGGCGTGCACACCGCCCCGCCGTGCACCCGGATGGCGAAGCCGCCGGCCTCCAGCGCGGCCAGGTCGCGCCGGACCGTCATCGGCGACACGGCCCACTGCCGGCTCAACCCGCCGGTGCGGACGGCGCCGTGCTCGAAGAGCTCGGCGCGGATCCGGTCACGGCGCTGCTGGGTGAGGAGGCTCTCGTCGTACTCGACGGCGCTGTCGGTCATCGTCAAGGTGTCCCTCCTGGGTCGGGTGCGAGTCGGGTGTGAGTGCTGACTCCAGCGCGGGCGCCAGCGCTGACTCCAGCGTGGGCACCCACGGCTCCAAGGGCCGCCGGGCCGTCGCGCCGCTCAGCCCGAGGCGCGCGTGATCAGTTCGGTCGGCAGGATCACCGTGGCCGGTTCGGCGCCCGCGATCTGGGCGAGCAGCAGGCGGACCATCTCCTCGCTGATCCGGTCCCAGGGCTGGCGGATGGTCGTCAGCGGGGTGCGGGCCGTCGTCGCGATGGCGGAGTCGTCGAAGCCGCCGACGGCGACGTCGCCCGGTACGCTGCGGCCGGCCTGTTCCAGTGCGGTGAGCGCGCCGTCGGCCATCAGGTCGCTGGCCACGAAGACGGCGTCCAAGTCTGGTGCCTGGTCGAGCAGTTGAGCTATGGCCGTGACCGCGCTCGCGCGGCTGTAGTCGCCTACCACGACCAGTCGCTCCTGGTAGGGCAGCCCGTACTCGGTCAGCACCTCGCGGTACCCGGCCAGGCGCTCCACGCCGCCGGGCGTGTCCTGCGGACCGGCGATGGTGGCGACCGTGCGGCGCCCGCCGTCGATCAGATGACGGACCATCTCCCGGGCGCCCTCGCGGTCGTCCGCCGCGACGTAGGCCAGCCGGCCGCGGTAGCCGGGCGGCTTGCCGCAGGAGACCACCGGCAGCCCGGCCTTCTGCAGGTGGTCGAGCATCGGATTGCCCGAGTGCGAGGAGACCAGCAGCACCCCGTCGACATGGCCGGCCGCGAGATAGCGGGTGACCCGGCGCCGTTCGGCCTCGGTGCCGGCCGTCATCAGCAGCAGCGGGATGTCGTGGCCGGCCAGCGCGGTGGTGCAGCCGCGCAGCAGGGTGATGAAGTTCGGGTCCTCGAAGAACCGCTCCTGCGGCTCGGTGAGCAGGAAGGCCACCGAGTCCGAGCGCTGGGTGACCAGGCTGCGGGCATGGCGGTTGACGACGTAGCCGAGCTTCCTGATCGCGACGTTCACCGCCTCCAGGGCGGCCGGGCTGACATTGTGTCCGCCCTGGAGGACCCGCGAGACGGTGCCCCGTGAGACGCCGGCCTCGGCGGCGACGTCATGGATGGTCGGCGGCCGCTTGGGCTTGCCGGCCGACCGGGGGCGGGGCGCGGGTTCCGTCATGGGTTCGTTCGTTCCTCGGTGGACGATGTGGCGGACAGTCAGCACTGCTCTCAGGACTTTACGGCCCCGGAGAGCAGATCCATGCGCCAGTAGCGCTGGAGTCCGAGGAAGAGCGCGATCAGCGGAACGATCGACAGCAGCGCCCCGGTGATCACCAGGGTGTAGAGGGCCGGCGCGTTCGCGCCCTGCTGGAGCAGCGAGTAGAGGCCCACGGTGACCGGGAACTTCCGGTCGTCGCCGAGCATGATGTACGGCAGCAGGAAGTTGTTCCAGATCGCCACGAACTGGAAGAGGAAGACGGTCACCAGACCGGGCACCATCATCGGCAGCGCGACGCTGCGAAAGAGCCGGAACTCGCGGGCGCCGTCGATCCGTCCGGCTTCCACCACCTCGTCCGGGATGGCGGCCGCGGCGTAGATCCGGGCCAGGTAGATGCCGTACGGGCTGAGGATGCTGGGCAGCAGCACCGACCAGTAGCTGTCGGCGAGTCCGGCCTTGGACATCAGCAGGTACTGCGGCACGGCCAGCGTGATCGGCGGCATCAGGACGCCCGCGAGCAGGATGTTGAAGAGCGCGGCGCGGCCACGGAAGCGGAACTTGGCGAGCGCGTACCCGGTGACCCCGGAGATCGAGGCGGAGAGCAGCGCGCCGAGCCCCGCGTACAGCGCCGAGTTGGCCAGCCACCGCCAGTAGACGCCGCCGCGGTAGGCGGAGAGGTCCTTGAGGTTCTGCAGGAAGCCGGTACCGGGGGAGAAGGTGAAGGTGGAGAAGAGCTCCGAGCTGCTCTTGGTGGAGGCCATCAGCACCCAGAGCACCGGGATCAGGCAGTAGACCGCGCCGAGCAGCAGGATCAGGGTGGGGATCCACGCGCTGGTCCGGCGCTTCGGCGGGGCGCCGGCGTTTCCCGGGGTGGTGGTCGGGGCCGGCGGGCGGCGGCGACCGTCGCTGGTGCGGGTGGTCAGGGCGGAGCTCATCGTTCGCCTCCGTTGGCGCGCTTGTTGACCAGCTTCAGGAAGCCGAAGGACAGGACGAGGGTGGCCGCGGCGATCACCACGGAACTCGCGGAGGCGGAGTAGAGGTTGCCCTGGACGAAGGCGTCCCGGTAGACCTTCATCATCGGACTCCAGCTGAAACTCATGGAGTTGGTCAGCGGTTTGATGGTCATCGGCTCACTGAAGACCTGCAGGGTGGCGATCATCGAGAAGAAGAAGGTCAGCACCAGCGAGGGCGCCACCATCGGCAGCTTGATCCGCAGCGCGATCTGCAGCTCCGAGCAGCCGTCGAGCCGGGCCGCCTCGTAGAGCTCGGCCGGGACGGCGCGCAGCGAGGTGTAGATGACGATCATGTTGAAGCCGGTGCCGCCCCAGACCGCGATGTTGGCCAGTGCCAGGAAGAGGCCGTTGCCGTGCAGCAGGTCGGGGCCGGACATGCCGGCCTTGGTGAGCAGGTAGTAGCCCGGGCTCACGGTCGGCAGGTAGAGGAAGCCCCAGAGCAGCGACGCGATGATGCCGGGCACCGCGTAGGGCAGGAAGATCGCCAGCTTGGAGAAGCCGCCGAAGCGGATCCTGGGGGTGTCCATCAGCAGCGCGAAGACGAGCGCCAGGCCGAGCATGGCGGGCACCAGCAGCGCGCCGTACATCAGGATCCGGCCCGCGCTCGCGAGCAGTTCGGGGTCGCTCAGCGCGGAGCGGTAGTTGGCGAGTCCGGCCCAGACCTCGGTGCGGGCGTGCGAGCCCAGGCCCAGGCCCTTGATGTGCGACTCGCGCAGGCTCAGGTAGATCGCGTAGCCGATCGGCAGCGCGAAGAAGAGCGCGAACAGCACGGTGGCCGGGACCAGGAAGCCGTACGGCGCGAGGCGGGCGGCCGGCCTGCGCGGGGGAGGCGTCGTCGCTGCCATGACGGAGTGCTCATTTCTTGGAAGAGGCGTGGGAAGGTACGGGACCCGGGGGGCCGGGGCAGGCGGCCCCCCGGGTGGTCGGACTATCCCTCGGTGGTCTTGAAGCCGGTCTTCTTCAGGTCCGCGACGGTGGCGTCCTGCATCGCGGTCAGCGCGGCCGAGAAGTCGCTCCTGTCCTGCGCGGCCTTGCCGAACGCGTCCTTGAAGGTGCTGTAGGCGACGTTGACGTTCGGGCCCCAGGCGGCCGGTGCGGTGTTCTTCGCGATCTCGGCGGCCTTGGTGTAGAAGTCGGGCTGGTTGGCGAAGAAGTCCGGCGCGGAGGCCAGCGCGCCGCCGGTCTGCGCGGAGGTGGCCGCGGGGTAGATCCCGGCCTCCTTGACCAGCGCGGCCACCGCCGTCGGGTCGGTGTTCAGCCAGGTGGCGAACTTCGCGGCGGCGTCGGCGTGGCCGGCCTTCTGCGCGCCGGTGGTGACGCCGGTGGCCGAGCCGCCCCAGCTGCCGGTGATGTTCTCGCCCGCGTTCCACTGCGGCAGCGCGGCCATCGCCCACTTGCCCTTGGTGTCGGGCGCCGAGCTGGTGAAGACGCCGGGGGCCCAGACCGCGCTGACCCAGCCGATCTGGGTCCCGTCGTTCAGCGCCTTGCTCCAGGCAGGGGTGTACATCGGCTGGTTGTCGATGGCGCCCTCCTTGACCAGGCCGCCCCAGAAGTTCGCGACCTTCTGGGTGGCGGCGTCGTTGATGCCGACCTTCCAGGTGTCGCCGGAGCTGGTCCACCACTTGGCGCCGGCCTGCTGGGCCAGGCCCGCGAAGAGGCCGGAGTCGTTGCTGGAGAAGGTGGTCAGCGCCTTGCCCGGGTCCTTCTGCTTGAGCAGGCGGGCGTCGGCGGCGAACTCGTCCCAGGTGGTGGGCACCGTGAGGCCGTACTGCTGGAAGAGGTCGGCACGGTAGTAGAAGGCGAGCGGGGCGGTGTCCTCGGGGATCGCGTAGGCCGCGTCGGTGCCGAGGGTGACCTGCTGCCAGACGCCGGCGGCGAACCTGCCCTTGGCGTCGGTGGTCTGCTTGCCGATGTCGGCGAGCACGTCGTTGCTGACCAGGGTGGGGAGCGCCTGGTACTCGGCCTGCACCAGGTCGGGGGCGTTGCCGGCCTTGGAGGCGGTGACGGTCTTGGTGACCAGGTCGTCGCCGGAGGCCTGCTTCTGCACGCTGACCTGGATGTCGGGGTGGGACTGGTTCCAGAGGTCGGCGACCTTGTCCATGTTGGGGGTCCAGGACCAGAAGGTCAGCTTCACCGGGCCGGCGGCGGCCTTGCCGCTGCTCGCGTTGGTGCTGTTGCCGGAGCTGCTGCAGGCGGTCAGGGCCAGGGCTCCGGCCAGTGCGGCCGCGGCAGGCAGGGCGATGCGACGGTGCATGTGGATCCTCCCGAGGATCACGAAATGGCGCTTGGTGTGGCAGCTGTGGGGGTGCACGGGCCACCCCTTGGGGGGCTGTGCACGTTCACAGTACGGAAACCCACACGACACTTGTCAATTACCGCGACCATAAGGTTATCTAGGCGAGATGCAGCAGCCCGATGGCTGTGCACGTTCACAGTCACCAGCTATGGAGCATTGATGGAGCACTCGCTGACCAGCGAAGAGACCGCTGTGCGGCCCGCCTGGCCGCTCGGTCTGGACCGGCTCGCCTACGGCGGGGACTACAACCCCGAGCAGTGGCCGGAGGAGGTCTGGCAGGAGGACGTCCGGCTGATGCGCGAGGCCGGGGTCACCCTGGTCAGCGTCGGGATCTTCTCCTGGGCGCTGCTGGAGACCGAGCGCGGCGTCCACGACTTCGGCTGGCTGGACCGCCTGCTCGACCTGTTGCACGAGAACGGCATCCGGGTCGACCTCGGCACCCCGACCGTGGTGCCGCCGGCCTGGTTCTACCGCGAGCACCCCGAGGCGCTGCCGGTCTCCCGCGAGGGCGTCCGCTACGAGTTCGGCGGTCGCGGCGCGATCTGCCACAGCTCGCCCGCCTACCAGCAGGCCGCGGCGAGCATCACCGAGCAACTCGGCCGGCGCTACGGACGGCACCCGGCCGTCGCCCTCTGGCACGTCCACAACGAGTACGGCGTACCGGTCAGCGCCTGCTACTGCGACGCCTCGGCCGCGCACTTCCGGCGCTGGCTGGCCGACCGCTACACCACCCTCAAGGCGCTCAACGAGGCCTGGGGAACGGTCTTCTGGGGTCAGAACTACAACCGCTGGGACGACGTCCGGCCGCCCCGGCTCACCCCCACCGCGGCCAACCCCGCGCAGCAGCTCGACTGGGCGCGGTTCACCAGCGACGCGATCCTGGAGAACTTCAAGCGCGAGCGCGACCTGCTGCACGAGCTCTCGCCCGGCGTCCCGGTCACCACCAACTTCATGACCGCGCTCAACCAGTGCGAGTCACTGGACTACTGGGCCTGGGGCAAGGAGGTGGACCTGGTGGCCAACGACCACTACCTGGTCGCCGAGGCGGACCGCAACCACATCAACCTCTCGATGTCCGCCGACCTCACCCGCTCGGTGGCCGGCGGCCGCCCCTGGCTGCTGCTGGAGCACTCCACCGGCGCGGTCAACTGGCAGCCGCGCAACCTCGCCAAGCGGCCGGGGGAGCTGGCCCGCAACAGCCTGGCCCACGTGGCCCGCGGCTCCGACGGCGCGATGTTCTTCCAGTGGCGCGCCTCGCGCTACGGCGCCGAGAAGTTCCACTCCTCGATGCTGCCGCACGCCGGGACCGAGAGCCGGATCTGGCGCGAGGTGGTGGCGCTCGGCCGCGACCTGGCGGCCCTGCCCGAGGTGCGGGGCTCGCGGGTGGTCGCCGACGCCGCGGTGCTCTGGGACTGGCAGTCCTGGTGGGCGCAGAAGCTGGAGTGGCGCCCGAGCGTGGACCACGACGCCCGCGAGCGCGCCGACAGCTGGTACGCCGCGCTCTTCGACCGCCATCTCACCGTCGACTTCGCGCACCCGGAGGCCGACCTGAGCGGCTACCCGCTGGTGGTGGTGCCCGCGCTCTACCTGATGACCGAGGCGGCGAGCCGCAACCTGCGGGCCTACGTGGCGGGCGGCGGCACGCTGGCGGTCTCCTACTTCTCCGGCATCGTCGACGAGTCCGACACCGTGCACGCGGGGCCCCACCCCGGCGCGCTGCGGGACGTGCTCGGGCTGACGGTGGAGGAGTTCGCCCCGCTGCGCTCAGGCGAGAGCGTCCGGCTGACCGGCGCGGGCGCGGAGCTGACTGACGCCGGCGCGGAGCTCGCCGGCGGCGGCGTGAACCTCACCGGGGACCTCGTGGACCTCACCGGCGCCGGCGCGGAGCTCGCCGGGGACGTCATGGACCTCATTGGGGACGTCTGGACCGAGTTCGTCGTCCCGCGCGGCGCCGAGCCGATCTGGACGTACGCCGACGGCCCGGCCGCCGGCCACCCCGCCGTCACCCGGCACGCGCTGGGCGAGGGCGCCGCCTGGTACGTCTCCAGCCGCCTCTCGGGCGGTGGGCTGGACGCCGTGCTGGCCCGGGCATGCGCCGACGCCGGCCTGGCGGAGCGTCAACTGCCGTTCGACGTCGAGGTAGTGGAGCGGGTCGGCGAGCTGGGCCGGTACCTCTTCGCGCTCAACCACACCGGCGAGGACGCCGTGGTCCCGCTGGCGGCGGCGGGCCTGGAGCTGTTGACCGGCGAGGCCGCCGAGGGGCAGCTGCGGGTCCCCGCCCACTCCACCCGGGTCGTCCGGCTGCCGCGCTGATCCACCCGTAGAACCCATGGACCACCCGTCGCCGCCCACCCGTGGCGACGGGTGCCGGCCGGGCCCGTTGAGGGTCGAGCCCGGCCGGCCGGGTGGGACGCCGACTGCCCCCGCAGTACGGCGTCCCACCCGCTGCGCCCTCCTGCAAGTCCGCGTTGCCCGCGTTGCCCCCCACCCCGACTCATCACCAAGGAAGATGATGACGACGACGCAGCACACCCGCAGGATCCCCCGCCCGCTCGCCGCCGCCACCGCCCTGCTGCTCGGCGCCGCCGCGGCGGTGGCACTGCCCGCCTCGCACGCGCAGGCGGCCGGCGCGCTGACCAACCCCGGTTTCGAGACCGACGGCAAGGGCACCGCCACCCCCACCGGCTGGAGCACCTACTCCGCCGCCGGCCAGAACAGCGCCTCGTACACCGAGGCCGGCGGCCACACCGGCTCGTACCGGCTGACGCACTACGCGGCGGCCGCGTACAAGGTCGAGACCTACCAGTACCTCTCCGGTCTCACCAACGGCAGCTACACGCTCTCCGCCTGGGTCCGCTCCAGCGGCGGCCAGAACTCGGCCTATCTGGCGCTGAAGAACTGCGGCAGCGCCGAGCAGCGCACCGACCTGCCGCCGACACCCAACGGCGCCTGGATCCACCTGGTCACCTCGATAGCGGTGACCAACAACCAGTGCACCGTCAGCATCGACTCCGATGCCAACGCCGGGAACTGGATCAACGTCGACGACCTCGCCTTCACCTCCGGCAGCACCGGCCTGGCGATCCGGGGTGCGGACGTCTCCTCGCTGAAGAAGAGCGAGGACAAGGGAGGCGTCTACAAGAACTCCAGCGGCACGAGCGGCGACGCGCTGACCATCCTGCACTCGGCCGGGATGAACTACGTCCGGCTCAAGGTCTGGGTCGACCCCGCCGACGGCTACAACAACAAGACCCAGGTGCTGGCCATGGCCAAGCGGGTCAAGGCGCTCGGCATGGGCCTGCTGATCGACTTCCACTACTCGGACTCCTGGGCCGACCCGGGCAAGCAGAACAAGCCGGCCGCCTGGACCGGCTACCCGCTGGCCCAGCTCGACTCCGCCGTCTACAACCACACCTACGATGTGCTCAACTCCCTGAAGGCGCAAGGCACCACGGCGGACATGGTGCAGGTCGGCAACGAGATCAACGCCGGCATCCTGTGGTCCGAGGGCTCCACCGCCAACTGGTCCAACCTGGCCGGCCTGCTCGGCCAGGGCGCCAAGGCGGCCAAGGACGTGAGCAGTTCGACCAAGGTCGCGCTGCACCTCGCCAAGGGCGGCGACGACGCCGGCGCCCGGACCTTCTTCGACAACGCGGTCGCCGACGGAGTGCCGTTCGACCTCATCGGGCTCTCCTACTACGGCTACTGGCACGGCCCGTTGAGCGATCTGCAGACCACCCTGGACGACCTGTCGGCCCGCTACGGCAAGTCCGTCTTCGTCGCGGAGACGGCCTACCCGTTCACCCTGGCGAACAACGACTCGCTGACCAACAACATCGCCACCGGCTCGCAGTTGGTGGCCGGCTACCCCGCTACCCAGGCGGGCCAGGCGGCCAACTTCCGCGACGTGCTGAACGTCGTCGAGGCGGTGCCGAACAACCGCGGTCTGGGTGCCTTCTACTGGGAGCCGACCTGGACGGCGGTGGCCGGAAACGGCTGGGACCCGACCGACCCCGCCTCGGGCGACGCCTGGGAGAACCAGGCGATGTTCGACTACGGCAACCTGCCGACCAGCGTGATGAGTTGGTTCAAGCACCGGTGATCACGGCGGCCCCGTACCTCCTCAACTCCGGTGCGGCGACCGGCCCTCGGTGATCGACGGGGCTCGCGCCAGGTCCAGGTCCCCCGCGCCGCCGCTTGAAGCGCGGTGCCGGGGGACCTGGGGTCGGCGTCGGATCGCGACGCCTCGAACTCGGCGTTCATCGCGCGGGCGCCGAGCCGTCCGGTTGGGGTGGCAGGCGGGTCCGGGTCGTCGGGCCGGTCGTCAGCCGCCTCGGCGGAGGTGTGCCGGCCGCTGCCGCGCTATCGCGTGCCGGGCGGCGGCAGCCGCCGGGTGATCCGGTCGAACAGCTCCGTCAGCGGTTCGCCGATGTCGCGGCCGAACTCGGTCAGCCCGTAAGTGACCTGGGGCGGCGTCGTCGGCTCCACCTCCCGCCAGAGCAGGCCGTCCTGGACCAGCGCCCGCAGGGTCTGGGAGAGCATCTTCTCGCTGATGCCCTGAATGCTCTCGCGAAGCTCGTAGAACCGGAGGCTGTTGCTCCGCAAGGAGATCAGCACCCAGACACCCCACCGGCTGGTCACATGGTCGACCACCTCGCGCGCGGGGCAGTCGACGTGAAACACGTCATACCGCTTCTCGGCCTCGGCCTCTCTGTGCTGCACGCCTTCCACCATGTCATGAGCTTACTGCGAGGTACGTCCTTACCAAAGGTGAGCCCATGCTCCTAGCTTGAAGGCCGGAGAGAAGATCCGACAAGGAGCTGACCATGATCGTAGTGACCGGGGCCACCGGAAACATCGGCCGTCCGCTGACGCGGGCGCTGGCCGAGGCGGGCCACCAAGTGACAGCGGTGTCAAGGCAGATGGCCGCGGTGCCGAACGGCGTCCGCCGGCTGGCGGCCGACCTGGCCGAGCCGGCCGCCCTCCGGCCCGCGCTGGCCGGAGCGAAAGCGCTCTTCCTGCTGCTGCCCGGCGACCTGCACGCCACGGGAGCCAACCCCGCCGACATCATCAGCGAGGCCGCGGCCTGCGGGGTCCGCCGGATCGTCTTGCTCTCCACGCAGGGTGTGGTGACCAGGCCCAGCGGTCGGACGCGGATCGCGATGCGCGCACTGGAGGACCTGCTGCGGGAGTCGGGCCTGGAGTGGGCCGTCCTGCGGCCGGGCGGCTTCGCCTCCAACGCCCTGTGGTGGGCCGGGTCCGTCCGCGAGCGACAGGTCGTCGCCGCGCCCTTCGGCGATGTCGGGGTGCCGATCATCGACCCGGCGGACATCGCCGCGGTCGCGGCAGCCTGTCTGCTGGACGACCGGCACGCCGGCGGGGTCTACGAGTTGACCGGCCCGGAGGTGATCACGCCGCGCCGGCAGGCGCAGGCCATCGCCGCCGCGCTGGGCTCGCCCGTGCGGTTCCACGAACTCACCCGCGAGGAGGCCAGGGCCGCCATGACCCGGAGCATGCCGGCCGAACTCGCCGACGACACGCTGGACATCCTCGGCTCCCCGAGCCCGGCCGAACTGCGCGTAAGCCCGGACGTCCAGCAGGTGCTCGGCCGCGCCCCGCGCCCCTTCGCGGACTGGGCCGCCCGCAATGTCGCCGCGTTCCGCTGAGAGGGGCCGACGCCGCCGGAACTGCCGTCCCGCTCGGTGATCCACTGCCGGCAACCGGTCGAGGGTGTGGGAGTCTGCGTGGTCGGAGAGCGGGGCAGACCTGCCGCATCGTCAACTCACCGCAGCCGTCGAACGATTGTGACCGCCTGTTCGGCGTCGTGGTCCAAGAGCCGTCGAACCTTCCGGCAACAGCGGACGAACGCGAGACGAAAACCCTGATTCCTGAGGATTCTACGCGCATCCACTTGCCCAGCGTCCGTTTCGCCGCCAGCATACGGACCGTAGTCATCTGACCATGCACGATCATGTATGGAGGGGTGTCAAGTGAAGTGGAAGAAGAGATCGGCGAGTGTGGCTCTGCTCGCCGTCGTCACGTTGGCGGGGGCCTCGCTGGCCACGGCCGAGGGGGCCGGAAAGCACCCGGCGAGCGGCGTCGGCTCGTGCACGCTCAAGGGGTGGAACCCGGCGACCAGTCCGACGAACGCCAAGAACCTGCCGGTGGGTCAGCGTCCGCAGACCTACAAGCCGGACGACTTCGACTGTACCGGTGCGGTGTTCGCCGCCCCCGGCGTGGAGTTCGCGAAGTTCCCGCAGTCGAAGGACTTCAAGATCACCGACAAGAGCGTCGTGCAGAAGACCGCCGGCCAGCAGGCGGTCGTGGGACAGCCCACCGCGGCGGTGAACCCGCTGGCACCGTACTTCCCGCCGTTCCAGCACTTCGTGGTGATCTACCGGGAGAACCACACCTTCGACGACTACCTCGGCGACTGCGCGACCACGGTCGCCGCCGGCTGCAACGGCAAGGTGCAGAGCACCAACCACATCAGCTCGGTGCCGTACCTGCACTCGCTGGCCAAGACCTACGCGCTGTCCGACTCGTACAGCACCGGCACCCAGCCGCCGTCCGGCCCCAACCACTGGTGGCTGTTCTCGGGCCAGTCCTCGTCCAGCAGCCAGCAGCAGTCCTACCCGGCGGGCGGCACCCAGTTCGACCGCTTCCTGAAGGGCGCCTCGGGCCCCACGGACGAGGGCACCAACGCGTGCACTCCGCCGACCGGTACCGGCAGCGGCACCAGCCCGTACACGTTCGTCATGAACGGCGACTTCTACTGGATGCTCAGCAGTGGCAGCGGCTACTGGAAGAACCCGGCCGACGGCAAGCTCGAAGTGCTGCCGCCCAACCGTCCCGGGACGAACATCCCGCAGGAGCTGCACTACAACGAGTACACCTGCCAGAACCAGAGCATCCCTGACAGCACGGTCGCCAACGACTACATCAACTACGTCAACACCAACGGGATGCCGGCCTACAACTACGTCGAGCTGTTCAACGACCACCCCGGCACCTACCAGGACGTCTCGGGCAACGACACCGCGACGAACAACATCGTCAACTCCATCGAGAGCAACCCGACGTACAAGAACAACACGCTGATCGTGGTCACCGAGGACGACACCCAGAACGGCAGCAACGGCGCGGACCACGTCAGCAACACCTACCGCGTGCCGATGGTCGTCATCGGGCCGTCGGCCTACGTCAAGCAGGGTTATGTCTCGCACGTGGCCTACAACACGAGCAACGTGCTCGCGGCCATGGAGCGCACGATGGAGAACGTGCACTCCGGCGTCATCGACCCGAACGACAACCTGGGCTCGTCCACCTTCCCGATGACGACCGCGGACCAGGCCGCGCTCGGCGACCCGCTCGAAGACTTCTGGGTCCAGGGCTCGACCCCGCTGTCCGCGAGCGCCCACGGGTCCCCGTCCACCGGCAACGCGCCGCTGACGGAGAGCTTCACCGGCTCGGCCACCGGCGGCACGGCCCCGTACACGTACAGCTGGAACTTCGGTGACGGGACCAGCAGTACGACGCAGAACCCGAGCCACACCTACGGCACCGCGGGCACCTACACCGCGACGCTGACCGTCACCGACAGCGCCTCGCCGGCCAACACCGCGACGTCGCAGGTGGCGACCACGGTCAGCGCCGTCGGCAACCCGCTGGCGGCCGGCGCCTCGGCCACGCCGACCTCCGGTCAGGTGCCGCTGAGCGTCGCCTTCACCGGCACCGGCACCGGTGGCACCCCGGCGTACAACTACAGCTGGAACTTCGGTGACGGGACCAGCAGCACGACCCAGAACCCGAGCCACACCTACGGCACCGCGGGCACCTACACCGCGACGCTGACCGTCACCGACAGCGCCTCGCCGGTCAACACCGCGTCCTCGACGGTCACCATCACCGCCGCGCCGATCGCCGCGACGGTACCGGGCGCGCCCACCGGCCTCACGGCGACAGCCGGCACCGGGCAGGCCGCGCTGAGCTGGACGCCGCCGGCCAGCACCGGCGGGGAGAACATCACCTCGTACAAGGTGTACCGCGGCACCGCCAGCGGCGCCGAGACGCTGCTGACCGCCGGCGGCTGCAGCGGCCTGGGCGCGGTGACCTCGTGCACGGACACCGGGTTGACCGCCGGTCAGGCGTACTACTACAAGGTCAGCGCGGTGAACGGCGTCGGCGAGGGGGCGCAGAGCAACGAGGCGACGGCAACGCCCACCGGCACGGGCTGCCAGGCACAGCAGCTGCTCGGCAACCCCGGCTTCGAGACCGGTACCGCCTCGCCGTGGACGACGTCCAGCGGCGTGATCAACAACAGCTCCTCCGAACCGCCGCACTCCGGGAGTTGGGACGCCTGGCTGGACGGCTACGGCACCACCCACACCGACACGCTCTCGCAGTCGGTCACCCTGCCGTCCGGGTGCTCCACGTACAACTTCGCCTTCTGGCTCCACACCGACACGGCGGAGACCACGACGACGACGGCGTACGACACCCTGAAGGTCCAGGTGCTCAACAGCTCCGGCACGGTGCTGTCCACGCTGGCCACCTACTCCAACCTCAACCACAACACCGGTTACGCGCAGCACAGTTTCAGCCTGGCGGCCTACGCGGGGCAGAACGTCACGCTGAAGTTCACCGGGGCCGAGGACTACCAGAAGCAGACCTCCTTCGTGCTCGACGACACCGCGCTGAACGTCGGCTGAGCCATTCAACCCGCCGGGTGGTGCACTTCGGTGCGCCACCCGGCGCCGCGTTCACCCGGAACAGGTTCTTCAGGATCAGCTGGGCACCAGCTGAGGGATGGATGAGTGGATGGACACACCCGTCGCGGTGCGCGGCCGCGGCATCACCAGAGTCTTCGGTGATGTCGTCGCCCTCGACCACATCGATGTGAGTATGACGCAGGGTCAGATCCACGGCCTGGTCGGGCCGAACGGAGCCGGAAAGACCACGCTCCTGGGCCTGTTGCTGGGCCTGGCCGTCGCCGACGAAGGGAGCCTGGAGATCCTTGGCACCCCGGTCGGCCGTGCGCCGGCCGCGCCGGACGGCGTCGCCGGGTTCGTCGACGGGCCCGGCCTCTACCCCACGCTCACCGCGAGGCAGAACCTGGCGACGCTCCTCGCGCTGCGCCCTGACGACGCGCCCGCCACGGGTGTCGAGGAGGCACTGGGGCAGGTCGGACTCGCCGACGTCGCCGACACCAAGGTCCGCGGCTTCTCCCTGGGCATGCGCCAGCGGCTGGGGCTGGCCGCGGCGCTGCTGACCAAGCCACGGCTGCTGGTTCTCGACGAGCCGTCCAACGGCCTGGACCCGGTAGGCAAGAAGCACGTGCACGGTGTGCTCAGCCGGCTGGCCGCCGAAGGCGTCACGGTCGTGATGTCCAGCCATCGGATGGACGATCTGGAGGCGCTCTGCTCCGAGGTCACCATCCTGGCCGCCGGGCGTGTGGTCTTCTCCGGACCGGTGGCGAAGCTCTCCGACGACAACCGCGAACTCGACTACCGGCTGCGCGCCTCGGATCCGTCCGCCGCTCGCGCGGCCGCGGCCGCAGCGCCCGGTGTCAGCATCATCGAGGGCCACGACGCCCCGGCGCGACCGGACACCGACGTGATCGTGGTCCGCGCACGGGTGGCGGCCATGGACGCACTCGTGGCCCGCCTGGTGCGCGAGGACATCGCGGTGCGCGAGCTCGCGCCCGTCGTCTCACCGCTGGAAGCCGCGTTCCTCGCCCTGACCGAGCAGGAGGCCGACCGATGACCACGACCGTTGCCGAGGCCCCCGCCGCCGGGGTCGGGGCCGGGACGGCGGGCGCGCGCCCGGTCCCGGTGGCCCGCATCCTGCGCTTCGAGTTGGTCAAGCAGTTCTCCGCCTGGCGGGTGCGCCTGCTGATCGGGCTGTGCTGGCTCGGCCCGGGCCTGCTGGTCTTCGCGATCGACCAGCAGAGCACGCTGCCCTCGGACACCCTGTTCGGCCGGTGGATGCACGCCACCGGCTGGGCCGGGTCGCTGGTGGTGCTCGGCGTCTCCGGCTCGTGGGCGCTGCCGCTGGTCACGTCCATGGTCGCCGGCGACGTGTTCGCCGCGGAGGACCGGCTGGGCACCTGGCGCCATCTGCTCATCGCGGTCCGCTCGCACCGGCGCATCTTCGCGGCCAAGGCGATCGCCAGCCTCACCGTGATCGGGCTGCTGGTGGCGGGCCTGGCCCTCTCCAGCGTGTTCGGCGGGCTGCTCGCGGAGGGGAACCAGCCGCTGGTCGGCCTGGACGGCCATCAACTCTCCGGCGGGGACGCGGCCCTGAACGTCCTGCTGGCCTGGATCTGCGTGCTGGCGCCGACGCTCGCCCTGGCGGCCATCGGGCTGCTCGGGTCCATCGCCCTGGGCCGGTCCCCGATGGGCCTGCTGCTGCCCATGCTCGCCGCCCTCGGGATGCAGGTGGCGCAGTTGCTGCCGCTGCCCGTCCCGGTGCGCCTGGCACTGCCCGGTTACGCCTTCATCTCCTGGAACGGCCTCTTCGCCGATCCCCGGCAACTCGGGCCCCTGCTGATCGGCGTCGGGGTCAGTCTGGTGTGGGCGGTCGTCGCGACGGCGCTGGCCTACCGGCTCTTCCTGCGCCGGGACTTCACCAATCTCAACACCGACGGCGCCGGACGCAGGGTGCTGACCCTGGGTGTCCTCCCGCTGGCCGGCGTGCTGGCCGCGACGGTCGGTGTCTTCGCGGTGACGACCGGGGCGGGCGGCTCCGGCATCGACCAGGCCAAGGTGCAGCGGTCGGTGGCCACGGCGTTCGCCCACCTCTACCGCTCCCAGCAGGCGCAGATGCGTCAACCACCGGTCACCGAAGCCCAGTTGCAGGCTACGGCGGCCTGCGACAAGAGCGCGGGACTCGGCGCGCAGGAGGGATCGGGCAACGACTGGCGCTGCACGGTCTCCTGGAACGTCCCCGGCTACAACGCACCCGCCCAGGCCGTCTACCAGCTCGACGTCTCCGCGAACGGGCGGTACACCGCCGACGGAGACGGCCCGGTGGAGGTGAACGGCTACTTCCTGATCGTCACCGGCGGCAAGGCGGTGCCGAACCCGCTCTGGCAGTTCGACGGCAACGTCGATCTGCTGCCCAGGTGAACGCCGCGGGCGGGCGTCAGCACCGCTGAGCAGCACAACCAGGTCGGTCGCCGGCCGGCCCGCGGCCCGGCCGGTGACCGACCGTCAGCCGCGTCCTCGTCCGCCTCGTGCGGGCTCTTCCCGTCGGTGGCCGGTGAGCCTTCTCATCACTACGCGAGAGAATCCGGACATGAGAGAACCAGCGCAAGAGGTGCCAACGGCCAAGAACGCGCTGATCGTCCGGGGCGGCTGGAGCGGCCACGACCCGGTCGGCGCCAGTGACCGGTACGCGGCCGTGCTGAAGCAGGAGGGCTACCGCGTCACCGTCTCCGACAGCCTGGACAGCTACCTCGACGACAGGCTGCCGGCCGAGGCCGATCTGATCGTCCAGTGCTGGACGATGGGGCAGATCACCGACGACCAGGCCGCCGGCCTCTGTCGGGCCATCCGCGCGGGCACCGGGTTCGCCGGCTGGCACGGCGGCATCATCGACTCCTTCCGCGAGCAGACCGGCTACCAGTTGATGACGGGTGGACAGTTCGTCCACCACCCCGCCGAGTTCACCACCTACGAGGTGCGGCCGGTGCCCCAGCGCACCGGCCACCCGGTGATGGCCGGGATCGAGCCGTTCACCGTCACCACCGAGCAGTACTACCTGCACCTGGACCCGGCGGTCGACGTCCTCGCCGTCACCGACTACACCGAGGACCCCGACCACCCGGAACTCGCGGGCATCGTCATGCCCGTGACCTGGACCCGTAGTTGGGGCGCCGGCCGGGTCTTCGTCACCGCGATCGGCCACCGCTTGGCCGACCTCGAAGTCCCCGAGGTGGACACGATGATTCGAAGGGGACTGGCATGGGCGACACGATGACCGATCCGCAGGGCCCGGTCCTGCGCGTCGCAGTGGTGGGCGCGGGGAACATCAGTGGCGCGTACCTCACCACGTTCTCCCGGCTGGCGAACCTGCGGGTGACCGCGATCGCCGATCTGGACCCGGACCGCGCCGCCGCGGCCGCCGCCGGGGTGGCGGGCGCGCGCGCCGCCACGCCGCAGGAGCTCTACGCGGCCGACGACGTCGACCTCGTCCTCAACCTCACCATTCCCGCGGTGCACGCCCAGGTCGCGCACGCCGCCATCGCCGCCGGCAAGCACGTGTACGGGGAGAAGCCGCTGGCCGCCACCACCGCCGAGGCCCGCGCGCTGCTGGAAGCCGCCGACCGGGCCGGAGTCCGGGTCGGCTGCGCGCCCGACACGGTGCTGGGCACCGGCGTGCAGACGGCCCGCGCCGTTCTGGACTCCGGGGAGATCGGCGTTCCGGTGGCCGCGAGCGCCTTCATGGTCACCCCGGGGCACGAACACTGGCACCCCGCACCGGAGTTCTACTACCAGCCCGGCGGCGGCCCGCTCCTCGACATGGGCCCGTACTACCTGACGGCACTGATCACGCTGCTCGGTCCGGTCCGGCGCGTGGTCGGCATGAGCTCCACGCCGCGCGCCACCCGCACCGTCGGCAGCGGACCGCGCGCCGGCACGCAGTTCCCGGTGGAGGTGGCCACCCACGTCACGGGTGTACTGGAGCACGCGGACGGCGCGCTCTCCACGCTGATCATGAGCTTCGACGTGTGGGCCGGCGTGCTGCCCCACATCGAGGTGTACGGGACCGGAGGATCGCTCTCGGTTCCGGACCCCAACGGCTTCGACGGCGAGGTGCGGCTCTTCCGCGCCGGGGCGAAGGAATGGGAGCCGGTCCCGGAACGCGGCGGCTACCCGGGTGCCTCCCGGGGCTACGGAGTCGCCGACCTGGCACGGGCGCTCGCCGAGGACGCCCCGCACCGCGCGGACGGCCGGCTCGCCTACCACGTGCTCGACGTCATGGAGTCGCTGCTCGCCGCCGCCCGCACCGGCGAGTCGCTGAGCGTCGCGAGCACCTGCGACCGCCCCGCCGCCGTTCCCGCCGGCGCCCGACCCGAGCACCACTGAGCGGCGGGCACCGCCACCACCGAGCGGCGGGCACCGTGCCGAGCGCTCCCGCGAGGTGTCCGACTTGTAGGTTCCTACAAGGCTTGAGTCGCGGACCCCGGGTCTTTCTGTGTGGATCTTCAAGGATCGGGTGTGAACTGGCTTTCGAACTGGGTATCGGCAAATATTGACGGTTGGGTGCGGCGCGCCCGAGTGCGCTCGGCCGGCCAGCCCTAACCGCACCCGAGGTCTACCCTCCCGAAGTCAGAGAGCCTGTTTCATGCGCTTCTTGAACCCCCAGACCGGCAGCTACGACGACCGCTACTCGGGACCGTACGACCTCACGTACGACGACGTCTTCATGGTCCCCAGCCGTTCCGCCGTGGGCTCGCGGCAGGGTGTCGACCTCTCCTCGAACGACGGCACCGGGACGACCATCCCACTGGTGGTCGCCAACATGACCGCCATCGCCGGGCGTCGGATGGCCGAGACGGTGGCCCGGCGTGGCGGGCTGGTGGCGATCCCGCAGGACATTCCGACCGAGGTGATCGCCGAGGTGATCGGCTGGGTGAAGCAGCGTCACCTGATCTTCGACACTCCCGTCACCCTGGCGCCCGGTGCCACCGTCGCCGACGCGCTGGCGCTGCTGCCCAAGCGCGCGCACGGGGTCGTGGTCGTGGTCGAGGACGGCCGGCCGGTCGGCGTGGTCGCCGAGTCGGACTGCCAGGGCGTGGACCGGTTCACCAGCCTCGCCGAGGTGATGTCGCGCGACCTGCTGCTGCTGGACCAGGGCATCGAGCCGCGCGCCGCGTTCGAGCGGCTGAACGAGGGCCACCGCAAGGTCGCCCCGGTGGTGGACGGCGAGGGCCGGCTGGTCGGCATCCTGACCCGCAAGGGCGCGCTGCGGGCCACCCTGTACACGCCGGCTGTGGACGGGAACGGCAAGCTGCGGATCGCCGCCACCGTCGGCATCAACGGCGATGTGGCCGGCAAGGCCAAGGCGCTGATCGAGGCCGGCGCGGACGTGCTGATCGTGGACACCGCGCACGGTCACCAGGAGTCGATGATCAGCGCGCTGCGCGCGGTGCGCGGCCTGGACCCGAAGATCCCGATCGTGGCCGGCAACGTGGTCACCGCCGCCGGTGTCCGCGACCTGGTCGAGGCGGGCGCCGACATCCTCAAGGTCGGGGTCGGCCCGGGCGCCATGTGCACCACCCGGATGATGACCGGCGTCGGCCGCCCGCAGTTCTCCGCCGTGCTGGAGTGCGCCGCCGAGGCGCGCCGGCTCGGCAAGCACGTCTGGGCGGACGGCGGTGTGCGCCACCCGCGCGATGTGGCGATGGCGCTGGCCGCCGGCGCCTCCAACGTGATGATCGGGTCCTGGTTCGCCGGGACCTACGAGTCCCCGGGCGACCTGCAGACCGCCCCGGACGGGCGCCAGTACAAGGAGAGCTTCGGGATGGCCTCGGCCCGCGCGGTGCGCAACCGCACCTCCGAGGAGTCCGGCTACGACCGGGCCCGCAAGGCGCTCTTCGAGGAGGGCATCTCCACCTCGCGGATGTTCCTGGACCCGGCCCGCCCGGGCGTCGAGGACCTGATCGACTCGGTCATCGCCGGCGTGCGCAGCTCCTGCACCTACGCGGGCGCGAACAGCCTGGAGGACTTCCACCAGAAGGCGGTCGTCGGCGTGCAGAGCGCGGCCGGCTACGCCGAGGGCAAGCCGCTGCACTCCAGCTGGTAGCCGTCGGTGGGCCGGTGTCACACGCCGCAGCGTCACGACGCGGCAGCGTCACGACGCCGGCTCACCGGCCGTGCGGCCCCGGCCCTCGGCGGTTTCCAGGGGCCGGGGCCGCACGGCTGTGCTCAGCCGTTGTAGGCGGCGTACATCTTGGAGAACTCGTAGGGCGTCTGCGTGATGTTGGTGCACTTGGACAGCCCGCCGGTGCAGGCGTTGCCGTCCCGGGTGACCTCCCAGAAGGCCAGCTCGGCGAGGTGGTTCTGCTGGGCGAAGGTGAGCAGCTGCTGGGCGTCGCTGAGCCCGAACACCTCGCTCGCGTTGTCGTTCTGACCGAGCATCGGGGTGACGCCGACCATCGCCCAGGTCTGGGCCGTCGTCAGGGCGGGCCAGACCTGGGCGATCTGGTCCCGGGTGGACTGCGCCGACTGGATGGCGTACGCGCCCATCCGGCCGGACGGGTTGGGCGCGGTGGAGTCCCCGAAGTCCATCGCCATCACATTGACGGCGTCCACGTTCACCCCGGCGTTCTTCGCCGACTGCAGGATGTAGACGCCGTCCGTGGTCAGGCCGGAGGGCAGCACCGGCAGCGTGAGGGTGACCTTGAGGTCACGTCCCTTGGCCCGCTGGGCCGCCTGCACGGCGGCGATCGCCGCCGACCGCCGGTCGACCGAGGCGTGGTCGCTGACGGCCGAGCCCTCGATGTCGAAGTCGATCCGGTCCAGCCCGTAGACGTCGACCACCTTCTGGTACTGGGCGGTCAGGCTCGGCACGGTGGTGCAGGACTGGGCCAGCTCGGTGCCGTTGGCCCCGCCGAAGGAGGGCCGGATGTCGCCGCCGGCCGCCCGGACGGCGTCGAAGTCCGCCTTGTCCCAGCCGGTGGCCGGGTCGTAGGCGTTGAACCAGCTGGCCGTGCAGGCGGTGGTGCCGTTGATCAGGAAGCCCAGCGAGAACTGCTTGAGCCCGGTGGAGGCGGCGATCTGCGGCAGGTTCGGGGTGGGCCAGGCGCCGAGGTCGACGTAGGGCGCCGCGATGCCGGGTGCGGTGCCGCTGCCGGCCACCCCGGTGACGGCGGCGGAGTGCGGGGACTCGTTGCCCGCCGCGTCCACCGCCGTCACCGTGAAGCTGTGGCTGCTGCCGGCCAGCAGGCCGGTCAGGGTGGCGGTGGTGGCGGTGCTGGTGCTCGCCACCACTGTGGAGCCCTCGTAGACCTGGTAGCCGGTGACGGCGACGTTGTCGGTGGCGGCGTTCCAGCTCAGCGTGACGGCGTCGGGGCCGGTGGCGCTGACGTGCAGCCCGGTGGGGGTGCTGGGCGGGGTGTTGTCGGCGGGCTGCCCGGCGCACGGCTGGCCGTTGACCAGGCAGTTGGCGGGCGGCGTCTGGGCGCCGGTGGTGGAGATGTCCATCCCGACCACGGGCGCGGTGGCGCCCGGTGCCAGTGGTGAGGCCCAACTCGGCGCCACGACGGTGTAGTGGGTGCCGCTCTGGGTCAGGGTGCCGTTCCAGGAGCCGGTGACGGCCTCCCCGGCGGGCAGGTCGAAGCTCAGCGTCCAGGAGTTGACGGTCGCGTTGGTGTGGTTGGTGATGGTGTATCCGCCCTCGATACCCGTCTGCCAGCTCTGCGTGACGGCGAAGGTCGCGACGACCCCGGAGAGCCCGGAGGAGTCGGCCTGGGCGAGCGTTGGCACGGTGAACGGCACGGCGGCCCCGAGCAGCAGGGCGACGGCGGTGGCCGTGGTGACGGAAGGCAGGGTGACACGCCTCATGGGCGGGTCCTCCTCGGCGTGGGGCGGCGTGTTGGGGCACACCGCCGGAGAGTGTGGGGGTGCCGCGGCTCCCCCACAGTGGTACAGACCATACGGTGCGTCAATACGGCGGCCGGTATGGGATTTCGGATTCCGATTGCCGACCGGGGTCGCGGGGTGGCATCGTGGACGGTGGGCCGGGAAGCGGCCCGACTCCGGCACCGGGCCGCCCCAACTCCGGTATGCCAAGAGGGTCGAAGGAGCACGGCTCCACTGGTGAGGACCAGACCGCTGACGGTTGCCGCCCGCTGGGCGCGGGCGCATTGATCGGTTGTCGGGTGCCGGGGGGCGGCGGTACTCGGGAACGGATCCTGTCATGCCTGATGTCCTGACCAGACTGGCCTATGCCCGCAGGGTGGCCACGGGGGAGTCGTACCAGACCGCACGGGAGGCCCTGGTCCGCGATCGCGGCGCCGGAGCGCTGCCGGCGGCCACCGGCGCGCAGGCGCTGCTGGAGTCGATGGCGCTGCGGTGCCTCGGAATCGGTGAGGAGTTCTGGGCCCACCCGATGGGCATCGCCAGCGTGCGGCCCGCGCCGGACCGCGTCACCGTCGAGCTCGACGCCTTCACCAGCTCGCCCTACTACCCGGGACGGTTCTACGGACGGGCCGAGCATGCCGGCCGCTGCCTCCTTCCGCATGCCCAACACGGCGATATGCACGGCATGGTGGGGTTGCGGATAGTCGAACTCCGTGGCCTGGATCTGCATGTGACGCTCGTCGGCACGGCCAGCCGGATGATCCTGCGAGGCGCTCGCGGCGCCGGCTGGCGCGGACAGTTGCGGCTCTACCAGCAGTCGACCAGCGCCTCCGGCTTCGAGGCGCTCTACCAGGAGCCGCACCTGACGGAGGCCGAGGTCGAGCATCTGGAGTACTACCCCGAGGAGTCTGAACGCGACCGGGAACTGGCCTGGCTGGGATCCGGCCTGCTCCGCCGGATCGGACTGTTCCGCAGTGCCACCGCGGCCTTCGCGGTGCGGCCGTGGGTCGATGAGTTCGATGAGTGGAACGTCGAGTTGAGTTACCCCTTCACCACCACGATGGATCACGCCCCGCTGCTCGCCGGGCTGACGGATCGCCGGCTGGGCCTCCCACTGCGCGTCCGGTCGACGACCTGCCACTGCGCCGAACCCCGATCGGCCACCGACCAGCGGCGCAGGGTCTGCCGGATCGAGTTGGTGCACCGCGACGAGCTGCCCGGCGTGCTCCAGCTTCGGTTCACCAGCGAGCCGGCCGGCTGGGACGCCTCCGGGCCCCGGCAGCGGCTCGCGTCGGCCGGCGCCGACCCGCGCTGGCTGGACCGGGTCCTTCCGGCCGTGGCGGGTGGGCGATGAACTGGGACCACGTCAAACTGACCCTGCTCGACGTCTTCGATGTCCTCGGCCTGCTGGTGATGCTGGTGGTCGGACTGCTGGCCGTGCTGCCGGGCGTGATCGAAGCCGGCCGCAGACTGCGGGACAGCTGGCGCGGCCCCGGGCGCCCGCCGGCCGGGCGCGGCTGGACCCGGTCAGCCGCCGACCGGGGTGAGCAGGGCGCGGCTGACCATGCCGACCGACCCGTCCAGCGCCGCGGCCACGGCGGCGTAGGCCGGCGGGAGCTCGCGCAGCGCGCGCAGGGCCAGCACGCTGGCCCAGGCGGCGTCGCGCGCCCGGTCGATGCTCCACACCCCGAGGATGTGCAGCAGCGGGTCGGCGAGCTGTAACGGCTCCGGCTCGGGCAGCAACTCCTCGCGGACCTGGGCCTCCACCTGGGCCAGCAGGTCGTTGATCCGGTGGTAGTCGGCCTCGAAGGCCACCGGATCTCGCCCGAGCCGGCGGGCCGCGTCGAGCACCGCGAGCGGCAGGTCGTGCTCGATATGAGCGTTCATACCGGCCAGCGCGAACTGCAGGGGGTGGATCCCGGGACGGTGGCGCAACTCGAGGAGCGGGCGCCAGCAGGCGGGCGGCGGGGCGCCCGCCGCGTCCGCGTCGACGGCGGCCAGGTAGCGGCCGGCGAAGAGCGCGTCCAGGATCGCCAGGGCCGCTGGATCCGCGAAGTACGGCCCCGCGAGGCGGTCGTGGATCAGCTCGGTGACGGTCAGGTACATCCGGTGGAAGACGCCGACCCCGTCGCCGGGCGGGAAGCCGGGCGCCAGCGCCGTCATCCGCGCGAGGATCTGATCGACCGTCGGCACACCGTCGGTGGACCCGCTCGGTCTGGGCGTGGCGGTGGTCGAGACCGTGGTCATGCCTGCGGTCATGCTCGCGGTCATCGCGGCGGTCGTACCTGCCGTCGTGCCTGCGGTCATGTCTGCGGTCATGTCTGCGCTCGTGCCTGTGCTCATGCCTGCGTTCATCTCTGTCATCTCGTCACCTCGCCTGGTTCGCGGACCTCGCCCGGACACCTACCAGCGTGCCAAATCGATCGCATGTGCGGTATCCGCCGAATGGGCGAACTCTGACGATCCGTCAAGATGCCGCCAGTCACCTGCCGCCAGCCGTCGCGGGGTTCACGGTCAAGCGCCCGTGGTTGACCGCTCCGCAGTCGAGGGCGCCGCAGCCGAGCGCACCCCGCCCACCGCCTCCGCCCGCACC
>FTKT01003738.1_pt1 | contig 38420 bp, 35 predicted proteins | sample 1658271 | NCBI WGS metagenome assembly FTKT01 (sample SAMEA3914811, study PRJEB12502) | metagenome | biome: forest; material: soil | place: Canada | collected 2011-08-04 | depth 0.3 m | reverse complement strand
GTCGTGGAGGGGGCGACTTCCGGCGATGCGTCGCGCCGTTGCAGCCGGCGCGGCGCGCGCGGTAGGTATGCCGCGCGCGCTTTGATCGGCGCTCCGCGGGAGCCTGGCCAGCCCCGCGCCGCCGCGCGGGGTACGACCGGCCGTGCTGCGCCCAGTTGTGGGTGGCGCCGTCCTGGGCGACGCTGACGGGCGTGACCCTGGGAATGCCGATGAGCGCGATCGCCATCGACAGGTAGGGCCGACCCGCCATGCCCTTCCATGCCGCTGCTGCCGATCTCTTGGGGCGCCTCGATGCGGTGGGGCGGCCATCCTTGTCGTCGTGGATCAGGCAGCTTGAGCTGGGCGGCACGGACTGTGCCGAAACGCCGTTGCCAACGGCGGTGCCTGAGCCATGCGTCCTGGCGAGGACAGGTTCGCTCCCACGGCCTTGTAGTTGTCGTGAATCCTGGCGCGGGCACGGCTTCGCTAGGCGCTCAGCCTCGGGCTTCTTCGCCGCAACCGGCCTGCCCGACAAATTTCCCCGACCTGCGGTCTTCCTCGCGAGGCAAATTTCTCGGGCCTGCCGGTCCTCCACTGCGTTGCGGCCTGCGGTGCGGCGCGCCCGACCCGCACCCCTCGGATCACGCCAAGGCCGCGATGGGCGCGGACCTGGAACCACCTCGAAAGGACTTCATCATGGCTCACATCGGCACCTTCACCGCGCAAGGCAACAGCTTCGCCGGCACCGTTCGCACCCTGACGCTCAACGTCAAGGTCAAGTTCGTCCCCAACGACAAGGAAAGCGACAACGCCCCGGACTACCGCATCCAGGCGGGCGGCAGCTACGAGATCGGCGCGGCGTGGAAGAAGGTCAGCAAGGCGGATCGGCCCTACCTGTCGGTGACGCTGGATGACCCGTCGTTCCCGGCGACCATCTACGCCCGCCTGGTCGAAGGCGAGGACGGCGCGCACAACCTGATCTGGTCGCGCAGCAAGGGCGACTGATCGTCGCCCAGCGCCCCGCCCTCCGGCGGGGCGCTTTCTTCCGCCGTTGGCTTCGAGGGCCCGCGATGGTTCGCGGGCCTTGTCACGTCTGGACTCCCCGGTTCGCCCGTCGTCGCGGTTCCGGCGGATTTACGGATGTACGAGCAGAAGGCTTTCCGCTTCCGCACTTCGTCGTAAAGCCGATTTCGTGGCTGTGCATTTTTGCGGATTTACGGAAATGCGTGAAGCCGGATGTGCAGGTCAACGCGTTTCAGCAGATGCGTTTCTACGCTTCCAAGGTTTTGTGCGTCTCCGGCGATGCCGGACCGCGCTCTCGTGCTGCGCATCGAGCCGCCGATGGCGTCTCGCCCCCTTCGGGCTTCCATCGCTGACGCCTCCGCGTCTTCGCCGCTGCGCGCTGCGCTTGCCATGCAGGCACAGGTGGTGGCGATGGAGCTGGCTTGCTGTTCCCTTCATCGTTGCACGTCGTTCTCGCCGTCAAGGTCTGCGCGCGCCGGGCGCGCTTGCGTCCTGTCGGCCGTCTTCGAACCTTGACGGCTGCGCTGCGCCGTGCCGCCTCCGGTCTCGGGCAATCCCGCCCTGATTCCTTCCGAGGAGAACGACCATGACGACGCTCATCACCGATGAACAACGCGCGCAGTTGCTGGCGAACGGCCGGCAGTCACTTGACGACGATGGATTCGATCCTGTTCCCGTGATCAAGCTGTTCACGCCCGATGCGGGCGCCACCTGGCTGCTGACCGAAATCGATCCGGACGACGACAGCCGCGCGTTCGGGCTGTGCGACCTCGGCCAAGGGTTTCCCGAGCTGGGCTACGTGAGCCTCGAGGAGCTGGCGAACGTGCGCGGCCGATTGGGTCTCTGTGTCGAGCGGGATCTGCACTTCAAGGCGACGAAGCCAATCAGTGCCTATGCGCGCGACGCCCGGCTGGCCGGGCGCATCGCAACGTAGCAGCCGCTGGCATCGGCCGCCGGTTCAACCGGCTGGCGGCTGATGCCATTCCTTGGGTAGCTGGGCTTCCGTCTCCAGCAGCAGTTCGCCAGCGCTGCGGCCCAGCGCCCGGGCGATCTTGAGCACCAGCACCAGCGTGGGCATGTGCTCGCCGCGCTCGATCTTGCCCATGTGGGAGCGTTCGATGCCGGCGAGGTGGGCCAGCGTTTCCTGGGCGATCCCGTCCTCGGTTCTCAACGCGCGGACCACGGCGCCGAACGCCCGTGCCGGCACCACCTCAAAGGTGGTCGCGCCGGCTGGCCGTCCCCGCTGAATTGTCCGCTTCTGCATGGGCAGAAGGGTCTTGGTTCAGCGCAATTAAAACCACGTTATCTTTAACTCATATAGCCACAGCGCTGAACGATCAGCGCTTCGATCCGCTGCCACGTTCCGCCCTGCGGCAAAGGCGATCTTGCCGTTCTTCGGAGGACTCATGACCTTCCTCACCGATGAGCAACGCACCCGGATGCTGGCCAACGGCGCGGCCCGAGCCAACGGCAGGCCGATCGATCCGTACCCCGTCGTCAAGCTCTACACGCTGGACGCGCGGGCTTCCTGGCTGCTTACCGACCTCGATGCCGATGGTGATATGGCGTACGGACTGATGGACGCCGGCACTGGCTTCCCTGAACTGGGCCGGGTGAGTTTGTCGGCGCTCGCAGGTGTGCGCGGCCCCGCAGGCCTGCGCATCGTGGCCGATCCTCACTTCGCACCGCGTCGGTCGCTGTCGGCCTATGCGGCCGACGCGCTGCGCGACGGCTCGATCAACGACTGATCCTCGTCGCGCGGGATCGTGGCCGTTCGCGCGACGGCGCATCGCTGCAAAGGCGAGCCAGGGCTGTCGTGTCTGTGGCACTTTCTGCCCTACAAAAAGGGAGCACTCACATGATCGACGTTGATGCCGAGGATCAGCCTCGCATGCCATGGGGCGTATCCGCCGCCTATCTCTACACACTGGAACTCGACGGGCCTGCACTGGCGTGGGAGTACCTGCGTCGTAATCCGCAGTACCGGTGCGATTGGCGTCGGCGGCGTACCGCATCGTTCGAGCGTTGGGGGTTGCAGAGTAGCTGAAGATCCACAGCTGGATGCTCGACAAGCGTACCCGCTCTGGATCACCTCGGCTGATGATCTGCTTCACGTGCGCGCTTCGCCGAACCAGGGCGCTGCGTCCGATCAGTCGTCTCAACAGCCATTCGATCTCTGGCGGGTGCCTGGGCGCAAGCGCTTGTCGCTCGGAGGCGCCGGTCTGATCCTTCAGTCCGATCTTTCGTCGCAGCGCCTGCGGGTTTCGCTCGCGCCCGACCTGGGCGATGGCGAGGCTTATGCCTGCGCCGTTCCGCTCATTCCCGAATTGCGCGGTCAGCTCGACGTCTTCAAGGCGCAAGCGCTGTTGCTCCAGGGCCATGTGCCGGCGGAGGAGGTCGTGCGACCGGCCACACGCGCTGCGATGCTGCATCTTCGCGCCGTGCAGGCGCTCGATGCTGCGCAGGCGGGCGCGTCGCACCGCGACATCGCCCAGGCCTTGTTCGGCCTCGAGGCCGTGGCGCGGCGCTGGCACGAGGACGGTGAACTGCGTGCACAAGTGCGATACCTGCTGCGGCGCGCCGAGGGATACATGCTCGGTGGCTATTTGGTGCTCGCAGGAATACGGCGTACGGCTGCCAAGCGGCCCGGAGACAAACAGGCGCGCTGAATATCTCCCTCTGGCGAACTGCGTTTGCTACCGAGACTGTCTCCATCTGGCCGCGAATGGTTTGCGGCCCCCTGATCGCGATGGAGACCTTCATGGCAGACGCCAGATCCCCGTATCACGTTCGCGCCGCGGCGCCCGCTCCGCAACCCAACGGGGTATCCGCGTCGCCCGCGAACCCCGAATTCCTGACCACCGACGAGGCGGGTGCCTTCCTGCGTCTGTCGCCGCGCACGCTCGAGAAGCAGCGTGTGCTTGGTGGCGGGCCGCGCTTTCGCAAGTTCGGCGCGCGGGTGGTGTACGCGATCGACGACCTGCGCGCCTGGGCGAATGGCCGCGCCTACGAGATGACGTCCGATCCCGGCTACGCGCAACGGTCTTCGGTGCGCTGACCGGCCGGGTCGGGGAAGGACCTCACCATGCCGAAGCACTTGGGCGAACGCGAACAGCTTGCGCTGTTCCGCGCGCTGCCGGCCGGCGACATGGCCTTGCGTGACTCCCAGGATCTGATGGCCTACCCGTTCTTCTCGCTCGCGAAGTCGCGGCGCACGACGCCGATCCACTTCGAGGCGGGAAATGTGAAGCTCACTGTCGAGGGCGTGCCCGAACATGGCATTGCGACGATCTGGGACGCCGACGTGCTGATCTGGGCCGCCAGCCAGATCGTGGAAGCACGCGACGAAGGCATCCAGCCGTCACGCCTGATGGCCGCGACACCCTACGAGATTCTTCGATTCACCCAGCGCGGCACCGGCCAGACCGACTATCTGATGCTCAAGGCGGCGCTCGATCGGCTGCAATCCACGACGGTTGCCACGTCGATCCGACAAGTGGCTGGCAAGCGCCTGCACCGCTTCTCGTGGATCAACGAGTGGAAGGATCACGTGCGCGCCGATGGCCGATCGGACGGCATCGAGCTGATCCTGGCCGACTGGTTCTTCTCAGGCGTCATGGACAACGCGCTGGTGCTCACGCTGGATCCGGCGTACTTCCGTCTTTCCGGCGGCATCGAGCGCTGGTTGTACCGGCTGGTGCGCAAACACGGCGGGCGCCAAGTCGATGGTTGGCGCTTCGATCTGCGCCACCTCCATCTGAAATCAGGCAGCTTGCAGCGCTACAGCGATTTCGCCGTGCAGCTGCGGCGCCTGGTGCGCCGCCGATCGATGCCGGGCTACTGGCTCGCGATCGAGCGCTCGGGCACCACCGACTGGCTGCGCTTTCGGCCCTGCTCGCCTGCCACGCCCGAATCCCGCTTATCCACAGGAAATGGTGACAAACCTGTGGACAGGCTGTGCGCGGACTCGGGGATTCAACCGCACGCGACTCGGGGAATCGCCCGCAACGGGCTCGGGTAATCACACGTACGGATGGGCCGCCAAGCCGCGCCCAGCAATGGTTTCGGCCGCCGCTAACGTATCTAACCGAATTCATAACCATGGATAAAAATGGAAACGACGTTGCCCAACAAATGAGCAGTGCTGCGACGGAGGCAGCCGGAGTCCTCTCGTCAGAGCGGCAAGCGGGCGCCGCCGGCAAGGTGATTGCGCTCCTGAATCAAAAAGGCGGCGCGGGCAAGACGACACTGGCCACGCACCTTGCAGGCGAGTTCGCGATGCAGGCGAGTCGCGTGACGCTGCTGGACGCCGATCCGCAGGGGTCGGCCCTCGATTGGGCCCAACGGCGCACGCAAAGCGGCCAGAACCGCCTGTACGGCGTGCTCGGCCTCGCGCGCGATTCCTTGCACCAGGAGGCGCCGCAAATCGCGCTGCAAGCCGACTACGTGGTCATCGATGGCCCACCCCGCGTCGCAGCGCTGGCTCGCTCTGCGCTGCTGGCGGCGGACCTGGTCTTGATTCCGTTGCAGCCGAGCGCCTATGACGTGTGGGCCAGCCAGGAGATGGTGCAGCTTGTCGTGGAAGCGCGGGTGTTTCGGCCACAACTGCGCGCCGCCTTCGTCATCAATCGCCGAGTGGTTGGCACGGTCATCGGACGCGAAGCGCGTGCCGCACTCGCGGATCAACCGTTCGCCGCGCTGCAGACAGAGGTCTCGCAGCGCATCGTGTTCGCCGACAGCGTGGCTGCCGGACGGCTCGCCTGCGAGGTGGCGCCAAAGGGCGCGGCCGCGCGCGAGATCTCGGCGCTCGCGCAATCGGTGCGGGAGATGCTGCGATGACCAAATCGCAGGCATCGACTGCGCAGCGGCGAGCGCCGATCGGACGCAGGCCAGGTGCCGATCCGGCATCTGCCTGGATCCACAAAGGGGAGGCAACCGATGCACCGGCAAAGGCATCAATCTTCACGGCGCGCCTCACTATCGACGTAACGCCAGCGCTGCGCGGGCGCATCAAGGTCGTGGCGTTCCGACGCGGCATCACGGCAGCGGACATGCTGCGCGAGCTGCTCGAGCGCGAATATCCGGAGGCCGCATCGTGACGGCAGCGGATGTGCCACGTACGCACCCTGCGGCGCTGCCCTGGCCGCAGGCGGCACGGCCGGATCGGCCGCCGCACATGCGCGTCGCGCTCGCCTTCGTCGAGCATCGCGTGAACCTCTGGCTGCGCTTTGGCAAGCCCGTGCGCGAGGTCGCGGTCGACCGCTGGAGGCATGTTGCCGTATTCGCACCGGGCTCGGTCTGCTGCCGGGTGAAATGGATCGTCAACGACCGGGGCACCGCGCGCTGGCAGCTCATAGTGCTGCAGGCGCCGATGGCTTTCGACGACGCACGGCGCGTCATCGGCGTGACTCCTGGCGCGCGCATCCTACTGCTCGCAGACGGCGAGCAGCAGGTCAAGCTGGTGTTGGCGCTGGTGGACGCCATTGAGGCCGCGGGCATGGACGCAAGCAATGTGGGCGTCACGTACTGGCGCACCGTCGGCGACCGGCTGGCTGCACGCCAGCCGCTGCCAGCGTACACGGCTGAACAGCACGCGGCGTATCTCGCGCGCGGAGTGCTGCAATGACCCCGAACGCGAGACGTTCCGCGCTTTTCATCGGCATGGGCCTCGGCCTGGCAGCGCTGTTCGCGCCAGCCGCCATGCCGCATACGATGCGGAACCGGGTGCTCGTGGTCTACAACCCGAGCGACAGCGTTCCGCGCGGCTGGTATCGCATCGGGCCTGTCGGTTCTCTGCAAGCCAACAGCATCGTGCTGGCCTGGCTTCCGCCAGAAGCAGCCGCACTCGCGGCGCAGCGCAGGTACCTGCCGTCGGGCATCCCGTTGCTCAAACGAATCGGTGCAGTGGCGCCGCAGTCGGTGTGTGAGCGCGAAGGTGTCGTCCGCATCGACAGTACCGTCGTGGCGACAGCACTGTCTCAGGACGGCAAGCATCGACCGCTGCAGTCCTGGACGCAGTGCCGAACCCTGGCAGAAGGCGAGCTGTTCCTTCTGAGCGATGCGAATCCGGCATCGTTCGACAGCCGCTACTTCGGCCCGATCGCCGCATCCGCCGTGATCGGAAGCGCGCGGCCGTTGTGGACGTGGAGCACGCCGTGATTAATCGGCTCGGTGGGTCATGGCGCGGACGCGGAACTGCGAGCGTATCGAGCGTTCCGGTGCATTTGTGCACGCGCCTGCTCGGCATCGCGCAAGCGCCGAAGGGGACACCAAAGTGCCTTCGAGATGCAGGCAGGCCCGCGGCCTGGCTGCACTCCTTCGCGCAGACGTCCGGTTGCCCGCGCGCAAATTGTGCAGCACCGCCGGTGCTGCTCGGGCGTCAGTTCGCGCCACGGGCAAGTTGGGCGGCCAGTCGGAGCCGGGAGCGGATGCGGGAGACGAAGACGGAGGGCAAGATAAAAGGGCCGGCACGGGGCCGGCCGCAAAGCCAGTCTGCACGTGGGTTTGGCGCGGCACTTCGCTTCTTCGCGACGGTGCCGTCCAGGAACGGGATGCCGAATGTCGACCAGGTTGGCGTGGAGCATCTTCCGGCTCGTTGCGCGGCAGCTCGCCGAAGGGTGCGTCATGGCCACGCGTGACGACGATCGTTTCCGCGTCAAGCCGGCGCCACCGAAGGCGCGGGACGGTCAGCGCTCGCGACGCTTTGTGTCGCAGGTACTGAAGCAGGCATCCGAGGCGGGCTCGAAGGCCTCTGTTGCGTCAGGTGCGCGGCCATCGTCGACCTTCGGCCGCGGGCGTGTCGCGGCCGGCATGGCCGGCCAAAAGCCGAGCGCCGGTGCTCGGCGCGTCGTCATCAAGTCCCGCTATGTCGTGCTGAAGAAGTCCGGGGAGAAGTCCGTGTCCACGCATCTGCGCTACATCGAGCGCGATGGCGTGACCCGCGATGGTCAGCGCGGCCAGGCCTACGGGCCCGTGAGCGACGCCGCCGATCTGAAAGAGTTCGAGGTGCACGGCCGTGGCGACCGCCACCAGTTCCGCTTCATCGTCTCGGTAGAGGATGCCGAGCAGTTTGACGATCTGCGTGCCTACACGCGAGAGTTCATGCAGCGCATGGCCACCGACCTGGAGACCCGCCTCGACTGGGTGGCTGTGGATCACTGGGATACCGACAACCCGCACACCCATGTTGTGCTGCGCGGGCGCGCCGCCAACGGGCAGGATCTGGTGATCGCGCCGGACTACATGGCGCACGGGATGCGGATGCGGGCTGGCGAGTTGGCCACCGAGTGGCTCGGTCCGCGCACTGAACTGGAAATCCGACAAGGGCTGCTGCGGGAAGTCGAGCAAGAGCGGCTGACCGGTCTGGATCGGATACTGCTGCGGCGTGCGAACCTGGGCGTCGTCGACCTCACCGAGGGGCCGAATGATCGGCCATTTCAGACGATGCTGCGCACCCGGCTGCAGCGATTGGAAACGATGGATCTGGCAGAGCGTATCGATGCGAACCGCTGGCGCCTTGCTGCCCGGATGGAGTCGACACTTGCCGCGATGGGCGACCGCGGTGACATCCTGCGGACGATGCACAAAGCCTTGCACGGCCAGCAGCGGGACTACGTTATCCCGGAGCCCACGTTGTCAGTACCGATCGTCGGCCGAATCGCCGGCAAGGGCTTGGACGACGAGATGAACGATCGCGGCTACCTGGTGGTGGACGGCGTCGATGGGCGTGCGCACTACGTACGACTTCCCACCGGCGTCGACCTGACGACGTTGCCGACGGACGGCATCGTGGAAGTGAGCCCACCAGGCCAGGCGCGGGCGGTGGATCACACCATCAGCAGCCTGGCCCGCGTTGGCATCTACCGCACGGCAGACCATCTGGCCTATCTCTCTCAGGAAACCAGGAAGGACCTGCCGGGCACAGTGGACGTCCACGTGCGACGGCTCGAAGCGTTGCGCCGCCTCGGGATCGTGGAGCGTGTACAGGAGGGCGTCTGGCGCGTGCCACCCGACCTGGTGCAGCGCGCCCAGGCCCAAGGCGCGCACGAGGCGGTCGACGGTCGCATCGAGCTGCGGTCGCATCTTTCAGTCGGCGAACAGTTGCGAGCCGACGGCGCCACATGGCTGGACAGGCGACTGCTGGCGAACGTCGATGGCCTGGCGTCGAAAGGTTTCGGAGCCCAGGTGCGCGAGGCGTTGCACAGCCGCGCGGACTTCCTTGTGGAGCAGGGCTTGGCGGAGCGACGCGGTCAGCGCGTCGTCCTCGTGCGCAATCTGCTTTCCACATTGCGTGCTCGGGAACTGATGAGCGCGGGGGCAGCCATTCAGCGCGAGACGGGACTGATCCATCTACAGCTACGTGATGGCGAGCACATGAGTGGCAACTACCGGCGCTCGGTACAACTCGTCAGCGGGCGATTCGCGATGCTCGACGACGGTAGGAGTTTCAGTCTGGTCCCTTGGCGATCTGTCTTGGAGAAGCGGCTAGGTCAGCAGGTGGGGGCCATCATCCACGGCCAATCGATCAGTTGGACGTTTGGCCGGAGCCGTGGCCCTTCGATCTAACGAGAATGCAGTCGAATTACTTCTCGACTAGGCAAGCTCGAACATCGTCACCAAGCACTATGTCGAGTAAGGGGGCGGGCTTGCTGCCCGTCGACGGCTGACGCGGTCGACCTGTGTCGACGCTCACGCAAGCCAGTCGGCTCTTCCAAGAAACTCCAAGATTGACGGTGAGCAAACTACTGACTGGCGATCGCACATCAGGTCGATGCAAATTGACTATCCGGGTGTCGTTTGTTCGGAAATTTAGGCGACCCATCAAGCCGCACTTCAATAGGTCGAAGTCATGGGCATTCGCATCCACTGCTCCTGAAACAACATCATGACTTCTATCAAATTCAGCCTCAACGTCAGACTGGGTGTACTTGCCTTCGCCGTGACAACTGCAAGCACAAGTGCAATGGCCGGTGATGGCAAGTGGGTGCAAGACGCCAAGAGTTGCGCAACCCCAGAGTACCCTCGCGACTCCCTCAGCAAGGGGGAACAGGGCACGACCGGCCTGCGCATCCTGGTTGGCGTCGATGGCAAGGCCATCGACAGCGAAATCGAGATCTCCAGCCATTCCCACAAGCTCGACTCAGCCGCGCAACGCGCGCTGATGGAGTGCTCGTTCAAGCCGCAACCGGCCGATGCCAAGCCCGCCCAGCAATGGGTGAAGACCGAATTCGTCTGGAAGCTGAACTAAGTTTTTCTCGAGTCCGGCGGTGTCGCCGGGCTGCTCGACGCGAGGTTCGGCAACGCCTGACGTCGAGCCGGGGCAAGCTGGAAAGGCCGCCATGCCCGTTGGGGGGCAGGGCGGCGTGTGACTGACCGACAAAATTCAACAGCCAACTTCGGAAATCCAAATGCTGACCAACCTGAAAATCGGCGTGCGACTGGCGCTGGCCTTCGGCATCGTGCTGGCGCTGCTGGCGACACTGTCGATCATCGCGCTGGCTCGCACCAGCGGGATGCGCGATGACATGAACGCGGTAACGGGCGGCATTGCCGTCGAGTCGTCGCTCGCCGACCAGATGCGCCTGACGGCCACGCAGCAGGCCGTGCGCGTGCGCAACATCCTGATGCTGGACGATCCGGATGACATGGCGGCCGAGAACGGGCTACTGAAGGCCGACATCAAGGGCTACGACGCCGCCAAGGCCAAGCTCACGAAGATGATCGGCCAGGAAAGCGACGCACGCAAGAAGACCATCCTGGGCCACATCGACGACACTGAGAAGGAAGCGCGCGACCTGGCCGACCAGGTGGTGCAGATGGCCCTGGCCAGCCACAAGTTCCCCGCCCGCGGCCTGCTCGGCGACAAGGCCAACCCGGCCCAGGTGAAGTGGTTGGCCGCCGTCGACGAGATGGTCGCTCTCAACGAGAAGCTCACCACCGCCGCCGTCGCCAACGCGGAAGACGCGTACGGCAACACCCGCAACATCGTGCTGGGCATCTCGATCGTCGCGCTACTGGTCGCATCGGCGATCGGCTATGCCGTCACACGTTCCATCACGGTGCCGATCTCGCAGGCTGTCGAGATCGCCCGCCACGTCGCCAACCGCGACCTGAGCGTCGCGGTGACCTCGCATTCGAACGACGAGACCGGCCAGTTGCTGAAGGCGCTGAAGGCGATGACCGAGAGCCTGGTCACCGTCGTCTCCAGCGTGCGCAACGGCAGCGACAATCTGGCGAGCGCCGCCAGCGAGATCGCGTCCGGCAACGCCGACCTATCCAACCGCACCGAGCGCCAGGCGTCGAGCATCCAGCAGACGGCGTCGTCGATGGACGAGCTGTCGAGCACGGTCAAGATGAGCGCCAGCAACTCCACCCACGCCCGCCAGCTGTCCAACGACGCGGCCACCAAGGCCCAGCAGGGCGGCGAAGCGGTGAGCAAGGTCGTGCGCACGATGGGCGACATCGCCACGTCGTCGAAGAAGATCGCCGACATCATCAGCGTGATCGACGGCATCGCCTTCCAGACCAACATCCTGGCGCTGAACGCCGCCGTGGAAGCGGCGCGTGCCGGCGAGCAGGGCCGCGGCTTCGCCGTGGTGGCCACCGAAGTGCGCACGCTGGCCCAGCGCAGCGCGACGGCAGCCAAGGAGATCAAGACGCTGATCGCCGAGTCGGTCGACAAGGTCGACGAAGGCACGCGCCTCGTCGACGTCGCGGCCGGCACCATCGCGCAAATCGTCCAGTCGGTGCAACACGTCGCCGGCATCGTGTCGGAGATCACCTCGGCGACCGTCGAGCAGAGCGCGGGCATCGACCTCGTCAACGCCGCCGTCACCGAGATGGACCAGGTCACGCAGCAGAACGCCGCTCTCGTAGAACAAGTGGCCGCGGCCGCCGATCTGATGAGCGCGCAAGTGCAGCGCCTGGTGTCGGACGTCAGCGTCTTTCGCTTGGCTTAGTCATCAGATCTCCGCCAAGTCGCCGGCGATGACTGACTCTCAACCTAGCCGCTCTTGGCGCGTGTGCTGCCGACCTGCGTGACTTCGCGACCCGCCAAATGTCCGAGTGCCGGCTCGAATCGACCCGGCGGTTGCCCATACGCATCGGCATTCCTCTGGCGATCCGCTGTAAGAAAAAGCCTTCTGAAATCAGTTGTTGGTGTACATTACACCATTGACGGTGGATTATCCACTTGGAGGAGTGACATGACAGTGGATGAGTACAAGGCGGCCAAGACGCGTTCTGGCATCAACAATGCGGAGATCTGGGATAGGGGTTTGGTGATCTCACGCGACCAAGAGAAAGCCTATTCGTCGGGGCGTACCCCCGTGCCCGCGACGGTTGCTTTCGCGATCGCCGCCCTCGTCAAGCACATCGAAGAGGGCGCGGTCGAACTACGCGACGTGCTCGAGCAGGCGCTGCCCGACAGCGCCGTCGTGTTAAGCGACGAAAGCCTTGCGATCGAGATCAAATTCCCGTCCGGTCGCAGCGTTCAACTCCAAAATCGCGGCGTCGACATGCTCAACCGTTGGCCCATTTTCGCGGCTGACCATGCGACCAGGCACGAGGCTCTCTTCGTGCGTGTGCGGAATGCCAAAGGCTACAAGTGGACGCTCTGGCGCGGCGACTTCATCGAAAACCGCAATCTCGGACATTTCCAGAGTTATGGCAATGCGATCGAGCGCCCTCTGCTGCTTGAGGCTCTCAAACGCTATGCCTGAACCGACTAAGCCTCGCGGAACCTAGGTTGCCCCTGTTCACGAAGCGAACCCTGAGAGACTGCGTACCTCAGTAGAGGCGGTCTACCCACCCATGGAGGTCGGCCGACCTTCCCTGTTGAATGTCCAGCAGAACGTTCTTCAACCGAGTGGCCACGGGTCCGACGCCACCGTCGCCGACGGTGAACTTGTGCTTGCGACCCTTGACCTCTCCGATTGGAGCAACAACGGCGGCTGTGCCGCAAGCGAACGCTTCACGCAGGCGTCCGCTTTGCGCATCTGCTTGCCATTGGTCAATCGAATAGCGCTCCTCCCGCACCGTCATCCCCAAGTCTTGAGCCAAGACGATTAGGGAGTCGCGAGTAATGCCCGGTAAGATCGTTCCGCTCAGTGCGGGCGTCTGTATCGATCCGTCGTCAAACACAAAGAAGACGTTCATGCCGCCCAGTTCTTCTACCCAGCGTCGTTCCACGGCGTCGAGGAACACCACCTGGTCACAACCCTCTTGGGTAGCCTCGCGCTGGGCGGCCAGGCTTGCAGCGTAGTTGCCGCCGCACTTGACTTCGCCAGTGCCACCGAGCGCTGCACGGACATAGTCGTCAGAGACCCAGATCGTTACGCCCTGCGACGAGGGACCCTTGAAGTAAGCGTCAACGGGCGATGCGATCACGCAGTAAAGATACTCTGCCGAGGGCTTGACGCCGAGCACCACCTCGCTGGCGATCATGAAAGGGCGAAGATAGAGCGCCGCACCCTGCGCGCTTGGAATCCAGTCTCTTTCCAGTCGCACCAGTTCTCTTACCGACTCGAGAAAGAGTTGTTCCGGGAGAGGAGCCATCGCAAGGCGTTGGGCCGAATTCTGAAATCGGCGCGCGTTCGCCTCAGGCCTAAACAGCGCTCCGCCACCGTCGGGGAGCCGGTAGGCCTTCATTCCTTCGAAAATCTCCTGCGCATAGTGAAAGACGAGCGAGGAAGGATCCATTCGAAACTCGGCGCGCGGTTCGATTTTGGCGTCATGCCATCCCAACTGCTCGGTGTACCTCACAGTCGCCATGTGATCGGTGAAAACGCGACCGAAAGCGGGGCGAAATAACTGGCGTTCGCGTTCATCCTGCGAAGTCGGACTCTGCGACTTGTAGATCGAGAACTTGGACTCCAAAACGTCACCCATCTTTCAACTCCAAATAGAACTCTGCCAGCACGATCGCAAGCGTTGGGGGTCTCGATGGTACCGTGCAGCCGCGGCGCCAGACTGGGGCGTCACCGGGAGCGACGAGCGCATGGCGCAGCCTCTGCAAACACACGGCTGACAGCTACGCTCCTCGAGTCATTCGAGCAGCAGCCGAAAGAAATTCGTGACAGTGAGGTCGAGAACCTCGGTATGCCGTTGGTTGAACAACTGCCACCGCCACTTCAAGACGCCAAGACTTGGCTGCGTCTGCGATCGTCTGCAATCCAGAACGTGAGCTCGAAGGCGAAGCTCGTCACCAGACCGAACAGGGTTCGGCCACGCGATCTCGTCTACGCCGGGCGACGTATATGGCTCGGAGCCATGCAAAGCCGAATCGTCAATTAACCTCATCGCGATCGCGCAAGTGTGCCAGCCGCTTGCAACCAAGCCTCCAAGTGGATCGTCGGCTGGTGTATCGGCGTGAATGTAGCGGGGCCGGCGTTCCCAAGTCTTCGTGAAGGCCAGGATGTCATCTTGCAAGACAAGATATGGCCCCGCTGTGATGACCATCCCTTGGTGGAACGCTGAAAACTGCATAGGTCGACTACCGTGTCGAACGCAAATCGCTGCTGCGTCCAACACGGAGATCCGTTTCACAGTCAGAAGCGATATTTCGCTTCCAGGTCGTAGGTACGTCCTTCCGCCAGCGAGCCGATGTCGTAGGGGAGTCCGGTATAGGCCTTGGAGTTGTAATCGGCGTAGTAGCGCTTGTTCGCCAGATTCTTGCCGGCCAGGGTCAGCGACCAACGGTCGCGCACATCGTGTACACCGACGCGGAGACCAATCAGGTCCAGGGGCGGTGAGACGGCCGCATTGTCTGGGTGCCAGTACTTCTTGTCGCGATGCTCATAGTCGAAGCGAACTTCGCCGAGCAGACCAGCGGCAAGCGGCTGATCGTACTGTGCACCAAAATTCACCTTGAACGGGACGGTCTTCGGGGTGTGATTACCGACATCCTGTGGCTGCGGGGTATCCGCGACAATCTTGCTGTCCGTGATGCCGAGGCCGCCATCGAACTCTAAACGCTTGATGGGCAGATAGCGGAAATCAAGATCCAGGCCCCTGAGGTTGACCTTGTCAATGTTGGAGATGATTTGCGAGCCGGTCGCCGCATCGACATAGAAGAATTGAAAGTCCTTGGACTGTGACGCAAAGACTGCTGCGTTGACCAACAGGCTGCCATTCAGCAGTACCGTCTTCACGCCCACTTCGCCATTCGTCAACGTCTCAGGCTTGAACGGATCGGTGCCTGGCGCGTTGAATCCACCAGAGCGGAAGCCAGTGCTGACAGTGCCGTAGACCAGATCGTCGCGATCGAGCTTTTCTGTCAACGTGACCTTCGGCTGCCACTTAGAAAAGGTGGCATTTTGTGCGTCGTCGACGCCAAGCAAGTCGACTTGGTGTCGCTGGTCGCGGTCGTAGCGAAGTGCGGTGGACAGCGTCAGGCTCTTCGTGAAGTCGTAGTCCAGTTGACCAAACACAGCAGAAGCCTTGTTGTGGTCACCTTCGTCATGACGCACGAACACTTTGCTGAGGTCATTCCACTGGTCGTCCGAGCCGTTGGTATCCATGAACAGCCGGTTGTCCAATGTGCGACGGGTGTCAAGATAGTAGAGCCCGGTGATCCATCGCAGCGGCTGATCGTCTGGTGAAGTCAGGCGAAGTTCCTCACTGGCCATCTTGGTGCTGAGGTTCTGTCCTTGTCCGGCTTGGAACCCGAGGCCGAACAGGCCTGCTGGAAGCGCGACCGGATTGCTGAAGTCGATGTCCCCTCGGTTGTCTTCAACCAGGTTGGTGTAGCCGGTGATGGAAGTCAGCGTGGCGAACGAAAAGTCAGCTGTTACCTTGGCGCTGAAGTCATCCGTGTGGCCCCAGGTCTTGCCCAGAAGGTCGGATGCCGGCGAGACAATCTGGGACGGACTGCTGCTGGGAACAATACTGTCCCAAATCGCAGGCCCGCGCACATCGTTCGTGCTGGCACGTAGGTCGATCTGCACATCGGAACTCGGACGCAGCAGCAACTTGGCGCGCAGCGAATCATCGTGATCGACCTTGTCCGCCTTGGTGTCCAAGTAGGTGTTGGTGATCAGACCGCCGAACTTCTTTTCTTGTCCGACGATCCGGAAGAGAGCGACGTCATCCTTCAGGGCGCCGCTGACGCCAGCCGTCACTTCCTCAGAATGCCCGTTGCCAAGATCGACGTCGAAGAAACCTTGGAAATCGTTGGTAGGTGCCTTTGTCTCGATATTGATCGCACCACCGATCGCATTCCGACCGTACAACGCACCCTGCGGCCCCTTCAGTACCTCGATTCTCTCCACATCGAAGAGGTCCATCTTCAATTGCTTCTGATTGTTCTGCGGGACGCCATCCACAACCACCGCTACCGGCGAGTCGGCATTGTTGATCTGGGTTACGCCGCGCAGAACGACGAAGGAGTTGCCGTAGGTGTACGAGTTGTCGAACGACATGTTCGGCGTGAGGTTTGCGAAGTCCTGTGTGCTCGTGATGCCCATGTGGTCGATTTGCGACGCCGAGAAGGCTTTCACGGAGACAGGGACGTCCTGCAGGCGCTCGAGGCGGCGCTGCGCGGTGACGATCACCTGCTCGACTTTTGGCCCGTCGTCTACGGCGGCGGCCGCCGATGCAGCTGCGGCCGGCTTGGCCACGGAGGTCGCGGCCTGTTTCGTAGCCGGATCCACTGCCGGCGCGGCCGGTTGATCGGCTTGGCTCCAGGCAGAGGTGCTGATCAAGGCGAGCACGGCGAGTGCAACAATATTGGGTCGATGGAAAGGCAGTGTGATGTGCTTCATGCGGGCTTCTCTTTCGATGTTGGTCCTCGAGGATTCCCAGTCTCTCGAATGCTGCACGGCAGTGGCAATCCCCGCGTAGGGTGGCCGTGCGCAAGAAAACGGGGGATGGGGCTAACCCGGCTGCCTATCGACGCCTCAAGCCCGGCTTTCAGCACCTACTGCATCCCCCGTTTTTTCACCGCGGCATCCCTCACCGGAGAGCTTGCGGGCATCGCGCTCCTCGCACAGACTTTCGAATGGCCCACATTTGGGCAGCCCAGATTCCACCGGCACCAGGATCGTGCTCCGCCGCGCCGAAAAGGCCAATCGGCCAATGACAGGGATGATTTCATGTACCGGATAGGAATCGATGTAGGTGGGACCAACACTGATGCGGTGCTGATGGACGGCGACGTCGTCATCCACTCTGTCAAAAGCGCGACATCGGCGGACGTGATGGGCGGTGTGTTGACGGTGCTGCGCAAAGTGATCTCTGGATCTCGCGTTCGCACCTCCGACTTACGCGCGGTCATGATTGGTACGACCCACTTCACCAACGCAATCATCGAGCGTAGATCGCTGGCGCGAGTTGGTGTTCTTCGCTTGGCCTTACCCGCTACCCAGTCGCTTCCACCGCTTTCGGGTTGGCCTGAGGACATTGCGGCGGCGTTGCGGGCAGACATCCACATGGTCAGCGGTGGCCTTGAATTTGACGGCCGAGAAATCTCGCCCGTTACTGCGTCGGATATCCACGCCGTGGCCGAGCGCTTTGCTGCGAATCATATCCAGCACATCGCCATCTCGGGCGTCTTCTCGTTGCTTGACGACCGGCAGGAACATCGCGCAGCGCAACTGCTGCGAGAGGCGCTGCCCAACGCACACATCACCCTGTCGTCGGAGGTCGGTAACGTCGGCCTGCTCGAACGCGAGAACGCGGCGATCCTGAACGCTTCCCTTGGCGATCTCGGTCCTTCGATCATGGAAGCGTTTGCCTCCGCAATCAAACAATCCGGCATAGACGCGCCATTCTTCCTGACGCAAAACGATGGCACGCTGATGAGTTCTGAACGGGCCGCGCGTTTCCCGATTTTGACTGTCGCGTCCGGGCCAACAAATTCAATGCGCGGGGCCGCTTTCCTCTCCCGCGAATCAGAGGCGATCGTCGTGGACATCGGTGGCACGACCAGTGACATAGGTGTGCTGCACAAAGGCTTCCCGCGCACGGCGGGGACAGCCGTTGACGTAGGCGGCGTTCGCACGAACTTCCGGATGCCGGACGTGTATAGCATCGGCTTGGGCGGTGGGACTCGCATCAGTGCCGACTATGAGCAAATCGGGCCGGAGAGCGTTGGCTATCGGCTCCACGAAGAGGCGCTGGCATTTGGAGGCCGCACGCTGACCGCGAGTGACATCGCGGTCGCAGCCGGAATGGCCGACTTCGGCAACCGGGATTTCGTAAGTCACCTTGACCGCGAAAGCGTTAAGAACTGCGTCGCACGCATTCAGGACATGCTGGCAGCAGCTGTCGACCGCGTAAGAACCTCCAACGCGAACATCACGCTGCTGGTTGTGGGCGGAGGAAGCGTGCTCGCTCGGTCGCGGCTGAGTGACCTCGTGGTGACGCGACCGCCGCATTTCGCGGTTGCCAATGCCGTAGGCGCAGCGATGGCGCAGGTGAGCGGCGAGTGCGAGCGGCTGTTCGAACTCGACATGACGTCCCGCGACGATGCGATTGAGACTGCCACCCAAGACGCCATGCGCGCCGCTGTTGCGGCAGGGGCCAAGCCGGAGTCGCTGACTGTCGTCGATCTCGAAGCGGTGCAGCTGGCCTATATGGCTAACAACACCACTCGAATTCGCGTCAAGGTTGTTGGCGAACTGCTGCTGGCCGACTGATCGCAACCAACTCTTGGAACAGAAGTGAGAATGCGCAAAATTGACGCCGAAAACATCGAGGCGATCGCACTCGGTGCAAGTGTTTACGGCACGGGCGGCGGCGGTGACCCGTACATTGGCAAGCTGATCGCGATGAATATGCTGCGCCGGCACGGTGCGGTGCGGATGATCGACACAGACTCGCTGCTCGATAGCGACTTGGTGGTGCCAGTGGCGCTTGTTGGCGCGCCTACGGTGGCGATCGAAAAGTTCCCAAGCACCGACCAACTCGTCGGGGCCCTCGCCGCGTTGGAGCGGTACATGGGTAGGAAGGCAACCGTCGTGATGTGCGCCGAGGCCGGCGGACTGAACTCGACTATCCCATTCGCGGTAGCGAGCGAAGCCGGCCTCCCATTGCTGGACGCGGATCTGATAGGACGGGCCTTCCCCGAGATCCAAATGACGGTCTCCACTCTGCTGGGCATCAGAGCGACGCCCATGGCGCTCTGTGATGACAAAGGAAATACGGTGGTTATGGAAACCGGAACCAACCAGTACACCGAGCGCTTTGTGCGATCTCTCGTGGGGGAGATGGGCGGATCGGCATGCACCGTCCTATATCCGATGACCGGCGCACAGGCGAAGCGAGCCACCATTGCTGGCTCGCTAAGCAGGCTGCGTGCGGCCGGTGAGACGATCATCGATGCCCGACGCGACAAGCGTGATCCCGTTGAGGCACTGGTCGAACTACTCGGCGCGCGCAGGCTCTTCGAAGGAAAGGTCATCGACGTGCAACGTGCGACCACTGGTGGCTGGAACCGCGGCATGACCACGCTGGCCGGTTTCCACGACGATTCGAACAGTCGTTGCTGCATCAACTTCCAAAATGAGTTCCTCATGGCAGAGGTCGACGGGGTCACCGTCGCGACTACACCAGACCTGATCTCACTGCTGGATGCTGAGACCGGCGCCCCTGTCAATGCCGAACTCCTGCGCTTCGGGCTTCGAGTCACATTGATCGGCTTCCCCTGTCATCCGCAGTGGAGGACACCGGAAGGCATCCAACTCGCCGGTCCTCGCTACTTCGGGTATGACGTCGACTACGCGCCGGTTGCCAGCGCTACCGATGCCTGAGTTGGGCGCCGCCCGCTTGCGCGTCCCCGCCGCCCGCGCCTTGTGCCCGACGCCCGAGCGCGCCTACCGGGCCATGCTAGAACTCGCCGCCCGGCTTGAAAGTCACACAACCGCAGCTCTGCTGTTGAGCAGAGACGACGTTGCCCCCTTGGTCACGGAGCGCCCTGCGAATGCAATCTTGGCCACTGCTGGACAGCGTAGCGCGACGAGGCGGCATCAGGCCAGGTGTGCGGCTCGCGCTGAAATAGCGCGCTTTGCCGTGCACGGGGTGTGCACGCCCTTGCAGGGATCGGACGGTGGGAGCGTCCACGCCTGGTACACGCGCTCGTTCCCGAGGCTCGAACTGCTAAGATTCATTCGCAACCTCGGCCGCAGTGACATTCGAGACAGTCTGCTTCGGCTCGCCGGTTCCCGCCCGCGATGCAAATTTGCCGCTCGTGGCGCGCTTGGACAGCCGATGTGCACGAAGCGGGTGTGCCGACTGACCACGGTCGCGATCACTGCACGAGCCACAGGAGGCCTCGTTCGACATGCCTGCGTCCTCCGATCAGCTTGAATTTCGGCCGATCGTCCATCTTGAGGACGCGGTGCCGCGTTCGCGGCTGAGCGAGAGAATACTCAAGGCGTTGCCCACTACCGCGCGACTGACCCTTGTGCTGGCGCCTGCCGGATTCGGCAAGACCACAGCACTCGCGCAAACGGCTGTCCGGATTGCAGAGGAAGGTGAGCATGTCGCTTGGCTGAACTGCGGCCAGCATGACCGCGACCCTGGCGTCTTCGTCGAGAGCATCTGCAGCGCTTGGATTTGCGCGGGTGTCACCGGCATCGATCCGAGCATGGGCATCACTGAGATGTGCAGGTCCTTGGGGCAATCGACACTCCGCCGCGCGATTTTCATCGACCGTTTCGAGCAGGCGTCCAGCCCGGCCGTCGATACGTTGCTCGCGAATCTCACCATGATGCTTCCAGGCAATGTCCGCTGCGTAGTCGGCAGTAGGGTTGTGCCGGAGTTTTCGCTTGCGAGCCTGCAGGTTGAGGGCCATCTACGCGTCGTCGACGTCGATGCGCTTCGATTCACGGAGGACGAGGCCCGCACGCTCCTAAGCTCAAACCTTCCAGAGGCCGGCGCACGCATCGTCATTGATCGCGCAGCGGGGTGGCCATTCATGCTGCAACTGGCTCGCCTGCGGATGGCCAGTAGTAGTAGTACGGAACCGGTACTCAGCGAGGTAGTCGCCAGCTTGCCGCTACACGAGATATTCGACTATCTTGCAACGCAAGTGCTCGCTACGCTGAGTCCTGATGACGTTCAATTTCTCGTCGAGGTCGCGGTTCTAGACAGCATCGACGTCGCCTCCGCCAATGCGGTGCGCGGTCGCGCCGACAGTGCTAGCCACGTTGAGCGGCTGAAGTCCATCCGCCCCATCGTTGTGGTCAACGCTCAGCCCTTGGGAGCGAGCCTTCATCCATTGCTGCGCGATCTGTTGCGCAACATGCTTGAGCGCGAGGATGAGGGCGGTCGCGCTTCGACGCTGCACACGCGCGCGGCATCGCACTTTGCCGCGAGAGGAATGCTTCACGAGGCTGTTTCACACGCTGTACTGGGCGGGAGGTTCGAACTCGCCGCGCGGATCCTGTGTGACGCGGGCGGCCTACGACTCCTGGTTGGAGTAGGTGTCGGCCGAGTGAAGGTGCTCTTGCAACTGCTGCCGCCCGCGGTGATTCAGAAGCATCCGCGAGTCCGTCTCTTGCGGATCATGCAATTGATCCTCGAGGAGAACGGCGTCGGTGCCCGTCTCGACTTCGATCGAATGGCAACTGGCTTGGCAGAACTGCAGGCCGTCGAGAAATTGGACCAGGTGACGCGCGACGACCTGCAACTCGCGCGAGCCTTCCTGCTGGCGAACGATGCCGAACACACCTTCCGCTTCAGGATCGGTAACGATCTTCCGCTCGCTCTGTCCCAGGGACGCAAAGAGGCAGTTGAGGACTCGCGCTATCTGCTGCTGGCGCTATCTATCGAGATCTTGATGCTTCAACGGTACGGCCCGCTCGATCGCGCGGAGCGGCGCGCAGCCGAAGCCCAGCGGCTGCACGAAGAGGGTAATTTCTCATACAACATGCCCTGGACTTGGATCTACAACGCGCGCAATGCGTATGCGCGCGGTGACCTGGGTTTTGCGAAGCAGGAACTGCTGCGTGCATCCCGACGCGAGTTGGAAATATTTAAGTTTACGCATGGGTCCTACGGACAGTTGGTGCACGCCTTGCTCGGCAAACTGTGTCTCGACCAGGGTGAGCTTGACGAGGCGTTCCAGCACTTCGAGGCGATCGCGCCTGTAAAGCCAATGACGCTGTTCGAGATCCATGCGGGCATTTATGTGCACTACCCGCTGTGCGAATTCGCTCGAGGAAATTCCGCACGTGCGCTCAAGATGCTCGCGAACGCTCGCCAGATCGCGTTCGACGAAAATCTACCTCATCTCGACATTCTCGCGGCCGCCAGTGAAATTCAGATTTTGATTGCCATCTCTCGTCATGAGGAGGCAGGGGAACTGGCGCGCAGCAGCCGCATTGAGCACGTGCTCGGCATCGCCAAGCAGGTAGGTGAACTGCCTGCCATCGTGGCCGAGGCCGTCGAGGCGGCTTGCTTCTGCATCGCTTTGGCGAATGACACTAACGCGCTAGCCGATGATATTGCCAAGGACGCCCTCACAATGGCACAACGTTGTGAGCGCCCTCTCGGCGAGATCGATGCTCAATTGATGTTGGCTCGTGCCGGGGTTGCTCGTGCCGATGCGGCTGCGTCGCAGGAGGCTGTCGACAGGGCTCTGGATATTGCTGCAAGGTGCGGCGTGGTGCAGCCCTTTGTCTCCGCGGGAGCGGAGGTGCTCAGTATCGTTCGGGACGCCAGTGCGGCGCCGAAACATCCCTCGTCCGCATGGGCCGCTCACATCGCGGCCGCAGCCGACGAGAACCTCGAGCGACGCGGCTACGTTGGCGAACTCTTCACCCAACGTGAACGCGACGTGTTGCGAGGTTTGGTCAAGGGCCAGTCAACCAAGATGATCGCCCGCGAGCTACTGCTGTCACCCGAAACGATCAAGCACCACCTGAAGGCGGTCTTTTCAAAGCTCAACGTGCGATCGCGCGATGCGGCGGTCGACGCCGTTCGCCGGCGCGCAATGTTCTGAGCCCACGAAAGCAAACGCATCCCCCATCTGCGCGAAGCGCATCCCACGCCAGTCGCCTTGCTGCTGCTGATGGCTTCACGGAGACTCCCTTTCATTCACGCTAGACGTCCTATCCGGTGACGAGGCGTGTTGCGTCGGCAAACTGCCACAGGAGTGGCGTGCCGGCCGGGTGAGGAATGTTCATGGGTACAGGTTGGCAGGTATGGGAGATCTTCGCTTGCACCACGCAAGGACGGGCACGCAGGCATGTTGGAAGCCTCCAAGCACCGGAGGCTGCCGAAGCGATCAACATCGCAAGGCAGGTCTTTGCGCGCCGCAATCGGGATGCCGTTATCTGGGCGGTGCGGGCGGCAGATATCGTCTCCAGCGAACGGAGCCAAACGCATTGTGTTCATCCCTGGCCGCCGCGCGCGATCGCTTCGCAAGCGCCATCGAAGCGCGCAAACCCAACGAGTCGAACCAGTGAAGCAAACGCATATTGAGTCGAAAGCGGCCCGTCAGGCTGCGGTCGCCGCACGCCACCCTCGAGCACTGGCTCCTTCAAATTTGATCCTGACGCTGGTGCTGAGCGCGTTCGGTGCAGTTGTCGGTATCCAGGTGCTGGTAACTTTGGGCATCACACCCAGCACGTCCCAGATCGGCGCGCTCGCGGCAATGACGCTTGCTCGGATCCCTCTGCAGGCGTTCCGGGGGTTCCGCAACGTTCATGCGCAGAATCTTGCGCAGACCAGCATCTCATCGGCCACCTTCGGTGCGGCTAACAGCCTGCTGCTGCCGATCGGCATCCCATTCCTGTTCGGCCTACCGCAGATGATCGCTCCCATGCTCGTCGGGGTGTCGTTGGCCATGCTCCTCGACGCGTGGCTGCTCTATCGCATGTTCGGAACGTCGGCATTTCCGGCCACCGGTGCCTGGCCTCTCGGCATCGCAGCTGCGGAGTCGATCAAGGCGGGTGACCAGGGCGGTAGGCAGGCAGTCGTGCTACTTGGAGGCCTGTTGACAGGCGCTGCTGGCTCGGTGCTTTCGCTGCCGATGTCGGCGTTCGGCGTCGCCTTGATCGGCAGCTTGGGCGCGATGGTGGCATTCGCCATGGGGCTGCTGCTGCGCGGCTATTCGACTGCTCTGTTTCACGTCGAAATCGCCAAGCTCTATGCCCCTCAGGGCATGATGATCGGCGCCGGAATCATTGCGCTGATCCAAATGGCGCGGATGGTGATCGGACAGTCAGTTGCCCCGCGCACATCGGATGCGGTGTCTAAAGGCGCAGACGGTCTCGGAAGGTCATTGAGTTTGGGGGCGACGGGCTACATCGCCATCACGGTAGCACTGGCGATTGCTACTGGCATCTACGTCAGCATGTCACCGGGGCTGTTAGTTCTCTTCGTCCTGTATGCCGCTGCAGCGGCGTTCGTGCATGAGTTGATCGTCGGCATCGCTGCGATGCATTCGGGATGGTTTCCGGCCTTTGCGGTGGCAATGATCACATTGCTACTCGGCATCTTGGTCGGCTTCCCGCCCGAGGCGCTGGTCGTGCTGTCAGGATTCACTGCGGCGACGGGTCCGGCATTCGCCGACATGGGCTACGACCTCAAGGCTGGCTACTTGTTGCGTGGCGAAGGCGCGGATGTAGAGTTCGAGCGCGAAGGGCGAAGGCAGCAACTTATCGCCGGCATGTTGGGCTTTGTCGTAGCGATTGCAGTAGTCAGCGTGAGCTATCCCCTGCTATTTCGACATCACCAGACCCCCCCTATCGACGCTGCGTACGTCGCGGCCATTCGGGCTGGCATTTCGGCGGAAGCCGCACGCAGCCTTGCGATGTGGGCCATACCAGGCGCCGTGTTGCAGTTGGTCGGCGGATCGGGCAAGCAATTGGGCATTCTCTTCGCCACCGGGCTTCTCATCGCGGCGCCGACTGCGGGTTGGCTCGTTGTCGCCGGGATCGTTGTTCGGCTGTGCGCGCGGCGCTTGTTGGGCGACGAAGGTACGAAGCAACTTCAGGTCTTCGCTGGCGGCGTGATTGCTGGCGACGCTGTGTTCGGATTTTTCTCCGGCGCTGTTCGGAGCTTTCGCAAGTGACTGCCGGCGACGGCGAGGATCGATTTTCATGAAGACCAATTTGACGCTCGATGACGTTCGCGCTGCCGTTCATGGCGGCGCAATTTTGGGCGGCGGCGGCGGCGGAAAGATTGAGGAAGGCGAGCGTATGGGCCGCCTCGCATTGGAAGCGGGCAACCTGCAACTTTGGTCGCCGGACGAGTTCGGCGAGCAGTCGTATACAGTCACCGTTGCGATAGTTGGCGCACCAGGCGCGATCGATCAGTACGCGTCGCCTTCGCAGCTGCTACGAACCGTCTATTCGCTCCAGCGCGAACTCGGTGCTGGTCGCGAACTAGCTTGCCTCAACACAAATGAGAACGGCGCACAGACGACCGTGAACGGCTGGTTCCAGTCTGCAATGACGGGCCTGCCTGTCATTGACCTTGCATGTAACGGGCGTGCGCATCCCACTAGTTTGATGGGTGCACTGGGGTTGCACCTGCAAGACAACTATCTCTCAATTCAGAGTTTCGCCGGAGGGCGGTCCGACCGCGAAGTGGAGGGTTTCGCACGTGGGCGGATTGCGTCGACTTCCAGCATCGTCAGGAGCGCGTCTATCGACGCTGGCGGACTGGTCGCCGTGGCACGCAACCCTGTCACCGTGGGCTATGCGTGCAAGCACGGTGCACCCGGCGCTATCACCCAGGCAATCGAATTGGGCCGGGCGTTTCTGGACGGAGGCATGACCGAGGCCTGTCGGATTCTTGGGGGGCGCATTGTCTCGGAAGGTCGCGTTCGCGCGTTCGATATCCGCCAGCAAGGGGGGTTGGACGTGGGCACCGTGCACCTTGACGACAGTTCTGCCACGTCGCTGCGCTTCATCAACGAGTACCTAACGCTGGAGCAGAACGGAACGCGTGTCGCTACCTTCCCTGATCTGCTTATGACTTTCACCGCGGACGGCAACCCCGTCGTTTCAGCGCACGTCCAGGAAGGCATGGACCTCCGCGTTGTGCATGTACCGCGAGGAAGATTACTCCTGTCGCGAACCATGAGCATGCCGGAGCTCTACCTGCCGTTGGAAGAGATGCTGGGAACGAGCATTGCGCCGACCCTGGAACATGCGTGAAGCCGTGCCGGCCACGCTTCCTCGCGCGCGCCGCCTTGGCTTGCTGACGATCGGACAGTCGCCGCGTCCCGACCTGTCCTCCATTCTTTTGGAGGCGCTACCCGCGGATGTCGAGGTCGTGCACGCCGGCGTCCTTGACGGCCTCTCCCGCCTAGAAATCGCCGCAGCGTACCCGCTCCAAGCCGGAGTCGTCCCGTTGATCACGCGACTGACAGACGGAGGCGTTGTATCGCTTGGCGCACTGGCGATCTCCGCTGGCCTGCAACGGACCGTCGACCTCCTCGAAGCGCGCTCGGTCGATGCGATCGTCGTGCTGTGCACTGGCGAGTTTCCGGCGTTACGGACGCAACAAGCCCTGCTGATCGAATCCGACCACGTCGTTGCGACTGTGGTTTCCGGAATCGTACGGCGGTCGTCCCTGGGAGTCATCGTTCCTTTACCGGATCAAGTGCAGACCGCCAAGATGAAATGGGGACTGCATCTATCTACTGCTCCAGTCCTGGCGTGCGCGTCTCCCTATGAAGAGGAGCCGCGCTCCCTGGTACTGGCAGCCCGCCACCTTGCGAACTGCGGTGCACATGCACTGGTGCTTGATTGCATGGGCTATTCGCCCGAGCACAAAAGGGCTCTGCGGTCCGCTGGCGTCCATCTACCGATCTTCGTGTCGGCGAGTGTGGCGGCCGCGGCTGTCGCGTCGATGCTTTGACTCTGGAGTGCTGTCGAAGCAGCACGGGGCACGCGCCAAGTCCGCTTAAGACACCTCACGCGCTCTAGACACGCGCGGACGGGCCGATGCGCACGTGAATCTCGTGGCCGTCGGCGCAGTGAAGAATAACTATGTTGAAGTCTCCCGCCATCAAATATCGCCCCGTCGCGCCGGTGCGGCTCTCCGACCGTACTTGGCCTGACGTCGTGCTGACCAAGGCGCCTGTGTGGTGCAGTTCCGACCTGCGCGACGGCAATCAGGCACTGATCGAGCCGATGGATGCCGAGCGCAAATTGCTCATGTTCGAGACGCTGATTCGCGTGGGCTTCAAGGAGATCGAGGTCGGTTTCCCTTCGGCCTCGCATACCGAGTTCGATTTCCTGCGCAAGCTCGTCGGGGACGGCCTGATCCCCGATGACGTCACGATCCAGGTGCTGATGCCAGCGCGAGAACCACTGATCCAGCGCAGCTTCGAGGCGGTGCGCGGCGCCAAGCGCGTGATCATGCATCTGTACAACGCGACCGCGCCGATGATGCGCAAGGTCGTGCTGGGCCTGGACGTCGAGGGCGTGATCGCCCTGGCTGCCAATCATGCGCGCATCATCCGCGATATGGCGGCCCAGCACCCGGAGACGGACTGGCGCTTCGAGTACTCGCCCGAAATGTTCTCGGATACCGAACTCGAAGTCTCTCTTCGCGCAATCGATGCGGTTACCGACGTGTGGAAGCCGACGCCGCAACGCACCTGCATCGTCAACCTGCCGACCACAGTGGAGCGCTCCACGCCCAACGTCTACGCCGACATGATCGAGTGGACGTGTCGCCATATCGCGCGTCGCGATTCAGTTGTGATCTCAACCCATCCGCACAATGACCGCGGCACCGCTACCGCCGCCGCGGAACTGGCGATGATGGCTGGCGCTTCTCGCGTCGAAGGCTGCTTGTTTGGCAACGGCGAGCGCACCGGCAATGTCGACATCGTCAACATCGCCCTGAACCTGTACACGCGGGGCGTCGACCCACAACTTGACCTGTCCGACCTCGACGAGATAGCCCGCCTGGTCGAGTACTGCAACGGGTTGCCAGCGCCTAGGACTGGCGTGCTCCGCTGACAGTCAGCTCCGGCGCCTTTCGCTTTAGCCGCGAACGATCTGACTCGACTGAAACCTCGACTCATCGCCTATTCGATATCAGGTGAATGCCCTGCAACGCGTGAAGCAACGGAGTTCGAGCTCTGTCATTCGGCGAGGACGCCGCGGGTGAGCCCGGCGAATCGCGCATTCTTTCGCATCCCCCGATTTAGCTCGCTGCATCCCAACGCGACGCACTTGTGGCGCGCCCGCCACGTGGCGAGACTGTCAGTCGACAGGCCTAGGAGCGGACAGCATGGAGGAGATCACTGAGATCAACCGTTGTAGCCGTGGAGGTGAGCAGAATGAAGATCTGCGGGGGTGCGCTTGGCACCGAATATCCGCGACTGCCACCATCGATTTTCGTTTGACGCGCTTGGGTGATGACATGGGTGGCCTCCCCACCTGGGGCGCGGCGCCCTCCAAAAAAGTTCTTCCTTTGTTCTGGCATCGACGGCGGTTGGCGACGGAGTCATCGCTTGTTCCGTTTGCCCTAGCCCATTGGCGTTTTCAGAAGATGCTCGACATTGCGAGACCGGACCAGACAGTTGTCGAAATTATCGCTTGCGCATGATAGAACTTCGACACCTTCGCTATTTCATCGCTGTCGCAGAGGAGCTGAACTTTCGTCGTGCCGGGGAACGCGTCCATGTCGACCAGACACCGTTGTCGCGAACCGTGCGTGACCTGGAGGAGCAACTGGGTGTTTTGCTCCTTGCGCGCGGCCCACGCAGTCTGCGGCTCACGCCAGCCGGGGCGAGGCTTCTGGACGAAGCACGCAAGATTCTCCTTCGCGTCGAGAGAGCCAAACGGGTGGTGCGTGAAACCGATCTTCGCTATCGCGCGCCGCTGCGCGTCGGTGTGGCCGATGGCATCGCCCAGCCCAAGCTCGTGGAGTGCTTCGTCCGTTGGCGTGAACTGGCACCTGAGACGGCGCTGGAGCTGTCGGAAATGCGGGCAGCGGAGCTGCTGGCCGCACTGCGGCGGGAGGAGATCGATGCCGGCTTCTCCTTCGGGGTGGCGGACGACGACGCCATCGAACATGAGCGGGCCTGGAGCTATCCGCTCACGGTCTTGGCTCCGGCGGGGCATGAGCTGGCGTCGTTCAGAGCGGTGTGCCTCGCTGATGTCGTGGCCTTCCCCATGATCGCCTGTCATCCGGACCATGAGCCGGGCATGCGGCAGCAGACGGATGCCATTGTTCGGAAGTACGCAGCTGCCCCGGTGATCGCGGGCGAGGCCAACTCGTTGACAGGCCTCATCACCCGCATCGGTGCGGGGCTGGGTGTCGGCTTGGTCGACAGCGGGCATCTCGAAACCTTGCGCCGCGCCGATGTAGTGGCCGTGCCACTGGCGGAAAACGAATTCATTGTCACTTACGTGTTGCATAAGCACCAGCGCTTCGGACTGCCGGACGCGCTGCAACGTTTTCTTGCACACGTCAAAACTTTGAATTGATCGTTACGGGCGTTCGCCGCATCGCGACGACGCGTCGCTGAATCGGTCTTGGACGTGCTCGGCATGTCTTGCGATGCTCACAGCTCCTTGACTGTTTGAAAGCCTCATCAAGGGCAGGGGCTGGACGCCGGATCGATATACCCGCCAGCGTACGCCGTGGCACGCCCGCATGGGTGTGCAAAGCGCCGCCTCGATTCCAGACTTGCAACTCGCTGCCGCTATGGCACGCGGGCTGGAGTTGCGAAGGAGGTGGCCAGTGCCAACCGGGGTCTTGTTCGGGCAGATCATCGTTGTGTTCGGCGTCGCATTGGGCGGCGTCTGGACGGCCACGCAGTGGACTGCTGCTGCACTGGGCTACCAAGCGCGGCTCGGGGCGCCATGGTTCGGCGTCACTGGCGTTCCGGTCTACGAGCCGTGGAAGCTGTTCGAGTGGTGGTACTTCTTCGATGCCTATGCGCCGGGCGTCTTTCTGCGCGGCGGGGCCATCGCTGCATCGAGCGGCCTGGTCGCCGCTGGCGCCGCCGTTTCGGCGGCCGTCTGGCGCGCGCGATCGACGAGACGCGTCACGACCTACGGCTCGGCACGCTGGGCCGAGCATGAAGAGATCAAGAAGGCTGGGCTGACGAAGCCCGAAGGCGTCTTCCTCGGAAGGACGACGGGCAAGGACGGAGACTATCTGCGCCATGCAGGCCCGGAGCACGTGATGGCTTTCGCTCCAACGCGGTCGGGCAAAGGTGTCGGCCTCGTGGTTCCCACGCTGCTGACCTGGCTCGGCTCCGCCGTCATTCACGACATCAAGGGCGAGAACTGGACGCTGACCGCGGGCTGGCGCTCGCGCTTCTCGCACTGTCTGCTGTTCAATCCGACCGACGCGAGGTCGGCGGCATACAACCCGCTGCTCGAAGTTCGGCGCGGCGCCCATGAAGTCCGCGACGTGCAGAACATCGCCGACATCCTGGTCGATCCCGAAGGCGCGCTCGAGCGGCGCAACCACTGGGAGAAGACCAGCCATGCGCTGCTGGTCGGCGCCATTCTGCACGTGCTCTACGCTGCCGAAGACAAGACGCTGCGTGGCGTCGCCAACTTCCTGTCTGATCCCGCCTGTCCCTTCGAGGTCACGCTGCAGCGGATGATGACTACGCGGCACCTTGGCGAGACGGTGCATCCCGTCGTCGCATCGGCCGCCCGGGAAGTGCTCAACAAGAGCGACAACGAACGATCCGGTGTGTTGTCCACCGCGATGAGCTTCCTGGGGCTGTATCGCGACCCGACCGTGGCCGAAGTCACATCGCACTGCGACTGGCGCATCGCCGACCTGATCTCGGCGGATTCGCCGGTGTCGCTGTACCTGGTGGTTCCGCCCTCGGACATCAGTCGCACCAAGCCGCTGATCCGGCTGATCCTCAATCAGATCGGCCGACGCCTGACCGAATCGCTCGACGGCTCGGACGGAATCGCGCGCCGGCACAAGTTGCTCTTGATGCTCGACGAGTTCCCGGCCCTGGGGCGGCTGGATTTCTTCGAGTCGGCTTTGGCCTTCATGGCGGGCTACGGATTGCGAGCCTTCCTGATCGCGCAATCGCTGAACCAGATCGACAAGGCCTACGGCCAGAACCATTCGATCTTGGACAACTGTCATGTGCGCATCGCGTTCGCCACGAACGACGAGCGCACGGCCAAACGCATTTCGGAAGCACTGGGCACGGCCACCGAGCTGCGTGCGCAACGCAACTATGCCGGCCACCGATTGGCCCCCTGGCTCGGACATCTGATGGTGTCGCGCCAGGAAACGGCGCGACCGCTGCTCACGCCCGGCGAAGTGATGCAACTGCCGCCGGATGACTCGGTGGTGATGGTGTCCGGCCATCCTCCGATCAAGGCCCGCAAGCTGCGGTACTACCTCGATCGAAATTTCACGCGGCGCATGCTGAAGGCGCCGGCGCTCGTCGAGCGCGGTTATGCCGATCGACCCGCCGCCCGGTCGGACGATTGGAGTCATCTGGCTGCGGCCGCGATCAACCCGTCTTCGTCCGCATTGGACATGGGTGGATTCGCTGATGAAGGTGGCCACCAGCTCAAGCCTGAACTCGACATCGCGTCTACCGACGTGCGCGAAGCGGATGCCGGCGATCTGATGGTGCTCGACGACGAGGATGACGCGCCCTTGCGGCCACAGGATGTGGCTCGACAGTTCACGCGTACCGCGCGCCTCGCCGCCCAGGATCCTGACGACGGGATCGCGCTATGACACGCGCTCGCTTGAACATCTTCATCGAACCCGACCATGCGAAGCGGCTCGACGATCTCGCCGCGCTCCGGGGCGTCTCGAAGTCCGCCGTCATTGCGGCGGCGCTCGCGTCCTTCCTCGCTCCGGAATCGATGGACAAGCGCGAGGCGGTGATCACCAAGCGAATGGATCGCCTCTCACGCCAATTCGATCGGCTGGAGCGAGATCAGTCGATCCTGATCGAGACGCTTGCTCTCTACATCCGCTACTTCCTCACGGTTTCGCTGCCCATTCCCGAGGGCCAGCAGGAGGTCGCGCGTGCGCAAGGCCGCGTCCGCTACGCCCAATTCATCGAACAGCTCGCCCGCCACGTCCAGCGCGGACGCAGCCTCGTCCGCGAGGTTCATGAAGAGGTCGAACCGAACGCGTCTGGGGAAGCGGCAACGGACGACCCGTCCCCGGACGCGATCCATTTCCAAGAATTAAAGGAGTCACCCAGTGATTCGAAAGTATGACGCGGAGGCCGGCGAAGCCGGCGTCAGCAGCGCTGCAATTTCCATGGAGCGTCGCATTCGCATGCTTCGCACGGCCATGGGTGCGGAGATCGCCACGGCGCTCGAAGATCCCGAAGTCGTCGAGGTGATGTTGAATCCCGACGGCTCGCTTTGGGTGGATCGGCTCGGGTCGGGTCGCGAACCCACCGGCGCCGCGCTGCCCCCGCCGGTGGCCGAACGCATCATCCGGCTGGTCGCGGCGCACGTGCGCGCGGAAGTGCATGCCGGCCTGCCGATCCTCTCGGCCGAACTGCCTGAGACGGGAGAGCGCTTCCTGGGCGTGCTGCCTCCCGTGGTTCGCGCCCCGTCGTTCGCGATCCGCAAGCGCGCGCTGCGCATCATGACACTGGCGGATTACGTGGCCGATGGCGTGATGTCCGCGGCGCAGGCTGCGTTCCTGCGGTCTGCCGTGCGCGAACGCTTGAACATCATCGTGGCAGGCGGCACCAGCACGGGCAAGACCACGCTCGCCAATGCTTTGCTCGACGAGATCGCCGAGACCCGCGACCGCGTGCTGATCCTCGAAGACACGGTGGAACTGCAGTGCCGCAGCGACGACCACGTGGGCATGCGCAGCGAGCCGGGCGTCACCACGATGGCCGACCTGGTGCGCGCCACGCTGCGCCTGCGTCCGGACCGCATCGTCGTCGGCGAGGTGCGCGGCGCCGAGGCGCTGGACTTGATCAAGGCCTGGGGCACCGGGCACCCCGGTGGTATCGCCACCGTGCACGCGGGTTCCGCGCTCGGTGCGTTGACGCGCCTCGAACAGTTGGTGCAGGAGGTGTCCTTCACCGTGCCTCGCGCCCTCATCGCGGAAGCGGTGAACGTGATCGTCTTCATCGCTGGCCGCGGCCGCAGCCGTCGTGTGCAGGAGATCTGTCGCGTCACCGGCTGCGACGGCAACGGCTACCAGTTCAGCACCGAGCTGACACCTGCCTCTGTTTCAACCCCTTCAACCACGACCGGAGAGCCTTCATGAAGACTTCACGCATTTCCGTAGAACCGCTTCTGCAGCAAGCGGCCGTTGCCAGCCTGCTGCTGTTTGCGACGCTTCTGTCCACCCACGCGGCGGGCTCGAACATGCCCTGGGAAGCGCCTCTGCAGTCGACCCTCGACTCGATCCAGGGACCGGTAGCGCGCATCGTCGCGGTGATCATCATCATCTCGACTGGCCTGACGTTGGCCTTCGGCGACACCAGCGGCGGCTTCCGCAAGCTCGTGCAGATCGTGTTCGGCCTGTCGATCGCGTTCGCGGCGTCGTCGTTCTTCCTGACCTTCTTCAGCTTCTCCGGCGGGGCGGTGGTGGCATGACGGCGACCTCTGCCGATGCGTCGGGCTTCGCGGTCGGTTTCGAGATTCCGCTGCACCGCTCGTTGACCGAGCCGATCCTGCTCGGCGGCGCGCCGCGCACCGTCGCGATCGCCAACGGCACGCTCGCTGCGGCTGTGGGCCTGGGCCTCCAGCTCTGGCTGCCAGGCCTCGCGCTCTGGATCTTTGGCCACTCACTGGCCGTCTGGGGTGCGCGCATGGATCCGCAATTCATGCCGGTCTTCGCGCGCCACCTCAAGCACCGTGCACTGCTGGACGTGTGAGGTAACTGCATGATGGACCTGGCCGAATACCGCAAGCGCCCGGCGCTGCTCGCCGACTGGCTGCCCTGGGCCGGGCTGGTGGCGCCCGGTGTCGTGCTCGACAAAGACGGGTCGTTCCAGCGCACGGCGCGCTTTCGTGGCCCGGACTTGGACAGCGCGACGAAGGGCGAATTGGTCGCGACCTCGGCGCGCTTGAACAACGCCTTGCGCCGGCTCGGTTCCGGCTGGGCGCTGTTCGTCGACGCCGAACGCCGCGAGGCCGCCGACTACCCCGACTCGTCGTTTCCCGAGCCGCTGTCCTGGCTGGTCGACGAGGAACGTCGCGCCGGCTTCGAGGAGGACGCGAGCCACTTCGAGAGCAGCTACCACCTCACGCTGCTCTACCTGCCGCCCGAGGAATCGAAGGCGCGTGCCGCCAAACTCCTCTATGAGAACACCGGGCAGGAAGGCGTCGACTGGCGCGAGCGCCTGACGGCCTTCGTGTCCGAGACGGAGCGCGTCTTCGGCCTGCTCGAAGGCGTGATGCCGGAGATCGATTGGCTCGACGACGCGCAGACCTTGACCTATCTGCACGACTGCGTCTCGACGCGCCGGCATCCTGTGGCCGTGCCCGAAGTGCCGATGCACCTCGATGCGCTGCTGGCCGATGAGCCGCTGACGGGCGGGCTCGCGCCGATGCTGGGCCGTGCGCATCTGCGCGTTCTGTCGGTCCGCGGCTTTCCCACCTCGACTTGGCCGGGACTGCTCGACGACCTCAATCGTTTGGGCTTCGCCTACCGGTGGAGCACGCGCTTCCTGTGCCTGGACAAGGCCGAAGCCGAAAGCGAGCTGGTGCGCTTACGCCGCCAGTGGTTCGCCAAGCGCAAGAACATCGTGGCGCTGCTGCGCGAGACCGTCTTCCAGCAAGAGAGCCCGCTGGTCGATTCGGATGCGTCCAACAAGGCCGCAGACGCCGATGCTGCGCTGCAGGAACTGGGCAGCGATCAGGTGTCCTTCGGCTACGTCACCGCGACGGTCACGGTGCTCGATGTCGACGCGACCGCGGCGGGCGAGAAGCTACGCGCGGTGGAGCGAACGATCCAGAGCCGTGGCTTCGTGACGATCCCGGAAACGCTGAACGCGGTCGACGCCTGGCTGTCGTCGATCCCGGGCCATGCGTATGCCAATGTGCGCCAGCCCATCGTCTCGACGCTGAACCTCGGGCACATGATGCCGGTGTCGGCCGTGTGGGCCGGACAGGAACGCAACCAGCACCTCGACGGCCCGCCGCTGATCGTGACGCGCACCGACGGTGTGACGCCGTTCCGCCTGGTCACGCACATCGGCGATGTCGGCAACACGCTGGTGGTCGGGCCCATCGGCATGGGCAAGTCGGTGCTGCTGGCGACCTTAGCGCTGCAGTTCCGGCGCTACCCCGGATCGCGCATCCTCGCCTTCGACATGGGACGCTCCATCCGTGCCACTGTGCTCGGGCTGGGCGGCGAGCACTACGACCTCGGAACGGATGGAGCTATCGCGTTCCAGCCGCTGGCCCGCATCGACCAGGACGGCTACCGCGCGTGGGCCTCCGAATGGATCGAAGGCCGGCTGGCGCACGAGGGCGTCGTCGTCGGCCCGGCCGAGAAGGACGCCGTGTGGTCGGCGCTGACCAGCCTTGCCAGCGCACCGCGCGAGCAACGAACCATGACGGGCCTGAGCGTTCTCCTGCAGTCGAATGCGCTGCGGCAGGCCTTGCAGCCCTATTTGCTGGGCGGCGCCCACGGCAAGCTGCTCGATGCCGACCACGACCGGCTGGGGTCGGCCGACGTGCAAGGCTTCGAAATGGAAGAGCTGATGCACAGCAAGGCCGCGACGAGGGCCGTGCTGTCGTACCTCTTTGCGCGGTTCGACGAGCGCTTCGATGGCTCGCCGACCTTGCTCATTCTCGACGAGGCGTGGCTGTTCCTCGGTGACCCGGCGTTCGCGTCGCGCATCCGCCAGTGGCTCAAGACGCTACGCAAGAAGAACGTCTCCGTCATCTTCGCCACGCAGTCGCTCGCGGACATCAAGGAGTCGAGCATCGCGCCTGCGATCATTGAAAGCTGCGCCAGCCGCATCTTCCTGCCGAACCCGCAGGCGACCGAGCCGCAGATCCGGGTGATCTACGAGGGCTTCGGGCTCAACGCCCGCCAGATCGACATCGTGGCGCAGGCACAGCCCAAGCGCGACTACTACTACCAGTCGCGACTCGGCAACCGAGTGTTCGACCTCGGGCTGGGGCCGGTCGCGCTGGCTTTCGCCGGCGTCTCGACGCCGGAGCACCAGCGCGCCATCGACGCCGTGTCGGCGTCTGGTCCGGCCCCCGGCTTCCTCGCTGCCTGGTTGCGCCATTGCGGCCTCGATTGGGCAGCCGACCTCATTCCGTCGTTTCCGCCTCCCTCGTCGACCCTGCAGGAGTACATGGCATGAAGAAAACTTTGATCGCCGCTTGTGCGGCTTGCCTCGTCGCGCTCGTACCGGCCGCGCACGCGCAGTGGGCCGTGATCGATGCGGCGAACCTGGTTCAGAACATCGAGACGGCTGCGCGCGCCCTGCAGCAGGTCAACAACCAGATCCACCAGCTGCAGAACGAAGCGCAGATGCTGATGAACGAGGCGAAGAACCTCGCAGGCTTGAACTTCAGCGATCTCAATCAACTGCTCACCTCCCTGTCGCGGACGAGCCAGTTGATCCAGCAGGCACAGGGCCTGTCCTTCAATCTCACGCAGATGGAGACGCAGTTTGCGCGTCTCTATCCCACCGCCTACACGGCGAGCACGTCGGGCAGCCAGATGTCAGCCGATGCGCATACGCGCTGGCAGAACTCGCTCGAGGCGCTGCGCACCGCGGCGCAGCTGCAGTCGCAGGCGGTTCAGAACTTCAGCTCGGACGCACAGGTGCTGACGGACCTTGTGAACGGCAGCCAGTCCGCAGCAGGGGCGTTGCAGGCCGCCCAGGCCACGAATCAGCTGCTGGCGTTGCAGTCGCGCCAGGCCATGCAGGCCCAGCAGCTGCAGATCACGCAGGAACGGGCCGCGGCGCTGGAACAGGCGCGGCAGGTTGCCGTTCAAGAGCGCGCGCTCGAGGTGCGCCGGCGCTTCCAGGGCAGCGGCACGCCTTACACGCCGTACGCCGTCGACTTCTACGGTTTCTGAGCAAAGGAACGACCATGAAGCAACTTCTGATCATTGGCCTGGTGCTGCTGGTGTCGGCCTGCGACCAACCGGCACCGGCCGACACCCCCGAATCTCTCGCAGCCGATCCCGTGCGCCTCAAGGATTTGCGCGCGCAGTGCAAGGCGGATCACGCCAAGGTGGGTGACGCTGTGTGCAATGCGGTGGCTGAGGCGACGCGCCGAAGGTTCATGGGCCGCGGCACGCTATACACGCCGGGTACGCCGGCACGCGCCTCCGAGGCGGCGTCGGTGGCCGCCGCCTCGGCGGCTTCCTCGTCGAAGGACTGACGCCATGGACGACGTCGCCGTCATCGATCGTTTTCTCGATGTCTTCTCGCGCTACATCGATTCGGGGTTCGGACTGCTCGGCGGCGAGGTGCATTTCCTGACGGCGACGCTGGTCGCGATCGACGTGACCTTGGCGGGCTTGTTCTGGGCGATGAGCCACGCGGGCGGCGGCAGTGGCGACGACGTGATCGCCAAGCTGGTCAAGAAGGCGCTCTACGTCGGAGCCTTCGCGTTCATCCTCGGCAACTTCAACAGCCTGGCGGGCATTCTGTTCCGATCGTTCGCGGGTCTGGGCTTGACGGCTTCGGGTTCGGGCATGACCCCGGCGCAGTTCCTGCAGCCGGGGCAACTGGCCAAGGCTGGCATCGACGCGGCCCGGCCGATCATGGCGCAGATCAGCGACATGACGGGATTCCCTGAAGTGTTCGCGAATCTCGACGTGATCGTCGTTCTGTTCCTCGCGTGGCTGGTGCTGATCGTGAGCTTCTTCGTGCTCGCGGTGCAGCTGTTCATCACGCTGATCGAGTTCAAGCTCACCACGCTCGCCGGGTTCGTGCTGGTGCCGTTCGCGCTCTGGAACAAGACGGCGTTCCTGGCCGAGCGCGTACTGGGCAACGTCGTGTCCTCGGGCATCAAGGTGCTGGTGCTGGCCGTGATCGTCGGCATCGGGACAGGCCTGTTCACCGAGTTCCAGACGCCACCCGGCGCCGAGCCATCCATCGACCATGCGCTGACCATCATGTTGGCCGCGCTCGCGATGCTGGGCTTGGGGATCTTCGGGCCGGGCATCGCGACCGGGCTCGTGTCCGGTGCGCCGCAACTCGGGGCGGGTGCTGCCGCGGGCACGGCGCTCGGCGTGGCCGGCATGGCGGTCGCTGGCGGCGCGGCTGTCGGCGCCGGTGGTGCAGCAGTCGCGGCTGCCGCTCGCATGGCACCGGGCGCGGCGCGCGCAGCCATTGGCGGCGGCGCCGCGGCCGCACGCTCGGCCAGCGCGATGGCCAGTGGCGTCAAGGCCGCCTATCAGACAGGCGCAGCCGCTTCCAGCGGGGGTCCGGTTCGTGCGGCAGGTGCCGGCCTCGCCAATGTCGCCAAGAGCGGCGTCAGCGCGGTCGGCCAGCGCGTCGCGGCCGGAGCCAAGGCGGTCAAGGATCGGGTGGCGAA
>FTKT01001156.1_pt5 | contig 38766 bp, 37 predicted proteins | sample 1658271 | NCBI WGS metagenome assembly FTKT01 (sample SAMEA3914811, study PRJEB12502) | metagenome | biome: forest; material: soil | place: Canada | collected 2011-08-04 | depth 0.3 m | reverse complement strand
TGACCTGCTGGTCGTGCAGCGGGGTCAGGGTCAGCCGGTCGTACGCCTTGGCCAGCGCGGGCTCACCGGTCAGCTGCCCGGCCCGCCACCACTCGGGGGCGCGGAAGGAGATCCGCTGCGCGACCAGCGCGCAGGCGGCCGAGACGACGCCGTCCAGCACCACCGGCAGCTTGCGGACCGCGGCCTGCAGCAGGAAGCCGGTGATCGCGGCGAAGTCGGCGCCGCCGGTGGCCGCGAGCAGCGCCAGCTGGTCGCCGAGCACCGGCCGGGCCCGCCGCAGCGAGTCGCGGATCGCGGCGCACTTGACCATCCACACCGTGTCGTCGATGCCCGAGCCGCGTCCGCAGACGGCGGCCGCGTCGGTCCCGCACAGAGCGCCGACCAGCACGGCGGCGACCGTGGTCGAGCCGACCCCGAGGTCGCCGAGCAGCACCAGGTCGGTGCCGAGGTCGGCCTCCTCGTCGGCGATCGCCATTCCGGTCGCGAAGGCCCGGGTGGCCTCCGCCAGGGTGATCGCGTCCTCGGTGTCGATCCGCCCCGAGCCGCGGCGCACCCGGTGCTCGACCACCTCGGCCGGGAACTCGGCGGGGTCGGCGTCGACCGAGACGTCGACCACCCGGATCTCGGCGCCGAACCGGCGGGCCAGCCGGGCCACCGGCGCGGTGCCGTCCAGCACCGCGTGCACGCGGTGGGCGGTGCCGCCGTCGGCGGGCAGCTCGGAGACGCCGAGCGCGGCGACGCCGTGGTCGCCCGCGAAGAGCAGCACCTTCGGCGAGGTGAGCGCGCGTACGGGGGACTGCCCCTGGGCGCCGGCCAGCCAGCTGCCCAGCTCCTCCAGCCGGCCCAGCCCGCCCCGTGGCTGGTCCAGCTCCAGCCAGCGCTCCTCGGCCGCGCGGCGGGCGGCGTCGTCGGGGCGCTCGACGAGCGAGGCGAAGGTATCGAGATCCACGGTGGTGTCCATCGCCGGGAACATTACCAATGAGGGGGTCGCCTTGAGCGTGCCGGATGCGGGAGACTTCGTCGACGCCTGGTGAGAGCGACCGGGAGCAGGGGGTGGGTGGCGAGGGGGGTTCCTGCGGCCGCAGGCCGGGGAAGGGTCGAGAGTCCGGCCGTGTCCGGCCTGCGGCGGCGTGCCCCCGCTGCCGTACCCCGCTGCCGCCCGGTCGGGCTCAGGCGGTCCGCCATGCTGGAACCCGTAGGAAAGAACTGGTAGATGACGACTCCTCCGCCCCCGTCCGACGCGCCCGGACAGCCCCCGCTCCCGCCGATGCCGCCGCCCGCGCCGCAGTCGGGCGGCCCGCTGCTGCCGCCCGCCCCGCCCGGCGCGCCGGTGTACGGCTACCCCCACCCGGACCCGCCCTACGGCTACCCGCCGCAGGCGCCCTCGGCCGGCTACGGCTACCCCGAGCAGGCGTCGGCCGGCTACGGCTACCCGGAGCAGGCCCAGGCCCCGGCCCCGCAGGGGCAGCCGCTGGTGACCCTCGGGGACATCGCGGTGACCACGACCGGGATCGTCACGCCCTCGGGCGTGATCCCGCTCAAGGGCGCGGTCTGGACCGCCACCGACCTCTCCCGCACCGAGGAGAAGATCTCCACGGCCGGGATCGTGCTGGCCATCGTCTTCTTCCTGTTCTGCCTGATCGGCCTGCTCTTCCTGCTGATGAAGGAGCGGACCACGGTCGGCCACATCCAGATCACCGTGAACGGCGGCGGCCGGTTCCACTCCACGTCGATCCCGGTGAACTCGCCGCAGCAGGTCGCCGACATCATGAACAAGATCAACTACGCCCGCGGCCTGGCGGCCTGACGCTCCGTCCGGCCGGCGGCCGACGGAGGGTCAGCACGGAGGATCAGCTGGGCCGGGTGCTGTCCCGAATGGTCAGCACCTGGCCCGCCACCACCAGCAGCACCCGTTCGGAGGCCTCGGCCACCGCCATGTTCAGCCGGCCCAGGGTGTCGCGGAACCGGCGGCCCGCGGCGGTGGCCGGCACCACGCCCATCCCCACCTCGTTGCTGACCGCGATCACCTGGCGCCCGGTACCGAGCCAGGACTCGGCCAGCGCGGCGCAGCGCCGCTGCACCGCGGCCTCGGCGCCCTCGGCCCACGCCTCGTCGTCCCAGGCACCGGCCTGGTCCATCACGGCGGTCAGCCAGAGCGCCAGACAGTCGATCAGCACCGGGGCCGGGTCGCCGCGGTCGGCCAGCACCCGCTCCAGCTCGCAGGTCTCACTGGTCCGCCAGCTCGCCGGACGGCGCTCGCGGTGCAGCGAGACCCGCTGCGCCCATTCCCGGTCGCCGTCCCGGCTGCCGCTGGTGGCCACGTACAGGACGTCCTGGTGGCCGAGCAGCAGCTGCTCGGCCCGGGTCGACTTGCCGGACCGGGCGCCGCCCAGGATCAGGGTGCGCGGGAGCGGGGCGGGTGGGAGCGGGGAGAAGCTCGGTGCCATGGGGGCCATCCTGCCCGAGCGCGGTTGGCCGCGATCACGGCGGGCACGCTGACCCTGCGCGATAGCCTGCGCTGAGCGGTCCCGGGGCCCGGGCGGGCACGGCGCGACCGGAAGAGCGTGACCTAGGGAGGAGCCGAGCATGGCGTGGACGTGGCGGTACGAGGCGGCGGACGGTTCGGTCGTCCCGCAGGCCGAGGGCACCGAGGAGTTCTCCGGTCAGGGCGACGCGGAGTCCTGGATCGGCGAGGAGTGGAAGCAGCTGCTGGAGAGCGGTGTCGAGAAGGTCGCCCTGCTGGACGACGACAGCGTGATCTACACGATGAGCCTGCGCGAGGGCTGAGCGCCTGCCCGTCCTGGTGGGCCTACTTGGCGCCCACCAGGTGCAGCAGCGCCGCGACCTGGCGGTACGGGTCCTCGCGGCCGGCCCGCTCCTCGGCCTCCAGCAGCTGGGCGAGCTGACGGCCGTCCACGGGCAGCGCCGCGTGGTCCGGCGAGGCGTCGGTGAAGACCCGGACCCCGTACCAGTGCCGGGGCGGCACGGCGACCTCGCAGAGCGTGCGGGACAGGTCGGCCAGCCGGTCGGCGCGGGCGGTGAGACCGAGCCGGTTGGCGTAGTGGTCGGTGTCGAAGGCCTGCAGCGCGGCCCGCCAGTCGCCGGTCAGCCCGGCCCGCATGGCCAGCGCGTCCCGGTTGCGGGCCAGCAGCGAGAGCAGCCCGCCGGGGGCCAGCATCCGGGCCAGCGAGGCGATCAGCGGATCCGGGTCGGGCAGGTACATCAGCACCCCGTGGCAGAGAACCACGTCGAAGCTGCCGGGGCCGAACCAGCGGCCGCACTGGTGCCCGTCGCCGGCCAGCAGCCGGACCCGCTCGCGGACCTGCGGCTGCTCGGCGGCGAGCTGGGCCTGGGCCGCGCCGAGGGTGACCGGGTCGGAGTCCAGCCCGGTCACGAAGTGGCCGGCCCGGGCGAGTCGCAGCGCCTGGGTGCCCTGGCCGCAGCCGACGTCCAGCACCCGCAGCGGCGCGGTGGTGGCCCGCTCGCCGAAGTGCAGCGCGATCTGTTCGGCCAGCTGCCGGGCCACTATCTCCTGGCGCACCACGTTGCGCAGTCCGCCCTGCCGGTCCAGCCAGGCCCCGGCACCGCCCGCGAAGGAGCCGCTGCGGGCCGGCAGCCCGGTCTGCTGCTGGTAGCCGCCGGGCTGGTACCCGGTGCGGTCGTACGGCCGGTCATGGCCGCCGTACGCCTGGCCGGGCAGCGCGTACAGACCGGCGCCCGGCGCGGCCGGGTACCGGTCGTACGGCAGCGGCTCGGCGGTCAGGGGTGCTCGCCCCGCTTCACCTGGGGCTTGGGCAGCCGCAGTCGGCGCATCTGCAGCACGCGCATCAGGCCGTAGCCCACCGCGCCGCGGGCGTTCTCGTTCGGGAAGCGGCTGGCCAGCGACTTGCGCAGGCCCAGGCCCAGGCGCACGAAGTCCAGCACCACCAGGAGCAGGAAGAGCGCGAAGAGCAGGGTGGAGAGCAGCTGCAGAATCTGCACCCCGGTCACGCTGAGCAGCAGGATCACCACGGCGGACGGCAGGAAGAACTCGGCCAGCGACCAGCGCGCGTCCACGTAGTCACGGGTGAACCGGCGGACCGGGCCCTTGTCACGGGCCGGCAGCGCCTTCTCGTCACCGTTGAGCAGCGCCAGGCGCTGCTTCTCCCGCTCGACCCGCATCCGCTCCCGGGACTGCTTGGCGGCCTCCTTGCGGTCCTTGGGTACGGTCACGCGGGTGCGCCGATTGGATTCGGCCTCACTGCGCTTGGGCGTCGGGCGACCCTTCTTGGCCTGCGGGTCGCGGGCCTGGGTCGCGTCATCCTGCTCGGCCAGCGCGGTGGCGGAGGAGGGGGCATCGTCTGAACGGCGTCGGAACACACCACCAGCCTACGTGTTGCCCCGGGTGTCCCCGAGATGCCGTAGGACCCGAACCGATATCGATCCGCGCGCCGTCCGGGCCCACCCTGACGGGGGCCCACCTGCGGATCCATCCTGGGGATGACGCCGGGCACCGAACTCCGTAGCAGTCTTGTTGCAGGTAGGTGTACTGCGGTGATTGCCTCGCTGCACATACACTCGCACTAGATTTGGTACGAGATAGAAACCGCAGGCCGGAGAAGGGGGCACCCGAGGCCCATGAGCGACGGAATCATGAAGCGTATGGGGCTGATCTTCCGCTCCAAGGCGAACAAGGCCTTGGACCGGGCGGAAGATCCGCGCGAGACGCTCGACTACTCGTACCAGAAGCAGCTTGAACTGCTGCAGAAGGTGCGCAGGGGCGTGGCGGACGTCGCGACCTCACGCAAGCGCCTGGAGCTGCAGCTGACCCAGCTCCAGCAGCAGGCGGCCAGGTACGAGGACCAGGGCCGCAAGGCGCTCTCCCTCGGCCGGGAGGACCTCGCCCGCGAGGCGCTGACCCGCAAGTCCGCGATGCAGTCGCAGATCAGCGACCTGGAGGTGCAGTACCAGCAGCTCCAGGGCGAGGAGGAGAAGCTGACGCTCGCCTCCCAGCGGCTGCAGGCCAAGGTGGACGCCTTCCGCACCAAGAAGGAGACCATCAAGGCCACCTACACCGCCGCCCAGGCGCAGACCCGGATCGCGGAGTCCTTCTCCGGTATCTCGGAGGAGATGGGCGACGTCGGCCTGGCGATCCAGCGGGCCGAGGACAAGACCGCGCAGATGCAGGCCCGGGCCGGTGCGATCGACGAGCTGCTCGCCTCGGGCGCGCTCGACGACAACAGCGGGCTCGGTCGCAAGGACGACATCGAGGCGGAGCTGGAGCGGGTGGCCGGCGGCAGCGATGTCGAGCTGGAGCTGGCCCGGATGAAGGCCGAACTCGGCGGCGGGTCCTCGGGCCCGGCGGCGATCGAGCAGGGCGGCGCGCACCAGCAGCCGCAGGGTGGTCAGCAGCACGGCGGTGGAGCTCCGCAGGACACTCCGCCTCCCACCATCAACTACCACAAGTAAGAAGCCCTCTTCGACAGCAGGGAGAAACGCCAGCATGATCATGCGGATCATGGGTGAGGGCCAGTTCCAGGTGGCGGACGAGCACCTGAACCGGCTCAACCAGCTCGACGACGAGCTGCTCACCGCTCTGGACTCGGGGGACGAGCCGGCCTTCCGGACGGCGCTGGGCACTCTGCTCACGGCGATCCGGGAGGTGGGCACCGCGGTGCCGGACGACTCCCTGGAGCCGTCCGACCTGATCCTGCCTGACGAGGGGGCGACCATCGACCAGGTCCGCGAACTGTTGCGGACCGAGGGCGACGGGCTGATTCCGGGTCTCCCGGAGTAGTTCGGACCGGTCAGACGTGAGAGGGGCGGTACCCATCGGGTACCGCCCCTCTCACGTCTGACCGGCTACGGCAGGGCGAGCATCCGGTCCAGCGCCGCCTTGGCGTACTTCTCGGTCTGCGGGTCGACCGTGATGACGTTCGGCACCCGGCCCTCGACCAGCGACTCCAGCGTCCAGACCAGGTGCGGCAGGTCGATCCGGTTCATCGTCGAGCAGAAGCAGACCGACCGGTCGAGGAAGACGATCTCCTTGTCCGGGTGCGCCTTGGCGAGCCGGCGCACCAGATTGAGCTCGGTGCCGATGGCCCACTTCGAGCCGGGCTCGGCGGCGTCCAGCGCCTGGATGATGTACTCGGTCGAGCCGACCTGGTCGGCGGCCGTGACCACCTCGTGCGTGCACTCGGGGTGCACCAGCACGTTGACGCCGGGGATCCGCGCGCGGACCTCGTCGACCGACTCCACCGTGAAGCGGCCGTGCACCGAGCAGTGCCCGCGCCAGAGGATCATCTTGGCGTTCCGCAGCTGCTCGACGGTCAGGCCGCCGTTCGGCTTGTGCGGGTTGTAGAGCACGCAGTCGTCCGGCGAGAGGCCGAGGTCGCGCACCGCGGTGTTGCGGCCCAGGTGCTGGTCCGGCAGGAAGAGCACCTGCCGGCCCTGCTCGAAGGCCCACTCCAGGGCGCGCTTGGCGTTGGAGGAGGTGCAGATGGTGCCGCCGTGCCGGCCGGTGAAGGCCTTGATGTCGGCGGAGGAGTTCATGTACGAGACCGGCACGGTGACGTCCGCTATGCCCGCCTCGGTCAGCACGTCCCAGCACTCGGCGACCTGCTCGGCGGTGGCCATGTCGGCCATCGAGCAGCCGGCCGCGAGGTCGGGGAGGATCACCTGCTGGGCGGGGCCGGTCAGGATGTCGGCCGACTCGGCCATGAAGTGCACGCCGCAGAAGACGATGAACTCGGCCTCCGGGCGGGCCGCGGCGTCCTTGGCCAGCTTGAAGGAGTCGCCGGTGACGTCGGCGAACTCGATGACCTCGTCGCGCTGGTAGTGGTGGCCCAGGATGAAGACGCGGTCGCCGAGCGCGGCCTTGGCGGCGCGGGCGCGCTCCACCAGGTCGGGGTCGGAGGCCGGCGGCAGGTCGCCGGGGCACTCGACGCCGCGCTCGCTGTTCGGGTCCGCCTGGCGGCCGAGCAGCAGGAGCGCGAGCGGAGTCTGGGCCGGCTCGGCGAAGCGGGTGTCAACGGTGGTGGTCACGGGCGGGTGCCCTCCTGTGCGGCCGGACGTTCCCAGCCTTCTCGTCTATCTGACGTTATCTATCATAACCCGTTCGCGTCACTCTGACGATGGCCGTCGTGTCGATGTGACGCGAACCTCTCGACATGACGGCGCGTCGACGGGTTCGCCAGAATGGGGCGATACCACCCTCACCCGCACGGCCTACGCAGTGGAGACCCGGCACCGATGAGCACCGCCCGACCGCCCGAACCGGCCGGAGTCTCCCTGGACGAGACGGACCGCCTGCTGCTCGCCTGCCTCGGCAAGGACGGCCGGGCCTCGTACGCCCGGATCGGCCTGCTCGCCAACCTCTCCGCCACCGCGGTCCGGCGCCGGATCGACCGGCTGCGCGACCGCGGCGTGGTGCGCGGCTTCACCGTGGTCCTCGACCCGGCGATGCTCGACTGGCAGACCGAGGCGTTCGTGGAGATCTACTGCCGCGAACGCACCGCGCCCGAGGAGATCCTGGCCAGCCTGCGGCAGTTTCCCGAGGTGGCCGCGGCCTGGACGGTCACCGGCGACCCGGACGCACTGGTCCACCTGCGCGCCTCCGACACCCGCCACCTGGAGGCCGTGATCGAGCGGATCCGCAAGGAGCCCGGCGTGCAGCGCAGCCGCAGCTCCGTGGTGCTCTCCCGGCTGATCGGCTGACCGGCCGGGCCCGTCGGCCGGGCGCAGGAATCCTGCGCCCGGCCGGTCGAACACGCTCGAAAGCTGCCCGGACCGGCGCATTCGGACGCGCGGGCGTACGCCCCCGCTGCCTAGGCTGATCAACAGTTCCCAGGCGACCGAGAGGCCCGACGTGTCCACCGCACCGCAGCGCATGCACCAGCCCGACAACGACCTGGTCGACCTCGTCTTCGGCTACATGCGCGAGCGCCTGCAGTACGACCCGGTCCCGCTCGACCACCCCGGCGACGGCGACCACCTGCGCGCCCACCTGGCCGGCCTGCTGAACGAGCACGGCAACGCCCCCGCGGAGGTGCTCAAGCTGTACGACCACGAGCTCTCCCGCGCGGTGATCTCCGCCGACAGCCCGCGCTACCTCTCGTTCATCCCGTGCGCGCCCACCAAGGCCGCGCTGCTCTTCGACATGGTGGTCTCCTGCGCCTCGCTGCAGGGCATCTCCTGGCTGGAGGCGGCCGGCGCGATCGCCGCCGAGAACCAGGTGCTGCGGCTGATAGCGGACCGGGCCGGGATGCCCGCCTCGGCCGGCGGCACCTTCGTCTCCGGCGGCTCGGCGGGCAACCTCTCGGCGCTGGTGGTGGCCCGGGACACGGCCCGGCGCCGGCTCGGGGCGGGCCCCGGGACGCGGCTGCGGATCGCGGTGGCCGACCAGGTGCACTCCTCGGTCAAGAACACCTTCAACATCATCGGCGTCGAGGCCTTCCCGGTGCCCGCCGTGGACCGCCGCTTCACCGGCGAGGCGCTGCGCGCGGCGCTGGCCGCCGACCCGGACCCGGAGACGGTGATCGCGGTGGTCGGCACCGCCGGCACCACCAACGAGGGCATCATCGACGACCTGCGGGGCCTGGCCGAGGTCAGCCGCGAGCGCGGCCTGTGGTTCCACGTGGACGGCGCCTACGGCGGCGCCGGCCTCTTCGCGCCCTCGGTCCGCGAGCGCTACGAGGGCATCGAGCACGCGGACTCCTTCGTGGTGGACCCGCACAAGTGGCTCTTCGCGCCCTTCGACTGCGCCGCGCTGATCTACCGCGACCCGCAGCTGGCCAAGGCGGTGCACACCCAGGACGCCTCCTACCTGGACGTGCTGCACACCGAGGGCGACGAGTGGAACCCCACCGACTACGCCTACCACCTGACCCGCCGGGCCCGCGGGCTGCCGCTCTGGTTCTCGCTCGCCGTGCACGGCACCCAGGCGTACACCGACGCCATCGAGGCCGGCCTGACGCTGGCCCGGCAGACCGCGCGGCTGATCGAGGAGACCGACCACCTGGAACTGCTGCACGACCCGCAGCTCTCGGCCGTCTGCTTCCGCCGCACCGGCTGGAGCGCGCAGGACTACTACGCCTGGTCGCAGCGGCTGCTCGCGGACCAGATCGGCTTCGTCACCCCGACCGGCTGGGACGGCGAGACGGTGGCCCGGTTCGCCTTCCTGCACCCGGGCACCACGATGGAGATGGTCCGGGAGATCCTGGACACGATGGCCTGAGGGGCGGTCAGAGGAAGGCGCCGCTCGGCAGGTAGGGCGCCGGCGGCTTCATCCCGCGCAGCGCCAGGTAGCCCCGGTTCTCCAGGGTCAGGCCCAGCTCCAGGCCGACGTCCACCGCCCACTCCTGCTCGGCGGTGACGAACTCGACCTTGGCGTCCGTCCCGTCCGGCACCCGGGCCAGCGCCTCGCGCAGCAGCCGCACGGCCAGCCGCTTGGAGGTGGCGGCGAGCAGCTTGACCTCGCCGCCGTTGCGGTAGCAGTAGCCGCTGCCGGCCAGGGTGTCGGCGATCAGCAGCTCGTCGTAGTGGGCCAGCATGAAGTCGTGCTCGGGACCGTGGGCCGCGCCGCGCAGCCGGCGGTCCACCGAGTCCAGCAGGTGCTTGTGGCTGGCGTTTCCCGGGTGCACCGGGATGTCGCCCAGATCCAGCAGGCCGGCCCGGTCCACCGGGCCGGTGAGCCGCATTGTCGGGTACAGGGTGAAGCCGGCCAGCCGGTAGCGGCGGGCGGCGGCCGGGGCGGGCGAGGCGCAGATCATCCCGCGCAGGCAGCCGCGGCCGTGCGCGGCGGCCCGCTCCAGCAGCAGCCGGCCGACCCCCTTGCCCTGCACCTCCGGGCGGACCGCGAAGAGGGCGAGGATCCAGACGCCCTCGCGGCGCATCGACAGCGCGAAGCCGACCGCCCGGCCGTCCTCCTCGGCCAGCCAGCAGCCGTCCGGGTCGGTGGTGGCCAGATGCCGGGTCCTGGCCCGCTGCGTGATGACCGCGTGCTCGGTCTGCGGCGGCTCGACAGACCCGGGAAGGGCGCTGAAGGCGGCTCTGGCGATCTCCCGTACGGCGTCCGCGTCGGCGGCGCTGTCCCGGACCCGGCGCAGCATCATGGGTCCATCCTGGCTGCTCCACACCGCTCGGCGCCGGGGGTTTCGGGATTCCGACCGTGATCCGCGGCACTGCCCGGGCAGCGGCCGGCCCGGTGACCGAGGACCGCCGGTGTGCGAGCATGGGACGCGTGGGAGTGCGGACGCCAGTCCGCTCCAACGGGAAGCACCCCGGGAAACGCAGCGGGAAACGCAGCGGGAAACCCGTGGGAAACCCGCCAGGAAACGACCCAGCACCACGGTCCGGAATCAATCCGGGCAGCCGCTGGTTGGCACATGCGGCAGATTGTCGTCACAGACCGGGAGTAAGCAGATGACCGTCCAGGACGAGACCACCGTCGAGAGTGGTCTGCTCCTTACCGATGCCGCCGCCGCCAAGGTGAAGGGCCTGCTGGAGCAGGAAGGCCGTGAGGATCTCGCGCTGCGCGTGGCCGTTCAGCCCGGCGGTTGCTCCGGCCTGCGTTACCAGCTCTTCTTCGACGAGCGCTCGCTCGACGGCGATGTCGTGAAGGACTTCGGCGGCGTCAAGGTCGTCACCGACCGGATGAGCGCCCCGTACCTGGGCGGCGCGACGGTCGACTTCGTCGACACCATCGAGAAGCAGGGCTTCACCATCGACAACCCCAACGCCACCGGCTCCTGCGCCTGCGGCGACTCGTTCAACTAGTAGCCGTCGGGCCCCGGCAGCAGCCGGGGCGGCGGTTCGAGAGGCGGCCCCGGGATTCCTCCGGGGGCCGCCTCTCGCGTGTGCGGGGGTCAGTTGCCGGCGCTGACCGGGCCGCCGTTGGGGACCGATTCGAGCGGGATGTCGGCGCCGGTGTCCAGGTTGACCACGATGCGGCCCTGCAGCGGCTGGGCGAGGTCCGCGGCCACCGCCTCGCGCTTGGCCAGCGCCGGGCACAGGTGGCCGACCGGCGGCCGCTGCGTGACGATCACCCGGACCCCGACCTGTCCGGCCCGGCTCTCGTCGGCCTTCAGCCCGTAGGTGTCGCAGACGCCGCCGAAGAAGTAGACCGTCAGGTGGCCGCCGGATATCAGGTAGCTCAGCGGCTTCAGCTGGGCCCGCGGATCGGTCGGGTCCTCCGGGGGAGTGGCACCGGAGGAGCCGGGGGCGGTGGTCGGGGCGCCCGGCTGGGTGGGCGCACCGGTGGGCGCCGGGGTGGGCACGGCCGGCGGTAGCGAGCCGCCCGGCACCGGGCCGGGTGGCGCGTAGCTGCTCGGCGGCGCGGAGGCGCTCGGCGAGCCGGGCGCGGTGGCGGAGGCGGTGGCGGAGGCCGACGGGACGACGGGCGTCGCGGACCCCGCACTGGCGGCGGCGGTCTTGCCGCCACCGCTGCCGCAGCCGCCCACGGTCGCCGCGACCGCCATCAGCAGGGCGCCGGCCGCCAGCGCCCGTCGCCCGCGGGAGCGGGGCCGGCCGGTGGCGAGCGGGCGGGCGAGTGGCTCGACGGTGGTGTTGTCGTCCATGGTGCGACGTCCTCCAGGTCTGCGGATCCTCGAACGGGCAGCTGTGGCTGCGCCGGTGTGACGTGTCACGGAGGAATCCGGTTCCAGACCTCGATGCGGCCCGAGCTACGGCCCGGACCACAGCCCGAGCTACAGGCCGAATTCCGCCATTCCGGCGACCAGGTCGCGGGTACGGGAGGGGACCGAGATCCCGGTGCTCGGCCGGGTGCCCGGCTGCGGACCGGTGGCCAGCACCGGCCAGAAGACGCCGAGCCGGCGGGAGGAGTCCAGCAGGGCGTCGAGGGTGTCCGGATCCGCCTCGCCCTTGAGCACGCTCGGCAGCTGGACGGGGGAGTGACTGGGCAGCATGACAGATGCTCCGATCGCCGGCCGCGGCCTCGTCGCCGCTGGCCCGAGGGATCCGACGGGACCCCTTCTGATCGCGACCCTAGGCCGCCCGGGCGGCCCGGGCCAGCCCTACCAATGGGTAAGCCCCCGTTCGGTTGGGACGGCACTGGGTGCCTTCGACGGCGTCGGGCCGGTACCTTGGGACGGTTGTCACGCCGTCCCCGTAGAGGAGCCTCCTGTGCGCATCGCCGTCGCCGGTTCGATCGCCACCGATCATCTGATGACCTTCCCCGGTCGGTTCTCCGACCAGCTGGTCGCCGAGCAGCTGCACACGGTCTCACTCTCGTTCCTGGTCGACACGCTGGACATCCGCCGCGGCGGCGTCGCGCCGAACATCGCCTTCGGGATGGGCGTGCTGGGCCTGCGCCCGGTGCTGGTGGGCGCGGCCGGCGCGGACTTCGAGGAGTACCGGGCCTGGCTGCAGCGGCACAACGTGGACACCGCCTCGGTGCACATCTCCGAGACCCGGCACACCGCCCGCTTCATGTGCACCACCGATGAGGACCACAACCAGATCGCCTCCTTCTACACCGGCGCGATGGCCGAGGCCCGCTACATCGAGCTCAAGCCGATCGCCGACCGGCTGGGCGGCCTGGACCTGGTGCTGATCGGCGCCGACGACCCGCAGGCGATGGTCCGGCACACCGAGGAGGCCCGCAGCCGCGGCTACGCCTTCGCCGCCGACCCCTCGCAGCAGCTGGCCCGGCTGGACGGCGAGGCGATCCGGGAGATCGTGGACGGCGCCGCGTACCTCTTCACCAACGAGTACGAGGCCGCGCTGATCGAGAACAAGACCGGCTGGGACGCGGCCGCGATCCTGGAGCGGGTCGGCACCCGGATCACCACGCTGGGCAGCAAGGGCGTGCGGATCGACCGGAAGGGCGAGCCGGCCATCACGGTCACCTGCCCCCAGGAGGAGAAGAAGGTCGACCCGACCGGCGTCGGCGACGGCTTCCGGGCCGGCTTCCTGGCCGGGCTCTCCTGGGACCTGGGCCTGGAGCGGTCCGCGCAGCTCGGCTGCATGCTCGCCACCCTGGTCATCGAGACCGTCGGCACCCAGGAGTACGAGCTGCGCGGCGGCGCGTTCGTGCAGCGCTTCGCGGCCGCCTACGGCGAGGCGGCCGCCGCCGAGGTCCGCGGCAAGCTCAGCTGAGCCGCCGGACCAGGTAGGCCGTGCCCCGGTCGGCGCCGTAGGCGGCGGCCGGGGCCTCGCCCTGGTAGCCCTGTTCGCGCATCTGGCACCAGGCGGGAATGTCGAGCCGGGCGGCCTCGTCGTCGCTGAGCACCGCCAGCAGGCCGCCCGGCGCCACCTCGCCGATCCGCTTGGCCAGCTCGATCACCGGCAGCGGGCAGCGCTTGCCCAGCGCGTCGATCACCAGCGTCCCGCCGCCGGTCGTAGCGGGGGCGGGGGCGGGGAGGTCCAGGCCGAGCGGGGCGCGGACGGCGGCCACCACCTCGGGCAGCACGGTGAGGAACCGCTCCACCTCCGCCTCGGTGGTGCCGTACGGGAGCGAGACCCGGACGTTTCCCTCGGTCAGCACCCCCATCGCGGCCAGCACGTGGCTGGGCGTCAGGGTGGAGGAGGTGCAGGAGGAGCCGGAGGAGACCGCGAAACCCGCCCGGTCCAGCCCGGTCAGCAGCACCTCGCCGTCCACGTAGAGGCAGGAGAAGGTGACCAGGTGCGGCAGCCGGCGCACCGGATCGCCGACCACCTCCACCTCGGGCACCAGGGCCGGCACCCGGGCCCGGATCCGCTCCACCAGCGCGTGCAGCCGGGCGTTCTCCTGCTCGGCCTCCTGGCGCACCGCGCGCAGCGAGGCGGCGGCGGCCACGATCGCGGGCACGTTGACGTAGCCCGGCACCCGGCCGCCCTCCCGCTCGTCGGCCGGCAGCGCGGAGTTGAACCGGACGCCCTTGCGGACGGCGAGCACGCCGACGCCCGCCGGTCCGCCCCACTTGTGCGCACTGGCCGTCAGCAGCGACCAGCCCGCCGGGACCGGCAGCCGCCCGGCGCTCTGCGCGGCGTCCACCAGCAGCGGCACCCCCGCGCAGCGCTCCGCGATCTCGCTGACCGGCTGCAGGGTGCCGACCTCGTGGTTGGCGGACTGCAGCACGGCCAGCGCGGTGTCCGGCCGCGGCGTGAACTCCTCGACCAGCACCCGCCCGGCGCGGTCCACCGGCGCGACGGTGACCGTCCCGCCGTCCGCCTCGTGCAGTTCGGCGGTGTGCAGCACGCTGGAGTGTTCGACGGCGGAGTGCAGCAAGTGCCGCCCGACCCGGCGCCGTCCGCGCAAGGCGCCCAGGATGCCCAGCTGGACGGCCTGGGTGCCGCTCGCCGTGAAGGAGATCTCGTCCGGCCGGGCGCCGAGCACCTCGGCCACCGTCTCGCGGGCGGCGTCCAGCAGCATCCGGGCCTGCCGGCCGGAGCGGTAGAGCCGCGCGGGATCGGCCCAGCCCTCGTCGAGAGCGGCGTTTAGCGCCTGCCGGGCGACCGGGTGCAGCGGAGCGGTGGAGGCCACATCGAAGTAGGACACGTGACCACGCTAACCCGAGCTCACGGACCGTCAGTCGATCACCTCATTTGTCCGCTTCGTCCACGTCCGACGGTCCGTCACCCGGACGCCTCAACAGCGTCCCCCGATCGGGTGTACGGACCCCGAATGCCCGCCATGACCTGCGAGTCCACGCCTGCGGGGGCTGATCGGGTAGGCGGACGGCGCGTTACCGGGACCTGCTCGTCAGGTCCGCATAAGCCTGGAGTAGGGTTTGGCCCGCATAAGCATTCAAACCGTGCCCGTGGGCGGGTCGCCGGGGAGGCGCACAGCACTCCTCGGGATGACGCGATCGCGGGCGAGACTTCGGGAAGGCGCTACGTGAGTCCCAACGGCTCCGACCGCTCGCCGCGGCGCACGATGCGGCGGAAGCTGCCTCAGGCGCTGGCACTGGGCCTCGTCATCGCGACCGCTACCGGCTGCTCGGCCAATGACCTGCCCAGGCTTGGCCTCCCCACCCCGGTCACCAAGGACGGACATCTCGTCCTTCAGATGTGGCAGGGCTCCTGGATCGCGGCGCTGGTTGTCGGTGTATTGATGTGGGGTCTGATCATCTGGAGCGTGATCTTCCACCGGCGCAGCCGCACCGGTATCGAGATCCCTCCGCAGACCCGGTACAACGTGCCCATCGAGGCGCTCTACACCGCGGTCCCCATCGTCATCGTCTCGGTGTTGTTCTACTTCGTCGCGCGCGACGAATCGAAGCTGACGCATGTCTCGGCCAAGCCGCAGCACTTCGTCAACGTGGTGGGCTTCCAGTGGAACTGGGCGTTCAACTACGAGAACACCGAGACCCCGGACCCGAGCAGCCAGACCGCTGCCTACGACGTGGGTACCCCCAAGGACATTCCGACCCTCTGGCTGCCGATCAACGAGTCGGTCCAGTTCCGGTTGACCTCGCGTGACGTGATCCACGACTTCTGGCCCGTCAACTTCATGATGAAGATGGACGTCGTGCCGGGCGTGGTGAACCGATTCGAGGTCACCCCGACCGCGCTGGGCACCTTCGCCGGCAAGTGTGCGGAGCTCTGTGGCACTTACCACGACAAGATGCTCTTCAACGTCAAGGTCGTCTCCGCCGCCGACTACCAGCAGCACCTCCAGGACCTGCGGAACAAGGGCCAGGCCGGCGCGTTGCCTTCGGGCATCACGACCATGGGAAGTAGTGAAGCGAAGTGACCATCCTCAACGAGCCCGCCGCAGCCGGCGGGGCTGGGGGCACCGTCACGGCGGGCGGGGCCAAGCGCACCCGTAAGCCGGGTACCACCATCATCAAGTGGCTGACCACCACCGACCACAAGACGATCGGCACGCTGTACCTCGGTACCTCGTTCGCGTTCTTCCTGATCGGTGGCATCCTCGCGCTCGTCATGCGCGCCGAGCTGGCTCGTCCCGGGACCCAGATCCTGTCGAACGAGCAGTTCAACCAGGCGTTCACCATGCACGGCACGATCATGCTGCTGATGTTCGCCACCCCGCTCTTCGCCGGGTTCGCGAACTGGATCATGCCGCTGCAGATCGGCGCGCCCGACGTCGCCTTCCCGCGGCTGAACATGTTCGCCTACTGGCTCTACCTGTTCGGCTCGCTGATCGCGGTGGCCGGCTTCCTCACCCCGCAGGGTGCGGCGGACTTCGGCTGGTTCGCCTACTCGCCGCTCTCCGACGCGATCCGCTCGCCCGGGGTCGGCGCCGACATGTGGATCATGGGTCTGGCCTTCTCCGGCTTCGGCACCATCCTCGGCTCGGTCAACTTCATCACCACGATCATCTGCATGCGCGCGCCCGGTATGACGATGTTCCGGATGTCCATCTTCGTCTGGAACACCCTGCTGACCGCGGTGCTCGTGCTGCTGGCCTTCCCGGTGCTGGCCGCCGCGCTGTTCGCCCTGGAGGCGGACCGCAAGTTCGGGGCGCACGTCTTCGACCCGGCCAACGGCGGGGCGCTGCTGTGGCAACACCTCTTCTGGTTCTTCGGCCACCCCGAGGTGTACATCATCGCGCTGCCGTTCTTCGGCATCATCTCGGAGATCATCCCGGTCTTCAGCCGCAAGCCGATGTTCGGCTACTCCGGCCTGATCGCGGCCACCATCGCGATCGCCGGCCTCTCGGTGACGGTGTGGGCGCACCACATGTACGTCACCGGACAGGTGCTGCTGCCGTTCTTCTCCTTCATGACCTTCCTGATCGCGGTCCCGACCGGTGTGAAGTTCTTCAACTGGGTCGGCACCATGTGGAAGGGGTCACTGAGCTTCGAGACCCCGATGCTCTGGACGGTCGGCTTCCTGGTGACCTTCCTCTTCGGTGGTCTGACGGGTGTTCTGCTCGCCTCCCCGCCGATCGACTTCCACGTCTCGGACTCGTACTTCGTGGTCGCCCACTTCCACTACGTGGTCTTCGGCACCGTCGTCTTCGCGATGTTCGCCGGCTTCCACTTCTGGTGGCCGAAGATGACCGGCAAGATGCTCGACGAGCGCCTTGGCAAGATCACCTTCTGGACGCTCTTCATCGGCTTCCACTCCACCTTCCTGGTGCAGCACTGGCTCGGCGCGGAGGGCATGCCCCGCCGCTACGCCGACTACCTGGCCTCGGACGGCTTCACCACGCTGAACACCGTCTCGACCATCGGCTCCTTCCTGCTCGGCCTGTCGATCCTGCCGTTCCTCTACAACGTCTGGAAGACCAGCAAGTACGGCGAGAAGGTCGAGGTCGACGACCCGTGGGGCTACGGCCGTTCGCTGGAGTGGGCCACCTCGTGCCCGCCGCCGCGGCACAACTTCCTCACCCTGCCCCGGATCCGTTCGGAATCCCCGGCGTTCGACCTGCACCACCCGGACATCGCCGCGCTGGACTACCTGGAGTTCCACGGCCACCAGGCCAAGCACTTCGAGGGCGTCACGCCGGCCGTGTACGACACCCGTGAGCTGGCCCAGGACAAGAAGAAGGAGGGTGACGCCTGATGAAGGAGCAAGGCAAGATCTTTGCCGGCCTCGCCGTCTTCGTCCTGATCGCGGCCATCGTCTACGGTGTCTGGACCTCGCACAGCGACCTCGGCACGGAGACCGCCGGTACCACGGCGCTCTTCCTGGCCTTCAGCCTCTGTGGCTTCATCGCCTTCTACCTGGGCTTCACGGCCCGCCGGGTGGACCTCGGTGCCGGCGACAACCCCGAGGCCGAGGTCGCGGACGACTCCGGCGAGATGGGCTTCTTCGCCCCGCACAGCTGGCAGCCGCTGGCGCTGAGCATCGGTGGCGCGCTCACCTTCCTCGGCGTGATCTTCGGCTGGTGGCTGCTCTACTGGTCGGTGCCGATCATCCTGATCGGTCTCTACGGCTGGGTCTTCGAGTTCTACCGCGGTGAGGACCAGAACCAGTAGGTTCCGCTCCCTCACCCGAACGGCGCTGGGCCCCTTTTCGGAGGGGCCCAGCGCCGTTCCACGTTTCCCGTCACCCACTCGGCCGACAGGGGGCGCGCCTGACCGGTCCGGGTGCGGTGATGTTCCTACGATCTGATACATCGTCCGCATCCCAGGAGGCTTTCGTGGCCGGCAGACAAGCACCAGAACGGGGGAGCACGACGGGGAGCCGGCAGCCACACCGTGCCGGACCCGCCTGGCTGGCTCTCGCCCCGCTCCTGCTCGGCCCGCTGGCGGGCTGCACGGGCGGCGGAGCCGAGTCGGGAGCGGCGCCGATACCCGCGCGGACCGTGGACGCGGCCACCCTGGTGCACACCACCGCGGCCCAGGACGCCGACCCCGCCAAGCCGTTCACGGTGACCGCCGAGCAGGGCGACTCGATCACCGAGGTCACCCTCACCGGCGCGGACGGCCGCGTGGTGGCCGGCGCCCTGGACCCCGGCGGGCACGGCTGGCACAGCACCGCCGGCCTGGCCGCCGCCACCCGCTACACGGCGAGGATCACCGCCGCCGACGGCCACGGCCGGCCCGGCGTGACCACCACCGACTTCACCACCAGGGCCGCCGACCGGCTGCTCACCGCGAGCCTCGGCCCGGACCTGGGCCGGGACGTCTACGGGGTGGGCGAGCCGCTCACCGTCCAGCTCTCCGAGGCGGTCACCGACCCCGCCGCCCGGCAGGCCGTCGAGCGGGGCCTTACGGTGGTCTCCACGCCCGCGGTGACCGGTGCCTGGCACTGGGTGGACGGCAAGAACCTGCACTTCCGCCCGCGCGACTACTGGCCGGCGGGCGCGGCGGTGCGGCTCACCTTCGACACCCAGAACCGCCCGATAGACGGCACTCTCTTCGGCGGTGCGCCGGCCACGGTGGCCTTCCACACCGGCGACCGGGTCGAGGCGGTGATCGACGCGGAGGCCCACCAGCTGACCTTCAAGCGCAACGGCGAGGTGGTCGACACCATCCCGGTGACCACCGGCAAGCCCGGCTTCTCCACCCGCAACGGCGTCAAGGTGGTGCTCGGCCAGGAGCGGGTGGTGCAGATGAAGAGCGAGACGATCGGCATCGCCCAGGGCAGCAGCGAGTCCTACGACCTGAAGGTCGAGTGGGCCACCCGGGTGACCTGGAGCGGCGAGTACGTGCACGCCGCGCCCTGGTCGGTGAGCTCCCAGGGCGTGGCCAACGTCAGCCACGGCTGTACCGGGATGAGTACCGACAACGCGAAGTGGTTCTACGAGCAGACCCGGGTGGGCGACATCGTCCAGGTGGTCAACAGCAAGGGAAACGACATGGAGCCGTTCGGCAACGGCTTCGGGGACTGGAACCTTGGCTGGGACGAGTGGGTGAAGGGCAGCGCCCTCGGAAAGGCCGTCAGCACCGCGGCCGGCGCGCCGGGTGCGGGCGGTGCGGGCAGCAGCGCCGCCCCGAGCGCGGCGGCCGCGGCCCAGGCGGCGGGCAACGGCGCCGCCACCGCGCACCCCCGCTCCTGAGTCCTCCTCAGGCCCCGTAGACGAGGTCCAGCGCGCCGCTCGCGGCCGCCAGGGCCTCGTCGCGCGTGACGCCCAGCCGCTTGGCCCGCTCGGCGTACTCACCGGCCGCCGCGACCGCCAGCCGGTGCGCGGCGTCCCCGGCGGCGGCGATCAGGGTGCCGCGCCGCCCGTGCGTCTCCACCACGCCGTCCGCCTCCAGCTCGCGGTAGGCGCGGGCCACCGTGTTGGCGGCCAGCCCCAGCTCCTCGGCCAGCGCCCGGACCGTCGGCAGCTTCAGCCCGGCCGGCAGCTCGCCGGACCTGGCCCGCTCGGCGAGCTGCGAGCGGAGCTGCTCGTACGGGGGAGTGGCGGCCTGGTGGTCGATGCTCAGCTGCACTGCGCGGTCTCCTCGGTGGGGTGGCTGGTGACCATTGTCGCCGCACGCCGAGGGCCCCCGCCCGGCGCAGTGCCGGACGGGGGCCCTCAGGTGGCTGACACGAGGTCAGGGATCAGTGGTGGCCGTGGCCGCTGGTGATCTCCTGGTGCTCCTCGGGGGTCGGCTTGGGGATCTGACCACCCTCGCCGAAGTAGCCCTCGGAGAGCTTGGCGCGGGTCTTGGTCAGCAGGCCGACCTTGCGGGCGACACCGTTCTCGTCGGTCTCGGCCGGCAGTTCGAGCGGCTGCGGCTGCTCGTGGGCGGTGAGCTTGTGCAGCTTCTCCTGCGGCAGCTGGGCGTGCACCTCGACGAACTCGCCGTGCGGCAGCCGCTTGATGACGCCGGTCTCGCGGCCGTGCAGCACCTTGTCCTTGTCGCGGCGCTGGAGGCCCAGGCACCAGCGCTTGGTGACGAAGTAGGTGATGATCGGGACCACGAACGAGCCCACCCGCACGAAGTAGGTGATGTCGTTCAGCGAGAGGTGGAAGTGAGTGGCGATCAGGTCGTTGCCACCACCGGCCAGCAGCACCAGGTAGAGGCTGATCCAGGCGGCACCGAGCGCGGTGCGGACCGGGACGTTGCGCGGGCGGTCCAGGATGTGGTGCTCGCGCTTGTCACCGATGATCCAGCTCTCGATGAACGGGTACAGCGCGATCGCGACCAGCACCAGCGGGAAGAGCGTCAGCGGGATGAACACACCCAGGTTCAGGGTGTGGCCCCAGGCGCGGATCTCCCAGCCCGGCATGACACGGATCAGACCCTCGGCGAAGCCCATGTACCAGTCGGGCTGCGCGTCGGTGGAGACCTGGTCGGGACGGTACGGGCCGTAGGCCCAGACCGGGTTGACCGAGGCGATCGCGGACATGGCCGCGATGATGCCGAAGACCAGGAAGAAGAACCCGCCCGCCTTGGCCATGTAGACCGGCATGAGCGGCATGCCCACGACGTTCTTCTCGGTCTTGCCCGGGCCCGCCCACTGGGTGTGCTTGTGGTAGAAGACCAGGATCAGGTGCGCGACCAGCAGGCCCAGCATGATGCCCGGGATGAGCAGCACGTGGATCGTGAAGAAGCGCGGGATGACGTCGGTGCCGGGGAACTCCCCGCCGAACAGGAACATCTGGATGTACGTGCCGACCAGCGGCACGGCCAGCACCGCACCCTCCATGAACCGGATACCGGTGCCGGAGAGCAGGTCGTCGGGGAGCGAGTACCCCATGAACCCGTCGAAGAAGCCCAGGAAGAGCAGCAGGAAGCCGAAGAGCCAGTTGATCTCGCGGGGCTTGCGGAACGCGCCGGTGAAGAAGACGCGCATCATGTGCACGAACATCGCGGCGACGAAGACGATCGCGGCCCAGTGGTGGATCTGACGGATCAGCAGACCGCCGCGGACCTCGAAGCTGATGTTCAGCGTCGAGGCGTAGGCCTCCGACATCCGGATGCCGTTCAGCGGCGCGTAGGAGCCGTTGTAGACGACCTCGCCCATGCTGGGCTTGAAGAACAGGGTGAGGTAGACACCCGTCAGCAGGATGATGACGAAGGTGTAGAGGCAGATCTCACCGAGCATGAAGGACCAGTGGTCCGGGAAGATCTTGCGCAGGTTGGCCTTGGCCAGGGAGTAGACCCCGAGCCGGCCGTCCACCCAGTCCGCGGCGGCTTCCGCCTTGTTCGCGGGCTTTTCTCGGGTGCTGGCCGGAGCGGCCTGCTTGGTACGGGTGGTCGCGGAACTCATGCGCGGCGCTCCCAGAAGCTCGGGCCGACGGGCTCGGCGAAGTCCTCGGTGGCGACCAGGAAGCCGTCGGCGTCGGTGGTGATCTTCAGCTGCGGCAGCGGGTGGCCGGCCGGGCCGAAGATCACGCGAGCGCCGTCCGACAGGTCGAAGGTCGACTGGTGGCAGGGGCAGAGCGCGTGGTGGGTCTGCTGCTCGTAGAGGCTGATCGGGCAGCCGACGTGGGTGCAGATCTTCGAGTAGGCGAGCACGCCCTCGAAGCCCAGCTGACGCGACTTGTCGTCCTTGATGTCCTCCGGCTGGAGGCGGATCAGCATCAGCGCGTCCTTGGCGATGGCCTGCTGGAAGTCCTCGTCGGACTCCTGCAGACCCTCCGGGCGCTGGGCGGACGGCCCGGGCTTGGCGAAGGTCAGCGAACCGACCGAGATGTCCTCGGCCTTCATCGGCTCATCGGTGTTCATGTTGATGAGCCGGATCGGCTGGTTCGCGGTGGCCTCCACCCAACCGGTGTGGATCAGCTTCTTCTCCGGCAGCGGACCGAGGTCGCGCAGCAGCACGACGCCGGCCAGCGGCACCAGGGCCATCGAGCCGATCATGGTGTTGCGGATCATCTTGCGGCGGCCGAAGCCGGACTCGGCGGCACCGGTCTTGAACTGCTCGATGACGTCCGCGCGGACCTCGTCGTCAGCCTCGATCGGGTGGCGCTCGGCCGGCATCTCGACGTCCGACATCAGGGTGCGGGCCCAGTGGACCGCGCCCGCGCCGATGCAGAAGAGCGCCACACCCAGGGTCATGCCGAGCGCGAAGTTGAGCGCGCTGACGTGGCCCAGCGGGAAGATGTAGACGATTCGGTCGGCGTCGATGCTCGCGTAGGAGGCGATGAAGCCCACCGTCGCCAGCATCGAGATGACGAACATCAGCGACACCTGGCGCTCGGCCCGCTTGGCGGCCCGCTCGTCGATGTCGGTGCGCCGCGGCTGGTGGGCCGGCAGGCCCGGGTCCGCGAACGGGTTCTCGGCAACGGCGAGGTCGCCGTGCCCCTCGGAGGCGTGTGCCTCCGGCAGCTTGTCGTCTGACATGTCGTGGCTCATGACTTCTTGGCCTTGGTGGTGTGGGCGGCGACCCAGATCGCGATGGCGATGAGAGCGCCGAGACCGAAGATCCAGCCGAACAGGCCCTCGGTCACCGGACCGAGGCTGCCCAGCGACAGACCACCGGGGTTGGGAGCCTCATTGGCCTGGTAGCGGACGAACGCCACGATCTGCTGCTTCTGCTTCTCCGGCATGGTGCTGTCCGGGAAGGCGGGCATGTTCTGCGGGCCGGTCTGCATGGCCTCGAAGATGTGCTTCGGGTCCACGTTCTCCAGCGACGGGGCGTACTTGCCCTGAGTCAGGGCGCCACCCGCACCGGCGAAGTTGTGGCACTGCGCGCAGTTGGTGCGGAACAGCTCGCCGCCCTTGGAGACGGCGTCCTTCTCGTTGGTCGTGTACTGCTCCGAGGTCGGGGTGACCGGGCCGGGGCCGAGCGAGGCGACGAACGCGGCCAGCTGGTCGATGTCCGACTGGCTGTAGATGTTCCTCTTCTTCGGGACCTGGGCGCCCGGCTGCTGAGCGGGCATCCGGCCGGTGCCGACCTGGAAGTCGACCGCGGCGGACCCGACGCCCACCAGGCTCGGACCGTCACTGCTGCCCTGGCCGTTGAGGCCGTGGCAGGAGGAGCAGCCCACGGCGAAGAGCTTCTTGCCCTCGTCGATCGCGAGCGACTGCGACGAGCTGTCAGCCTGTGCCCGCTCGGCGGGCGCGAACGCGGCGTACAGCCCCCCGGAGGCCACCAGGGCGAAGAGTAGGACGACCAGCGCCGCCAGTGGGTGGCGCCGTCGTGCGGAGAGCTTTTTCACGGAATAACCCCGGTGTCAGGATCTGGTCGGCTGGTGTGGGCCCGGCGCGCGGGTCGGCGTCGGCAGGGTGTCGGCACTGGCGATGGACCCGTCGCCCTAGGGCTCGGGTCCGGCCGGCGGCCAGCGACCTGATCGGCTACTTGATCAGGTAGATGGTCGCGAAGAGGCCGATCCAGACCACGTCGACGAAGTGCCAGTAGTACGACACGACGATCGCCGCGGTGGCCTGCTCGTGCGTGAACCGCTTGGCCGCGTACGTCCGTCCCAGGACCAGCAGGAAGGCGATCAGACCGCCCGTCACATGCATACCGTGGAACCCGGTGGTCAGGTAGAACACCGTGCCGTACGGATCCGAGGACAACGAGAGGTGGTCCTTCTTCACCAGCGAGGTGTACTCGTAGATCTGACCGCCGATGAAGATCGCGCCCATCACGAACGTGATCGAAAACCACGACCGGAGCTTCTTCACGTCACCGCGCTCGGCGGCGAAGACGCCGAGCTGGCAGGTGAGCGAGGAGAGCACCAGGATCGTGGTGTTCACGGAGGAGAAGGGGACGTTGAGGGCATGCGCCTTCTCGGCCCAGAAGTCTGGTCCCTTCACGGAGCGGGCCGTGAAGTACATCGCGAAGAGGGCCGCGAAGAACATCAGCTCGGAACTCAGCCAGACGATGGTTCCGACGCTGGTCATGTTCGGTCGATTGACCGATCCATGTGCGTGCCCGGTTTCTGTTGCTGTTGCTGTCGCCACGACCGTCATTATGTCGGTCCCTTATTCCGTCTTCACGCCGGGGGGTGTCCCTCGGAGTGTCCGGTGCGTGCGGTATGCCCGGATGGCCGCCACCAGGTGCGCAGTGAGGCGGCGAGCCGCGCGGGCCGGACGGGATTCGTCGTCCGATGCGACTTTTCTGACGGTCCGTCCGCTCGGATCACCCCTTCGCCGGGCGTGTCCTGACGCCCCAAGGGGTGCGGAGCGGGGTAGGGCGTGGGCCGTCCGGGTGGTCTGTGCGGGCGAGGGTGACGGCCGTACACCCGGACGGGTGAGGGTGGTCCGGCCGCCACTTGTCGCCGGCGCCGAACAGATCGCGCCGCGGGCTCACCGGGACGGGTGATCGGGAGTAGCATCCGGAAGTGGTGGACGTGGTCCGGATCACATTTCGCGCCACATCGCACCAGCGGTATGGGGGACGTAAGTGAGGCACCCCCTCTGACACCTGGGAGCAGGGCCCATGGCGCACACGAACGACGAGACACTCACCGTTCTCGTCTACAGCGACGACCGCAACACCCGCGCGCAGGTCAGTGCGGCGCTGGGCCGGCGGCCCGCCGCCGACCTGCCGGAGCTGACCTACCTGGAGTGCGCCACCACCCCGGCGGTGCTGCGCGCCCTGGAGAAGGGCGGCGTGGACCTCTGCGTGCTGGACGGCGAGGCCGTGCCGGCCGGCGGCCTGGGCCTGGCCCGCCAGGTCAAGGACGAGATCTACGGCTGCCCGCCGGTGCTGGTGCTGATCGGCCGGCCGCAGGACTCCTGGCTGGCCGCCTGGAGCCGGGCGGACGCGGCGATCTCCCACCCGGTGGACCCGGTGGCGCTGGCGGACGCCGCCGCCGCCCTGCTGCGCGCCCGCTTGGGCGCCCGCAGCCTCTCGCAGTAGCGGGGCGTCTCAGCAGGAGAGAAGGGCCGCCGTCGACGGGACGGCGGCCCCCGCGTGCTGGATAGGCTGGCCGCATTCTTTCCGAGCACCCGGATGCGAGCTGGAGACGGCCATGGCGAATGTGAACCCTGCGAACGGCGGCACCGACCCCGTGCAGGTGAGCGGCAGCTGGCCGGACGTCCTGACGGCCCTGCTGAGCGGCGCGGACCTGTCCCGGCAGGATGCGGCCTGGGCGATGGACCAGATCATGAGCGGCGAGGCCAGCCCGGTCCAGGTGGCCGGCTTCATGGTCGCGCTGCGCGCCAAGGGCGAGACGGTCGACGAGATCACCGGCCTGGTCGAGGCGATGTACGCGCACGCCGAGCCGCTGCACATCCCCGGCCCCGCGGTGGACATCGTCGGCACCGGCGGCGACCGGGCGAAGACCGTCAACATCTCCACCATGTCGGCCATCGTCGCGGCGGCGGCCGGCGCCAAGGTGGTCAAGCACGGCAACCGGGCGGCCTCCTCGGCCAGCGGCGCCTCCGACGTGCTGGAGCGGCTCGGGATCCGGCTGGACCTGAGCCCCGCGCAGGTCGCGGCGGTCGCCGAGGAGGTCGGCCTGACCTTCTGCTTCGCCGCCAGGTTCCACCCCGCGATGCGGCACGCCGCCACCGCCCGCAGCGGCCTGGGGGTGCCGACCGCCTTCAACATCCTGGGCCCGCTGACCAATCCGGCCAAGGTGACGGCGCACGCGATCGGCTGCTTCGACACCCGGCTGGCCGCCCTGATCGCCGGCGTGCTGGCCCGGCGCGGCTCCACCGCCCTGGTCTTCCGCGGCGACGACGGGCTGGACGAGCTGACCATCTGCACCACCTCGCGGGTCTGGATCGTGAGCGGCGGCCAGGTGACCGAGACCGCCTTCGACCCGCGCGAGGTGGGCATCGAGCCGGTCGGCATCGAGACCCTGCGCGGCGGCGACCCCGAGTACAACGCGGACGTGGCGCGCCGGGTGCTGGCCGGCGAGCGCGGGCCGGTCCGGGACGCGGTGGTGCTCAACTCGGCGGCGGCGCTGGTGGCGCTCGACCTCACCGGGGCGCCGCTGGCCGAGCAGATGGCGGCCGCGATGCTGCGCACCGCCGCCGCCATCGACTCCGGGGTGGCCCAGGACACCCTGAAGCGCTGGGCGGAGGCGACGGCGCGGGCCTGAGACCCCGTCAGACGTGAGACCCGTAGGTCGCTGACCTGCGGGTCTCACGTCTGTCCGGATGGCGGAACGGTGTTTGACCACTCCTCGGTCGCTGACCTAGAGTCTTGGCCAGGTCATGAGTGACAGCGCGACAAGCCCCAGCTTGCTGTCCGGCAACCCTCCGTCCGTGGCGGGGTGCCCTGGGTGAAGACCGGGCCAGACGGCGACCAGTCCGTCCGGCAAGCGCGGACCACCGGTGGCTTTTGCGTACTCCCGGGGTCCAGATCCCAGAGGAGTGCACCGCCATGTCTCTCTCCACCACCGTCTGCGGCCCGCTCGCCGTCCTCGGCGCCGACGTCGAGGTCCCGCTGGTCTCCGGCGAGAAGGTCACCTACGCCGCGCTCGACTACGCCGCCAGCGCCCCCGCCCTCCAGCGGGTCTGGGACGACGTCGCCGCCTACGCCCCCTACTACGGCAGCGTGCACCGCGGCGCCGGCTACCTCTCGCAGCTCTCCACCGACCTGTTCGAGCAGAGCCGGCGCACCGTCGAGGAGTTCCTGGACCTGCGCGAGGGCGACCAGGTGGTCTTCACCCGGGCCACCACCGACTCGCTCAACCTGCTGGCGGGCGCGCTGCCGGCCGGCACCCGGGTCTTCGTCTTCGAGACCGAGCACCACGCCTCGCTGCTGCCCTGGCGCCGCGAGGGCGTCACCGTCAGCTACCTGCGCGCCCCGCGCTCGCACGCCGAGGCGGTCGCCGCGCTGGAGCAGGCGCTGACCGAGCACCCCAGCGGCCCGCGGCTGTTCTGCGTCACCGGCGCCTCCAACGTCACCGGCGAACTGTGGCCGGTCGCCGAGCTGACCGAGGCCGCCCACCGGCACGGCGCCCGGGTGGTGCTGGACGCCGCCCAGCTCGCCCCGCACCACCGGCTCTCGGTGCGCGAGCTGGACGTGGACTGGGTGGCCTTCTCCGGGCACAAGCTCTACGCGCCGTTCGGCTCCGGCGTGCTGGCCGGGCGCAGCGACTGGCTGGACGCGGCCGAGCCGTACCTGGCCGGCGGCGGCGCGACCCGGACGGTGGCCCGCGAGGCGGACGGCTCGGTGGCCGTCGAGTGGAACCGGGGCCCGGCGCGGCACGAGGCCGGCTCGCCGAACGTGATCGGCGCCTACGCCGTCGCCTCCGCCTGCCGGGCGCTCAGCGAGGCCGGCTTCGACGCGCTGGAGGCCCGCGAGCAGCAGCTGATCGCCCGTCTGAAGGCCGGACTGGCCGAGATCCCCGAGGTCCGGGTGCTCAGCCTGTTCGGCGAGGACGCGCCGCGGGTGGGCGTGCTCTCCTTCGTCGTGCAGGGCTGGAACAGCTCGCACTTCTCGGCCGCGCTCTCGGCCGAGTACGGCATCGGCGTGCGCGACGGGCTGTTCTGCGCGCACCCGCTGGTGCGGACCCTGCTCGGCGGCGAGGAGGCGGCTCCCTCCGAGTGCGGGGCGCCGGAGGCCTCGCTGCCCGGGGAGCGCAGCCTGAACGCGATCCGGGTCAGCTTCGGCGCCGGGACCCCCGACGAGCACCTGGAGCGCTTCCTGGGCGCCGTCCGCGAGCTGGTCACGGACGGCGCGCGCTGGAGCTACCGCAGCGAGGGCGGCCGCTGCGTGGCCGACACCCGGCGCTGATCAGCCGTCGAGGCCGAGTGCGAACGCCGCCTCCAGATCGTGCTGGGAGTAGGTGCGGAAGGCGATCTGGGTCTCGGTGTGCTCGACCCCCGGCACCTTGTTGAGCCGGCCCGGGATCACCTCGGCCAGGTCGTCGTGCCGGCGCACCCGGACCATCGCCACCAGGTCGTAGCCGCCGGTCACGGAGTAGACCTCGCTGACACCCTCGATGGCGGCGATCGCCTCGGCGATCTCGGGGATCCGGTCGACGCTGGTCTTGATGAGCACGATGGCGGTGATCACGAGGGAGCTCCTGAGTAGGGAGAAGTCCGCCCAGCGTATCGGGGACGCCGGGCGGCCAGGTGGACGGCCAGGAAGCCGGCCGCGAAGCCGATCACGTGGGCCGGGTAGGCGACCCCGGGAGCGGCCTGGCGGGCGGACCACCACTGCAGGACGAACCACAGGCCCAGCACCAGCCAGGCCGGGAAGCGCAGCGGCAGGAAGAGCAGCAGCGGCACCAGGGTGGTGATCCGGGCCTTCGGGTAGAGCCGCAGGTAGCCGCCGAGCACCCCGGCGATCGCGCCCGAGGCGCCGACCAGCGGGCGCAGCGAGTCGAGGCCGGTGGCCGCGGTCAGCGCGTAGCCGTAGGCCGCCAGCGCCCCGGCGGCCAGGTAGAAGAGGAGGAACCGGGCCCGGCCCAGCCGCTCCTCCACACCGGCCCCGAAGACGAAGAGGAAGAGCATGTTGCCCAGCAGGTGCACCCAGCCGCCGTGCACGAAGAGCGAGCTGAGCAGCGAGAGCGGCGGGCTCTTGGCGGGCGTGACGGTCAGCGGGCAGCCCGGCACCGGGGGAGCGGCGGCGGCCAGCTGGGCGGCGCTCAGCGGACGGTCGTCCAGCAGTTCGGCGGGGACCGCGCCCCAGCGCTGCTGGTAGCGCTGCGCCGCGCAGGCCCGCTCGGCGGCGCCGGTGCCGTAGGCCGGGTTGAGGCCGCTGGGGCCGAGCAGGAAGACCAGGCAGTTCGCCGCGATCAGCAGGTAGGTGACGAGCGGGGCCGGGTCGCGACGGTCGGCCTCGTCCTGCTGCTGGATCGCCATGGACCGATCTATTCCGCGCCGGCGCCGCGCTGACACCGCGGTGTGCTGCGACCGGGTTACCGCGGGCCCGTTCCGGCGGTCCGGCGGGCGCCTTGGTAACCGGTATCCGGTGCCCGGCGTCCTGGGGCCAGGCCCTAGGCTGGAGGCCTGGCCGGAGCACTGGCCCGGACCAGGGACCAGAGATGAGGACCCCGCCCATGACCGTCCCCGCGCCCACCGCAGAGACCCGCTGGCGATGCACGCTCTGCGGCAATCTGACCCGATTCGACGTGACGCGCTCCTCCCGGGTGGTCGAGTACGTCCACCTCGATCTGGCGGGCGAGCCGAAGGTGGAGGAGCGCGAGGTGCTCAGCGAGACCCTGGAGTCGGTGCGCTGCCGCTGGTGCAACGCGGTCGACCAGGTCGAGCTGGTGGCCCGTCCCGGAGCCGAGACCGAGGCCTGACGACCGCGCCGACCTGGGCCGGTGTGCGGCTGGTGTGTGGCGTGGTGTCCGCCGGGGCAGGTTCACGCGACAATTGCACAGAGCGATGACATGAGGGCACCGGCAGCCCGCCGGGCGGCCCCCGCAGACCAGGATCGGAGCCGAGGACGCGATGGACGCAGCGAGGGAGGCCGCCGAGCCGCAGGGGCAGCCGCCCGCCGGCGGACCGGTCGTTCCGGAGTTCCCTGACGAGGCGTTCGGGGAGTCCTCGGCGCCCGACGTGGTGCCCGAGTCCGTAGCGCCCGAGTTCGTGGTGCCCGAGTCCGTGCTTTCCGAGTCCGTCGATCTGGACGGGTTCGCGGACCAGGACACGGAGCAGGACGAGGACGAGGACGAGGCGGCGGAGCCCGTCGAGCAGCTGGACCGCCCGCTGCCCGAGGGCGTCCGCCGCCGGGTGGTCGGCCTGGCCGCGGACGCGCTGGGCGGCCTGCCCGCGGCCGAACTGCCGGCGGGCCTGCGCCCGTACGCGAAGTTCACCCCGGCTCGGCGGGCCAAGTACGCGGGTACGGCGCTGGCCGCCGCGCTGGAGGCCGAGCCGGTCTTCCGGCTGCGGATAGCGGACCGGCTGCGGCTCGGCCAGCCCGACCTGGTCAGGGCGCTGGAGGCGGGCAGCGTGCCCGGCGCGGCCGAGCCGCTGGACGTGGCCGCGGCGGCCTACCTGCTGCGGCCCAAGGGCTGGGCCAGGCTGGTCACCGAGGCGGGCGAGCAGGTGGAGCGGGCCGGCGCCGAGGGCGCCGCCGCCGAGTCGGCGCGGCTGGTCGAGAAGCTCCAGGAGGAGCTGGCCGCCGTCCGCAGCACGGCCCGGACCGACCTGGACCGCCAGCGCGCCGAGTCGGAGGACACCCGCAAGGAGCTGGAGTCGCTGCGCAAGAAGCTGCGCAGCCTGGAGAGCGACACCCGCCGGGCCCAGGCCGAGGTCAAGAAGCTGCAGGCCGAGCTGGCCGCGCAGTCGGCCGCCGGCAGTACCGAGCGCGGCGCGGCGGAGAGCGAGAACCGGCGCCTCAAGCACCGGATCGGCGAGCTGGAGACGACGCTGGACTCGCGCCGCCGCTCGGCCCGGGAGGGGCGCAGCGTCGAGGACATGCGGCTGCGGCTGCTGCTGGACACGGTGCTGCAGTCGGCCCAGGGCCTGCAGCGCGAGCTGGCGCTGCCGGTCACCCAGCTGCACCCGGCCGATTTGGTGGACGCGGTGGTGCCCGGCTCCGCCTCCCCGCACGACGTGGCCCGCCGAGCGCTGGCGGAGGACGATCCGGCGCTGCTGGACCAGCTGCTGGCGATCCCTCAGGTGCACCTGGTGGTGGACGGCTACAACGTGACCAAGACCGGCTACCCGACGCTGCCGCTGGAGCAGCAGCGGATGCGGCTGCTGGGCGGTCTGGCGATGCTGGCGCAGCGCACCCAGGCCGAGGTGACCTGCGTCTTCGACGGCCAGGACCTGGACGTGCCGGTGATCATGGCGCCGCCGCGCGGGGTGCGGGTGCGGTTCAGCCGGACCGGGCAGACCGCCGACGAGCTGATCCGCCAGCTGGTCCGGGCCGAGCCGCAGGGCCGTCCGGTGGTGGTGGTCTCGGCCGACCGGGAGGTCGCCGACGGCGTGCGCAAGGCCGGCGCGCGCCCCGTTGCCTCCGTTCTGCTGCTGAATCGGCTCGCCCGCGCCTGAGCGCCTGGATACAGCCGGTGTCCAGGGGGTGTGAACTCGGTGAAGGGCGCTCCGCCGAAGGAAGTTCGTGGCGGCGGGGGAGTGGCGCAAAGATGTGATCTTCACTAGGGTCTGGCGTCAAACCTATTTTTCCGGCCACTCATCCGAATGGGTGAGACCGCAGGAAGAAGGAGCTGTCCCTTGGCGTCCCACCGCCGTCCCAAGCAGCCGAGCCGCGCGCGGGTCACCGTGCTCACCGCCGCTGCCGCGACCGCGGTCGCGCTCTCCGCGCAGACCGGCGCCCACGCCGACCCGAAGCCGTCCAAGGACGACGTCAAGGCGCAGATCGACAAGCTCAACTCGGACCAGGAGGTCGCCTCCGAGGCCTACAACGCGGCCAAGGAGCGCGGCGACCAGCTGCGGACCCAGGCGGCGCAGCTGCAGGACCAGGTGGCGCGCAGTCAGGACCAGGTGACGCAGCTTCAGTCGGGGCTGGCGGCGGTGGCCGGGGACCAGTACCGCAACGGCGGGATCGACCCCGCGGTGCAGCTGATGCTGAACTCCAACCCGACCACGTATCTGGACCAGTCCGCCAGCATGCAGTTGGCGACCTCCACCCAGACCGACGCGCTCAAGTCGCTCCAGGGCGAGCAGCGCAAGCTGGACCAGGAGAAGCAGGAGGCCGCGGCGACGCTGGCCGAGCTGGACCGCTCCACCAAGGAGCTGAACGACTCCAAGGCCCAGGTGCAGGCCAAGCTCGCCGAGGCCAACAAGCTGCTCAACTCGCTGAGCGCCGCCGACCGGGCCGCCCTGCAGCAGGCCGACCGCGCCTCGCGCGGCAGCACCCGGGTCGACCTCAGCACCCTCCCGCCGGCCTCCGGCTACGCGGGCGCCGCGGTCAGCGCGGCGCTGAGCAAGCTGGGTCACTCCTACGTCTGGGGTGCCAGCGGCTCCACCTACTTCGACTGCTCGGGGCTCACCCAGTGGGCGTACGGACAGGCCGGCGTCTCGCTGCCGCGGACCACCTACGAGCAGGCCACCATCGGCTCCCGGGTGCCGAGCCTGGCCCAGGCGCAGCCCGGTGACCTGATCATCTACGGCAGCGACCAGCACCACGTGGGCATGTACATCGGCAACAACCAGGTGGTGCACGCGCCGCACACCGGCGACGTGGTGCGGATCGCCGACGCCAACTCGATCGGCCAGATCAACACGATCCGCCGGCCCTGACGCCCGGTCGGTCCGCCCGCCATCGCGCTGACGGGGGGTCGGTCCGGCCGCCGCGGTGGCGAACTGACGTGGCGCCATGTCCGCTCTGTGACGTGCGCCACGTTCTGCCGTTGCGATGATCACCCGCCCGTGACGCTCCTATCACCCACAGTCAAAGTTCGTGGTTTTTTCCGACAAGGATTTGAACGGATCACGGTTCTGTTACTAGGGTCGGCAGTCGAGCCGCCACGATGGTGATCACCCGACCCGGGTGACAGTGGGGGCACCGCCGAGTCCGGAATGCAGCACGGGTGGTCGAAGTTGACCGCCCGACGGGGAAACTTCCCGTGAGGGAGCTGCGGACCGGAGCCGGGGAACCACGTTCCTCGGGGTGAATCGGCGCCAGGTCGGCCTGACGGCCGGTGAGGCGTCGTAGGGCATCTCTTCCAGCCCGAACCCGTCAGCTCACCCGGTAGGCGGACGTAGGAAGAAGGAGCCCGCCTTCGTGGCGTCCCATCGTCGTCCCAAGCCTGTCGGCCGTGCCCGCGCTTCATTCCTGACCGCGGCCGCGGCCACCGCGGTCGCACTCTCCAGCCAGACCGGCGCCCACGCCGACCCGGCGCCCACGCTGGAACAGGTCACCAAGCAGGTCGACGACCTGAACGCGCAGGCGGAGGCGGCCAGCCAGACGCTGATCGGCGCGCAGGACAAGCAGCAGGAGCAGCAGAAGCAGGTCGGCCAGCTGCAGGACCAGGTGGCCCGGCAGCAGGACCAGGTCGCCCAGCTCCAGTACGGGCTGGCCCAGGTCGCCGCCGACCAGTACGCCTCCGGCGGCATCTCGCCGACCGTCCAGCTGATGCTCAACGGCAGCCCGGAGACCTTCCTCAACCAGGCCGGCTCGCTCAACCAGCTGAACAGCACCCAGTCCGACACCCTCAAGTCCTTGCAGGCCGAGCAGCGCAAGCTCGACCAGGACAAGACGGAGGCCAGCGGCAAGCTCGCCGAACTGGACGCCACCACGCAGAGCCTCAAGGCGGTCAAGGACGACGCCCAGGCGAAGCTCGCCAAGGCCCAGGCGCTGCTCAACTCGCTGACCGAGCAGCAGCGCCAGGCGATGGCCGCCGCCGAGGCGAAGGCCGCGGCCGACGCCAAGGCCGCCGCCGACAAGGCGGCCGCGGACGCCCAGCGCGCCTCGCGCAGCGCCCCCGCCGCCGGCCGCACCGACCTGAGCACCACCGCGGCCTCGGCGCCCGCCGCGCCCGCCGCCCCGGCGGCCGGCAACTCGCGCGCCGCCGCCGCGATCGCCGCCGCCGTCAGCAAGCTCGGCTCGCCGTACCTCTACGGTGCGACCGGCCCGGACTCCTTCGACTGCTCCGGCCTCACCCAGTGGGCGTACGCGCAGGCCGGCGTCTCGATCCCGCGCACCACGTACGAGCAGGCCACCATCGGGACCCGGATCAGCGGGATCGGCAACGCCCAGCCCGGCGACCTGATCATCTACGGCGGCGACCTGCACCACGTCGCGCTGTACGTGGGCGGCGGCCAGGTCATCCACGCCCCCCACACGGGCGCGGTGGTCCGCTACGAGAGCGCCACGATGGAGTCCATCGGGGTCATCGTGCGCCCCTGAGCTGCGATTCCTCGTATCCGGACGGCCCGGTCTCCACCTGGAGACCGGGCCGTCGGCGTTGCCGGGGTCGAGCGAATGTCCGATGAGGGATCAAATAGTCGCATTGGCAAGGGTTTGGACTCGCTCGCCGGGACTCGCTAACGTCGGCGCTCGGACCTCGACTGGATCCTCCGTGGTCCTCCGCTTCCCCGGCGAAATGGAGCCGTCGCCTCATGGTGATCCCGCACCGCCCGACCCACCCCGGCCGTTCCCCCCAGCCGGGCGCCGCGCGACGGCTCGCCCGGGCGCTGGCGGTCACCGCCGCCGCGACCACGGCGCTGGCGATAACGGCTGCGGGCGGCGCACAGGCGGTGCCGGGCGCGCCGATGACGGACCGCAAGACCGTCAAGGCCCAGGTCGACCAGCTCTACGCGCAGGCCGAGCAGGCCTCCGAGCAGTCCAACGCCGCCGCCGAGGAGCAGAAGCGCCTGCTGGCCGAGGCCGGCACCCTGCAGCAGGAGGTGGCCGAGGGGCAGGACGCGCTCAACCGGATGCAGGGTCAGCTGGCCACCGTCGCGGGGGCCGAGTACCGGTCCGGCGGCATGGACCCCTCGGTGCAGCTGATGCTCTCCTCGGACCCGGCCGGCTACCTGGACCGGGCCCGCTCGCTGGGCCAGGCCGCCGAGCAGCGCGCCGCCTCGCTGCACGAGGTGGTGGAGCAGCAGCGCCGGCTCGACCAGCGGCGTTCCGAGGCGACCGGCAAGCTGGCCGAACTGGACGGCGTGCGCAAGTCCCTGGCACAGAGCAAACAGGACGTCCAGCAGCGGCTGGGGCACGCGCAGGCACTGCTGGACAGCCTGACCGCGGGCGAGCGCGCCCAGCTGGTCACGCAGGACGCGCACGAGGCGCACGAGCGGGCCGCGAACGGGGCCGCCAAGGTGGACCTGGGCAACCAGCCGCCCTCCTCGGACCGGGCCGCGATCGCGCTGGCCGCGGCGCTCGGCAAGCTCGGCTCGCCCTATGTCTACGGATCCACCGGGCCGGGTACCTTCGACTGCTCGGGTCTGATGTACTGGGCCTGGCGGCAGGCCGGAGTGACCCTGCCGCGGACGTCGCAGCAGCAGGCGTTCGGCGGGCAGCGGGTGAGCCTGGCCGAGGCCCGGCCGGGAGACCTGGTGATCTTCTTCAGGGACATGCACCACGTCGGCATGTACGCCGGCGGCGGTGTGGTCGTGCACGCGCCGTACCCCGGTGCCCGGGTCCGCTACGAGAGCGTCTCGGCGATGCCGGTGGCGGCGGTGGTGCGGGTCTGAGCGGCGACGAGCCCCTGGTGACCAGTCTGCCCCCGGAGCCGGTCGCGCCCCGGGGGCTGTCCCGGCGTGCCGCGCTGCTGCTGGCGGCCGGCGCGCTGACCCAGCTCTCGCTGCCCGCGGCCCAGCCCCGCCCGGCGCCGGCCGCCGCCACCGGGCCGGGCGGCGCGCGGCTCGACGGGCTGCTCGCCGCCCACGCCGCGGCGCTGCGCGGCGGCCCGCTGGCGGCCCTGCCGCTGGCCGAGCTGTCCTACCGGCTGACCGGTGTGGACGGCGCCCGGCTCTCGGCCGAGCTGTCCTACCGGTTCCAGGGCTTCGACGAGTACCCGGCGCTGCTGCAGCGCCGCCTCACGCTCGGCCCGGACGGACGGCCGGCGGCCGAGAGCGCCGCCCCGGGGAGCGCTGCGGCCCCCTGGGACCCGGGACCCGTCCGGCTGGTGCGCGGCGCCTCCTGCCTGGTGCTCGGGCCCGCCGAGCAGACCGAGCTGACCGCCCTGGCGGGCGTCGCCGACCATGCGGTGCCGGCCGTCAGCAAGCTCTGGGGGACCGGCTGGGCGGGTCGGCTGATCCTCCAACTCCCCTCCACGGAGGTGGAGTTCGCCCAGCTGCTGGGAGTCGCGCCGGACGCCTACCAGGGCATAGCCGCGGTCACCAGCGCCGCCGCCGGGGCGCCCGTGCACACCGCCGCGGACCGGATCCTGATCAACCCGGAGGCCTACCGGCAGCTCAGCGCCGTCGGCAAGCGGGTGGTCACCACGCACGAGTCCACCCACGTGGCGACCCGGGCGGACACCCACCCGTGGACCCCGCTCTGGCTCTCCGAGGGCGTCGCCGACTACACCGGCTACCTCGGCACCGGGCGCACCGCCAAGCAGATCGCCCCCGAACTCGCCCGGGACGTGGCGGCCGGCCGGGTGCCGACCGCGCTGCCGCTGGACGGCGACTTCGCGGCGGGCTCGCAGGGCATCGCCCAGGCCTACGAACTCTCCTGGCTGGCCTGCGACCTGATCGCCCGTAAGTACGGCCAGCCGAAACTCGTCCAGCTCTACCGGGCGGTCGGCGCGGCCGGCCCGGGCCAGGGGCGCGAGCAGCAGCTGGACCAGGTCTTCCAGCGCGAACTCGGCTTCGGGATCGCCCGGTTCACCAAGGACTGGGTCAACGAGGTGCTCCGCCAGCTGCGCTGAGCCTTCCGGGGTCAGCGCTGCGCGTCGGAGGAGGACTGCACGCCGTCCAGCAGGCTCTGCTCGTAGGCGATGCCCGGGCGCACCGGGTACTGGGTCTCCGGCTCCGCGAGCACCATCGTGGCGGCCTGCGGGGCGTCCCCCTTGGTCGACTGCCAGAGCCGGCGTCCGGAGAGCACGGTCGCAACCAGCAGCAGCAGGTTGCGCGCGGTCAGGATGGCCACGCCCCACGGCTGGCTGTTGACGATCTGACCGAACATCACCGGGAACTCCAGCGTGGTCAGCAGCGTCGCCACCAGGATCATCACCGCCACCGGCTTCTGCCCGGTGCCGCGAACCGTCAGGCAGACCGCCGCCAGGCCGACCAGCCAGACCATGTACTGCGGGCTGATCACCCGGCTGGTCACGGTGAAGATCAGCAGCGCGGTGAGGGCGGCGTCGTAGGTGGTGGAGGGCTGCCAGCGGCGCGCCCGCAGCCGCCACAGCAGCAGCCAGGCGAAGCCGGTCACGGTGGCGGCGACCGAGAGCTTGGAGATCACCGTCACCCACGGGCCGAGCAGCTCGACCGAGCCGTAGTTCATCGAGACCAGGCCGTGCCAGCCGCCGAACAGCCGGGCCAGGTGGATCGGCAGCGCGCCCAGCGACTCCACCTCGATGCCGCGGTCGGCCTGGAAGGTGAGGAACTCGAAGGCGCCGTTCATCCCGGCGGCCAGCAGGAAGGCCAGGGCGCTCAGGGTGGCGGCCGCGGCCGTCCAGGAGCGGCGGGTGCGCCGGCCGCGCGGGGTGCCGGCCAGGGCGAGCAGCGGCCAGAGCTTGATCAGGCCGCCCAGGCCGAGCAGGATGCCGCCCAGGACCGGTCTGCGCAGCAGCACCAGCAGGCCGGCCACCGCGATGGCGGTGACCAGGATGTCGTAGCGGCAGTAGACGGTCGGCCCGAGCAGCGGCACGCCGACCACCCAGATCCAGCCGCCCGCCAGGCTGCGGCCCCGGCGCATGCCGTTGCGGACCAGCATCACCATGGCGACCGCGTCCAGCACGCCGCAGATGACGTAGAAGGAGATCAGGTAGGACCAGGGCAGCAGGCCGGGCAGCAGCATCACCAGCGCGGCGCCGGGCGGGTACTGCCAGGTCACGTCGTCCATCGGGAAGGTGCCGGTCTGCAGCACCCCGTACCAGCCGTGGTAGATCACCGAGATGTCGGTGGTGACGTCCAGATTGCTGATCCTGACGATGCCGAGCACCATCAGCACGATCAGCACCCGGGTCGCCGCCCAGCCACCGCCGAGCGCCCACAGGGCGCCCCCCGCGGCCGGCGCGGGCGCCGCGGTGAGGGCGGTCGCACCCTGTGCGGGCGCCTCGGCCACGGCCAGACCTCCGCTGCCGCCACCGACCTGCCCGGACGCACCGTCCTCCGCCAACACCACTGCGCTCCCTCGTTCACGTCTGCGTCGCGTCGCCGACTGTCGGCGTCCCGGCATGCCAGCCCGTACGGCAGGCCAGTCTGAACCCGTGTCGACTAGGACTGGCTCAGGGGAGAAACGGTTCCGGTAGGTTCTTCGGTTCCCGACTGGTGGGCATGGTGACCTATGGTACGGATCAGCGAGCGGTGATCCGAGCACCCCCCGACCGAGCGAGCCGTGGCCAGTATGCCCAAGACCCTCATCGTCACCAACGACTTTCCCCCGCGCCCGGGCGGAATCCAGGCCTTCGTCCACAACATGGCACTGCGCCAGGCGCCGGGCAGCATTGTGGTGTACGCCTCATCCTGGGGCGACGGCGAGGAGACGGCCCGGTTCGACGCCGAGCAGCCGTTCCCGGTGATCCGCGACCGGACCACCATGATGCTCCCCACCCCCCGGGTCACCCGGCGGGCCGCCGAGATCCTGCGGGCCGAGGGCTGCGACTCGGTCTGGTTCGGCGCCGCCGCGCCGCTCGGCCTGATGGCGCCCGCGCTGCGCCGGGCCGGCGCGCACCGGCTGCTGGGCATGACGCACGGCCACGAGGCCGCCTGGGCGCAGCTGCCGGGCTCCCGTCAGCTGCTGCGCCGGGTCGGCGAGGGCACCGACCGGCTCACCTACCTGGGCGAGTACACCCGTTCGCGGATCGCCGCCGCGGTGGGCCCGGGGCCCGCCGCGCGGATGCGCCAACTGCCGCCGGGGGTGGACGAGAAGACCTTCCGCCCGGACTCCGGCGGCGCCGAGGTGCGCGAGCGGCTCGGGCTCACCGACCGTCCGGTGGTGGTCTGCGTCTCGCGGCTGGTGCCGCGCAAGGGGCAGGACACGCTGATCGCCGCGATGCCGCGGATCCTGGCCGCCCAGCCGGACGCCGTCCTGCTGATCGTCGGCGGCGGC
>FTKT01034399.1_pt1 | contig 39149 bp, 34 predicted proteins | sample 1658271 | NCBI WGS metagenome assembly FTKT01 (sample SAMEA3914811, study PRJEB12502) | metagenome | biome: forest; material: soil | place: Canada | collected 2011-08-04 | depth 0.3 m | reverse complement strand
GTCATTCCGGTCAACGTGCTGGCGCCGGTACCGGGCGGTGCTCTCGAGCCCATCCGGGCCCGAATCATCGAGGTGCCGGAGGACGTCGGCCTGGCCATCCTTCGAGATTCAGATTCCGGCTACGTGGCCTACGTCCCCAAGGGCAGCATCGCCGCGGGGCGCGATTTGGTCGTCACTGGCGGCAGCGGCAAAACGATCGCTTGCGCGACCTGCCATGGCGTCGACTTGCGGGGCGTTGCCAATATCCCGCAGATTGCCAGCCGCTCGCCCACGTACATCTTCCGGCAGCTGTACGACTTCAAATCCGGCGCGCGACACGGTGCCACGGGCGCGTTGATGAAGGCGCCCGTAGCCGGCCTGAGCGACAGCGACATGATTTCGATCGCGGCGTATCTCGCATCGATCACGAGCGGGGCGGCAAACTGAACATGAACATCCTCAGGGTTCTCGCACTGGCATTACTGGCGTTCGCGTCCCAATCGTCCTGGGGCAGCCTGGCGATCTCCTCGACGGCGTTTGCAGATGGCGGCGCCGTCCCGAACCTATACGGCGGTACCGCCGGCGACTGCGGTGGCAAAGGAATTTCTCTTCCGGTCGCTTGGTCAGGCCTTCCCGACGGCAGCAAGTCCATGGCGGTCGTCCTCTTCGACATTGACGGAGCCAACGGCCTCGGCGTGTCGCACTGGCTCGCGTACAACATCGCCGCTCGGCGGGGCAGCTTGCGGCAGGGTGAAGCGCAAGCAGATTCGACGGGCATCACCCTTGGCCTAAACGCGTCGGGCGAAGCCCGCTATCGAGGAATGTGTCCCCCCGCCGGCGATGTCGCGCATCACTACATCCTGACGGTCATCGCGACCGATCTCGAACCTGGCGCCATCGCGGCGGGACTGGATCGCGCTGGGCTGTGGCAAGCGCTCAAGGGCCACGTGCTTGCGGCACAAAGTCTCGTGGGGCGCTACGCGCGCTAGCCAGCGGCAGACCCACGCGCACGCTGCTCGAGAAATCGAAGAGTTCGCCAGAAAGAGGAAATCGAATGGCATCCAAGGGTGATCGACCGGAGGACACGTCTGCGTTGGCTGCAGTCGCGGGAAACGGGCTGCTGGATCGACGAGCGCTGCTGCGGCGCGGTCTTGGTGCGACCGGTGCCGCTGCCGGCGCCGTCCTTGCGCCACGGCCCGCGCTGGCCATACCGCTGCAGGATGCGCCCTGGAGTCTGCAAAACGGCGCCCCGACGCCCAGCTATCAGGTGCCATCGAAATATGCATCTTTCGTCGCACGCACCAATGCCAACCCGGACAACCTGCCAAAGGTGACGCAGGCGCGGACGCCGCATCAGCTGATGGATGGCATGATCACGCCGAACGGTCTGCATTTCACCATCGTCCACGCAGGCATTCCCGATATCGATCCAGCGATCCACAGGCTGGTGATCCACGGGTTGGTGAAGCGACCGCTCAGTTTCACGGTCGAAGACCTGCATCGCTACCCGATGGTCTCGCGCATCACGTTCATCGAGTGCGGCGGCAACAGCGCGCCCCTGTTTTCTCCGGAGCCGGTACAAGCCGATGTCCAGGCGTTGCATGGCCTGGTGTCGTGCGCGGAATGGACCGGCGTCAAGCTGTCGACGCTCCTGGAGGAGACCGGTGTCGACCCACGAGCGAAATGGTTCGTCGCCGAGGGGGCTGACGCCCCGCATCTAGATCGCAGCATTCCCCTGTCCAAGGCTTACGATGACGCAATCATCGCTCTGTACCAGAACGGGGAGCCGCTCATGCCCGGGAACGGCTTTCCGATGCGCCTGCTCCTGCCTGGCTACGAAGGCAATACGAACATCAAGTTCCTGCGACGCATCGAACTCACGGTCGAACCGACCATGAGCTACTACGAGTCCCAGGTGTACACGGAGCCCCTGCCGAACGGGAAGGCGTATCGGTTCTTCCTCGTTTCCGAGGTGAAGTCGTTCATCACCTGGCCTTCGTTCGGGCAGAAGCTGACAGGCCCCGGGCTCTACGAGATTTCCGGACTCGCCTATTCCGGCGACGGCGCCATATCGAAGGTGATGGTGTCCGCAGACGGCGGCAAGAGCTGGGGCAAGGCAGCCCTGCAGGATCCTGTCATGAGCAAGGCGTTCACGCGCTTTCGGATGCCGTGGCTGTGGGACGGCGGACCCGCCATCCTGCAAAGCCGGGCCTACGACGAGAAAGGCAACATGCAGCCGACGCGGGCGCAATTCGTCAAGGCCCGCGGGGAGTTCGACAAGGTTCCCGATGTCAAGGCATTCCAGAACCATCACTTCAATGCCATCGTGAGTTGGGCAGTCGACAGCAATGGAGGAGTGAAGCATGCCTACGCGTAGCGCAACCATCGGCACGGGGCTCCTGGCGTTCGCATGCGTCGCCGGCGCCGCCGACCATCAGTTCGTCGGACGGGGCCAGCCGGTGACGGAGAGCGACTTCAAGGCATGGGACATTTCGGTGTTCCCCAGCGGCGCAGGACTGCCCACGGGCAGCGGCACTGCACAGCAGGGTGCGGGCATCTTTGCTTCGAAGTGCGCCGCCTGCCACGGCGACAAAGGCCAAGGAGGACTCGGCCCCGCGTTGATCACGGACATCCAGCGTCACGGCGTCGACGAGGGTACGACCTCGATCGCCAACTATTGGCCGTATTCGACGACGCTGTTCGACTACGTTCGGCGCGCGATGCCCTGGCAGTCGCCACGCTCTCTCGGTGACGAGGAGGTGTACGCACTTGTCGCATTCATCCTCGCGCAAAACAAGTTGATCCCGGACGACGAGGTGGTCGACGCCCGATCGTTGCCCCGGGTGCGAATGCCGAATCGGGACGGCTTCATCATCCACGATCCGAAGTTGACACCACCTTTCGCCGCTCCCTAACGACGAGCGGCCCTAGTTTCACGCCAAATGAGCAGCGACGAAGGGTCCTTCAGCATCCCGCCGTCGGTGCGCACTGAACTGTCTTTTATGGAGAGACTTTTGAAACCTGATCGTCGAGCATTCATGGTCGGCGCTACGAGCGTCGTAGCGTCTCTTGGCGCAACGCGCCTCGCATCGGCTCAAGCCGTGGCTCTTGCCGAGTCCGATGCCGTTGCGCAGTCTCTCGGCTATCGAGAGGACGCGTCGAAAGTCGACGCCAGCAAGTTCACGAAGTACGCGCCAGGTCAGGGCTGTTCGAACTGCGTCTTCTATCAAGGGAAGGGTTCCGATCCCTCTGGCCCCTGCCCGCTCTTCGGCGGCAAACTCGTCAAGGCGCAAGGCTGGTGCAATTCGTATACGCGCAAAGGTTGATTCGGTAGTCTTCGAGGCCGCTCTCGGCATACGCGCCACACCGAGATTCAATCGAGACGATAGGCCCTCAGAGCATCTTGGGTCGCGGCCTATAGAGCCTCCTGTTCGCTGACGTCATTCGCTGGCGCAACAGGAGTAAGCGGGGCTGCATCCTTGACCGAGAAGTAGCCCGCCGAGTCGTTCTCGAAGTGCGGATCCGTGGCGAATCGCACGATGATGCCGGCACCACGGTTCGGATTGCCGATGCGAAGGAACCTGAGCAGTCGCTCAAGCGGAGCGGCAAAGGGCAGTTCACGTCCGAGCCCCATGGCGTTGAACCCTGGGTCGAAGCAGTGGGCTGCGCCCCCCGCGGATGCCAGCCGGCGTGCAAGCTCCATCGAAAACATGATGTTCATCAACTTGGTCCGCCCATAGATCGCGGAGTATCCTAGCTTGGTGAACGGTGCGATATCTTAGAGGACAATCATGTCCACGATCTTGCTCATAGACACGATCGTCGCTGGCTACGAGCTCGAATTCAAGATGGGATGCTGCGCGCTTACGGTAGAGTCGCGTTTCGTTGGCTTTGACGAAAAAAAGTGCTGCCGCAATAGGCGGCCTTATCGCAATGGCGAACTCGCTCAAATGCGTGCCGCGGCGCACTCAACCTCGGCCGTCAGGCGAGGGCCCGAAGTCGGGCGTTAGGTCGCCGAAGCGCTCGTGCTGTCGGTCGCCGCCAGAGCGGTCGCCGGGCTAGCCGAGACAGCCTTCTTCTTCACAGCCTTGCTGGCGACGATCTTCTTGGCGGCAACCTTGATCGACGGCTTTTTCGTCGCCGCGGCGGCCGCCGACGCCTTCGAAGTCGCTCTTTTGGTCACGGTCACGGCGCGCTTGATCGAGGTCTTGGTCACCTTCTTGGCCGACACCCTCTTGACAGGCGCCTTCTGCGCAACGGTCGACTTCTTAGCCGCGGCCGCCGATGCGTGCTCCTTGCCCACTAAAAAGGCGTCGCGATTCGCAGCGCCCGCAATCCAGCCCGGTGCACGGCCAAAGCCCGACCAAGTCGCGCCCGTCTTGGGATCGCGATACTTGGCGACACCTTTGCCGGCGCGTTTGGCGGGCGCCGGCTTGCCACCGACAAACGCCTTTTTGACCGCCGCGCCCTTGCGTACGACGGTCGAAGACAAGTGCTCGAGAGTTACACCGAGCTGACTCATCAGGGCGCGGACTTTGTCGACGGACGCTTTTGTTTCCTGTTCCGCCATGCGCGCCGCCCTAGCTTCGAGCGCGGCGATTTGCTTCTTGATTTCGGCAACGGTGAGTTTGGCCATGGCTTGCTGGGATGGAATGGGAGGACCAATAGTCTAACGCGCGCAGCATCGACGTCAGTCTTGTAACAATCGATGCGCTTCACTGGCCTTCGCTCTACACACGATGGCACCGCGCATTCCAGTCAAGAAACATTCGTCTTGGGCGTTCTACCGCCGATCGAGCTGACGGCGACTAATGGTCTCGCGATATCGCGAGACCTGAAGCCTCATCCTTGCGCGATCGACTCAGGGGTCGTCACCAATAGTCATCCCTCTGTTTGCTCGCATTCGCGATTCAATTCGCGCGCAACCGCTGAGGCGACAGGAATGGTCATCATCGTATGACGCATCCCGCTTGTCACCTGATGGCGGTTGGAATGATCGTAACGCCATCGAACCACCGTTGACATTCGTCCACTAAGATTTGGCGCTAGCAAGCCGACATTCGCGTCGCAGGTCGACACTTCAACGCCCCTCAAAGTGGTGGCGCTCTTTGACATGGAAACTTTGGATGCCATGCTCACGGGTGCAGTCATCGCGGCGGTCATAGTTGGGACTGCACTGAGGGGCGGGCTGAATTTCATGTCGGCCACCTAGCCTGCCCACGAGCATATCGAAAGGGGGTGGCACTTGTTCAGGCAGCAGAAGGCAACATGGAACAGCTTCTTGTCGACGTGACTGCCGATCGATCTGCCTGTCTTCAACCTGAGCTACGCCCATATGCAGCGCGGGCGCGGAACCCAACATCCGAGGGGTGCCCCTGCCGTCACTCGCTTGACGTCGCACACGTCGAACTAGATGTCGACGTGGGTGCCCAGTTCAACGACCCGGTCTGCGGGAAGCTTCAGAAACACTGCGAGAGAGCCAACGTTCTGAGCCATCGATGCGAAGAGCTTCTCTCGCCACAGCCACATGCCCGAGCCAGGTGTCGGGTTCACAGTCGTTCGGCTCAAGAAGTATGAAACTTCGGTGGGATCGAAGTCCACGCCCAGTCCACCGCACGCTTCAAGCGCTCGCGGCAGATCGACGTCGTCCTTGAAGCCGTAGGTCACCTCGGCGCAAACGCAGCTCTCGGCGACCTTCTCGAGTGCAATCCGATCGCTCTCCTTGACGAAAGGCGTCGCTCTCGTCGTGATCTTCACGAACAGAAGCTGCCGATGGACGGCCTTGTAGTGAGCGAGGTTGCTGATGAGCGCGAAAGGAACCGCCTTGGGATCGATCGAGAAATAGACAGCCGTGCCGTCCACTCGCGTGACGCCGCTAGCGAACAGCCTCTCCAGATAGCCCTCGAGTGGCTCCGCGGTTCCCCGCTCCTTTGCGCGCTCCGAAAGAATCTCCCTGCCGCGCTTCCAGGTCGACATCAGGACAAACACGATCGACCCGGCAAGGAGCGGGAACCAGCCACCATCGATGAACTTCAAGGCGTTGGCTGCGAAGAAGGTCAAGTCGATCACGAAAAAGAAGCTGGTCGCGAAAATCGACAACGGCAGGTTGTAGCTCCAGGCGTAGCGGAGCACGTAGAAGGTCAGGATCGTGGTAATGAGCATCGTTCCGGTCACCGCAATCCCATAGGCTGCTCCAAGAGCCGTGGATGAACCGAAGCCGATTACTGCACCGATCACCGCGGCCAGCAAGAGCCAATTGACCGCAGGCACGTAGACCTGGCCGATCTCGCGGACCGAGGTATGAACGACGCGCATCCGCGGCAGAAATCCAAGCGCAATCGCTTGCTTGGTCATCGAGAACGCGCCGGACATAACGGCTTGAGAAGCGATGACGGTTGCCAGCGTCGCGATGCCGATCATCGGGTAGAGCCCCCAGCTCGGTACGAGATGAAAGAACGGGTTGCTGGCCGCTGACGGGGTCGAAAGCAGCAGAGCACCCTGGCCCAGATAGTTCAACCCGAGCGCCGGGAACACCAGAGTGAACCAGGACAACCTGATCGGCGCAGCGCCGAAGTGCCCCATATCAGCGTAGAGCGCTTCCGCCCCCGTCAGCGCCAGCACCACGGCACCCAACGAAACGAATGCGGCCCAGCCGTGGCTGCGCAGGAATTCGATACCCGACAGCGGACTGAGGGCCCTCAGGATGCCGGGTGCATCGAAGATGTTGACCAAACCCGAGACGACAAGGACACCAAACCATAGCAGCATCACTGGGCCGAAGAGCGCACCGATGCCTGCCGTCCCGCGCTTCTGCAGCAGAAACAGACTGATCAGCACAGCCAGCGAAAGAGGCACCACATAAGGCCTGAGACTCGGTTCAGCGACCTTGAGGCCTTCGACCGCACTAAGGACAGAAATCGCTGGGGTGATCACCCCATCTCCGTAGAACAGCGAAGCGCCGAAGACGCCCGCAATGAGCAGCGTCCATCGCAGCTTGGGGCGCTCGCCGACGGACGATGTGGCGAGAGAAAGCAGCGCCATGATGCCACCCTCGCCTGCATTGCCTGCGCGCATGATCAGCGTTACGTACTTCAGCGACACGACGATCAGAAGAGACCAGACGATCAGGGAGACGACGCCCACGATGTTGCCGGCGGTCACCGGAAGCCCGGCATCCGAGTTAAACACGGTACCCAGCGTGTAGAGCGGACTGGTTCCGATGTCTCCGAAAACGATGCCGATAGCCGCGAGAGCGAGCGAGGGAAGAGCTCGCTCATTCGCCCTGAAGGAGGCGGAACGCTCTTCGCGCGAAGGAAGGACGGTCTTGTTCATCCGCTTGTCGCCTGAGTCTGAGGATGATGGCGAGCACTGCCCGAAGTGGCAGCCCCGACCGGGGCCATGCAATCTCTTCGCGATTCGTACACAGGAAGCTGGCGCCGGACTGAATGTCAAATGACACATGCGCGGAAGCGGTGCGATTGACACCTCGACAGCAGCGCAATGTCATGGGAAAGAGATTCCGGCAACCCGACGCAGCGCTCAACCGAGCAGGCGCCCACCGTCGACAACCAGGACAGTGCCTGTAGCATACCGGAGCGATGTGGCACAAGCGACAACAGCCGAGGCGACGTCGTCAGCCACCGCGACACGCCTGAGCGGAAGCCCGCGTCCCGCGTTCTCGTTGAAAGCCGCGTCCCTGCCGCTGACGAAAGACGTATCTACAACGCCCGGCGAAACGGCCATGAATCGGATCTCCGGCCCAAGCGTCTTGGCCAGGGCCTTAGTGGTCGCGTCGACTCCGGCCTTTGCCGCGGCGTAGGCGAGGTTGCTACCGACACCAGTGAACGCTGCGACCGACGAGACATTGACGACAAGTCCGTCGCCCGACTCCTTGAGCTGTGAGGCGAATGCACGAACGGACGCGAACATTCCTCGCCAGGTGACAGCAAAGATGCTGTCGATCAGTTCGTCATCGAGCTCATCCAGATTACTCAATGCGACCGGTCTCGTGAAGCCGGCACTGTTGATCAGAATCGTCGCGCCACTCGTATTTGCGAGAACTTCTAACGCGGCAGACTCCAGAGACTGACTGTCAGTCACGGATGCATTGACAGCGAAGTGCCCCTTCCCTGGCAACTGCTCAAGCACGCTCTTGGCGCTGGCGATATCACGTACGAGCAACACAACGCGTGCGCCGAGGGTCGAAAGACGAAGAGCTGTCGCCGCGCCGATAGCACCAGCGCCGCCCGTGATGACGGCAACTTGACCGTCCAGGCGATCGCGAGGTGCAAATGTTCTCTTTTGCATAGAGTACCCCAAGCAGGATCAAAAACACGTGAAGGAAGTCAGACTGGATGCGCTCGGCGAATGCAATCGCCGAGCGCTTCACAAACTCGCGAACGGGCAAGCCGTTCACCTTCTGGACACTCAGAAGAAGTGGTCCATGCCGACCTGGAATCCCGACGCGTTCTGGCCAGCCGCACCAAGGGGAAGGTCTCCCGTCTTGAAGGCCGAATTGCCCTTGTTGATGATGCGCGAGTACGTTGTGTACAACTGCGTCCGCTTGCTCAGAAAATAGTTGTAACCGACGCCGATCATCTGAGCGTCGTTCGCGTCGACGTTCTTGCCCGTGATGGCGGTACCAGATGAGTTCGCGTAGCTGTACCCGAGCTTGAAGCAGTGCAGGTCATATGGAACCGACAATCCGATCATCGAGACCGTCTGCCGCTGCCGCAAGAGGCTCTGACTGAACACGTTTCCATACAGCTTCACATACTTGAAGTCGTAGGTGCCACCGAGTGCTGCCTGCCGATACTTGCCACCATTGGCATCGGTCTGCGAGTAGGCGAAGGCCGCGTCGAAGGGGCCCGTCCCGTATCCGAACCGGCCGCCCCACTCCTTCTCGCCATCGATGCCTTCGCCAGGAGCTGCCTGGACGAAGGCATAGAAGCCACCCAGATCCTTCGGCGTGAAGTATTCGATCAAGTTGTTGTCGCGGCCTTCCGTTTGGGCGCTTCCGAGTCCATTGGGCCAGCCCGACACGACATTGACGCTGCCAGCGACTCCATTGGTGGTGAACGGCGAGTAGTAGGTGTGATTCCAGAAAGTCGGGGTGTAGTCACGGCCCATCCGGAACTCGCCCCACTGCTGGCTGATCAGCATCACTGTCGAACGTCGAGCGAACAGAGAATTGCCAACGATGCCGCCGGTGTCGGGCGCATATTGGTTCTCCAACCAGAATCCGGCCGACAGGCCGCCGCCGAGATCTTCGAACCCCCGGAAGCCCAATCGGCTCGGCGCAACGCCATTGGTTCCTTCGGTAAGTGCAGAGGTTCTGCCGATCTTCGCGCGTGTGATGTTCAGGTCGATAACACCGAAGACGGTGACTTCAGATTGAGCGTTTGCGAGGCAATGGCAAGTAAGGGCAAGTGTTGTCAGAAGCGCGCGCTTCATTACGTTATCTCCGAATAGTAGGTTGTCTGTCGTAAGAGTCACGCAGCGTCGAGGCTGCGTTTACAGTCTAGAAATCAGACAAACCAACAATGACCGCGCCAATCTGAGAACCTACCGGATCGTCCGAGTAGTTAAAGCCGATTCGCCACGGACTTTGCGTCAATCGAGGTCGCGCAGAAGCAGCAAACACATCTCAGCGAAGTCGCGACCAAGTGGGCAATGGACGTCGCATCTGCCACGATGCGCAGCCTCGACTTGAGCCATCTGTGGGCCGGTTGAACAGTCCGTTACTTCGACAACAAGCGCCCCTGAGAGCGCTGATCGAAAGCCAAAGATCGAGGCTCGTACCTCAGTGCGCGGGCTCGGTCTTGAGCTGCGCGAGGAAGTCGGCGACCTGCTCTATCTCTTCGGACTTCAGATGCGGAACAATCATCGACATCAACTTCGCAGGACCGCCGCGGTTCTCGACCCAGCCATGAAGTTGAGTCGAGACGTACTCTGGCTGCTGGCCTGCCAGACGCGGAAAGTCGGGAGGCATCCCACTGCCGTCGGCGCGATGGCAGGAGACGCATGCGGGAAGTCCATCCGCGACGTTGCCTTCGAAATAGATTTTTCGTCCCGCCGCCACACGACCGGGATCGATCGGCGATCCGGACGAAGGCTTCTGTCGCGAATAGAAGGCTGCGAGATCCGCGATCTGCTGGCCGGTGAGTGCCGCAGCAAGCGGCTGCATCACAGGGCTGTTGCGATGTGCACGCTGCCCCGCAGGAGCTTGGAAAGCGTTCAACTGCTTCTCGAGGTATTCGTGGAACTGGCCGGCAAGGCGCGGGAAGCCCTTTTGCGACGGATTGCCGTCGGCCCCGTGGCACGCAGCGCACACGCCCTTGGCAATCGACTCGCCCCGACTCGGATCAGCAACAGGCGCCGCAGCTTGGGCCTGCGCCGACGCGCAAATCAGTTGCGCAGCCGCGAAGGCAACGCAGTTCACAAGACAACCAATCGACTTCACGATCTCTCCGAACTGTTTGGCCACAGACGAGGGTAGCGGGATAGTCGTTCCAAGACCTTACCGAATCATCCACTTCTTTGTGCCTCGCAGCCGACTAGATTGCGCGAGGTCACATGGCGAGTCACCAGGGCGTCGACACACTGAATTTCCTGGCGAGGCGGCCAAGCTCGGCCGCGACGTGGGGCGCCAAACGGACACCGCTTCGAAGACTCTCTTCGCGCTGACGGTGCCCTCGCTCACCAGGAAGCAGGACTTCCTGACCCTCTTGCGGCCGCAAGGTCTTGATCGCATTGGAAAGCGCGGCGGCTTCGTCGATATAACCGTCCTTGTCGATGACAGCCTCCACATCGATCGCGATGACGAACGCATTCTGATAGTGCCGCCGGCGCGCGGCCGGCAACTCTAGCGATGGCGCGAGGATGGGGTTGCCCACCAGCAGGCTGGTCAGCATCTCCATCATCAGCGCCAATCCGGATCCCTTCGGTCCTCCCAGAGGCAACGGCACCTTAGCATCAGCGGGATCGGTCGTCGGACGCCCCTGGTCATCGATCGCCCAGCCCGAAGGGATCGGTTCTCCGAGTGCCTTGGCGCGCATCAGCTTCCCCAGCGCCACCGCACCCGACGCCATGTCAAACACGATCGGATCAGCGCCCGGTGCGGCGATGGACAGCGGACTTGTCGAAACACCCGCCAGCGCCGCGCCGAAATAGGCCATGTGCGGCCCTGACGCCGCTCCTGCAATGCCGATCATTCCACCGTGGGCGATCCGCTCCGTGAAGTAGCCGAGCGCCCCGGTGTGCGTCGTCTCGCTCACCAGGCACATCCCAAGGCCTTGCTCTCGTGCCGAGGACATCGCCTCATATGCCGCGGCAGACATGGCCACCGCGCCAGGGCATCGATTGGCATCCAGGACAGTCAACGCCGGCAAGCTCAGGCGCCGTTGAACGGTCGCCGCGCCGTGCATCTGTCCGGACTCCAACAGGGACAGATACATGGGGATGCGAGACACGCCGTGCGAGTCCGTACCGCGCGAATCAGCCCAGACCAGCGCTTCCGCCACCTGTTCGGCCGAGGACGGGTTCATCCCTGCCGCTTGCAGGAGGGCAATGGCGAACTTGGTCAACGCGTGCGTTGAGACGTTGGAGGACTCGACCATGGCGGGCTATCCGTGTTGAAGTTGATCCGAATCGATGCGTACTGGAAGATACCTACCGAGCCAGTCTCGAACAATGTTGAGAACGTGCTCGTTCTCGTCCGAGAAGATGAAGTGATCGATGTTCGAGACAAGGTGCAGATCCGCAGGCATCTTGGCGTGCTCGAAGATCTCGATCGACTGCTCCGTCGGTGTGACCGAGTCGACCGCGGGATGCAGGATCAGCAGAGGCCTCGGAGATATAGCAGCGACCACATCGTTGGGCCTGAAGCGATACATGCTGTCGACGACCTCGAACGGGAACTCCATGAACGATCCGGCGGGAAGATTGGCACGCAGCTGAGGTGGAATCGGAACAATGTCGAATCTCGATACCGCAAACGAACGCCCTTCCGCCAATTCCTTTCGACCTCGGATCAGCAGCGCCTCGAAACGCTCCCATTGCTTGGGCTCGGCATGCTGGCGACGGAACTTCTTCTCTCCGTCGCCCCATCCTCCGCTTGAGATGCAGGCCGCAATGCGGTCATCAACGCCGGCGACGTACACCGCCACGGCCGCTCCGAAGCTGTGCCCCATGACGGCGATCGCAGAAGCATCCACCTGGGGCAGGGAGGCCAGGAACGTCACCGCATTCCTGGTGTCCGAGACTTGCTCCAGGCAGATGACCTTTGCGCGCTCGCCTTGGCTCTCGCCGCAGCCTCGCATGTCGAATCGCAGCGTGACGTAGCCAAGCGATCCAAAGAGGGCGCTGGCAAGCATCACCATGCCGTCCTCCTTGTTGCTGCCGAATCCGTGCAATACAACGATCGCCGGCCTGCGCTCGGCAGCGCCTAGTCGATCGGGTGTTTCAAGAATGCCCGAGAGTTGCAGCCCGTCCGAGATGAAGCTGACCTTATTCTGCATGATCTCCTCCGGTTGCCTAGCCTTCGCTGGCAAGGAATCGTTCGATGGATGTCGCCAGGCTCACCGGGGCCTCTTCCATCGGGTAGTGGCCGGCGCCCTCGATGATCTCGAGTTGCGCATTCGGATACCAGGCCATGTAGGTGCCCTTCATGACGTCTGGATTGATCGCTGGGTCGTTGCGGCCGATGATCACCTTGATGGGCACCGGGTTACCTTGGATCGCAGGGGCGAAGTCGCCCTTCACCCAGGCCGTCAGGTAGCCGGCAACCGCTTCGGGCTTGGAGTAGCTCAACGACTGCCCCGCCATCTTTGCGACCCAGGCTTTCGAGAGTCTCTGGCCCGTGGTGTTGTTGATGATGGTCTCGCGCGTGCTGCGCTCCGACCACGCGGTCGAAAAGAAGGCCCACGTCTCTTCGTCGAACGGGACCCCGCTGGCCGGCACTGGGGTGACGCCAACCAACTTCTTGACCCTGGTCGGGGCATCCGCCAAGATCCGCTGCATCGCCTTGCCTCCCATCGAATGGCCGACGATGTTGAAGGTGTCCCAACCCAGCTGATCCGCAAGCTCGAGCGTATCGGCGGCGATCTCTTCGATCGTGTAGCGGCCGGGCTCATCCATGCGACTTCCGTAGCCGCGATAGTCCGGAAAGACGTAGGTGAAGTTGCGAACGTCGACAACATCGGCAAAGTGCCTCCAGGCGTTGCTGCTTCCGAACCAGCCGTGCAAGGCGATGACGCGATTGGGCCCCTGACCGACGATAATGGGTTTTGCCACTTGATTGCTCCAATGAATGGGATCCGCTTTGGCGAGCATCGATTTCTCTCGTCTGGCCGCCAAACGGACTTGAGAGTCAGTTCCTTGGAACCGAAACTGCTTACTGAGTGCGGTAACGAATCTAATTGCAGCGTGATCGATCCGGCGACTCGTACGGCCCGTTGTCTTGCCTAATCGTCCGGTTATCTCGCGTGAAGGAGACCCTGCAAATGAGCGAATCCGTCGTCGTTCAAGGACCGTTCGGCAGAGTGGCGACACACGCGGCGCAACGAGCGCTCGTCGAGCACGCTCACCTCGAGTTCAACTTCATCTTCTGGATCGGCGGCTCGCGCACCGGCTTCAAGGTCGGGAAAGGCCAATACGTGCTGGACGAGTCTCACGCGATTCTTGTGAATCCGTGGATGCCGCACGCGAAGTTGGCCAGCGATGACGGCCCGACGCTCGTTCTGACCGTCCTGCCGAATTCGCAGTGGCTCGCCGAGGTGCTTGGCCTGATCGACCTGCCACTCGTCAAGTTCTTCTCCCAGCCCTGTGTGGGCGTGACGCCCGAGGTCAGGTTGCGAGCAGACCGGCTGGCCGCGACGATGAACGCGGGAGCAGCGTTCGGCGCCAGTGCCTACGAGCCCATGGTGCGCGACCTGGTAGTGGCGGCCACCGAGGCCTACGCAGACCCAGACATGCGAACCACGTTCTTCCGCCGAGATCGTCCGATGGATGCCAGGATCTCGCGGTCACTCGCGTTCATCAGGGAGGCCGCGGCCGAGAATCCGAACCTGGACGAGATCGCCTCGAGAGCGGGGTTGTCGCGATCGCGCTTCTTCGAGCAGTTCAAGGCCTGCATCGGTGCATCGCCGCAGCAGTACCTCGATTGGGCGCGCATGTCGCTCGCGACACGGATGCTCGCAAGCACGGAGATGAGCGTCGCGGACGTCTCACACGAGCTCGGATTCTCCGCGCCGAGCCACTTCACGCGATTCTTCTCACAGCACATGGGCGTCCCGCCAAGCGACTTCAAGCGCGGCGTGATCACCGAAGGCGGCTCGGACGGCGGCTGACCGGCGATTCGCCGCAGCAAAAGGAGCCGCGCTCGTCCCCGGGAACGCGGCTCGATCAAGGCTTACGCGTCAAGAGCTGGTTCGAGTCGCTCGAGAGACTGTCGCGGCCATGTCGGGCGTGAATACGCTCTTGGGGATCAGGGTGTGGACGCCCTTGGCCGGCACGTTGGTGTAGACCGTGTTCGTTTGATGGGAATACTGCGTCACCCGGACGCTCCCCGCAACGCTGATGACCGAGTAGGCGTCGTCACGCCCGATGCCGGAGGCCTGCGACAGCCAATCGATGGTGTTGAGCAGGCTGGCGGTCAGGGCAGTCTCGAGAGAATCGCCGTATCCCAATGAGATCCAATGCGTAGGGGTCTCCACGAGCAGGCTCTTCAGCGGAGACCGCTTGTGCAGCACGTATTGGATCTGCATGTCCTCCATGGCGGTCTCGATGGCGGTCTGGTTGACGACGCCGTCGCCCTGGACGGCGTGGGAATCTCCGGTCCAGATGAGTCCGCCCGCGCGCTGCACGGGCACGAAGATCGAACCGCCTTCGTTCAGTTCGCCCACGACGATGTTGCCGCCATAGGGACCGCTCAGTATCCCGCTGACCGGCTTGTCGCCAGCCGGCATGGCCGCGATGACGCCCTGAGTGGGCTTGAGCGCATAGCTGATGCCGTTCTTGAAGTCGGCGCGCGTGCGGGCGTCGTCGAACTTGAAGTACTTCAGGTACGGCTTCTTGAACTCACTCGGCAACGCCCCCACTCCAAGCGGCGCGGAGTTCCAGCCCCACTCGATCGTGCGAAGCTTCACCATCCGGCACTCGATCCAGTCCCCCGGCTCGGCACCGCGAACAGAGATCGGTCCGATGAGCGAGTAGGGGCCCGCCGTGAAGCGCTTGCGGATGGGCTCTCTCTCCTCGAAGGACATACCGTACTTCGCCTGGTTGGCCCAGTTCACCCAGGTATTCGGATAGTGCACCAGGTCGCCCGATTCAATCTCCGCGACCGGCGCCGCGGCGGGATCCATCGCGCCGACACGCACTGTCTTGTCATTGGACTCGACGACGTGCACTCGCCCCACCGGCACGGCGAGCGCCGGCGCCGCGACATCGCCGCCCCCTGTGCCGGCGCGGGCGCCCAGAGGCACCAGGCCGGCCACCCCCATCAACCCGGCGGCCGACAGAAAGGAACGCCGCCCACCCGAAGAGGGGACGTCGAGTTTGCGCGTATGCGCGATCTCGCCGAGCGCCTTGCTGTCGAGGCCATCAACGTTCCTGGGCGTCGACGTGGCCCCAAGTCGGTGGATGCACGATGTCCGTCCAGCGCAACAGGAAAACGCCTGCACGTTTCGATTGCCAAGATACTTGTTCATTGAATGACTCCTTCGAATCGCGTCACTTCGTCTCCGACGCACCAATCGCCTTGATGCCCGCGCGCCCCGCGTCCTCATCGACCTGGGACGACGCGGCGCTGGCCCCTACGGCGCCGATGAGAGTTCCCTTGAAATAGATCGGCAGGGAGCCCTGCGAGGGGAACATCGGCCCACCGTAGGAGAGGGAACTGATCTGGCCAAAGACGATGGGGTTGGCCTTGTAGCGATCCATCAATTCGCGCCCCGGGGTGCCGCCCGTCGCAACGCACGCCAGCGCCTTTCCACGAGCCACATCGAAGCTCGCGAACGGCACGCCGTTCATGCGCGCCCCGGCGACGATGTGTCCTGCCGTATCGACAACGACGACGGACAACGACACGTTGTGCTGCTTGGCGTACTCGAGCGTTCCCTGGACAAGCGCCGTTGCCTGCTCGAGCGAGATGTTCTCGACCGGGACGGGCCCCGAAGGTTGGGCGTACGCGATCGAAGCGACAGCCCCCATGCCCAGTACGACGAGGCGTTTGAAAGTATTCATTCCGATGTCTCCACTCAGTTTGCGAAAGGTCGCGTTCGTGCACGCGCGGGCGATACGCGCGACCGGCCAATTACCGCCATCGCCGCTCGGATCGCCCTGCGGGAGCGCGGCGACGTCAGTTCGCGTAATTGCCGGTCTTCTCGGCGACGTGGCGCCACTGGGCGATCTCGCCTTGCATGCGAGCCGTCAACTGCGCCGGCGTCGTGACTGAGAAGGACGTGTCGATGCCTTGAGCGGCGAGCTTTGCCTTCACGTCCGGCTGACTCAGAATCGCCGCGATGTCGCGGCTGAGCGTTGCTGCGACATCCGGTGGCAAACCTTTCGGCCCGAACAGCCCGTACCACATGCCGGCGTCGTAACCGGTGACCAGGTCGCCGAAGGTACCGACACCTGGAAGTTCTGGAACACGGCGAGCGCTGGCGATCCCGATAGCCTGAATTCGATGCTGCTTGATGAGCGGAAGCATCTGCAGCGCGGGCCCGGCGACCACATCGACTCGCTCGCCCATCAGGTCCTGCAAGGCTTCGCCGATTCCTTTGTAAGGGATCAGCTGGATATCCAATCCGGTCTGCACTTTCAGCAAGTCCAGCGTCAGGCTGGTCGTGCTGCCGACCTGAACCTTGCCCGGATGTGCCTTGGCGAAGGCAAGGAACTGCGCGCCATCGTGATAAGGCACCGACTTGTTGGCCGCCAGCACGACGGCCGACTCGCCCAGGGGCTTGATCGGGACAAAGTCCTTCTCGAGCTGATAGTTGAGCTTGCGATAAAAGGCGGCGTTGGCCGTATGCACGCCGCTCAGGATGCCCACCGTGTAGCCGTCAGGTGTCGCTCGGGCCAGGTAGTCGGCGCCGAGGTTTCCGGCAGCGCCGGCGCGGTTCTCGACCACCACCGGCTGCTTCAACTGCGCCGAAAGCGGGTCTGCAATGAGCCTGGCCAACACATCCTGGGCGCCCCCAGGTGGAAATGGAACGATGAGGTGAATGGGCTTGGTGGGATATACGTCCGCGTGCGCGGTTGCCCAGATCGCCATGCCGACCACAGCGGCGACGGCACTGCGCAGAGTGGTAGTCAGTTTCATTTTGTCTCCGTTCTTCGCGATCCCCTGCTCTGCGTCCTTGTGCATGGGCATTTGAGGGTCGTCTTCAGTCTAGGCACACCGCGACGCCTCTCCTCTCCAGCAGGTGCGGACACTTACCCGATCGTCCGATAGTTGCGTCTCCAGGGGGTGCCGTGCTCAGACTGAGACCGAAGATTCATCCTTGCGCCTGACAGCTCAGCAAGATCATTCCCGGACAAGAAGATAACTTGCCGGAACCGAAGGGCTCCTCCTTCTCAAACGTCTCCCCCATCCTTACGGCTCAGTCGCCGCGGGATCGGGCTCGGCCGACAGAACAGAAAACAACACGGCCTGCCTTGCAGGTCGATTGGAGACATCAATGCCCACATCTCTCAAGAGAGACCACGTCTCAGCACTCCTTTTGATCTTCATTGGTGCTGCTGCGGTTGTCCATGCGCGCTCGTACGACCTGGGAACGCTCGTTCGCATGGGGCCCGGCTTCATGCCAACAGTATTTGGGATCGTTCTTTTCGTCTTGGGTCTCGCCATCGGCATCAGCTCAAGGGAAGTCCCAAATGAAAGGCGACGCGCCGACTGGCGAGGCTGGCTGTGCATCGTCGGGGGAGTCCTCATCTTCGTTCTGCTGGCGCACTTCTTCGGATTGGTACCGGCCGCCTTCGCATCGGTATTCGTCTCCGCGATGGGCGATCGAACGAACCGACTCCGCGATGCCGCAGCACTCGCCGCCGTTCTGACCGTGGCTGGAGTCCTCGTCTTCAGCTTCGGGCTGCATCTGCCTCTGCCCTTGTTTTGACCGAGTCGACGACATGCACCAGGCTCTCCTAGATCTCGCTTACGGATTCGGCGTCGCCCTCCAGCCCTCGAATCTCATGTGGTGCGTCATCGGCGTGCTCATCGGGAACCTGATCGGCGTCCTACCGGGCTTAGGCGCGATGACGACGATATCGATGCTCCTGCCGATGACTTATGTCATCGCGCCCGTCCCCGCAGTCCTGATGCTCGCCGGCATCTTCTACGGCTCGCAGTACGGCGGGGCGATCGGAGCGATCCTGCTCAACATGCCGAGCCATCCGCCGCATGCGGTCACGTGCCTCGACGGCTACCCAATGACGCGGAGCGGCAAGGGCGGAACAGCGCTCGGCATCACGATGATGGCTTCGTTCTTTGCTGCGTCCGTAGGCATCGCGGTCATGGTGTTCCTGTCGCCGGTGCTCGTCGACGTGGCGCTGAAGTTCGGTCCGGCGGAAGTGTGTTCGATCATGCTTCTCGGGCTCCTTGCGGGCTCCACGATGGCGGGCGGCTCGCCGCTGAAAGGCATCGCGATGACGGTGCTGGGATTGGTGTTCGGCAGCGTCGGAACCGACGTCACCAGCGGCACGACGCGATTCACGTTCGACATTCCCGACCTGTCCGATGGCATCGAGCTCGGCGCTCTCTGCATGGGCTTGTACGGGATCGCGGACTTCCTTCTCAGCGTGAATCGACACGTCACCAACCCGAGCCATGCCAAGGTCCGGATGCGTGACATGCGCCCGACGCGCGCCGAGATCAAGCAGTCCATCGCCCCGATGTTCCGCGGAACGCTCGTCGGTACGCTGTTCGGCGCGATGCCGGGCACCGGCCCGACGATCACCACCTTCATCGCCTACGCCATCGAACGCAAGATCTCGAAGTCTCCCGAACGATTTGGCAAAGGGGCACTGGAAGGCGTGGCCGCACCGGAGGCCGCATCGCACTCCAAGACCCAGGTCGATTTCATCCCGACGATGACACTCGGAATACCGGGCGACGCCGTCATGGCGCTCCTGTTGGGAGCGCTTGTCATCAAGGGGATCCAGCCCGGGCCACAGCTGATCTCGGATCACCCGGACGTCTTCTGGGGTCTGATCGCCAGCTTCTGGATCGGCAATGTGCTGCTCGTACTGCTGAACGTGCCAATGATCGGCGTGTGGGTGCGGCTGCTGCGGGTACCCTACCGCTTCCTGTTTCCAGCAGCAGTGTTCTTCATCTGCGTGGGCGTCTACAGCACCCACAACAACCTGTTCGACGTCTCGATGGTCGCCGTATTCGGGGTCATCGGAGCAATCTTCATGGCGCTCGACTTTCCGGTCTCTCCGATCGTCCTTGGCTTTGTCCTGGGGCCCATGCTCGAAGAGAACTTCCGCAGGGCACTTCTCCAGGCTCACGGCGACCTGAACACATTCGTGCAGCGTCCCATCTGCGCCGCCATTCTTTCGATCGCGGGGCTGGTCGTCCTGTACCAGGTCTACTCGTACATCCGCAATGCGAGGCCAGGGGCGCTCGCAGCCAGCCTCATGTCGTCCACCGACACCTAGTCGCAGGGATCGAATCGAAGCTCGAAGACTCGCTCCGCCTGCAGATGGCCTGCTTCCCAACTGACATCTCACATGCCTGAACTCGACTCGACGCACGCCCCAGCCCTGCGCAGCTGGATACCGTCCGCAAATTCCGCTTCCACCGACTTCCCGATCCAGAACCTTCCCTATGGCCGCTTTCGTCATCCGGGTGATGGCGATTGGCATGTCGGAGTGGCGATCGGCGACCAAGTACTCGACCTCGCATCGGCTGCCGAACGAATCTCGTGGCCTTCCGAAGTGAGGGCCGCCTTGAGCGTTCTGGCTTCCGGAGACATGAACGCATTCATGAGAATGGGCAACAAAGCTTGGCTGCCAACGCGCCGGGCGCTGTCGGCAGCACTGGCCGAGGGCAGCGCGCATGAACGCGCGCTAGCGGGTTGCCTGTTTCCCCAGGCGGAACTCAGGCTTGGCGTTCCCTGCGAGATCGGCGACTACAGCGACTTCTATGTCGGCATCCACCATGCAGCGAATGTCGGCCGGATCTTTCGCCCCGACAATCCGCTGCTCCCGAACTATAAGTGGCTGCCCATCGGATATCACGGGCGTTCGTCGTCCATCGTGGCCAGCGGCAGCGGAGTCCAGCGCCCTTACGGACAAATCAAAGGCCCAGGCGAGGAGCCTTCGCTCGGCCCGACCCAGCGCCTGGACTACGAGCTCGAGCTCGGGTTCCTGATCGGCCCGGGCAACGCGCTCGGGAGACGAATCGACATTGCAGAGGCGGAGTGCCACCTCTTCGGGGTGGTTCTCTTCAACGACTGGTCGGCTCGCGATGTCCAGTCCTGGGAGTACCAGCCGCTTGGCCCGTTCACGGCCAAGAACTTCGCGAGCACGATGTCGCCGTGGATCGTCACCATGGATGCGCTTGCCCCCTTTCGAGCGCCCTTGTGCCGATCTGAATCCGAACCGCCAACGCTGCGCTATCTCGACGATGCCGCGAATCGCGCCGTTGGCGCGCTCGACGTCCGCCTGGAGGTCTGGCTCGAAACGGCGCAGATGCGAGATCTCGGACAGCGAGCTCATCGACTGTCCACCAGCCGATCGGCCGAGGCCGCCTATTGGACGCCAGCACAACTCATCGCTCACCACACGGTAGGCGGCTGCAACCTGAATCCAGGCGATTTGCTGGGATCCGGCACGCTCTCCGGCCCCGGCGCCCAGCAAGCCGGATCGCTCCTGGAGCTCTCCGCCGGGGGCACTCAACCCGTTATCCTGCCGAGCGGCGAGAGGCGCAGCTTCCTGCAGGACGGAGACCGAGTGATGCTGCGCGGACGTTGCGAGCGCGATGGCGCACGCGGCATCGGGTTCGGTCTTTGCGAGGGCACGGTTCTGCCGGCACTGCCGACATGACTTCGCTTCGAGTGAACTGAATCGCCCCGGGGCACTTGCATCGTTCGCCTGTCCGAGACCAAGTTGAAGGAGTCAGAACCTTGATCAATCAAATCCACCACGTCGCATACCGTTGCCGCGACGCCAAAGAGACGGTTACCTGGTACGCCGAGCATCTCGGCATGAAGTTCGTCCTGGCCTTCTCCGAGGATCACGTGCCCTCGACGAAGGCGCCAGATCCCTACATGCATGTCTTCCTGGACGCCGGCAAAGGCAGCATCCTCGCCTTCTTCGAGATTCCGAATTCACCGCCGATGGGGCGCGACCCGAATACCCCGGACTGGGTACAGCACATCGCCTTCAAGGTGAAGGACGAGCGTGCTCTCGTTCAAGCGAAGGAAAGGCTCGAGACGACGGGCATTTCGGTTGTCGGGATCACGGACCACGGCATCTTCAAGTCGATCTACTTCCACGATCCCAACGGTCACCGGCTGGAGCTTGCGGCAGACTGCGGTACCGCCGAGCAACTGGCTCACCTCGACGCCGTGAAGTGGGACATGCTGGAAGAATGGGCGCTGACACGTCGCGCGCCACGCCACGCCTCCGGCATGCATCAGCGGGAGTTCGACGACCCCGCGTCGAAGTAGTCGGACAGCGCTCCTGCGCCCAGTTGCTCGCACCGAAGGTCAGGCGCGGCGCCCCCTGGAGCGAGGTCGAATGCGGGTGAACGACTAGGCGCGAGCCGTCGACTTGGATCGACACTCGCGTGGCACCGTTCGTGGCCGCTTCCTGGTTGCCGGCGCAGATCTCAAGGGCTTGCCGATCGCGCCAGGATTAGCGACGCGAGCGAGCACATTGCCCGACGCCATCTCGACGCACCAAGCTGCATTCCATGATCTCCATCGACGCAGATTTTCGGACTCGCCTCGATCGCATGCCGATCTCGCGACTGCACATCGCGGTTCTGCTGGCCTGCGGCATTGCGTTCGGATTCGACCTGCTCGAAATCGCGTTGGGCAGCGTGCTCTCTGCGGTTTTCTCGAGCTCCGCCGCGACAAATTCTTCGCTCTTGCCTTACTTGCTCTCTTCCGCGTACGTCGGAGCGATCATCGGCGCGCCGCTGTTCGGCGCAATTGCCGATCGACTCGGGCGAGTCGTCGCATTGCAAGCCGCGTCGTGGCTTCTGGCGGCGACGTCCGTGGCCGAAGCGTTTAGCCCAGACATGCGTTGGCTGGCCGCTTGCCGCACGCTGTCAGGCCTGGCGCTGGGAGCTTTTCCGCCGCTTGTGATTTCCTATTTGACGGAGATCCTGCCGGCGCGTCGGCGCGGTCACCTGATCCTGCTGGTAAGCGGCATTGCCTGTCTGGGAGCGCCGGCGGGGGTCTTCATCGCCCGCGGACTCTCGCCTTCTCACCCGCTCGGACTCGAGGGGTGGCGTTGGGCGTTCCTCATCGGCGCTGCAGGCGCCGCGGTCTGTGCAGCTTGGCTCCGCACGCTCCCGGAGTCGCCGCTCTGGCTTGGAGGCCGCGGTCGCGTGCCGGTCGCAGACGAGCACTGCCGGAGGCTCGAGATTTCGCCTCCCGCAGACGCCCGGCGCGTCAAGAATCGATCACCCGAATGCGTCGCTGCAACGCCTGTCGCAGCTCAGGCGCGCCCGCGCCTGCTGCACGCGCTCGGCACACTGTACGCACTCAGCTTCCTAAGTCCATGGGCGACGGTCGCGTTTCCGCTTCTCTCCGGCGCGCTCCTGATGGAGAAGGGCCTGGGGTTGCAGAACAGCCTGCTGTTCGTCGGCATATCGATGTTCGGCCCGGCACTCTCTGCGCCGGCTTCATTCTTCGTGGACAGATTGCCGCGCCGGATAACCATCGCCGCATGCCTGGTTCTCATGATCAGCTCAGCGGTGGTTTTCTTCGACAGCAGTTTGCCACCTGTATTGATCGCCGCGGGCGGCGTGTTCCTGTTCTGTGCGGCGTTCTCGATCCCGGTCATGAACCTCTACGGCTCGGAGCTGCTGGCGACGTCGTCGCGCGGCTTGCTGATGTCCACGGCTTGGACGCTCAATCGCGTGGGCGCAGTTACAGCGCCGCTCGTACTAGTGCCTATTCTTCGCCAAAGCGGTGCCGCTAGTGTCCTGCACGTCATCGCCGCGACGCTGGTCGCGAGTCTTCTCTTTCTCGTCGCTGCACCGAAGGGCCGGCTAAAGCTACCTGCGGCCTGACTTGTGAAGGTCCGCCAGCAGGCCTCGAGCTGCCACCAGATCTGCCGTGCCGAATCCTTGCGTAAAGCAGTCATAGACTTTGGAGAGTTCGTCCGTGGCGTGCTGGATCTCACCGGAGGCAGCGAGGGCGCGCGCAATGTCCATGGCGATGCGGAGTTCCCAAGAGAGCGCTTCTTGATCGCGCGCCATTCGACGGGCCTCATCCAAAGCCCTGAGAGTCCTCGCGCTTGACTCGGGCTGCGCCGGCACGAAGTCCGCAACCGCGTGGAGTCGGAGTATCTCGGGCCCGCACCATCCCACCTGCCCCGCACGCACTCGGGCGAGCGTGTCGACATCCTGCACGCTCGCATCAAGGGTGCGCAGCACGTCGCGCTGCAGCCCGTCGGCATCCCCAACCTGAACTGGCGCGGCGGCTTCGATTCGCTCGCCTCGCGCCCGCCGCTGGCGCTGCTGCAGGGCAACCATGAAGTTCTGCGCCCAATTGCGCCAGTTCCCCAGGCGGTGCTCTGACGAATGAACATACATCCATTGCGTGCGCTCATGCGCCAGTTCGAGCTCACCACGCCAGAACGCGATTGGACAGCCCGCCCAGCCAAGCGTCAGCGATATGGCGTGACTGACCTCGTCGGCCGCGAGCGCCAGCGCTTCGCTGACGACCTCGGCGGCATCATCCGGCCTGCCGCACAACCAATGGATGCGCGCCAGATAGCAGCGCAAGGAGATCCTCGGGTCGAGAGGGAACGGCGGCCCGTGACGCCGTGGATGGACAGCGAGCGACAGGTGCCGTTCGATGCGAGCATGGGACTGAGAATGCCGGCCGAGGAAGTGCTCCGACGAGCCCAGTAATCGGTCGGCGGTCAGTGCCAGGACGGGATCATCTCGCACCTTCGCAATCACCGCGATGCGTTGCGCCGAATTCTCGGATGCCCGGTGGTCACCCGCAGTCTGCATCGCGATCCAGAGTCCGTTCAGCGCTTCGACCTCATAGGCAGTTCCGGTGCCGGCGACGTATGTCAACGCCTTCTGGAACTGATAGACCATGTGCGCCGTCGGCCCCAGGGTGATGAGCGAGAAGGCCGCCAGCGCAGCATGCAGCCTCATTTCGACGATGGTCCCAATGCCGCTAGCGAAGGGGAGACGGGCGATCGCCTGTTCAACATAGTCGCGGAACTCTTCGTAGAGAGAAAGTCCATGCCCCAGAGATACGGCGGCGCTCGCTAGCTCTATTCCACAGCCTACGTCACCGGACTCGGAAAACGCCCAAGCGAGAGCTGCCCGGACATCGTCAATCACACGCCCATTCACCAACATCCATTCCGGTCGCGTCAGCTTGGACGCCGACTCTTCAGACTTCTGGAGGAAACCGGCGAGGTAGCGAGCATGCAAGACCAATGTCGTCCGGTGATCTTCATCCTTTTCGAAGAGTTCGCGAGCAAAGGCCCCCGTACTGAAGAGCATCCGGTAGCTGAATAACTCCCCCTGCTGCTGTGTAGACAGCATGGACCGTGAGGCCAGGCCAGCGACTTCACGAAACACCGTCTCTGAGTCAAGCGTGCCGTGCGAAGCAACGGCAATGGCGGCATCAACGGTGAAGTTCCCACTGAAGACCGCAAGGCGCCTCAGCAGTATCTGTTGAGACGGCGACAGCCTGTTGTAGCTCCACGAGATCATCGACCCTAGCGTTCGATGTCGCTCCGCGACGCCACGCCGCGCATTCGAGAGAAGACTCACGCGATCCCGCATCTGGATCAGCAGTCCCCGAACTCCATAGGCATCGACGCGCGCTGCAGCGAGTTCGATCGCCAAAGGCAAGCCATCGAGCTGACAGCAGAGCTCGACGACGAACGAAACATTGGCTTCAGTCAGCTCGAACGAGTCCACTGAAAAGATGGCACGCTCGACGAACAGCTGAACTGCTGACGACTGCAGCGCAGCCGAAACCGAGGGTACTAGATCCGGTGCCGGAAGGTCGAGCGGCCGCAGTCGTTGAACGGACTCGCCTGCGATCCGCAAAGGCTCCCTGCTTGTGGCGAGCACCTGCATCCCAGGGCAGTCCCGAAGTATCTCGTGCGCCACCTGAGCCACTGCATCGAGCATGTGCTCACAATTGTCGAAGACGATCATCATCTTCTTGTTTCGGAGAAACGCGGCCAGGTCACGCAAGGACTCCGCGGCGCCGGCTGGCGCATCCAGCGCCGTCGCCAAGACACTGCAGATCTTGCGCTCGTCGATGATCGTCGAAAGATCGACGAGCCACACTCCGTCGCGAAACTGCGACAATAGCGCCTCGCCGACGGCCAGCGCCAGCGTCGTCTTACCGACGCCACCCGGGCCAACAATCGACACAAGGCGTTCACGCCGTGCTCGTTCGGTCAAGGTCACCAGGACGTCGTCGCGACCAACCATGCGTGTCAACAGGACGGGCAGATTTGTGGGGTGAACCGGGTGCGCTGAACCCGTCTCTGTCGGCATCGGCGCGAATTCCACATGGACGTCGGCCACGAAACAGTACCCGCGCCCGGCGATGTTGCTGATGAAGCGCGCACCATCGCGCCCTTCCCCCAGCATCCGCCGAAGTGCGGCAATGTGTGCGCGCAGGCTGCCGTCTTCGACGACCGAATCGGGCCACACGCGCCTCACCAGCTCGTTCCTCTCCAGCACTTCGCCTGTGCGCTGGACGAGTGCAACTAAAAGGTCAAAGGCCCGGCTGCCGATCCGTACAGGTCGGCCGTCTTCGGTCAGTAGCTTCTGTGAGGGTTGCAGTCTGAAGCGACCGAACGTAAAGGTTTGATCCGGGTTGGTAGACATGCAGGCAGCGGCCGTTGCTCAGCAGCAATCACAGAAGTGTATGCCTCTGCTGATATGCCGCGAGCTGCTTCGCTCGGGTCAGTCACTCCTGCGGGGTGAGAGGGATGCAACGACAAGCCTGCTCAGGCGCTGGCCATCTCGAGCTCCGCACGTGCGGCACACAGATCGGCCGTCTCGAATCCCTCAGTGCAGCGGTCATAGGCGGCGCTCAATCGCCGAAGCGCATTGCCCGGAGTGCCGACCCGGGCCTGCAGCCTCACGAGGCTGGTCAAGGCGCGAAGTTCCCAAGTGAGCGTGCCTTGCAGAGACGACAGTGCAGCGGCTCTCTCGAAGAGAGCGGCGGCGCACGAGACGTCATCTCTTGAACGCGCACGCGCCAGAATCGACTCTCCCCGAGAGCGCAGTACTGCTGGCGCGCACCAAGGTGCCGCACCATTTTCGGCGCGCGCGAGCGCCTCTGGCGTGAGCAACGACATGGACAGTGCGGCAAACATGTCCTTCTGCCAATTGTCCGACTCTGGGTGGAGCACGAGCGATGACTCGGAATCGCGCATCGCGGATTGCCCCAATACCTTCTCGTAGTTCGCCGCCCACGCGGCGTAGTGACGGTGACTGGTACGTTTTGCGTGCGATGAAAGCTGCGAGAGAAACGCTGATGCGCGCGGCCAATCGCCGCATAAAATGGCAATCGGCAAGGCTGCGAACACGAGAACCTGAGACAGCGAGTAGCTGACATCATCTTCCGCATATCGGAGCGCCTCAGCCGTAACGACTTGCGCTTGCGCGGGCAGGGCTCGCAACCAGAGGATTCGAGCTAGGATGATCCGCATCGACACCCGCCTGTCGAGAGGCGTTCCGACACTGATGGAAAGACGCAGCGCCCTGGTTGGATGGTTGAGAACGCGCTCCGCCAAGCGAGCGGACTCTTCGTGCTGGCCCATGAAGTGCAGAGATTGCGCTCGCAACCGGTCCGCCACAAGCATCCCTTTCGGGTCAGGCGATGCACGTGCGAGCCTGGTGAGACGATCTGCGTATTGCAGCGATCTCGGATAGTCGCCACGACCAAAGACATCTACCCATTGGGCGTTGATCACCTGCATGGGTTGCGTGTCGATCAGGGCGCGTTCAGAGAATTCAAGCTGTTCTTGCGCTTCCTGCAGCGGGCTGGCCCCTTGATGGGCCGAGCTAAGATGATTTAGCCCGGTCATGAGCCGAACCTGAAGCGCGGGATCGGGCTCTGGCAGTCGCCTCATTTCGGACAGCGCACGGGCAACGTGGCCGCGCATCTCGTCTACGAGCGATAGCTGATAGCCGAGCGGCATTGCAACCGTTGTCAATTGAATGCCCAGAAGGAGGTCGCCCTCGGCGGAAAACGCCCATTCGAGGGCGGCTCGCACATCGTCCATCGTGGACCCGTAGGCGGCGCACCACGCCCGAGCCGACATGTTGTCTTGCTCTCGGCCCGCCCTGTCAATCAAATCGCGAAGATAGTTGGCATGACGCCGCCGCATCTCTCGACACTCTTGCTCGGAGTGCAACATCTCGAACGCATAGGCACGGGTGATGTCCAGAAGTCGGTAGCGCACACCGTGTTCTGTCGCGTCCGCGATGAGAAGGGACTTGACGCAAAGCTCCCCGAGCGCCGCGACGATCTTCATGGAAGTCAACGACGCATCGTTTGCGACGGCGACGGCGTCCTCGAGCGTGAAGCTGCCACGGAAGACCGCCAATCGCTTCAGCACTTCCTGTTCAGACGGAAGGAGCGTGTCGTAGCTCCAGTCAAGCATCGCCCGCAAAGTCCGGTGGCGCACGAGCCCGGTGCGTTGCTCGGTCGACAGCATTGCGAAGTGATCTTCAAGCTGTCGCGCCAATCCCAGCAAACCGAAGGAGTCGATCTGCGCAGCTGCCAACTCTATCGCCAGCGGCATGCCGTCAAGACGTCCACAAAGTCGGGACACCAGCGACGCGTCCGCATCGCCCAACTCGAACGTGTCTACACTGGCGATGGCCCGTTCGACGAAGAGTTGCACCGCCGAATACTTCAGTGCTTCGGCAGCGGCGATCCGGTCGTAAGTCGGAGGTGTGGCTAGACCCTGGACACGATGCACAAGCTCCCCCGGAGCAAGCAGCGGCTCGCGGCTCGTTGCGAGCAGGTGAACGCCTGGTGCACCTTGCAGGATGGCCGTAACAGTCGATGCGGCCGCGTCCACCGCACGCTCACAGCTGTCCAGCAGCAGCAGGAGTTGCTTTTCGTGCAGACATTCGACGATCGCCTCCGTGGGATCGGTCATTCCCAACGAGATTGCGAGCGCGTTTGCAATCGCAGCATGAACCGATGAGACATCGCTCAGCATGGATAGGTCAACGAAACGAACGCCGTCGCGATACCCGGCGGCAAGCTGCTCGGCCGCAGCAAGCGCGATCGTCGTCTTGCCCATACCGCCGGGTCCGACGATAGTCACGAACCTGCGCATCGGCAGCCCCTGGGCCACCGCGCGCAGGCTTTCTTCGCGCCCGACCAGACGGGTGAGGCGCCCAGGCAAGTTGTGATTTCGAGGGCCGTCGACGGCAAGGGTTCGGGGCCCCGGAAGGCGCATGATCTGGCCGATGAAGCAGTAGCCGCGGCCAGGCACATTGGCGATGTAGCGTATGCCGTTCTGGCCATCGCCCAACGCCTTGCGCAGCGCCGCGACATGGACCCGCAGGCTCGACTCCTCCACCAGGACATTGGGCCAGACACATTCGACAAGTTGCTGCTTGCTCACCACCTCTCCGGCTCGTTCGACGAGCGCGATCAGGACGTCAAAGGCGCGCCCACCCAATTTCACCCCCCGATCCCCATCGAGCAAGAGCTTTCGGGACCGATAGAGGGTGAACGGCCCAAAGGCCAACGTCTGGTCGATATAGGTGTCTGGCCGATCGTCCATAGTGGTCTTGCAGCATACGGGCAGATGAATGCGGCGTCACAGCACGTTCAAAGTTTACTGCGTTGACTTGTGCTACAGACGCCTTTTCCAGTGTGGCCACTGCTGTGACCCTATGCGGCAGCGGCCATCCTCCACGACGACTCTTCCAGCAGTCCTCGGTGCGCGGCGATGCTGGCAGCCTCGGTGCGCGACCGAGCGTTGAGCTTGGCCAGGATACCGCGAACGTGAGCCTTGACGGTTCCAACCGCGATCGCGAGCTCGGCTGCGATCGCCTTGTTGCAACGGCCGCGGGCAAGCAACTCCAGCACGTCAAACTCCCGGGCAGTCAGCGATTCGCTGACCATGCTGTTGGCCAGCTGTCGCGCTGTCGCCTGACAAAGGAAACGACGCCCGTCGACCGCGGCGCGCACCGCGCCGAGCAGCTCTTCGAGGTCACAGGCCGCCACCAGGTAGCCCAGGACACCTTGCGCCAGCGCTTCCTGCACATCGATCTCACGCGGCCTCGCGGCCACAACCACGACCCGCTCACGCACGGGCCGTGGTGCCCTGATTACCCTCCACCTGCGCGCCAGCTCGACTCCCCGTTCGTGATCGCAAATGGAGATCGTGACGCTATCGCGCTCCGCGTCGCCAGGCTGCTCGAGCGGACTTCCAACGAAGACTTCAAATGGACCGGAGGTCCTCAGAGCGGCCGCGACGCCCGCCGCGAAGATCGGCTCCGGGTGCCACACTCGTACCTGAGGGCAGGGATGGTTTGGAGACATGGATGACCTCCTTGAGTCAGCAAGACTCTCCGCGTGCCAAGCATGTTGGGCCAAGCCAGCTCGCTTCGCAGTGAATCGTTGTCACGTGCAAAGCAAAACGTTATCAAGACGAGTAGGACGCCCAGCATCCTTCCGATCGTCTCGCTAGAGGTCGTAGCGCACTGTAACCAAGAATGTGCGCGGCGCACTGTAGTTCGCGGCGTCGACGCCCAGGGAAGCGATCTGATCCCGAATCAGAACGTATGTCCTGTTGAAGATGTTCTTGACGCCGGCCGAAATTGTCCAGCGCTGCTCAGCACTTCGACAAGCTGCTCCGAGGTTGATGTAGGTCTGGTTCGGAATCACCTGCGCGGGCGTGTTGGCGACATCCGCATATTGGCGTTGAAGATATTGGACCGAGGCGTCCGCCATGAGCGACGCGCCGCTGGCAACATGTTCGACGTGCGAAACGCGTACCCCAAGACTGACTGGCGGGGCGTAGGGCAACTGGTTTCCCACGTAGTTTGCGCTGGGCGCCCCGGTGGGATTCTCGAACTTGGTAAACGCTGAACGCAGCCACTCGGTGGACAGCGTGGCATCGGTGTCTCGACCCAGCTTGGCTGACAGATCGAGATCGGCGCCGTAGGTTTTGGCGCGCCCCGCATTGACCTGCACGGCGTCCGTGACAAGCACGCCGTCGATCTTCACGTTCGACAGCGATGCGATGTAGTCGTGATAGTCGTTGTAGAACACCGCCAGGCTCGCCGTGAGCATGCCGTCACCGAATCGTCCCTTGGTGCCAAGTTCGTAGCTCGTCACGCGCTCAGGTTCAGTGGGAATCTCTGCGGAAATGAGAGATTGCGCGGCGCGGTTGAAGCCCCCGAATTTCTCGCCGCGCGAAATGCTCGCGTAGCCAAAAAGGTCGGGCGTCCACTGGTGGTCGACGCCGATCCTGGGCAGCAGTCCCGAATGCGCAGTCGACAAATCCGGCGCGCTGTAGATCACTGCGTCGCGATTTCCATCGACGTCGCTTGCCCAGGACGCGTTCGAGCCGACCTGGTGCGTGCGGTAGCCGCGCAGGCCCGTTGTCAGGCCCGTGTCCGCGTCGAGCAGATACCGAAGCTGGCCATAGGCGCCGAGATCGGTCGTGTGCAGGTGTGTAAGCGCCTCCGAGACGCTAGAAACGGAACCGGGTGACGGATGGACCGTCGTGAAGCGGTCGAAGCTGAAGGTATCGGCAACGACGATGGCGCCCGCCGTCCAAGTCATGGCCGGCGTGTTGCTTTGCAACTGGAATTCCTGCGACAGGGCACGCTGCCAGACTGTCTGCGAGATGTCGTATCGAGGATCGATCAGGCCGCCAAAATCGGCAACCGTCGGGTCGTCTCGATACGAGCGAATGGCCGAGATCGATCGAAATTTAACGGCCTCCGAAAGAACACGCTCGACCTTCAACGAGATCCCGCCGGCATCTCGCCTGAACGCTCCGTCCACAGGCGTGAACGTGACTCGAGGTGCCTCATGGGGGGCGTTCAGCGCAAAGTCGACCGTGTTCGTATCGGAGCGATCCCGGAGTCCGTCGATCGCCAGCACTGCAGTTGTCCCGCGATCTGGCGAGAGGGCGACCTTTGCTCGAAACTGGGTAGCGTCGAGCTTGTTGACCCGATCACCGGTCGTCGCGTCATAGCCGAACCCATCGTTCGTGCGACGGGAGAACGCCAGGCTCGCCAACACGCTGCCGCCAACGCCACCGGTCGCATAACCGTGCAGTTCGCGCTGTCCATAGTCGCCAAACGATACCGAAGCCCAAGCTGCACTCTCTCTGCTGGGGTCGCGGGAAACGTACTTGACAGCGCCGGCCGTCGAGTTCTCGCCGTACAACGTCCCTTGAGGGCCTCGCAACACTTCGATCCGCTCGATGTCGGGCAGATCCCACCGCGCCGTCGCGTAGCCCCTGATCAAGGGAACGTCGTCGATGTAGACGCCAACGGCCTGGCTCATTGCAGGATTCGAGACGCCCACGCCCCGGATCCCCACCGCTTGCGGCTGGTTCCCATCTCCGTTTGGCACCACGACGCCCGCGATGACACCAGCGAGATCCTTGAGTTGGGTCATCCCACGACTCTGGATCTCGGTGTCTCCAACCACACCGGCCGACACCGGTGTCTTGCGCAGGACGGTGTCTGCTCGCTCCGCCGAGATGATGACTTCCTGCGCATCGGTCGCCAGCACGTCAGCCTGCTGGCCCGATGAGACACCCGGAGTCGCCAGTAAAAACGCGAGCGCCGCGTTCGAAGCTGCCGTCAACGTCACGGATGCCCTCCGCGACTTCGCCGAGAGGGAGTCCCGGTCGACGTTCGGCTGTTCGCTGTTGTCGGGCTTCATGGCCCGCATGTTCCAGTCGAACGGGCGTGATGGCCGTGAATCGGTGTGAAAAATTGTTGCGTCAGCGGCATGGCACCGCCAGATCGCCGCTTCGACCTAGTACAAACCCGAGACCCGCAAGCGGTCTGGCTAGCGGAGCAAGTTCACCCTCACAAGATCGATCAGTTCCTTGGCGCGCCCATCCATGACGGCCCGCATCATGAACAGCCCGAAGTTTCGGGCCTGGCCGAGGGTCGTCGACGGCGGCATCGCGAGTTCTTGCCTTGCGCTGACGACATCGACCAACGCCGGCCCCGGGTGCGAGAAAGCCGCCGTGAGCGCGCCCTCCAACTCGTCGGGATGGGTCACCCTGAAGCTCCGGACACCCATGGCGGCCGACATCGCCGCGAAATCGGGATTCTGAAGCTCGCATCCGACGTCGACGAAGCCGTTTGCCTTCATCTCCAGTTCGACGAAGCCCAGCGTGCCGTTGTTCAGCACCACCACCTTGACGGGGAGTCCCTGCTGGACCAGCGTGATGAAGTCACCCATCATCATCGTGAAGCCGCCATCGCCCGACATCGACACGACTTGCCGATTCGGGAAAGCCGCCTGCGCGCCGATCGCCTGCAGGAGCGCGTTAGCCATCGAACCGTGGTTGAAAGAGCCCAGCAAGCGGCGGCGGCCGTTCATCCGCAGATAACGTGCGGCCCACACCGTCTGCGTGCCGACGTCGCAGGTGAAGACGGCGTTGTCCTCGGCGAGTTCGCTGACCATGCGCGCCACATACTGCGGGTGAATGATCTTGCCGCCGGAATTGCTCTCGGCCAACGCATCGAGGTCGGCTCGTGCTCGTTGGTAGTGCTCCACCGAGCGCGACAGGTGGGACGAGTCCTCGTGCTGCTTGACCATCGGCAGCAGCGCCTGCAGCGTTTGCTTGGTGTCGCCGACGACCCCCAACTCCAGCGAGCAACGATTGCCGAGAGCCTCGGGACGAATGTCGATCTGCACGATCTTCGCGTGTTCCGGGTAGAACTGCCGGTACGGGAAGTCCGTGCCGATCATGAGCAGCACGTCGCAATCCTTCATCGCGGCATAGCCCGACGCGAAGCCGATCAGCCCGGTCATGCCAACGTCGTAAGGATTGTCGAATTCGACGTGCTCCTTCCCGCGCAGCGCGTGGACGACAGGCGACTTCAGCCGCCCGGCCAGCGCCAGAACCTCGTCGTGTGCACCGGCGCATCCTGCGCCGCAAAGGAAGGTGACACGCCTGGAATCGTTGAGGATCTTGGCGAGCGCAGCGAGCTTGTCCTGAGGAGGAGCGGTGAACGAGTGCGTCGGCGCCAGCCAGCCCGGCACAGGCACATCGCTCGGCCGGAGTGCGACATCGCCAGGAATGACCACCACTGCAACGCCTCGACGCGCGATCGCGACACGCAGCGCCCGCTGCAGTATCTGCGGAAGCTGCTCGACCGACGAGACCAGCTCTGCGTAGTGGCTGCATTCCTTGAACAGCGTTTCCGGGTGCGTCGCCTGGAAGTAGTCAATGCCGATCTCCGTGCTCGGGATGTGCGCAGCGATGGCCAAGACGGGCGCCCTGCTTCGGTGACAGTCGAATAGACCATTGATCAGATGAAGGTTGCCCGGACCGCAACTGCCCGCGCAGACAGCTAGCTCTCCCGTCAGCTGAGACTCGGCCCCCGCAGCGAATGCGGCAGCTTCTTCGTGGCGCATGTGAATCCAGTCGATAGACCCATGCCGCCGAAGGGCATCCGTCAGACCGTTGAGCGAATCCCCGACCACACCATAGATTCTGCGAACGCCGCACTGCTCCAGCGCCTCGGCGATGAAGTCGGCTCCAGACCTGGACATCGTTTTCTCCCGTTCGGTGAAAGTTGGAGTCTCCGATCCGTCAACTGTCCCTCCACCTATCAGGCGAGTGATATCGACCCGGTCAAAAGGCAGGGTCGAACGATCGTACGCATGCCGCGGCAGCGCAACTCTCAATGATAGGCAGGCAGCAAAACGGCGGCAGTTGTTACAGCGACCTCTTCAAAAAGGACTAGACCGGGAGGTCCGCGCGGTCGATGACGACCGCAGGGCCGAACGCGAGCATCCGGTCATGCTGGCGGAACACACGATCGAACCCACTCGCTGCCCGGATCGTCGAGGCTTCAGCGACCTGCCTGACCGCGCCGTGAGGCGCTTCAACTTCGATAGAGACCATCCGGCAGAGGCAGCCCGCGCGACCCTGGCTCCAATGAGCGATCGGCACACGCAGAAAGCGTCCTTCGCCGCGACCGTCGCAAAGCAATATCGTGCCTCTCGGTCAAGGGACTGCAGAAGCGGTGCCGTCGACCTGGCATGGGTATCAGCGAATTTCCTCGCCTGGCGCGAGCTAGAGCCGCTGCCGGTGGAAGACAGCTTCTTGCTGAGTCTCGATTTGGGCGGCTGCGGACGCCGCCAGCAATTTGGACACAAGTCTTCAATCTGGGAGGGAGACTCTCACGCGCACTCGGTGCATCTATTCGAGTTGTGCAATCAGCCGCGAGTGCGCCTGCAGGGGCGGCTCGATGTCTTGCTATTGCGACTTCCGCGCGCGGAATGGGAGGAACTCGTCCTCGCGTCGCCGGCCTCGCTCAAGACAGCATTGCGTTCGCCACCCAGATCATGTGATTCGATTCTTTGCGGTCTTGGAACGGCGCTGGTGAGCGCCATGGACGAACCCGCCACCACTGCCAGGCTCTACCTGGATCAGTTGACCATGGCATTCGTTCGAAAGGCGCTTGCGAGCTACTTTGCGCCAAGGGAGTCGCTGCGATGCCAGCGGGGTGCGCTTTCACCGTGGCAGGAGCGGCGAGCAAAGGATTTTCTGGAAGCGAATCTCTCGAATGACGTCACGCTGGAGCACGTGGCGAACGAATGCCAGTTGTCCCCCGCTCATTTCAGCAGAGCATTCAAGCGCGCCACGGGAAAATCGCCTCATCTCTGGCTGATCGAACGAAGAGTGGAGGCAGCGAAGGCGCTGCTGCGAGAAAGCGACATCGCCCTGGCCGAGATCGCGCTGGCCTGCGGCTTCGGAGATCAAAGCCACTTCACGAGGGTCTTCCACCGAGCGGTCGGCAGTTCTCCCGGCCTGTGGCGGAGACATCACTCCCGTGAGTTGTGGACCATGCGGGCCCCAGGTGCCCGGGCATCCGACTCAGGGCAACCGTATCAATCCACGCTTCAATGCGCAAGCCACCGCCTCGGTACGTGACGCGCAATTCATCTTCCCCAGGATGCTGTTGACGTGGAACTTCACGGTTCCTTCCGTGATCTTGGCCATGCGGGCGATGCCCTTGTTGGTGAGGCCGGTTGCCATGTAGCTCAGTATTTCCGACTCCCTCTCGGACAGCTGATTCGAGTAGATGTGGTCGGCCAGCTTCTCGGCGACAGATCGTGCCAGATAGCGCCTCCCTTCGGTTACCGCCAGAACTGCCTCGACAAGCTCGGCCTCCGATGCGTCCTTCAGCACGTACCCCTGAGCGCCGGCGCGAAGCCCGCGGTAGATATCCTCCTCCCCATCCATGGCCGTGACGACGATGATCCTGACGCTGTCATGGACATCGCGAATCGCTTCGATGACCTCCACGCCACTCATGTCTCGAAGCTTCAGATCCAGCAGGACGACCTCTGGCCGCATGGCAGAAAACTGCCGGACAGCCTCCCGGCCTGCTGCGACTTGAGCGACCACCTGCAGGGCGTCGCTTTCGTGCAGGATCTCGAACAGCCCGCGACGCACGACGGGATGCTCGTCCACGATCATGACCCGAACCCGGCGTCGGCTCTCGGGGTCAGGTGTTTCTTCGCCCGCCAAGAACGCCTGGCCGCACAGCGGGAATTCCTCAGCGGCAAGGGTGAAGTCAGTTCGATCCATTCATTCAGCGTACGCCCGACGCGAATGGATGGATTGCTCAATCGTGCTACCTATTGTCGAAACGTTGCGTCTGAAGGAATGGTCGTCGGAATGTTCGTGCGATGCGACCTGCCAGGATTCCAGCAGCTTCAGTCCTTGAGAAGCGTCCCCTCTTTCAATGCCGTCAGCGTGCGAACAAGAACGATGGTAGAGAGCACACTCGCAGTCGCCAGCGCGATCCATGCAACGACCGTAGTGAAGGTGGTCGGATGAGCTTTCGAATAGGCGATGCAGGCCGTCGCCCAAGCACTGGACGGGAACGTCATGGCCCACCAGCTCAGGAAATAGTGCACTTTCACCAGACGGTTGGCTAGTGAACCAATCAAGATGGCGACGAACAGGCCAAAGCAGTACAGGATGTTCGCCAAGGGGCCTGAATCCCCTCCCGTGAAGGCGAAGTACGCGGATAGGCCGATCGACGGTGGGGCGAGCAGGATGAAGAGCGTGGGGACGCTACGTTCGGTCAGTGGAGCGCAGAACACCACGCGATGCATGGCGATGGTGAACAGGACAAGCCAGAACACGAGCGCAACCGAGAAGAAGAACCACGAGCTCTCCACAAATCCCAGCGGAACGCCGCCGACCGGCACGAGGAAGTTGCCGGCAATCGGGATGAACCAGGCCGGCGTCATCTCTGCTTCGTCCTGTTGTTCGAGCACCCATCGACGCATGAACGTCACTGCCAGCACGAGATGGAATGATGCACCGACGATCCACACGAGGCGCGCCGATTCGGGCCAGTCCTGCCGAAACGCGATCGATAGAAGAATGGCCGACACCGAGATCGCACCGAAGAAGTTGGACTTGACCGGATGCCGGAACTCGGTCGTGACCGCTCCCGGAAACCGCAGCAGCTTCGCTACCAGGATGACGAGCAGGCAGGCAAACAGGATTGCTGCGGCCCTCACGAGCACGATTCCGATCTCTGACGGCGCGCCCCAGATCCATCCGGCCAATCGCCAGGCGTTTCCCAGCCCGCCAATGCCCATGACTACGCCGAACATTTGGATCGGAAACCTGGCGAGCCAGTTCGACTCGACCTCAGGGCTTGAGGCGGTGGTCACCAAGGGCTCGGGCATTGTCGGCGATGTCATTCGTGTGGTCGCGGTAGTAGGAACGTCGAGCCCGAAGGCCCGCAAACACCTTAAGCCTTGCAGATTCTTTCGTCGACTCGACGAAAGATAGGGTGAGCCCGGAAAGGCCGCTGTCCCAAGGTCGAGCAGGTGCGTCGCTCTACGAACGGAGAGCGTTCAACCTAACGAAAGAGAGAGCAGCGCGACCTCGATTGCTTACAGACTGACGACGTGGCATCGGTCTTCCCTGGCGGCGGATCGACATGCCGCAGCCACCGCACGCTTGTGCTGCGATCGACCACGTTGAAAGGAATGTCCATGCCCACCGCCAAGCCCACTCCGGGTTCCAAGCTGATCACGCCCACGGATCACACGCTCATCATGATCGACTTCCAGTCGCAAATGTCGTTTGCCACGAAGTCCATCGACGCCGTCCTGCTGCGCACCAACGCCGCGCTGGTCTCCAACGCGGCCGCCGGCTTCAAGGTGCCCACGATCCTGACGACGGTGGCCGAGAAGAGCTTCTCGGGGCCGATGTACAACGAAATCACCGACGCCTTCCCTGGCCAGGAGCTGATCGACCGCACCTCGATGAACACCTGGGAGGACGCCAACGTCATCAAGGTCGTCAACGCCATCGGCAAGAGCCGGGTCGTGCTGGCGGGCCTGTGGACGTCGGTGTGCATCGTTGGCCCGGCGCTCTCGGCCATCGACCAGGGCTTCGAGGTCCTCGTCATCGCTGACGCCTGCGGCGACGTGTCGACCGAAGCGCACGAGCGCGCGATCGACCGCATGGTGGAGGCAGGCGCGCAGCCGATGACCTCGCTGCAGTACATGCTCGAGCTGCAGCGTGACTGGGCTCGCACCGAGACCTATGACCTGACCACCGGCATTGCGAAGAAGTATGGGGGTGCCTACGGGCTGGGGATCATCTACGCCAAGACGATGTTCGGTGCCCACGAGGGTTGAGCGAACGACCCGGTCGACTTCGCGCCGACCCACACCCTTTTCACGCAACGAGGAATCCCCATGAAGCCCTACCTGCTGTCGCTCGCAGTTGGCGTATTTGTCGGCGTTATCTATGCACTCTTTGGTGTGCGCTCGCCGGCTCCGCCGGTCATCGCCCTGGTGGGGCTCTTGGGCATCCTGGTCGGCGAGCAATTGCCGCCGCTCGTCAAGAACCTCATCAGCCCCGAGCGGATTTCGTGGCTTGAAGACCAGGTCAAGCCGCATGTCTTCGGTCGGCTGCCCGAATGCAAGCAATCCGAAACCATGACGACCGCAGCGTCGCCCGACACGCCTAAGGAGACCACTCATGGCTGAAGCCAGCGTTGCCGACCTGATCCTCCATCGAGGTCTGATCACTACCCTGAATCGAGCGCTGCCCGTGGCATCCGCTGTGGCCATCAAGGACGGCAAGTTCGTCCGGGTCGGCCAGGACAACGAGGTCATGGCCCTGCGCGGGCCGCAGACGAAGCTCATCGACCTGTGCGGCCGCCGGGCACTTCCCGGCTTGTGCGACAACCACCTGCACATCATCCGCGGCGGCCTGAACTTCAACATGGAGGTGCGGTGGGACGGCGTGCGCAGCCTTGCCCACGGCATGGCCATGCTCAAGAAGCAGGTCGATGCGACGCCAGCGCCTCAATGGGTGCGCGTGGTCGGCGGCTTCACCGAGCACCAGTTCGAGGAGAAGCGCCTGCCGACGATTGACGAGCTCAACGCTGTTGCGCCGGATACCCCCATCTTCATCCTGCATCTCTACGACCGAGCGCTGCTAAATGGCGCTGCGCTGCGGGCGGTCGGCTACACGAAGGACACGCCCGAGCCCCCGGGGGGGCAGATCATTCGTGACAGTGGCGGCAACCCCACGGGCCTGCTGCTCGCCAAACCCAACGCGGCCATTCTCTACGCGACGCTGGCCAAGGGGCCCAAGCTGCCGCCCGAGTACCAGCTGAACTCGACGCGCCACTTCATGCGCGAGCTCAATCGCCTCGGCGTGACGAGCGCGATCGACGCCGGTGGAGGCTTCCAGAACTATCCCGAGGACTA